>JAABUZ0100004623.1_pt1 | contig 18816 bp, 17 predicted proteins | sample 5562091 | NCBI WGS metagenome assembly JAABUZ01 (sample SAMN12813069, study PRJNA571459) | rock metagenome | isolation source: Antarctica rocks | place: Antarctica: Victoria Land, Linnaeus Terrace sud | collected 2015-12-21 | reverse complement strand
CCCCCAGGCAAAGCTCTGGGACAGAAGGGAAAAGGTTTGGTCATGCAGGGGGTGAAAGGGATGCGTGATGGTAAAGCTTTGCTCGCCATTCGTGTTATCAGGTGTAGTTGACAGTTTGTTCAAACGGGCAAGTCGAGGGTCATGTGCATAGATTGAAGTTGTTAAAGCGTCAAATGTATGGAAAAGCGAGCTTTCAGACGTTACGCAAGCGGGTGCTCAAGCGCGCCTAGCAAAACCTCCCAAGGGGATCATGATCCCGTATCATCAACTTCGATACTGGTGGCGAACCCTCTTTTCTGAGAACTGTTTCCCCATGTGGAGATCACTCGAGCGCATAAGAGGAGATGTGAGACTCACTCTGTCATGAAAATGAGGTCTTTTTCGAGAGAAATTTCCATCGTTTAAGGTTCGCCACCAGTATCAACTTCGCGGAAGACCCAACATCATACGGCGAGGTGTCCAGCACAGGAGGTGATAGCAATGGAAGCACAGACTGGTATAGGCGGGAGCATTGACCCAGAGCCCAGTCAACCCCGGATGTTTGGCGGCCACCCTTTTAACTATCTCATCGCGTTTCTAGGATAACGTGAGTCATGCTCTGGCATCTCCAGGATGTTCTGTAATTCAATGGTTTTGCCACGTTGAGGGCTTACCGATACTTTCGCAATCGGCGTCTCTAGCAACTCCTCCAAACGTTCAAGGTATGCTTTTGCCGCTGACGGTAGCTCCTCGTAAGAACCAATGCCAGAGGTGGTACTCTGCCAGCCTTCGACCTCTTCATAAATTGGTTCACAGGCGGCAAGATCACTAAGTGTTGCAGGAAGGCTGTGGACAGTTTTTCCGTGCAGATTGTAAGCGGTACAGATTTTTATGGTGGGGAAGGTGTCAAGCACGTCGAGCTTGGTAATGATTGCGGCATCGAGACCATTGATATGGGCTACAAAGCGACCCGCCACCGCGTCGAACCAGCCGCAGCGCCGTTCGCGCCCTGTGTTGGTGCCGTATTCGTGACCGCGATTCCGCATTTCACGTCCCATGTCATCGAAGAGCCCTGTTGGCATAGGGCCACTACCGACACGCGTGATGTATGCTTTATAGACGCCGATCACACGATCTATAGAGCGTGGCGGAAGCCCTGCACCGACAGCAGCATTCGATGCCATCGTCGATGATGAGGTCACAAATGGATACGTTCCAAAGTCGATATCGAGAAGCGCGCCCTGAGCGCCTTCTAGCAGAATCATCTTGCGATCAAATAACGCATCGTGAAGCATCTCCTGTGTGTCGGCTATGTGAGAGCGGAGCTGCAAGCCGTAGTTAAAATATTCGCCGTGAATTTCTTCAAGCGAGAGCGGAGGTTGACCATAAATCTGGGTAAGCATGCGGTTCTTTTGGTGGAGAATAGTGGAGAGCTTGGCGCGAAACGTATCTACATCGAGCAGATCCGCCATCCGAATACCAGTGCGCGCGTGCTTATCGACATAGGCAGGACCGATGCCGCGCTGTGTACTGTCGATCTTGTCTGCCCCTCGTGCCTCTTCTTCCATACGATCAAGGAGGAAATGATACGGCATTACAACGTGTGCACGCTCGCTGATGTAGAGCCGAGAAACATCCACGCCTTGACTCTGTAGCTCTTCCATCTCTTTGATAAGTCCCTTGGGATCAACGACGACACCATTCCCGATGATACAGGTCGTACTGGGGTAGAGAATACCAGATGGGACAAGCCGAAATGCGAATTCGCCCTTCTCATGCACAACGCGATGTCCAGCGTTACTGCCTCCCTGATAGCGCACCACAAAATCTGCATGCATTGAAAGTTCGTCTACAATTTTTCCTTTGCCTTCGTCGCCCCATTGTGCTCCGATAACTGCAACTACCACCATGATCTATTTCCTCTCAGTTTTCTAGTTTTTCCTGGTTGATGGCCTATTGTACTCGCGTGACCACGACCCGTGTTACCGTACATCACAAATTGAGCCGCTGTCAAGGTTCAAGGCCCCTGTATGTAATTCAGTAGCAACTGGTCTGTAATTTGTTCAATAGGTGCGCGATCATCGGTGAAAACCATGCCTCCATCAGCATGACCCGTTGCAATCACTGGAACTACCTCATTCGCGACCTGACCCATAATGGTTGCCGAAGGTATTTTTCCAAGGCTTGAGCGAAACGTGTCTATCGAGGTCGGATGCATCGTCGCCATTACCTCGGTGTTGAAGGTGCCGGGAACGTTGAACACGTAGACGCTGGGAAAAACCTGGCTCATCGTGTTGACAAACGCCTGTACCAGCCTGAAATCGTGAGTTGTATGACCCGTATTCAGGGCCACAACTCCTGCAGAAGACAAGTGCGAACGGATAGAGGTAAAGAACTCACGTGTCGTAAGTTGAAACGGAATATAGGGTTGTTGAAAGGCATCAATGGCGACAACATCATACTGCTCGTGCGTCGTTGCTAAATATGTTCGCCCATCCTGAACATGAACGTGCAGGTTGGGCTCATTCATCTTGAAATATTTTCGTCCCGCATCAACAATAGCCGGGTCAATCTCTACTCCATCTATCGGCACCGGGCCATACACCTGTGTAAATTGACGAGCGACAGTTCCGCCCGCAAGCCCAATGATTCCGACCCGGTGAAGCTGGTTCGCTGTGAAGCCGGGATTGAAGTAGGGAGCCGCAAGAAAGTAGTCCCAATACCAACCAGTGAGTACCTTGTTTGGATCAGGATAGTAGATCGAGTGTATCGCCTGTCCCTCGTTGAGAACAAGTTCCCTTGTGCCATCAGGCTCCTGTATCACCTGAATGTAGTTGTAGTACGACTCCCGATCATAGATCAGGTGAGGAATGTCTTTCAAGGGTCCCAACGGGAGAACGAGCGCGATGAGTGCGACAGAGAAAACCGGTCGCCAACGCGGACGCAAGCCCCAAAGCGAGGCTGCAAAGAGCAATGCTCCAAAGATTAACAGGGTACGCCGCACACCGAAAGTCGGCACGAGCCAGAGTACAGGTAAAAACGCGCCAAGAATACTACCAAAGGTTGAAATAGCATATAACGATCCGCTCGACCGCCCACTTGTCGAGATAGCTTTCGTCATAAGACGGATGGCAAAGGGAGAAACAAGACCAAGCAAGGTCACGGGTATCGCGAAGAGCAAGATGGTGCCGAGCAGAGAACTCACGAAAATGCTGACCGAGAGCTGTGCTATACCTGTCACCGACCATCCCAGAATGCTTTGACTAACAAATGGAATAAGTGAGGTCGCGAGTGCCGCTGCTGCGGTAAGCACACACAATACCTGCTCTGAAGGGTAACGATCCGCGAGCCGACCACCAATAAAATAGCCGATGGTGAGGTAGATCAAGATTAACCCAATAAGATTGGCCCATACCAGCAGCGAGGTCCCAAAATACGGCTCCAGGAGGCGTTGCGCGCACATCTCAAGCGCGAGACTAGTCATGCCGCTGATGCATACCAGCACAATCAGAAAGTATTTCACCGAGGCCCTCCGTACCGCCATGCCGCGCTTTATTGAAATTGGAAGCGACCAATCATGTTGACAAAATATTGCGTATTGCTGGTATCGAACTGGGCATCAGGTGCCTGTAGTTCGATGATGTATGCTTTTCCTTGGTGTACGGTGGCGTATACTTCAACACGCTCTTTCTGAGTATCCCCCTGATACGTGGCTACAGCCTTGACCCAGGTCTCTCCACTGATCGTGACTGTAGAGTTAGGCGAAACTGCCGTATAGCCGGATTTCGCCGCGAAATTGGTCTGTACATCGTTCGCAACCAAATCCCCTGCTGAACTACTTGTCTGTCCAGGTGTCTTAAATGCCGCATACTGGTCTGCTTGAGCAGGATTGACAAATTGAATTGTTTGGGCATCGCTGCCTGTCCCCGCTTTCCAAGATGCCGGGTATTCTGTAGAGAAGCCGTTTGTAATGCACGTTTGACCACACCAGGTAAAGTTCGCGTCGGCTGCAGGAGTTGGAACCAGCGTTGGTGTAGGTGTAGGGGCTGTAGTAGCTGTAGGAGCCAGCGTTGGTGTAGGTGTAGGGGCTGTAGTAGCTGTAGCTGTAGGAGCCAGCGTTGATACAGCCCCCTGACCACCTTGAGAAGAGTTAGAATTATTCTGATTCCTGAAAAGGTAGAGTGCGCCAAAACCAACAACACTGATGAGTGCAACCGCCAGACAAACACTAAGAATAATGATAGCTGTATTATTTCGTTGCCTCTGTGGTTGTGAACCGAACCCTCCCCCCATCCCCTGGTCATATCCCTGCGTACTCTGGAACGGCGGCTGTGGATAGCCTTGACCGGGGTAGCTCCCCGTTTGAGGTCTTGCTGCTGGCTCTGCCTGATAACCATACTGACCAGGCTGCCCTGCTGTCGGGTATCCTCCTGCTATGGGAGGGTTGGGAAATGGTTGTTGTTCAGCAGGATAGCCCTGCCCAGGATTATTAGGCAGAACCGACATTGCCTCCGTTGCATCTTGATAAAACCCACCCTCCTGGTTAGGTGCGGATTGCCTCATAGCTGGCTGCTGAGGCGTCGATGGTCTGGCAGATGGCGGCGGTGGGGGATTTTGCGTGTTGATTGGAGATTGCTCTCCAAAGTCATAGGTGTTGCGCTGCACAGAAGGACCATTTGTTGGATAAGAACTCAAAAGTCCATTGCGTGGTGGAGGGGTAGTATTCACCATCTCTGTCTGTTGTGAAGATGGCGAGGTAGGGGTACCGCATTGTCCACAGAACGCCTCTTCCGGGCCAACCTCATTTCCACACCTTGGACATTTCATATATACATATCCTTGCTCTAGTCTGTGCGCTTCTCTTGGAGCCACATAATGCTGGTAATGTACGCTGTATTATACCGTATTTGCTATGCTCTGACTACCCCTGGTAATATCAGGTTCTTGTCCTTGTGGGGAAAATCATATCCGTAGGGACACCTCCTTGCGGGTGCCTACATTGAGATGACCTTACCTATAAAGGAGATGTCCCTATGGGTCCGAGACTCACCTGCTTTCTGAAGGATAGAGACCTGATCTTCCGAAAGTGTATTACACAGGAAATAGACTATAACTCATGGGGTACTGTACTGCTCCTCTCTTCGAGCTGAATATGAATCTGCTGTAGCCCTCCTTGCTCATAATGGTGATATGCGATCATCGCTGTATCTGAAATGTGCTCCTGGCAGGTTTCTGTACATGCTGACGTGAATGGTCCTTTAATAATGCACCAGACCCAGGGAATTTGCTGCTCCTTATTGACACGTCGCATATTATCACGGTCAGTACTGCTGGCAGTCGCGAAGCCTGTCGGGTGGCTGTGATAAACGCCGATGATTTGTCCGGGATGATCTAGTTCGACCAGCAACAACTCTTCGGGTGAGAACTCAAAGTAGACAGACGAGTCGAAGATATTGCGAAGCGGATACGCCTGTTCGACATGCCAGTTTCCCTGCTCATCTATAGTGCCAAGAAGGATACCACACGCCTCAATAGCAGGGCGTTGACACACATCCCTGAATAGCGTTTCTTGTGCTTCTGTGCTGACTATAACCTGTGCCTGTGCAGATTTTTCCATCATTGTATGAAAGCGGCAAGGGCCGCGTGCCTCCTGTTGCATCTTCTGCTTAATCATACAACACAACATATAGTATATCTGTTACTTGACTCTGTAAGGCCCAAAGAATATACTCGAAAAACATATGAGACTCTGCACTAGCAAAAAGCTGAGGCTCTCATAAAACAAGCATAGAAGGAACCTCGCATGTCGCTTACCACACAGAAACTTCAGCTGCGCATTGCCGAACTCGGCAAAGCTGCGGAAGGTCAGGAGACACCTCTTTCACCTGTTCATGTTGCTCCTGCTGCTGGACCAATGACTGGACCTCCGCCAGCCGACGATGCACAGTGGAAACGTATTGAGCAAAGGCAGATGTGGGGTACGACTCATAGCACAACCTGGCTTTCCGCACAGATACCAGCCATTACAAAGCCAACTGTTCTGCGGTTACACTGGAACATAGGTGCAGACGATAGCCTTCTGTTGCAGGTAGAAGCGACTGTATTTCTAGACGGACAAGCCATTGGTGGCTTCGATTATCGACATCTCACCCTCCTCCTACCTGAGAAAGCCTATGACGGCCAACCGCACGCTCTCACAATCCAGGCATACACGCATGCCCCTCTTCCCTTTGGTGGATTGACCATTCATCATCGCAATACACCGCTCTGGCAGCTCTATCATCGAATGCACACTGCGTTTGAAGCGCTTCTGACGATGAGCGAGAACGATATTGCTCGTCATGCTCTGTTGGAACGTCTCAACTCAGCATATACGATGCTCGATCTACGCGAGGGGTGGCAAAGCGAGCGTCTCATGGCCTCTGCGTCCTCGGCGTGTGAATACTTGCAAGTACACCTCATCAAGAACCTGGTTGCTGGTGAGCGTCCTCACATTACCGTAAGTGGACACGCCCATCTCGATGTCGGCTGGATGTGGCCTTACTGGCGGACGCGCCAAAAGATCGCCCACACCGTCTCAAACGTACTCGGTCTGATGGAACGATATCCTCAGTATCACTATAGTCAAAGCCAGCCACAGGTCCTGCAATGGCTCAAAGAAGACCTGCCAGAGGTCTATGCGCGAGTAAAGAAACGGGTCGCCGAAGGGCGTTTTGAGCTTGTAGGGGCGATGTGGGTTGAGACCGATTGTAATCTTACCTCCGGCGAATCGCTTATCCGCCAGATTATGCACGGAACGCGCTTTACTCAGCAAGAGTTCGGTGTGACACCGCGTCATATCTGGCTGCCGGATGTCTTTGGCTATAGCGCAGCACTTCCCCAGATTATGCGCGGGTGTGACATTCCCGTTTTCATGACCACCAAGATTAGCTGGAACCAGTTCAACCGCATGCCCTGTGACACCTTTCGCTGGCGCGGTATCGACGGTTCCGAGGTGCTCACGCACTTTATCACAGCACCGGATGCTCACGCGGAGACAACCTACTATTCCTATAATGGACCTTTACGCCCACAGGATATGACTGGGACATGGAAAAACTATCGTCAACAAGCAATGAACGACGAACTGCTCTACTTATGTGGCTGGGGTGATGGTGGTGGTGGCCCTACAGAGGAACAATTGGAACGATCCCAGGTAATGGCTGATATTCCAGATTTTCCTATAGTCTCTATGGGACGTGTTGATACATATTTCACATCTCTGTATAAACGCATATGGGAGCATCCTCAATTGCCCAGGTGGGTCGGGGAACTGTACCTGGAATATCATCGCGGCACCTATACCTCACAGGCCCGTATGAAACAGTTGAACCGTCGCTGCGAATTATTCTATCGTGAAGTCGAATTGCTGAACTCATGGGCGAGCCTCTACGGAATGCCATCGCGCCAGGAGCGACTTAATACAGGCTGGCTACGCCTCTTACTGAACCAGTTTCATGACGTGCTCCCCGGTTCTTCTATCCGAGAGGTCTATGATGATGCAGAACGCATCTACGCTGAGGCGCGTGAAATTGGTGAGCAGATACGGGACGAGGCTCTAAAGGTGCTAAGCGAGCACCTTGGTATAGGAGAACAGAATATTGCCTTCTTCAACATGCTTCCCTGGGAACGCATAGACCCGGTACAGGTTCCAGGTACGCCTGCGATAGACGGAGAGCGGATACAGAAAACGGTAGATTGGAGTGGGAATGCTGTAATGCTCGTAGATGGTATCTCCGTTCCACCCTGTGGCGTTAGTATTCTTTCGAAGCTTGAGACCTCCACAAACCAACCATCAAAGCAAGCCTGTCGAGTTGATTCTACCGCAGAGGGCAATGTGACGCTGCATAACGAGTACTATGATCTCTCCTTTGATGCACATGGTGAGATGAGTCGCCTCTACGATAAACGAGCCGAGCGCGACGTGTTTACTCCTGGACAGACTGGTAATCAGTTAATCGCTTATGAAGACCGTCCACTTAATTTCGATGCCTGGGACGTTGATCTCTTCTACGAAGAAAAGCCCTATCCTCTTCACGAGGCTACATCTATTCACGTCCTCGAAGAGGGACCAATACGCGCGACCGTTGAAGTTGAGCGACACCTTATGGCCTCGCGGATTACACAGCGCATCTCCCTCTGGCGTAACTCTTCCCGCATCGATATCGCCACTGAGATCGACTGGCATGAGCATCAAACGTTGCTGAAGGCTGCGTTTCCATTAGCAATTAATAGTGCGCGAGCCACCTACGAGATACAATTTGGAAATGTCGAGCGACCTACTCATCGCAATACTTCCTGGGATATGGCTCGCTTCGAGGTGTGCGCCCATCGCTGGGCCGACGTGAGCGAAGGTGGCTATGGTGTAAGTTTGTTGAACGATAGCAAGTATGGTCACGACTGCCATGATAACGTGCTGCGCTTAACCCTGCTCAAGTCGGGAGTATTCCCCGACCCCGATGCCGACCAGGGACTGCACCATTTCACCTATAGCTTGCTGCCGCACCAGGGTGATTGGCGTGAGGCTCAAACGGTGCGACGTGCCTATGAACTGAACGTACCAATACTGACGATGGGCACGCAGAGGAAAGAGGAAGCATCTGAGCATATCACAGGGCATGGCGATGATGTGTTGAGCATTGCCGCGCACTCCTTTGTGTACACTGATTGTGATCATGTTGTGGTCGAGACAGTGAAACCTGCTGAGGATGGAGATGGACTGATCGTGCGCCTCTATGAGGCCCATAATCAGCGTGGGCGTGGAATGCTTACTTTTGCTACTATGCTTATCTCTGTACAAGAGTGCAACCTGTTAGAGACGACTCTCAAAGAAGTGCCCCACCAGGAAAATAGCTTTGCATTCCAGGTGAGGCCGTTTGAGATAAAAACGTTCCGTGTGCATCTTGAGAGGGCCTGGTAGCTCGTTCAATCCGTTAAACCTCGCGATGTTCCTTGGCCTCGTGGTGCTCCTTGACCATCTCAATTACTACAGCCAGCGCGACGATGAAAGGAGCATCAACCCCTTCTGCCACGTCCACAGCATAGCTATCGCGGAATATGGAAAACTGGCGACCAACATACCCAAGTACATTGCCATTGTTGTCACTCACTCTGAAATTCCATTTCCAGATATCGCCGTCAACATGGAAGATCATGCCGTTTTCGCCTTCGACCTTGAAGCGTTCTCCAAAGAGGCGGAACTGCTCGTGAACATCTGCCCAACGCTGCCCATTGCGATAAATCTCGTAGCGGGGCAGCAATGAGAGAATACGCTGTTTGATGTGTACTAGCTCCTGGCCTGTGTAGCGATCAATCATCGCCAGATCATCGCCGATGTGGAAAAACTTACCTCGCACCTCGAAGACAGGGTTTCCCGCGTCGTCTCGAATGACGAATGCCTCGGTAAGGCTCCACGCTCGCTCTCGCATGTGATAGCGCATGAGATGAGAAACCTCCTATTATTGTTTTTTCGTTGAAAAGAACTGTTCCGAACTATAATTTCGCAGGTCTCCTATACCAGGCACAGTAATATCAGGCTCGTAGTTGTCAGGAAACTTCTCTTTTGAGTACTTCCCCTGCTGAACAAATGCAGTGGTCAGTTTGTCGTCCATATACTTTTTCGAGTCGAAGAGGATTTGCGGCCTATCGTCAATCAAGACGTAGTGATCAGCGGGATACTGCTTCATAACTTCGTCTAGATGCTCCTGTTTATGAATATAGAGCATGACGCGACCCTCAACGGCTTCGGCAAGATGACTATTGACGATCTTCTCCGCCTGAAAAATTGGGTCGCCATCCGAGACGATTACAGTTTTTCCTAACGTACCTAAATACTCAAGGGTTTCTAGCGCGTGGGGGTAGAGTTCCGTCGCAAAAGGGTAGTGATCGAAGATCGAATGGACGTGAAGATAGGTTTCCTCATCTAGCTCCGAGAGCGGCGTTTGTTCTCGCAGACGTGTGAGCGTGAGGGGAATATCAATGACGCTCTTCTCGTGACGCACCTCTTCGTAGATATCCCAAAAGCGTTTCGTCAGCGTTGGACCCATCTCGACCTGAAGCAGCCTATCAAAGTCTTCCTTTACTTCATCATTCTTGAGTAGTGTGTTATCGACATCCAGCAAAAAAGCAAGCGTTGACATGTTGTATCTCTTTCACCTCATCTTTATATAACAGCGCATTAGAATTTTTGTAACTGTTACATAATACAATATCAAATACTATCTAGCACGATTGCCTGGGATGTACTAAGATGTATTTGAGAGAAACTGTGATTTGAATGGAATGTCAAAAAGAGATATTGTGTTGCCTATAAATAGGATAGTTGTTTATGAAAGTGGTCTTTCGCAGTAGAGATTTTGCAAGTATTATCGGCTCAGGACTGGGCTTTAATAATAGACGACCTATGGCATCACCCTGGCATTATCAGGGGAGAGTACAACACCGCGATTGGCAGGGGACATACGAGTGCTATTGGGAAGGTGCTGGAGATGAAGATGCTAAGACCACCGCCAGGCGTTCCCCAACGGAGCTTGTTTGGACGGTAAATGGTGATGCGCGCTTATTTGGACTAGCTGCTGCCTTAAAATCACGGGGCCTTGAAGTTGATGTTCTGCAAGATTGAGGAATTCTAGGAATGCTTTCTGACGAGAAACAAAAACGCGTGTTGCTGCTGATGTCGCCCGCTACCTACCGGGCTGGCGCATTTCTCAGTGCAGCAAAACGACTCCACCTTGAGGTGGTGGTCGGCATAGATTTGCCCGACACGTTATCTGAGTACTGGCATGTGCCTTTGGGCGTCGATTTCACAAATATAGAGACATCCGAACGCACGATTGTCGAGTTCGCGCAACAGCATCCTCTAAATGCTATTCTCTCTGTTGATGATAGTGCAAGTGAGCTAGCTGCCTATGCCAATGCCGCTTTAGGACTGGCTCATAATTCACCAGAGTCCGCTGAGGCAGCACGAGACAAACTTCTGATGCGGAAACTGATGTCGGCTGGCGGTGCACCCTGTCCTGTGTTTCGCAAATTTCAACTGAGCGAGAAGCCCGACTGGATTGCAGCACAAGTCACCTATCCCTGTGTGGTGAAACCATTGCGCCTTTCTGGTAGTAGAGGAGTAATTCGTGCCGACAACCCATCAGAGTTCGTGTCGGCGTTCAGCCGCTTAAAGCGCTTCCTTCTCGCGGAAGGCAGCAGGGAGCAAGATACAGCTTTTTTGGTCGAGGATTTCATTCCAGGCTTCGAGGTCGCGTTAGAGGGCATTTTGACACATGGTCAACTCCAGGTCCTGACAGTATTTGATAAGCCAGACCCGCTTGATGGCCCCTTCTTTGAAGAAACCATCTACGTTACTCCCTCTCGGTTGGCAGAGCAGGTGCAGCAAGAGATTGCACGCTGTGTCGCAACAGCCGCGGCCTCACTCGGTTTAAGAGAAGGTCCTGTTCACGCGGAACTGCGTGTCAACGAGCAAGGCCCCTGGATGCTAGAGATTGCGGGCCGTTCCATCGGTGGCTTATGCTCCACTATCCTGGAGTTTGGTTCTGGCATGTGCCTGGAAGAACTGATTTTGCGGCATGCCATCGGCGAAGAGATATCTTCTGTCAAGCGTGAAGAGCACGCAGCTGGTGTCATGATGATTCCCATACCCAGGGCGGGAATGCTCAAAGGCGTGCATGGAGTAGAGGAGGCCGAGTCAGTACCACTCATTACTGGAATTGAGATTACTGCTAAGTTAAATAACCAACTTGTCCCTCTGCCCGAAGGAGCGAGCTACCTAGGCTTCATCTTCGCGCGTGGCGAGACACCCGTTGCAGTGGAGGAGGCAATTCGCCGTGCTCATGCTTGTTTGCGGTTTGACATCAGGCGCGAGATACCTATTTTGAAAGCGGTAGGCTGATGTGTTCACACAAGAAAAGAGCAAGCCAACGCATATGTTGGCTTGCTCTTTTCTTACGTTTTGCTCAAATCATCCAACTACCATGTATCGGGAAGAGGTGAGCGCTGCGCTCTAGTACCGCCTGTCGCGGTATCCACCATCTCGATTCCCGGAGCTTGGGCGTCGATCTCTACTCTGGAAACCACCGGAGCCACCATCGCGGCGCGGCTCACGGCGCTCGTTTGCCTCGTTGACAATGATGGTTCGGCCCTCCAGAGTGGAGTTGTTAAGCTGGTTCATTGCGTTTTGTGCTTCCTGATCGTTGCTCATCTCGACAAAGCCAAAGCCCTTGCTCCGCCCCATCTCTCGATCAATAATCACGCTCGCTGAAACAACCTGCCCAAACTGTCCAAAAAGATCAGAGAGTTCCTGGTCCGTTGTTTGATAAGGCAATCTGCCTACATAAAGTTTCACTAAGATATGCTCCCACTGCGACGTCTACAAACTTATTGCTGTCGGTGGAAACAATTTCTCACTGCACAATACAACAATACTTGACGTCATATAATATATAATAACACATATTTCTGTGCTTTTATTTCTTGAGGAGAAATTGTCTTACTATTCCCATGCAGCCAGAAATGCCACTTGATCGCGGCTATCTCCCGCGTGGGACAGCACGTGGGTCCTTTCGTGTGTCCTGGTCTGCGGCTCAGGCTGCACTAAGGTGGATTTCACGGGTGGAGTCGTCGCGATGTGGCAGGAGCAGTGTGCACAGACTGGAAAAAGCACATGACTATGAGCGCGCTTTATTAAGTACGCGTGACTGCTACAAATCGTTCTTCCACAACGGGAGCAAGTCTCCACGTTCCACCATTTTAGCGATCTTTCGCAATGAGAGCATGATACACTTGTGCTGAAAAGACGCATAGCTCTATTCTCCTTCATAATTTCGCAGAGAAGCGCATCTTGGAGCGAGAGAAGAATCTTCCCACGTCGAGACGTTAATCTCTTTCAGCTGTGAGGGCATGCTAATATCCAATGTCCTTAGTAAGATATTAGCACGTCCTAACATCATCGTCAAGGTCAGTATTGGGGTGAGCTAAAAATGGGACAAATGACACCTACCCCATCAGATGCATGTCGTCCATACTTTCCCACAAAGGAGACACTAGTACTCGGCTCCATTGACAACGGGTTGTTTATCTTGGTACAATTAACTACATGGTTAACGGTTCATCACAGCGACTCGGTGCTATTTTTCTCGCACTCTCTGACCCCACCCATCGGGCCATTTTAGAACGTCTCGCACAAGGAGAAGCCTCTGGGACAGAACTGGCTCAGCCGTTCTTGATATCCGTCCCGGCGATCTTGAAACATTTCCATATGCTCGAACATGCGGCTCCCATGCGTTCACTCCATCAAGCTGGACGGCAATCACTTCTAGCTGCTACTGAGGAGGTATGCCTTTCATGAGTCATCCACCCACCACACCAGAAGAGCGCTTTGCAACGATTGTCGAGGAACTCCTCAGCAATTCTGACGTCACCCCTCCGTCGGACGGAACGCAATCGAAGAAGGGGTTCGGCTCAACAGCACTGAAAATTCACAATAAAATCTTTGCTATGCTCGTCAGGGGCAAACTCGTGGTCAAACTTCCCAAGCCTCGGGTGGATGCGCTCATCGCCTCTGGAGACGGGGAACACTTTGATCCCAGGAAGAATGGCCGACTCATGAAGGAGTGGGTCACCGTAGAACCAACGTCTGCAGAAGCATGGTTGTCTCTGGCGAAAGAAGCGATGGAGTTTGTGGCCTCAAAGCGTTGAGGAGACCATATGACCTTAACGACCGGAATCTGGCGGCTGGTATTCCGCTGATACTCTGCGAACCCCGGCATCTGCTCCGCCATCTGGTTAAAGTCATTGGGACTACTCATAATTTCTCCTTCTCGTACAGTGGTAAGGTAAAAAGGAAAGTCGATCCCTCTCCCTTGGTACTCTTAACCCACATTCGACCATGATGCCGTTTGATGATTTCGTTGGAGATGTACAAGCCCATGCCAAGTCCTGTCCTCGTTGTCTCCGTGAGGTCGTTGGCTTGATAGAACTGCTCAAACACCCTTTGCTGATGAACGTCTGCCATGCCCATACCAAAGTCCTGGACGCTGACCATCACCTCATGCTTGCTTGTTGACAGCTGCACAAGCACCTTGTCCGCATGCGGTGAATATTTGATGGCATTGGTCAAAAAGTTAATCATCACTTGTTCAATGCGGTCTCTATCTCCGTAGACCCGCGGACGTCCTTGACCCTCAAGAGATAGATGATGTGTCGATGTGGTTGCCTGGATGTCTTCTATCACCTCTTGAACAAGCTCGGTCAGATCAAAGATATCTTCCCGCAATGCCAGTTTTCCTACCTGGATTCTCGATACATCGAGCAAATCGTTCACGAGTCCTGTTAACCTATCCAGTTGTGCATCCATCCTGGTAAGCATGCGAACTGCCTGCTCATCCCCTTGCTTGGCGAAACGCCTGAGCAGAAGTTGGGCAAAGCCTTTCACACTGGTGACAGGCGTTTTGAGTTCATGGCTTATCGTTCTGAGAAACTCGTCTTTCAGCCGCTCCAGGCTCATGTGCTCAGTAATATCCTCAATGGCAAGGACAATCATTTCCGTATGATTGGCTTCACGGTAGAGTTTGCGGGCATTCAACCGCATGACTTTCCTCCCGATGATGGGAAAATTTTGCTCGATCTGGTAGTTACTAAGAGTGGTATTCCTCACTAAGATTTCCTCTAGCTGTGCTCGTAGTTCAGGGATGTCCCACTGCCCATTTCCCAATTCATACAAATAGTGGCCTTCCGTCTCAGTTTTCGTGACGTGAAAGGTGTGATAGAAGGCTGGGTTAGCAGAGATCACGCGCAGGTCTTTCTGAAGCACAACTAATGGTTCTCGTATGGTCTCGACAATACCTTCCGCATAGACCCGTGCGTCTGCAATCAGCCGCTGTGCCCGCTTCTGCTCTGAGAGATCACGTAGAATTTTGGTAAAGCCTAGAATGGTCTTCTGCTCGTCGAATAAGGGAAAAACAAGACCGCTCCCCCAGAAGCGCGTGCCATCTTTTTTGACGTGCAGTCTCTCGTCTACCCCTCTTCCTGTCCTGGCTGCTCTCTCTAATTCCTTTTCTGGTTCTTGTCTCTCAATGTCTTCAGGGGTAAAAATAATAGCAGCATTTTTGCCGATAATTTCTTGTTCGCTGTAGTCCAAGAGCTTTTCTGCGCCCGCATTCCAACTGCTGATCACGCCCTCTCTGTCTGTGGTAAAAATAGCATACCCTTCGAGGCTTTCTATGACCAGTCGGAAGAACTCATCACTACCACGGAAACTTGCATGGCCTGCTTCGGTCTTTGCAAGGCGAGAGCCGTGTTCACCTGTTTGTGTTTGAGGAATTTGCTCTTGTTCCTCCGAGCCTTCCATGTTCTACCCTCTTTCATAAAAACGCTCCTAATACTATACAGGAAGTCGGAGAGGGAAGCAACACCTTTGCGCATGTGTGAAGGCTGATTACGGTTGCAACAAGGAGTACTGATGATGTTAAAGTTCCTGTAGAGGGGGTGGTTTTCTTTGTGGAGGGAGTGTGAAATGGGGCATCATTAAAAAAGAGCATGCATCAATAGACAGTGGCGTCTGTTGATGCAATGCTCTAGAGTGAGTATTTAGGGAAAAACGCTATGCTTTGGCTGCCGAGGGATGTGCGATATGCTTCTTCGCGGCTTCGGCCATATGATGAGCGGCATGCTCGTGATGACCATGAGCCAGATGAGCATGATGAGATGCCATGTTGTGATCGCCCTTGTCATGATGCTCTGCGGCTTTCTCATGATGCTCTGCAGCCTTGCGATGGTGTTCTGCGGCCTTGCGGTGATTCTCCGCTGCTGGATGTGTAGCCATAACATACTCCTTCGTATACTGAATGTGAACTATCGATAATCTTTCGAGCTATCTCCTTGCTATATGGTCGAGGTATAGAGATAGCTTACAGGGGTACTACGTAGAGAGCGTGCGATTGTGATACAAATAGGACTACCCGCGTATTCATGCTGCTTCCACAGTCCTATGAGTCGCCCTTTTCCAGAGCAAAAACCTGCTTGGCAACGCCATCTTCGCTAATAAGAGACGTGGCTTCCTCTGCTGAACCGAAGTAGTTGTGTGATCCGTACTGAATACATGAGTAATATTAACCTGTAGAAGAAGGTCAACTTTGAGCGAATACAAAGGCAAATTAAAGGGCAAGCGGATCACGACAGTGAACGGTTTGTCCATGTACACCCGGACTTCGATAGACCCTGTGGCCGCCGATGCACCAACTGTCGTTCTTGTTCATGGTTTGTCCGTTTCCAGCGGGTATATGATGCCTACTGCGGTGCGCCTGGCTCCCTATTATCATGTTTACCTGCCCGACCTACCTGGTTTTGGCAGAAGTGCGAAGCCTCCCCATATCCTGAACGTCGCCGAGTTATCCGACGCATTGGCTGCCTGGATGCAGACGATGAAACTTCCTTCGGCAACGCTGTTGGGCAACTCTGTGGGATGTCAAATCATCGTGAACTTCGCCTTGCGCCATCCCGAGTGCATCGAGCGGGCTATTCTTGTGAGTCCAACAATGGATCCAAAAGCTCGCACTATTCATCAGGAGGCAGGACGGTTGCTGCTCGATACTCCCTGTGAACCGCTGCACTTTCTGCCTGTCCTGCTCCGCGAATACGCGCTTGCTGGCATCCCTCGAACCATTCGCACGCTTCAGTATGCCTTTGAGGACCCAATGGAAGAGCATCTTCATCGCGTTCACATCCCGACCCTCGTAGTACGTGGCTCCCGTGATCCGATTGTGCCACAGGACTGGGTGGAGGAGGTCAACCGTCTCTTACCGAACAGCCAACTCGTCGTGGTTCAAGGTGCGGGCCATGCAGTGAACTTCAATTCTCCTGACAGGCTTGTACACCTCGTCCGATCATTTCTCCAGGACACAACCTGATAAACTCTCCTCTTCTTGCTCATGAGTCAATACATACAACGCATCTTGCGCCTCATGATCGTGCTCTGCGTCATTGGTGGCTGCGCGTGTCTTGCCTTTGCCTTTGTCCCAGACATACGAATTGCGCTCCCCGTGTTAGCTGTGCTCGGTGTGTGTACGGTCTTGCCGCTTGCGATGACCAATACTGCAATCCAGGTGATGACGCCAGAAGAGATGCGCGGACGCGTCTTGAGCATCAGGGTGATGATTACCTTCGGATTGGCTCCCTTCGGCAGCCTGCTGGCCGGATGGGTCGCCCAGGTAGTTGGTGCCCAGTTGACCTTGGCGTTGAGCGGTGCCCTATGCACACTTATAGCCCTGCTAATCGCGGTCATCCACGTACAGCGCCGTATAGAGTTCTCGTGAGTGGACATACGGTCTGACATGTACCCTTTGGTGTACATACTCCTCAACGAGGCTGCGTAAGAACCAAACCTTTTGACGAACCGCAGTCGTTGGCACCGATTTACTGTCAGGCCGTATATGGCGATATTGACAGCAAACTATAGCGTTAGGGAGGCGGCGGCTTGAGGTATGTCCCTGCCGTCAGCTACTTAGGACCCAACTGGTCCGCTTCCAGCGTTTGCTGACGTTTTTCTGATGCCGTTTTGTGCTTGTAGAAACAATTTTGGTTTGCTTTTGACCGCCAATTATTGTTGTTCTTCGTCGGTTTTGCTGTCAACCTTTTTGTTTGTAGCTAGCCTGCTGGTTATAGCTGTCGATGGAGGGATACGGCCCAGGTTGTTTTTGGACGTTCCTGGTCGTTCTCTCCATGCATGTTAAGGATAAGTCTTGTTCGTCTAGGTACGTTGTTTTGTGCTGACCGCTGTCGACGTTCCTGTCAAACTTCGATGCTATAACGGAACTGATGGAAACGGGTCTTCAGTCGCCACTTGCCTTCGTCCCTGAGAGTGTATTAATTGCCATCAAGATAGATAGCATTCCTGTATATATGCACGAGCACACTTCAGAAGTTCAGCGTCATCCTGGTCCGTCTAATCCTCAATGGAAGATACCTCATTTAAAATGGTCCAACATCTTACGTTGTATCGACTAGGGGAGCTACTTCCTACAACCCATATTTTTGCTTCCATGCTTGCCGTCGTTCTTCTTCATCCTCAATTGGTACAGGTTCATATCCGTATTCGATGCTGAAGGCTCCGTTTCTTTGGAGGATGTAGGTCGCCGAACTCCATTGGGGTGTCGTGCTTGCTTGGCTCATCTCATGTCGTACCCTCCGAAACGCGCTATAGGCGTCTAACGACACCCCGCTCATCAGTGGCTTTATGGAACCATCTTCACTCCGATAGTAGCAGATGAGCGACCCAGTACCCTCCTCCATTTCAACTAACACCCATGCTGTCTGCCAATCATCTGGCAACGTCTTGGAAATCGCGGTGCGTGTCTGTCGATAGAGCTTTGCAAGGTGCTTGGACATCCCGTTTTCGTTGCTCTCATTGGATACCCCTCTCATCGACGCCACCCACGCTTTTACAAGCTGCTTGAACATATCATCTCTGTTGCTCCTGTGCCTCTCGCTCGCTCTGGATTGTAGCTCGCTTCATACAAAAAGATACGTTAGAAGAGAACACTTCTTCACGCTTCAACACTGAGCCGAGAGAAGCTTTCATGGACAAAGAAAGTTTCTCTAGTTCCTTTTGGAACGATTAAAGCCAAAGACTGCAATAATCACACCTGTCAAAATGACAAGAGTGGAGATTGTACTGCCCCCATTAGGTTGGACACAAATTTCGTGATTCTTAATGAATGTTGGTCTGCTGGGCTTGCTGCTCCTGCCATTGGCTTTCAAACTCGGCTGGAGTGAGATAGCCCAGGGAAGAATGAA
>JAABUZ0100004620.1_pt1 | contig 18826 bp, 13 predicted proteins | sample 5562091 | NCBI WGS metagenome assembly JAABUZ01 (sample SAMN12813069, study PRJNA571459) | rock metagenome | isolation source: Antarctica rocks | place: Antarctica: Victoria Land, Linnaeus Terrace sud | collected 2015-12-21 | reverse complement strand
GGTTCAGCGCCAAGGAGGAGCGTCGCCGCGTCGTGGCCGTCGTGCTCGACGGGCGCGCCCTCTCGGACAGCGTCCTGGGGGTGGAGAACCACCTCAACGTCATCCACGCAGGTGGGCGCGGTCTGACCCCGTCGCTGGCCCGTGGGTTGGCCCTGTTCCTCAACAGCACGGTGGTCGACCGGCACTTTCGCCAGTTCAGCGGTCATACCCAGGTCAACGCGACGGATCTACGCCGCATGCGCTATCCCAGCCGCGCCCAGTTGGACACGCTCGGCGCGGCGGTCGGCGACGTCATGCCCACCCAAGCTGAGATCGACGAGATCGTAGAGCGGACCATCCAGTGACCTCTATCGACGACGATCCCGTACGGACGCGCATCGCCGAGGCCGTCGATGTGCTCAGGCAGCTAGGTTTCCCGCGGGCGCAGCAGAACGAGCGGACCGCGCTGACGCTGCTGGCCATGCTCGCCCTCACGCCCGACCGGCCGTGGTCCGACGCGTCCGCTCCCCTGGTGCGGTTGCGCGGCGTGTCCGACTTCGCCCGTGCCCACTACGCCCGCAACTACGCCGAGAACACGCGCGAGACTATCCGCGACGACAGCGTGGCCCCGATGGTCAACGCGGGCGTCCTGATCCCCAACCCGGACGACCCCAAGCGCCCGAAGAACAGTTCCAAGTTCTGCTACCAGATCGAGCCGGCCGCCCTGGAGGTGCTGTGGGCGTACGGGACCGAGGAGTGGGCCGACCGCCTGGCGACGTATCGGGCGTCGCGCACGTCGCTCGCCGAGCGCTATCGCCGCGCCCGGGCGGATGCGCTGATCACCGTACCCGTGTCCGACGACGAGGTGATCACGCTCTCGCCCAGCGGCCAGAACGTCCTCATCGACCAGATCCTGCGCGCGTTCCGCCGCCGCTTCGCCCCCGGCAGCCAGGTCCTCTACGTCGGCGATGCGGCGGATAAGTTCAAGCACCTGAAGGTTGCGGAGATGGCGGCGCTCGGGGTCGTGTTCACGCCCGCTTCCAAGATCCCCGACGTGATCCTATACCTGGAAGAGCGCGGCTGGCTCATCCTCATCGAGGCCGCGTTCTCCGGTGGCCCCGTCGACGGCAAGCGCTACGACGAACTTACGGGGCTGTTCGTCGGCGCCGCCGGCAAGGCGCGCCTCATCATGGTGACCGCCTTCGAAACGCGCCGGGCCATGTATCCCTACGTCGAGAGCCTCTCGTGGGAATCGGAGGTGTGGTTCGCCGATGAGCCGGACCATCTCGTCCACTGGAACGGCCCCAAATTCCTGCGCCCGTTCGACGATGAGGAGCAAGACGAGACAGGCGACATGGCGCGCTGAGGAGGATTAGGGATGCGGTCGTGTCATGAACGTGGCGCCCTCCGGTCGCATCCCTTCCACGATAGCCCGCATGCTGCCAGCGTGATAGTAGTGGCTGGCCCCATCTTTGCCAACGTACTCCGTCCGCGCATACGCCCGCACGATGTGCCTGTACACTTCCCACCAACGATTGGCGTGGCGGCGACGTCGGCCTCCGTCCGCCTGCACGAAGCACAGCCGCACGAGCATCCGCAGTTCATCATCTGCCATCCAGACGTCGGGATCGTCCGGTATCCGCGCGATCGCGCTTGCCAGGGCGCCATAGATGGTGTGCATCGCCACTCTCTCCTGTCCGGGCGTAAGAAAGGGGTTGCTCGTCACGCATCGAACGCGAGGCCACCCGCCTCGTTGGGCTGAGGATGCGCCGTGCCGTGGATGTGGCGCGGGAGGCGCGGAGGGGAGGCACTGGACACATACTACCATCTCTGAACCATCGCCGTGAGTTGGGACAAACTCTCCCTATCATCCAGTGCGGGAAGAATCATGGCGGAGGATCGAGCGTCGGCGGCAGAAGTATGGGAAATGAGGGTGGAGGACAAGGCGATGTACAGGGAGACGTAGGCCAGCGGCGCTGGCCCACTCACATTGACCGGAGCCGAAACGTCCCTAAGCGGCTAGGCGGTGTATATTCGTAGGTTTCGCATGAGCGTGCTGCAGGAGGTGGGCTTTGTGGGCGAGGGCATCAGCGACCGCGTGTGTGAGGTCGGCCACCTGCTCAAAGCTGCGGATGGGGATGTGATGCGCTTTGACATCGTTCCAGATGGGTTCGATCCCCGATTGCTCGGGACAATACCGCGCCAAGTAGAGCAGTTCGACGTTGGCGGCGGCCAACAGGGGTTGTGCCGCGACGACGGCCTGGCTGGTGTGAACCGAGTAGTTGTCCAGGGCGATGACCAAAGGGCGCACGCGCTGCCAGTCAGACGCCGCAGCGGCCGGGCGTCCCGCAATCCGCCAGAGGAAGGCGACCAGGCGATCTGCGTCGATGGGACCCACCTCTCCCACCGTCAGCCCATGCGCGGCGGCCCGCTCCTCGGGCGTCGTGCGCGGCTTGCGGGCGCGACTCTTGGGCAGCACCGCCCAACTCTGGTAGGCCAGGCGTCCGGCGGCGGGGCCATGGGTAAAGTGCGCGCCGATGACGTTCACCCGTCGCCCTTGCGGAGCGTGATAGGGCACGCGGAGGCGCTGGCCTTGGGGGACCCAGCTATAGGTGGTCGGCAACGTCAAGGCGAAGCCTGCTTCATCGAGATGACACAGATCAATCAGACCGGCGTCCCCTTTTTTTCGAGGGCGGCGAGCACGGCGTGGCGCCCCGCGACCTCGGCGGGGTCTCGCTTGTGCCGCAGGGTGCGGCTGGTGCGCTGCCAGGAGATCCTGGCCCGGTGCAGGTGGCGGCGCAGGCGGTCGGCGCTCAGGCGGACGCCATGGCGCTCGGCCACCCACTCGGCCAGTTGGGCGGCGGTCCAGGTGCGCGTGCCCCTCGCCACCTCCACGCGAACGGCATCGAGCATGGCCGGGGTCAGGGCCGATTCCTTGCCGCCCCGCGGTTTGTTGGGCAGGGCGTCGAACCCGCCGCCGAGGAAGGCTGTGATCCAGGCGCGCACGGTTTGCTCATGCTGGTCCAGGTGGCGCGCGATGCGCGGCACGCTCCAGCCCGCGTCCGACAGGCGCACCATCTCCAGGCGATCGCGGGTGCTGGGCGCCAGGCCTGCCTGGCGGGTGCGCTCGCGCAGCTCGCGGCGTTGCTCGTCAGATACGGTTATACGGTACATGCCCAGCAGCATACCGAATCCTACGGGCTTTGACCACCTACCTACTTAGTGCAGGATTAAGGAGCTTGCTTTGCAGTGCCGGCGAACAACCGACTGCGGTCGGCGTGTGCTTTGCCATGCGACCTCAGTCGCAGGCGTTGCTCACTGCAAACAGACCGCTTTAAGACGACACTAGAGCGGGGCCTCCGGCGCGGATGTCCTATGCCGGCCGATCGCGACATGGTCTGCTCAGAGGAAAGCGTGCGTCGTGTTCCCGTGGACCAACACCGCGAGCAGGCTGGCGATACGTAAGGGCCATAGGGTATCGTGCTGCGCGCCGTGCCCTTTCCCGAGAGGAGCACGGCGAGCGCCCCGAGGCCACCGAGGACAACGCCCAGCGTGAGCGTCCCAACGACGAGCGGGTAGCCGGTGACACACCCGACGACGAGGGCGAGGTAGGCGTCGCCCAGACCGAAGGCCCCCGCACCGAAGAGGAGACGCGCCAGCCCGACGAGGAGGGCGAACGTCGCGAAACCGATCGCGCCGCCGAGCAGCGCGTCGCGGAGGCCCAGCCCCGGCCAGAGGTTGGCGGTCGCCAGCGCCAGGAGTGCCAGCAGGCCGACGAGCGGGGTGGGGACGAGGCGCAGCTCGGCGTCAATGACGAGCACGGCGCCCAGGAGCGTTGCTTCGGCCAGGCTGACCAGGAGCAACGGCGGCTGGCCGGCATATTGGACCCCCAACCCATAGAAGATCGCGGCCATCACCACCCATATCCGCAGCGCCCATAGCACACGGCTGAGCCTGCGCAGGGGGGAATGGCGCGCATGGATGGGACAGTCAGGGTTCCCGGCGGGTGCGAGGGACGCGCGCGCTGCCTCGCTGTCGCAGGGCTTGTGTCGGCGCTGGCGCGGCCATGGCCAGAAGCTCCGGTTGGCGCGGTACGACGACACGACCCCCTCGACGGCCGCGCCGATGACGACACCGGGGATGACAAGTAGGAGGGCCAGCATCGCTACTTCACCCTGATGGGGCGCGACCGTCGGTGAGCGGCCGGCGCGGGATGCGAGGTTTCGGGAACATCGTGACCCTGGGACCGTCACGGCGCGTGGCCGGGAGAGGGTGACCCGAAGGCTGCACCCCCAGTATAGCGTGAGGCTGCGCGCCGTGACCAGGCGTTGCGCATCCCCATTCAACGCCCGAGGTTATCCGTGGCCATCATCGTCGCTAAGGAAACCAACGCCACCATGCGCATCCCGCCAGATCGGGGCCCAGGGCCCCTGATCGGCCAAGTCGGTCGCCGTGGTGGCGCGCACGTCGAGGACGGGGAGGCGTCCCCTCCGGGCGATGGCGCGCGCCGCGGCCAGCACTATCTCCCCGCGTGCGGGGCGAGACGTGACGAACAGCACCGTGAACTCGTCGTCGCCGGTGTCGGTGCGGTAGGCGACGTATTGCGCGACCTTGCCGGCGAATCGCTTAGGCGCCTCCCGCTCACGGTCGTATTCGAGGTAGGCGCGGACAGGGCCGCCCGGCCCGTCGTAGCGCAACTCGGCGTCGGGCCGCAACACGTACTTGTGTTCCACCCCGTTCCGGTCGCGGGCGTAATACGTCCGCGTGCAGGCCCACTCGCCGCGCCACCACAGGTGGCCACCGCGCGCCCGTGCCGCCGCGAGGAAGGCCAGGTGGGCGGCAATGATCCCCTCGGTGTGCTCCAGGTTAGTCCGCGCGTAGGAGAGACCGTGCTCGCCGGAGCGGCGCGCGTCGTCGAGCACGCCGTAGGCCTGCCGGTAGTCCGACGGCGCCAGCCCGGCCGCCCGCGCGAGGAGCGTCGTGCCCCGCGTGGTGAGGCTGTAGCGCCAGGCGTGCCCGGTCCCGTGGGGCAGCCACGCCGCGCACAGGCCGTGCGCGCGGAGGGTGTGCAGCAGCTCCCAGGTATCGAAGGGGTCGCGCCCCAGGACGGTCGCCAGGTCGTGCCGACCCAGCAGCGGGTGCGCGCCCACGCAGCGGAGCAGTGGCCACGCGCGGGGCGGCAGCACGAGCGGGAGGACCGCGAGATTCTGGGGGCTTGACGTGGCGCGCGGGGACGCCCGCACGCGCGCCGCGCGTCGTCGCAGGGCGTCGGGCCGGCACGGCGCCACGCCGGTCGTCGGGACACGCACGGTCGCGGCCGGCGTCGGCCGCGGCGGCATGCGCCCCACGCGGTCGAGCGCGGCGCGCAGGGGATATCCCTCGTCACTCCCGCCGGACCCGCTCACGCCGCGCCAGGCGACCGTCAGCGGATCGGCCGTGGCGAGCGCCCCCGTCGTCGCCCAGAGCAGGCCGGGGCGATAGCCCGGCGGGACACGCGCCGCGGAGGCCGTCGCGAGGAGCACCGGCGGGACGCGCGTCGGGTAGGGCGGCGCGTAGGCCGGGTCCGCCCGCGCCCCGGCGAGGCGGCCCAGGCGCACGGCCAGGGCGTTCGGCGGCGCGTCCGTGTCGCCGTCCCAGAGCAGGCCGACGACGCAGCGCGCGCCGTCGGCGAAGCGCAGCGTCGCCTCGCCGTCGAGCACGAGCGCCTCCCGCCTCCCACCCCGTGCGTAGGGCCAGCGCACCGGGTAGGCGCGCCACTCCTCCAGCGCGCCGCCCGCGCCCGCGAGCGCGCGGGCCAGGCGCAGGAGGATGGCGCGTCCGGCGACGAGGCGACCCAGGGCGGGCAGCCGCCGCAGCAGGGCGGGCTCGCCGAGGCCGTACCAGCCCGCCAGTTCCCCGGGATCGGCGCGCAGGAGGCGCGCGACCGCCTCGACCCCTGCGGCGGTGAGGACATAGAGGCGGCGGCGCGTGGCCGGGTCCGTCACGGAGCCGGCCTCCCCCGCCGCGACGCGGGCATCGAGGGCGCGGCGCGCCCCGCGCCCACCAATCGGGCATAGGAGAGTCAGGTCGTCGGGCGCGAACAGCGGCGTGCGCGCCAGGGCCAGGAGTGTCGCCTCACGCATGGGGAACCTCCGTTTCCATGTCCGTCGTCTCTAGCGCATGACCGGTCGCCGTCGGCGCCATGGGCACGGCGGGCACGGCCGGCGTGCCCATGTCGGTCGGCAGGTGCAGCTGGACCGGCGTGGGCAACGGGGCCGGCACCAGGCGCGGGCCTTTGTGGCGGCGGCCGCGGTCGCGCCGCGGCCGTGAGGAGCCCGGGCCGGGTCGCTGGACGGGGACGCCGAGCGCCGGCCGAGATCCGGGCGGCATGGGCGATGGCGCGGGGGCGGCGTCGGAGGTCGCCTCCGCGCTCGCGTCCGGCGCATATGCCGATGCCGCGGGTGTGGTGTCCGCCTGCGCGCGCGTCGCCGCGCGATCGGCGTGGTAGAGGTCGGCGAGCCACCGCTTGTAGGCCGCCACGACCGCGGCGCGCGGGCGGCCGTAGCGGCGGGCGCAGGCGTCGGCGATCAGGCGCGCCGCCGCAGGCGAGGTGGGCGGGGGCGGCGGCAGCGTCACCAGCACCGGGTCGAGCGGCCGCCCCCCGTCCGTCGTCGCCACGTAGCACTGGCGCAGCCCCAGCAGTTGCAAGTCGCGGTAGCTGAGCCGCTCGCCGTCGAGGACGTGGGCCAGGTAGTCGGCGTCGTGATAGTCGCGCGTGCGGAAGAAGACGTGCGTGGCCGCGTTGTTGAAGACCGTGGCGTGTAGGCCCTCCTGCATGGCGTCGACCTGCCCGATGCCCTGGGCGATGCAGACGTAGGAGCCGTGGTGCTTGCGGATGCGCGGCAGGTACTTGTCGTAGAGGGCGGGCGCGTGCTGGAACTCGTCCACGATGATGAGCACCTGACGCGCCGCCTTGTCCCCCTCGGCCCGCGCGCAGACGAGGCTGTGCAAGACGTTGATGAGCGTGGCGTCGAGCAGCGCGGCCGCCTCGTCGGTGATCACCTCGGCGGCGGAGTTGAACAGGAGCGGCGCGCCGCTGGCGAAGAGGGCGCGCAGGTCGATCGTGCTGGCCGGCTGGCCCAACAGAGCCAGGCTGTAGGCGTTGTCGGCGAGCTTGCCGACGCGCGTCAGGACGGGCTTGGTCGCGTTGAGGCGCTCGGAGCGGGGCATCTCCAGGTAGTCCTTGTGCCAGTAGCGCGTCACGCGGATGTCGTCGGCCTGGCGGATCAGTTCGGCGCGGAAATGCCCGTCCTGCACGAGGGGCTTCACGTCGAAGAGCGTCAATTGATCCTCGGGCCGCCGTGTGTGGTTGACCAGGAGGAGCGTGCGCAGGGCGTTGCGCAGGAGGTCTTCGAGGCGCTCGCCCCAGGCGTCGTAGTAGCGCCGCCAGGCCTCGACGATGGCTCCGACCACCTGGTCGTCGTCGCGCCCCGTGTGCGCGTCGAGCAGGTTGAGGCCGGGGGCCAGCGTGGGATGGCCGACGTCGACCACGACCGCGCGCAGCTTCTGCGCGTCGGGCAGCCAGCCCACGATGTCCTGGACGAGGTCGGCGTCGGGGTCGATGACGACCACCTGCACGTCGTCCGCGGCGACGGCATGGTGGACGAGGTGCTGGGCGAAGGTGCTCTTGCCGGCGCCCGTCGCTCCGAGGACAACGGTGTTGCCCCGGTGGATCGCCGCCGGCAGGTGGACCGTCTCGGTGTGCGTCCCCGCCGTGGCGACGCCGATGGGCACACCGGAAGAGAACGCGTCCGAGGACGGTAGGAGCGCGCGGGGACCGGTGCGGGCGAGGCCAGGCACGTCGACCGCGTCGGCCGGCAGGTGCCAGAGCGCCGCCACCTCGTCGGCGCAGAGGATCGGCCAGGGCCGCGGCCACAGGTGGGGACCGCCGTCCATGGTGACGGTGGCCACGCGATCGGCGGCGCAGCGGCGGGCAACGAAGCTATTGCCGGTCTCCTCGGCGAAGGCGCCGTAGGCGGCGATGAGCGTGTCCAGGCCGCGCGCGCACGCCGCGCGGTCAGCCCCGGCGACCACGAGACGCAGGCGCGCGGTGAAGGCGGGCGACGCGGCCTTGCGGGCGAGCAGCGCGGAGGAGGAGGCGCGCCGACCGCCGGTCAGGCGCCATAAGACGAGGAGGCCGGCGAGACCACCACCCGCCGCCTCGCCGAAGGGGACCAGGCCGGCGGGGCCGTGCAGGGTGTAGGCGTGGGAGGCGGCGACGCCCCCCAGCACGCCCAGCGCGCCGAGGGCGGCGAGCGGCCCCGCCGCCGCCGGCAGATCGTCGTCCCTGGTCACCCCGAGGGCGCGCTCGCGCGCCACCGCCCGGTCCCGCTCGCGGGCGATGTAGCCGCCCCAGCGGCGCGGCCCCGGCCACAGAATGAGTTGGCAGACCCCGCGCGTCCCGCCGTCGAGCCGGCGCAGCGCGCCGATCACGCGCTGGAGCCCGGCCGAGGGGTCCTCGATCTGCGGCGCCGTCGCGGCGCGCTCGGGGATCTTGAGCGGCAACTCCGGGCGGTGGCGCAGCCGCAACTCGGCCGCCACCGCCCCCTCGCCGGGGCGTCGCCGCGCCGGGTCGTCGGCGCCAGCAGGCAGCGGGGCGAGGGAGCCCTGGGGGTAGTAGCCCGCGAGCGCCCCGTCCAGCGCGGCGCGGGCCGCCGCGTTGGCGGCGCGGACCAGGAAGCGGACGTGCCCGCCCGCGCCAACAATCTCCAGCGCCACCCCGCGTCGCGCCGCCCGCCGGGCGTGGGCCAGCCCGGCGAGCATCTGTGCCTGCCCGGCCAGCGTGACCGGGCTCGTGCGCGGCGGGGTCACGGCCAGGAGCGATGCGACGTCACGCATGGGCCACCTCCCCCGTCGGCCGAGGTTCATCTTTCCCGCGCCCACCCCTATCCGTACGCCCCTGGCCCCACCCGGCGGCGGGGTCCGTGAAGACGAGCGGCGCGTACGCGGGGCTGACCATGATCTCGAAGGGCAGGCGCAGGCGTTCTCCCTTAGCCGACGGGTGCTGCGCCAGGAGCAGGCCCTGGCCCGCCGGGGCGCGCAGCAGAAGAGCCTGTTCGCGCTCGGAGAGGTGGGCCGCGCGCGTCAGGTCGGGCAGGGCGACCTCCTCGCAGCGCAGCAGCCAGGTGCGGCAGCTGTTCAGGATCAGCGCGCGGCCCGCCGCCGTGGCCGTGAAGTCGAGCGGGTCCTGGCTCGCCGCGATCGTCTCGCACCAGTGCTTGCGCGCCTGCTTGGCCATGCGCGCGAGGAAGTCGCCGGTGCTGGCGAAGCGCGTCACGGCGTGCGCCTCGTCGACGAGGACGGAGCGACGCCGGCGCTCGGAGAGGACGGTGCGCCAGACGTGCTGCGCGACCAGATGCATCAGGCCCGCGCGCAGTTCCTTGTTCTTCTCCACGCCGTGCAGTTCGAACACCGTGAGGTCGTTGTCCAGGGCGACGGTGGTGCGGCCGGCGAAGAGGCCGCTGAGGGCCCCGTCGCAGTAGCGGCCGAGGCGCTCGGCCAGCCCGAAGTCGTCGCCCTGGGCGTCGAGCGTGGCGCGCAGGTCGGCCAGGGTCGGGGCGGGCCGGTTGTGCGTGGCGCGGTCGTGCGTGACGCCGGCCTGCCGATAGGTACGGAAGAGGGCCGCCTCCAGCCGCGCCTTGGGTCCCGTGCCCAGGTCCGCGCCCTCGCCCGCGATGAGCACCTCCAGCAGGTCGATCACCCCGGCCACATGCTCGCGGAGCGCGTCGTACGCGCCCCCATCGCCGTCATCGCCATCGTTACCCTCACCACCCTGCCGGACCTGCGGGAGGTCGAGCGGGTTGATGCGATCGCGCGAGCCGGCCGAGAGGCGCACCACCTGCCCCCCGACCGCAGCGCAGAGGGCGCGGTACTCGCCCGACTCGCCGGGGTCGATCACGATGCGCTGCGCGCCGAGATCGCCCACGCGCAGCAGGTGGACCTTGGTCCAGGCGCTCTTGCCCGACCCCGATGAGCCGATCACCACGCTGTTGCTGTTCGTGAAGGCGTAGGGATCGACGACGAGCGGCGTGTTGTTCTGCGTGACACGGCCGTACCACACCCCGTCGTCCATGCAAAGCGTGGGCGCGCCGAAGGGGTAGGTGGCGGCGACGATCTCGCCAGGGACGGGCCGACCCCAGCCGAGCCGATCGTGCGCCGTGGGCAGAGCGCTCTCCAGGCCGGCCGGGTGCGCGAAGGTGGCGCGGCGGGTGCCCATGCGGGCGGCCCCGAAGGCCCCCTCGACGCGGCGCGTGCGCGCCTCCAGTTCCTCGCGCGTCGCGCCATGGACCTGCGCATACAGCGAGACCTGGAACAGCTTCTCCTCGTTGGCCTCCAGCTTGGCCACCATGGCGGTGATCTCCTCGATGGCCTGGCGGCGCCCCTCGCTGGGCAGGTGGCCGCGGCCCTGGGCGAAGAGGCCGACCGACTCCAGCCCGACCAGCAGGTCGGAGAGCTCGGCGACGGCGTGCGCGGAGTCTTGCGGCGCGAGGTGCAGGGAGAGGACGAGCCGCTCGCGCAGGGCACTGAGGTGGGCGAGCCAGCCCCAGGGGATGGAGCCAGCCCAGGCGGACAGGCCGAGCGTCCGGCTCCATTCGTCGTCGATCCGCAGATGCCGGGCGCCCTCCTCGACGGCGTCGGGGGCCAGGGCCGCGGCGAGCGGCCCCGCCGTCCCGGCTGGCCGGGCCGCGCGGCGTCGGATGCGCCACGGGACACTAAGCATAGTCGTCCTCCTCATCGCTCTCCTCGTCGTCCTCGCCGTCCTGGGTTGCGTCGTCGGTCACCTGTGCGAAGAGCACCCGCGCTGTCGCGGCCGAGCCCGCGTGCCCGTGGTCGAACGATTGCAGGCGGGCCGTCCGCGGGCAGAGGCGGCGATAGTAGAGCTGCCGTAAGGCCGGGGTGTCGAGGCGCCAGGCGTGGACGCCCGCGCGCGCCAGCCCCTCGCGGATCACGTCGCACCGCTCGACCAGCAGGCGTCCCGCCTCGCCCTCGTGTCGCCCCACGGCTGGTAGACGACGATGGCGCAGGAGAGCCAGGGACCTGGCGCCGTCCGGGGCGGCCGGCGCCGCCGGGGCCGCAGCTGGGATCACGACGTAGACGCGCTGGTCGAGCGCGCCCAGTTGGGCCATGGCCCGGCGCATGTAGGCCGCGTCGGCGCTGCCGAGACGGCGCGCGGCCAGAGGTTGCCCCGCCAGCCGCGCCATGCGCCGCGCGGCGTACGGGCCGAGGTCAATCGGGTCGGCGCAGACGAGTACCTGCACCGGGAAAGACAGGCCGAGTAGGAACGCGTGGTAGACGGTGTGCAAGGCGCGCTGCCCCTCCGCGTCCATCCCCTCGACGTTAGCGCCGCCGCACTCCAGGACGGCGCAGCGGCGCCCATCAGCGAAGGTGATGACGTCCTCAGCGATCTCGACCGGGACAAACGAGCGCCCGTGCGTCGCCGGCCGCGCCGGGCGCGGGGTCCTGCGCGGCGACGCGGGCGGGAGGGACGGGGGCGGGGCGGGCGAGCCCGCGACCGGCGCGAGCGCGAGGTGCGGCGGCCGGAGTGCGCCGGCATCGCGCGTCGCCAACGCCGGGGCCATCGGAGGCTGCCAGGTGGAGGTGCGCTCGCCGAGCGCGTGCGTCGCGGTGAGCCGGCCCCAGGCCAGCAGCGAGCGCCCGCCGGGGCGGACCAAGCCAGCCGCGCCCCCGAGGGCGACAACGGCCACCGCCTCACCGATGCGAACGGGGGCCGGCAGGTGGGGCTGGCCCAGGACGCCGGCCGCGCCGAACGCGCCGGCGACGACGGGGACGAGCTCGCGCGCCGTGTGGCGCCCGACGATGGGGTTGCGCCCGTCGAGGTGCGTGGGCACCTTGAGCGTGAGGGTCATCTACAGTTCCTTTCTTGTCTTTGGACGGTTTGCCGGGGGCGTCTGTCAGGAGAAGAAGCCCCGCAGCGAGGCGACGATGGGGGTGGCCGCGATGACGCCGATCAGGCCGACGGCGGCGTGCCACCAGGTCGAGATAGCCGTGCGGCGCAGCTGGGGGCTCGACCCCGAGACGATCCAGAGCAGGCCGCCCCAGCCGAAGACGAGCGTGCAGAGCGAGACGCCGATCACCAGGAAGTGGGCGCTGATGAAGTCGGCGATCTGGGCGATCTTATCGAGCGCGTCGCCGAGACCCGTCGGCGCGCCACTCGGCGGGGCGCCTCCCGGCGGCACGGGGGTCGGCTTGGCGCCGGCGACGATGTGGGCGAGGTGGCCAAGCTGCGCGGCGACGAGGTGCGCGTGCGAGCTGTAAAGGGCGAGGGTGTGCGCGATCATGGGATGCTATCCTTTCCTTCGTGCTGTCGAGGCGTGCTCCAGATCCTGTCTATCGAGGCGTGGCTATCACGCGGGGGGCCGCGGCACGACGGGGATGTACGCTCAGCCACCGCCGCCCCCTCTCCCGCCCCGTCCGCCGGTCAGCGTGCGGACCGCCAGCAGGCCGACCGCGAGCGGCGTCCCGGTGTGGCCGCGCAGGAGGCGCGGGACGCGCAGCACCACCACGAAGACGCCGAGCGCGACGAGGTACTGCGCCCAGGTGATCATGTTGCCCAGGCTCGTCTCGCCCGCGATGGTCTGCCCGTCCCTACCGAAGACGAGCGGGGCGTAGAGCACGAGGTCCTCGCCCATGTGCAGGACCACGATCTGGACGAACTGGGTGACGAGGGTGACGACGAAGAGGCGGCCCCACAACTCGGCCATCCCTTGCAGGCGCGGCCAGGCGTAGCACAGCAGCCCTGCCGGCGCCAGCACGATCAGGGCGTCGAGCAGCCCGACACGGATGATCATCTGGATGGCCAGCAGCAGCTCCATGAGCCCGTCGACGAGGCCAAGGAGCGCCTCCAGGAGAACGCGGTTGGCGGCGCCGCTGTGGACGCCGACGGCGAAGAGGCGGGTCGCCTGGATCGCGGTCGCACCCGCGGTGGCGAGATTGGCAAGCCGGATGGCCGTGCCCAGGACGGGCAGGCTGCCGTTGGCCAGGAGCGCGACGAGCAGCAGGCGCCAGAAGCGTTCGAGCGCGCTGGCATAGGTGCGCTGCGCGCCGACGTTGAGCAGGATCTCGGCGCAGATGCCCAGGAAGACGAAGATGATGAAGGCATCAGCAATCTTGCGCACGCCGTCCCAGTAGGTGGCGACGACAGGGTTAGAGAAGGTCAGGGTGGGGTCGGTGTTGGTCCAGATGTCGGCGGCGCCGATCGTGGCGTTGAGGTCGGTCACGGAGCCGGCGACATCGTCGACGATGGCCGCGGCGATGCAGGGTCCCCACGTCTCGATGTGCCAGAAGTCGCAGCCCCCGTTACCGCCTCCACCCGAGCCGGCCGTGGTGGTCGCGGTGGCGACGGCAGAGGAGGCCGGGGTAGCGGTGGCGTAGCGCATGAGGCAGGAGGTGTGGTCGGCCGAGCAGACCGTGTACGGCGTGGCGGTGGGACTAGCTGTTGCCGTCGCCGTCGGGTGCGGCGTGGGCGTGGATGTCGAGGCGTACGCCGTCGGAGTTCGAGGAGTGGCGGCGCTGGCGCTGCCGGCCGGCCTGATGGCCCATACGCCCACAAGCAGCGCCAGGAAGATAAGCCTCGCACCCCACCACCGACATCGCCGTCCCATCGTCGTCGCCTCCTCTCGCTCGCCGGGTCTGACCCGACGACGTGGCCCAGCCTACGAGAGGAGGTTCCGGGAATTCTCCGGGCGGAGATTATCCGGAGAAATAGGGCGCGGCGCGCCGCATATCAACGACCGATACATGACTAGACTCGTAGTGGTATGAGAGGAGTTGCTACAGGTTAGGCTCTTGGGAGAAGATGGCCTTGCGAAGAGGGCATGTCTTGCAAGCATTCGGCGCAACCCTTTCATCGGCTAAAGAGAAGGGGTATCGTAAGCGAGCCGACGCGTCGTAGCTGACGTGCCGGTTCGCAGACATAGCTCCAGGCGGAAGACCTCTATTCAGGGGAAGCGTCAGAACTCAGAATACAAGGCCAAAATCCGCCTCACATCACCTTGCCAGACTACGTTGCACATCACTTAATCGTCGTGATAGTCCGTTTCTACGGCCTGATTAGCAATAGGTGTTATCACTTCTAGCGCAGGATTTTCATGTCCGACAGATTGTATTCTGAGTTCTGACGCTTCCCGCCGCATGACCACGCTTTCATGGGGTGCTACTGGACCATCGGGGCATCAAACAACGCTATTACCCGATGCGCGGTTTCGGCTCCTTTGACGCGGCAGCCCGCTTCTGCTCCGCCCACGACGAACGGCGCGACCATGTCCGCTATCGCCAGCACCTGAATGAAACGGTGTCCCTGGCTGACCAACGACGCCTGTTCCAAGAGCGCTGGGGCGACGTGTGCGCGCTGCTGGATGCCGCGTAGGCGGGATCGAACCTGAGGAGCCACGGGGTGATATGCCCGACAGCCTCTTTGTGTTCTGAATTCTGACGCAACCGATTGAACCGGCTGTTTCGCATCGTCTATTGCGTCGGCGTGGTCATCCCGGTGGGGACGGTCACCCATGGCTCCGGCTGCGAACCAGGGGACGCCGGCGGATCGCTCGGCGTGAGCGCGACCTGTTGCGGGCGCGGCGTCCCGCCCGCCAGGCCGAATGCCACACTGACATCGGCGCCAAGCGCCGTGGTCAGGCGCCGCGTACCGCCGTCGAGGCGCACACCCTCCGTCGCCGCGATGTCGATGGTGAGCGGCATGGCGGCGGTACCGGGCTGCCGCTGCACGAGCAGGGTGTAGCGGTCGCCCGCGTCGACGGTGGGCGGGATGCGGTAGCGGAACACGATGGTCCGTGATTGATGGGACGGCGCCTCGAAGTAGCCGGAGAACTGCGTCTTGCCGTGGGCGGCGTAGGTCGGCCACGTCTCGTTGAGCCCGGTCGCCGCGAGGAGGGTACTATCAGCAGGGACGAACAGGCGCACGAAGTCGCTGTAGAAGGGCGCGCCGTTTTGCGGCGCCAGGTTCGTCGTGTCGGCCGTATTCGTGTACGTCAGTGTGGCCGTCGCCACGACGCCGCGGTCGCGCGCGATGTGCGCGCGGTACGACAGCGACTCGCGCACGAACTGATTGACCTTGTTCGTGCTCGTGTTCGTGTCCACGGCATACAGATAATCTCCCCGTGTCGCGGCGATTGCGCCGTCCGCGCCGGCGAGACGCACGGCGGCCTCGATCCGCGGATCGTCGGCGTAGAGCAGGAGGTCACGCGCGCGCACGCTGTCCGTCGCGACCGTCAGGGCCAGCTTGGCTGACGGCCCGGACAGCGCCAGCAGGCGCGTGAACGTTTCCTGGTAGGCCGCGACGGCGAACGCTTTGTTGGTTGGCCCATTCAGGATATTGACATGAGCATCGATGCGGGCGAACGCGTTCAGGGGCGTCAGGATATCGCCGTAGCCGGGCACGACGACCGGGCCGGTCAGAGTCAATAGGCGCGGCGTCAGGAGCGAGTCGAAGGCGATCACTCCGTCGACGTGGCGGCCGGTCCCCAGGCGATAGAAGATTTCGAGCAGGCGCGCCGTGGTGGGAAAGTCGGCCGACCAATTGGCGTCGCGGAAGTACCAGGCGGTCCAGCCATGGACGCCGATCGGCAGGGGCGGATCGACGTTGGGGCGGCGTCCTCCATCGACGGCATAGGAGTCCTCGGCGTCGATCAGCCGCGCCTGCCCATGGACGACGTGGAGGATGCCGACCGTGCCGATAAACCCGCCGCTGGCGCGCAGATCCTCGCTATTCTGTGGGACCACGAGGTAGTCACGCGGTCCATCGGCGCCGAGCGCGGCGGGGAGGGCGGCGAGGGCTCTCAGCGCGGCGGGGGCCGGCGCGACGAGAGGGTCCAGGCGCGCGAAGGCCGTTTGGGCCATAGAGGGCAACGCGCGTGCCGCGATCCGTTGGCGCACGGCGGCGGCCTGATCGAGCAGGGCGGCGGCGGCGCTGAGCGACGCGCGCGAAGCCGCGAGGTGATCGACCAGTCGCGTGGTCGCGCCGCCGTCGCGCGCCGCTAGTAGTGGAGCGGCGCTGGGCGCCAGCAGGTGCGCGGCTTGCGCGATGTCCCCGCCATATGCGAGCACCGCGTCCACCTGTCCCAACTGCTCATGGACGTGGGGCGCGAGCCGGCTGGCCCACAGCAGGGGCGCGCGCCAGACGCCCCACGCCGCGCCCACGACGCGTAGGTCACCGATGAGCCGCACGTCATGGCGGTCGAGGTCGGTGAGCCGCGTGGCGGAGGGATCGCGCCGCAGTGGGACGGCCGTGTTCTCCATAGCGCCGAGTTGCGTGCGCGCGTCGCGCAGCGCGGCAAACGTGGGGAGCGCGGCCCAGAGCGTCGCACCGAGGACGCAAAGCAGAGCGATCAGGATAAGGCCTAGCCAGCGCAAGGCGCGCCGGCGGCGCGGGCGTGGACGGCGGGCGCGGGGCTGGAAGGTCGTGGATGGCATGGGCGCACCTCAGTAGAACATTATGGGTAGTCACGGGTAGTATGGCGACGCCGGCCGCGCTGGTCCAAATGTAATCTCGCCCTGAAGGACCGTGGGCCTGACCTTAAAACGCTTGGTGTGAATTAAATGGGCTATATGCGACTATTTTACGGTCAGAATGCACCTCGGAGCGGTGTCTTCGCGCCACGGCGTAGAAGGTTGGTGGGATGGTGCAGCGCATCGCCTTCCCTCCGCGCATTGTAGCTTCGAATACGCCCTGTCGATGGGCAAAACAGGCTCAAAACAGCCCAAATAACTCACACCAAGCGTTAAAAGGTCATGGCAGGGACCGGACCTTGAAAGGTCTCTCCGCGACCACCGGCGATCACTACAGCGTCCATGCGCTCGACGGTAGGAGTGCGCATCGCGCCCACACAGACCTTTTAAGGTCCGTCCCCTACCATGGTCTTTTAAGGCCAGGTCTCGGCCGTCAGCACGCGCAACGATAGACGTCCGCGTCGGGTAGCTGCGGGCAGAGTGGACCGAGATTAGGGTCCGGGGCCGTGACGAATAGGGTGTGGCCCGGCCGTACCGCCGTGGCCAGGGCCAGGGTACGCTGGGCGCTGAGTGAGAAATCCGTCCCATCGTCGATCGACGCGTCGCTCGCGGGGAGCGCGCGCCGGTCGAAGGCAGGCAGAGCGCGCATCTCGTCGTAGTACCAGGAAAAAGTCAAGAGCGCGGTGGCAACGATCGTGACATCCGGGCGCAGGCGCAGACCGCGCTGGGCGTACCAGAGCGGCACGGAGGCGTCGTCGCCGCTCGCGAAGATCACGGCGTCGGGCGGCAGCCGGCGCAGCGTCGACACCCCCGCATCGCGCGCGGCCGTCGTGGACGACGCGCGGACGGCCGCGCGTGCGGCGCCCGCCGCCGGCCCCTCGGCGGCCACGAAGACGGCCACACTGCCGAGGAGTAGGGTCGTGATGAGCGGGGGCCGCACGCCCCTGCCGCGCGGGCGGGCGATACGCAGGACCAGCGCGCCGCCGGCGAGCAACCCAACGGTGGCGGCGACGGCGACGCACAGCAGCCCGAGCAGCAGGTAGGCCGGCGCGGCGTCGGCCTGATACGCGCTCGTCGCCAGCACGTCGATCACGAACGTCAGCGCCAGGGCGAGACCACAGCGCGTCTGCCGGCGCACTAGGACGGCGAGGCCCACGATCGCCGCGGCGGTCGTCGCCCCGTTGAGTTGCTGTACGATCGCCACAAGCGAATTCCCCGTGCGCGCCGCGAACTCGGCGCCGCCAAGGCCGAACATCTGGTAGCGGTATTCGCGGCCGCTAACCACCCAGAGCAGGCGCGCGAGGGTGTCGGGATGGCCCCAATCGGCGGCAGGCTGCATGGCCGCGCGCAGCGGCAGATACAGATAACAGCTCAGGCCGGCCAGGAAAAGGCACAGCAGAGCCGCCCAGCGACGCGGGGATCGACGCGCCCATGGGTAGAGGAGCGCGAGAAGGGCAGGGGCGAGGTAGAGCGAGAGCAGGTGGTCGCCGAGCGCGAGCCCATAGAGGACGGCGGTGAGGAGCGCGCGCGGGCGCGACGGCGCGCACGGCGCGACGAGCAGGACGAGGATGAGCGCGTCGAGCGCGAGCGCCAATGTACGCGTCTCCGTGACGATCGCCTCCGTCCAGAACGTCGGGCTAAGCGCCAGCGCGGCGAGCGGCAAAACGGTGGCGAGGGCGGCCAGCGGCCACGGCGCGGCGGCGGCGACGCGGCGGGCGAGGCGCGTCGCGAGGAGCGCCAGCAGGCCGATCGTCAGCGCGCCCATCAACGCCGAGAAGATGTTGAGGCTACGGGCAGGCTCGGCGGGGAGGAGATGGGTGACGACGAAGCCGATAAGCATGTAGAGCGGGTAGCCGGTGGGGTGGGCGATACCGAGCGTATAGGCGGTCGAGGCCAACTCGCCGCTATCGCCGGCACCGTTGACCAGCGTGATGGACGGGGCGAGCGTGACGAGGTAGAGGGACAGCGCGCCGCCGCCGCAGACGAGGGCAAGCACAACTTCCCGTACTGGCCGGCTCATCGCCCCCACAAGCGTCTGAGCCAACTCCCCCCCCGACCAGCCCACTCCAACTCACGGTCATCCACGATCACCACGGGGATCTCTTTATCGGCCAGGATCAGGGCAGGGTTAGTGTCGACGAGGTAGCGGGCATGCTCCTCGCCGACGAGGGCGACCGTGGCGTCGTAGCCGTCACGCAACGAGGAGCGGCCATCGGCGCCGTGGCGATCCGTGGCCACGACCTGGACGAGCCCGCGCCGCACGAACGATTCCGCGAGCGCGCGCTGGCGCGTACCGTGCCGGCCGCTGAGGCTCGCGGCGGTGACC
>JAABUZ0100004619.1_pt1 | contig 18828 bp, 14 predicted proteins | sample 5562091 | NCBI WGS metagenome assembly JAABUZ01 (sample SAMN12813069, study PRJNA571459) | rock metagenome | isolation source: Antarctica rocks | place: Antarctica: Victoria Land, Linnaeus Terrace sud | collected 2015-12-21 | reverse complement strand
GCCCTCCCTGGCCGCCCTCATCACGCAACGGACGGCCGCAGCCCACTCCGGCTCCGCCGTGGCCCTCGCCGCCGCGTAGCCCCCGACTTTTCAGTAAGATACCCATCGCCCGTCAACCTTTGTCGAAGGTGATCGCCCCGAACAAGACGCGCATAGGAGTAGATATGAAGATTACTGCAGTCAAGGGCTTTCCCGTGCGGCTGAGCTACCGCAACCTGTTCATCGTCAAGGTGGAAACGGACACCGGGCTCTCCGGCCTGGGGGAAGGGGGCATGGCCGGCCGCGAGTTGGCGATGGGAGGGCTGCTCGACCATTTCCGGCGCTTCCTCGTGGGCATGGACCCGCGCCGCATCGAGCATATCTGGCAGCGCCTGTATCGGAGCCAATACTTCGAGGGCGGCAAGATCGAGGGCGCCGTGATCGCGGCCGTCGACATCGCGCTCTGGGACATCCTGGGTCAGGCGCTCGACGTGCCCGTGTACCAATTGCTTGGGGGCGCCTGCCGCGACCGCGTGCCCTGCTTCGCCTCGGTGGACGCCGCGCTCACGGGGCCGGCCTGCGTCGAGGGCGCGCGCGCCCTCGTGGCGCGGGGGTGGCGGCGGCTGCGCCTGTTCCCCGGCATGCCCGCTCCTGCGGCGACGGCCGGAGACGAAACGCTCGACCGGTCACCCGACGGGGTGGTCCCCGAGTCGGCCGACGCCACGATCTACGAGCCGATGGAGTCGCTGCAGCTGGCGGCGCACTGGATCCGCGAGGTGCGCCGGGCGGTGGGGCCGGAGGTCGGCCTCTCCATCGATTTCCACCATCGCCTCTCGGTGGCCGAGGCGGCGCTGTTCTGCCAGCAGGTCGCCGATGTCCACCTGATGTTCCTGGAAGAGCCAATCCGGGCGCAAAGTCCTACGGCCTACCGGCAATTGCGCGCGATGACGCCCATCCCGCTGGCCATCGGCGAGGAGTGCTCCAGCAAGTGGGAGTTCCTGCCGTTCATCGAGGAGGGCTTGCTCAACTTCGCGCGCGTCGACCTCTCGAACGTGGGCGGGCTCAGTGAGGCCAAGAAGGTGGCCGGGTGGTGCGAGGCGCACTACATCGACATGATGCCGCACAATCCGCTGGGCCCGGTGACCACGGCGGCGTCGATCCACTTTGGCGCGGCGGTGGCCAATTTCGCGCAGTTGGAGTACCTCCACGGCGTCGCGGACGGCTACCCGCGCGACCTGTTCCCGAGGCTGCCGGAGATCGCGGGCGACAGCTTCCCGCTGCCGACAGCGCCGGGCCTCGGCGTCAGCTTCGACGAGGGGGTCGCGGCGGCGTACGCGTTCGACCCCTGGGAAGCGCCGCACTGGCGGCGGCGCGATGGCGCGGTCACCAACTGGTGATGGATGGAACGCCCAGATACTCGGCAGTGACGAGCGTGGCCGCGCCGATCACCTTGGCATCGTCGAGCCCGAGCGTGGCGCGGACGACGGGCACCCCCGCGTGGCCCGTGTCCAGGACGGAGCGCCGCTCGGCCACCAGCACGTCGTCGAATAGGTCCGCACCGGCCTGCACCACGGGTCCGCTGAGCACCACGCGCTCGGGGTCCCAGTTGTCGATCGCGTGCGCGGCCGCCCGGCCCAGGTACGCCGTAGCCCGCGTCACCAGGTCGCGAGCGAGAGGGTCGTCGGCCCGCGCCGCCCCGACGATGGCGTCGAGGGTCAACGCATCGCGCGCGGCGGCGAGGACGGACGCTCGACCGTTGTCCAGCGCCTCCCGGGCGCGCGCAACGAGGCCCCCGGCCGACGCGACGGTTTCCAGGCAGCCGCGATTGCCGCAGCCGCACCGCGCCCCGTCGGGCTCGACGATGTTGTGGCCGAGCTCGCCGGCCACGCCGCGCACCCCGCGATACAACCCGCCGTCGATGATGATCGCGCCCCCGACGCCGTACGCCGCATCGATGAACACGGCGGTCCGCGCGCCACGGGCGGCACCGTAGGCATGCTCGGCGAGCGCGAGGGCGCGCACCTCGTTGTCGACGACCACCGGCCGTCCCAGGCGCTCCTCTACCAGGGCACGGATCGGCACGTCGCGCCAGCCCAGGTTGGGCGAGAGCAGGATGAGGCCCTCGGGCCAACGCACCAGGCCCGGCACGGCCATCCCGATGCCCACGACATCGCCCGCGGCGACCCCGCGCAGGGCGCGCCTCGCCGCGGACGCGACCCAGTCGACGACCGTTGCCGGGCTGGCCCCGGGCGGGAGGGGCGCGCGGATCGCCGTCCTCACCCCCCCGCCCAGATCGACGAGGGCCACGGTCACCACGCGCACGTCGACCGCGATGCCCACAGCCACGTGCGCTGCGGGGTTGAAGATGAGGCGCATGGGGCGACGCCCCACCGCGCCGGTCGTCGTCGCGGGCTCCTCGCGCACGAGCCCCTCGCGGATGAGGTGATCGACGATCCCGCTGACTGCGGCGGGGCTCAAGGCCGTCTCGCGCGCGATCGAGGCGCGCGAGGTTGCGGGGTCGCGACGGATCAGCGCGAGCGCGATGGCGCGATTGGCCCGCTGCATGAGCTGGCCATCGACCTTGTGCGATGCGCTTGCCCCGAAGGCGGCCATATTCCTCCAGTCGATGTAGAAAATACGTCGGGGGGCTGACACGTCCCCTCGATGGGGCGGGGAACCGGAGTACACCCCTCGCCACCCACCGTACGCATCATAGTACACAATGCGCATAAAGAGGAATATTCGGCGGCCCGGCGGCTCAGCGGCCCGGCGGCGCGCGATATTGACAGAAACACACCGTCCGTGTTATACGTGTATTTATTCATCGGGTGATATAACTGGTTGGAGAGGAGGGTGTCTTGATGCGACGAGCGGCCGACCGTGCGGCCTCGCGTTTCTTCGAGCCCGGCCGTCCCGCCGTCGCCGCGCGGGCGCCGGCGCGGCTCGACGTCATGGGCGGAATCGCCGATTATTCGGGCGCCACGGTGTTGGAGTTCCCGCTGGCGCGCAGCGCCCACGTCATCGCACAGGCGACCGACGACGAGCTCTTCGGCGCCCGCACTGACAGGTCTGCTCCCTCGGACCCTACGGACCCCCCCCACCATCCGTTCGCCGAGGCGCTCCTGCCGGCCTCCGTCGTGCGCGCGGGCGAGGAGGCGACGGCCCCCGAGCGGCTGCGCGCGGCGCTGGACGCCTCTGGCGCGGGCTGGGCCGCCTACCTCCTGGGTCCGCTGGCCCTCCTGCACACCGCGGGCGCGCTACCGGCGTGCGGTGGGGTACGTCTCTCCGTCCGTAGCGACGTGCCCATGGGGGCTGGCGTCTCGTCGTCGGCCGCCCTAGAGGTCGCGACCCTGCGCGCGCTCGCCGCGCTCTGGAACCTCGACCTGGACCCGCTGGGCCTGGCCCTGCTGGCGCAGCAGGCCGAGCACCGCGTGGCCGGCGCCCCCTGCGGCATTATGGATCAGGTCGCCGCGACGCTCGGGCAAGCCCATCATCTGTTGATGCTGCGCTGCCAGGAGACCGCCGGCCGGCCGGCCGCGGTGCTCGGGCAGCGCCGCCTGCCGCTGGACGTGCGCGTGGTGGGGCTCGACAGCGGCGTGGCGCATCGCGTGGCCGGCGCCCAGTACGGCCGCGTGCGCACCGCCGCCTTCATGGGTCGGTCGATCATCGCCGCCCACGACCCCGGCGAGCCGGCCGGTGGCTACCTCTGCAACCTCGCGCCCGCGCGCTTCCGCGCGCGCTATGCCCCGCTCCTGCCCGAGGAGGTGCGCGGCGCGGCCTTCCTCGCGCGGTACGGCGAGACCGGGGATGACGCGACGCGCGTCGAGCCGGACACCACGTACCGCGTGCGGGACTGCGCGACGCATCCGGTGCTGGAGCAGGCCAATGTCGCGGCCTTCCTGGACGCCCTCGATGGCTACGAACGCGACGGCGATCCCGCGGCCCTCGTGGAGGCCGGGGCGGCGATGTACCGCTCGCATAAGAGCTACGGCGCGCGCTGCGGCCTGGGCGCGCCCGAGACGGACCTCATCGTGGACCTCGTCCGCGAATGGGGTCCCGCCCGCGGTCTCTACGGCGCCAAGATCACCGGCGGCGGGGCGGGGGGGACGGTGGCCATCCTGGGCGCGGGCCCGGCGATGGAGGACGCCGTGGAGGGCGTACGCGCGGCGTACGCGCGGAGGAGCGGGCGCCGGGCGACGCTGTTCGCGGGCAGCTCCGATGGGGCCTGGGCCTCACCCATCCGGCAGGCCGTGGTCGATGCGAACGGAGGGGTGCATGATCGCTAACGGGGGCTTGCCGCGCGACGCGGCTTATTTCGTGGAGCGCCTGCGCGCGCTGGCCCTGGAGATGCGCGACGCGGTGGGGCGCGGCGTGCGCGCCTCGACGGCCGAGGAGCTCTCAGCCACGGTGGGCGAGCGCGGCGGCGACACCGTCTACCGGCTCGACGAGCACGGTGAGGGCGCGTTGCTCGCCTACGGCGTGCGCTGGGGTGAGGAGCTGCCGTTCCTGCTCGTCGCGGAGGGGCTGGAGGGGGGACAGCGCGCCTTCCCCGACGGGGCCGACCCGGCGCGCCTGGCGTTCACCCTGATCGTCGACCCCATCGACGGGACGCGCGGCCTGATGTACGGCAAGCGCAGCGCGTGGGCGCTCTTCGGCGTGGCCCCACCCCCGCGCCCGGACGACGGGTTCTATCCGACCCTGTCCGATATCGCGGTGGCGCTGCAGGCGGAACTGCCGACCGTGCGGGCGGCGCTGGCCGACGTGCTGTGGGCCGCGTGCGGCGAGGGTGTGCAGGCCGAGACGCACGACCTGCGCGCCGGGACGGCCACCCCCTTCGTGCCGCGGCCCAGCCGAGCGACGACGCTCGCGGGCGGGTTCGCCGCGGTCAGCAAGTTCTTCCCTGGCGGCAAGGCGGCGGCCGCGCGGCTCGAAGAAGAGCTGTACCGCGAGCTTTTGGGGCCGCCGCCGACGGAGTCGCCGCAGGTCTTCGACGACGAATATATCGCGTCGGGCGGCCAGCTCTACGAACTGATGGTCGGGCACGACCGCTTCCTGGCCGACCTGCGGCCCGTTCTGCACGACCCGTCCGACGGGGTGGCGCGCCTGTGCTGCCACCCCTACGACCTCTGCACCTGGATCATCGCCCGTGAGGCGGGCGTGATCGTGACCGACGCGACGGGCGGGACGCTCGCGGCCCCGCTGGACACGTCGAGCCCCGTCGCCTGGATCGGCTACGCCAACGAGACGTTGCGCCAGCAGATCGAGCCGGCGCTGCGGCGCCTGATACCGACTATCCGACGAGGAGTGTGAGCGCATGCCCATCAAGATAGCGATGATCGGCGCGGGGTCGATCGGTTTCACCCGGCGCCTGATGCATGACATCCTGGCCGTGCCCGAGCTGGCCGCCACGACGTTCGCCTTCACCGACATCTCCGCGCACAACCTGGAGATGGTCACCCAGCTCTGCCGGCGCGACATCGCCGCCAACCGGCTCCCGGCGACGGTGGCGTCCACGACCGACCGCCGCGCCGCCCTCGACGGCGCCGACTACATCATCTGCACCATCCGCCAGGGCGGCCTCGACGCGTTCCAGACCGACATCGACATCCCCCTCACGTACGGCGTCGATCAGTGCGTCGGCGACACGCTCTGCGCCGGCGGCCTCATGTACGCCCAGCGCACCATCCCCGCCCTGCTCGACTTTTGCCGCGACATCCGGGAGGTGGTTAAGCCCGGCGCCCTCTTGCTCAACTACGCCAACCCCATGGCCATGAACACCTGGGCCTGCAACCAGTACGGCGGCGTGCCCACGATCGGCCTGTGCCACGGCGTGCAGGGCGCGCACTGGCAGATCGCGCGCGTCATCGAGCGCTGGGCCAAGGCGGACGGGCTGCTCGCCCCTGACGAGACCGTGCATCGGCGCGACGTGGACGTGATCGCCGCCGGCATCAACCACCAGACCTGGTTCGTCAAAGTCTCCTGGCGCGGCCTGGACATGGTCCCGCGCCTGCTCGAGCTCTTCGAGGCGCACCCTGACTACCGCCAGACGGAGAAGGTGCGCCTCGACGTGCTGCGGCGCTTCGGCTACTACAGCACCGAGTCCAACGGCCACCTCTCCGAGTACCTGCCGTGGTACCGCAAGCGGCCCGAGGAGATCCTGCGCTGGATCGACCTATCCTCGTGGATCAACGGCGAAACGGGTGGCTACCTGCGCGTCTGCACGGAGGGGCGACGCTGGTTCGAGACCGACTATCCCCAGTGGATGGCCGCAGAGCCCCCGCGCATCACACCTGAGGGACGCAGCGAGGAGCACGGCAGCTATATCGTCGAGGCGTTAGAGACCGGCCGCGCGTACCGTGGCCACTTCAACGTGCTCAACCGGGGGCACATCGCCAACCTGCCAGACGGCTGCGTCGTCGAGATCCCCGGCTACGTGGACCGGACGGGCATCAACATGCCGGTCGTGGGCGCGCTGCCGCTGGCCTGCGCGGCGACGTGTGCGGCGAGCGTGCGCGTGCAGGAGATGGGCATGGAGGCGGCGGTCCACGGCGACGTGACCTTGCTCAAGCAGGCCATGCTGCACGACCCGTTGGTGGGCGCGGTCTGCGACCCTGAGGAGGTGTGGCAAATGACCGACGAGCTGCTGGTGGCCCAGTCCAGGTGGCTGCCGCGGTACCAGGGCGAGATCCCCGCGGCCCGAGAACGCCTGGAGCGGGACGCGCGCGATGGGACGCGCGTCGGGCTGCGCGACACGCGCGGCGCGGCGCGGCTGCACGTCAAGACGGTCGCGGAGATGGAAGAAAACGCGGCCGAGGCGCGCGCCAACGCTCAGGCGGCCGACAAGGGCGGGATGACGGCGGACGACGCGCTGGCGACGCAGGGCGCCGCGCGCTAAGATCGACACGACAGGGAGGGTAGGCGGATGAAGGTACGCAAGGCGGTGATCACGGCGGCGGGGCGGGGGACGCGGCAGTACCCCGCCTCGACCACGGTCCAGAAAGAGATGTTCCCGCTCGTCGACACGGACGGGCTGACCAAGCCGACGCTGCAGATCATCGCCGAGGAGGCGCTCGACGCGGGGATCGAGGAGATCTGCATCGTGACGGCGCCGGGCGATGAGGAGATGTACCGCCGCCACTTCCGCGGCCTCTCCGAGGACCTACTCCCGGCGTACAAAGGGAAGGAGTGGGCGCTCAAGGAATCCGATCAACTCGCGCGCATCGAGCGCGCCCTGTCCTATGCCACGCAGCCCTCCCCCGAGGGCTATGGCCACGCCGTCTACTGCGCCCGCGATTGGGTCGGGGACGAGCCCTTCCTGCTACTGCTCGGCGACCACGTCTACATCTCCTCCGACCCGGAGGGGCGGCGCTGCGCCCGCCAGGTCGTGGACACCTTCGAGCGCGACGGCCAGACCGTTTCGGCGGTCAAGCGCACCCCCGAGCGCCTGCTGCACCTCTTCGGCACGGTGCGGGGCGAGCCCATGGACGGCCGGGACGGCATGTACCGGGTCGCCGCGATGGTCGAGAAGCCGAGCCCGGAGGTGGCCGCGCGCGCGCTGCGCACGCCGGGGCTGCGCCCCGACGAGTACCTGTGCTTCTTCGGCATGCACGTGTTCACGCCCGCCCTCTTCGCGTGCCTGGGCCACAACATCGCCCACGACATGCGCGAGAAGGGCGAGTTCCAGCTGACGAGCGCGCAGGCCATGCTGGCCGCGCGCGAGCCCTACCTGGCCTACGAGGCCCTGGGCGAGCGCTACGACATGGGCGTGCCGTTCGGGCTGGCCGAGACGCAACTGGCCCTGGCCCTGCACTCGCCGATGCGCGAGGAGATGGTCGCCTCGCTCATCCGCATCCTGGCCGACCAGGGCAAGGGCAAAGGCACGGGCGTGGGCGCGCGCGTGGCGGTCGCCACGGGCGTGTCGTGAGGGCGCTCGTGACCGGCGGCGCGGGGTTCATCGGCACCCACCTCGTGGCGGCGCTCGTCGCGGCGGGCGATGAGGTCGTCGTCCTGGACAACCTGCGGCGGGGCGCGCGGACGGCGCTCGCCGCGGCGACGGACACCGGGGCGGTCCACCTCGTCGAGGGCGATATCCGCGACCCCATCGCCCTCGGCCTGGCCATGCGCGGCGTCGCGCGGGTGTACCACCTGGCCGCGCAGAGCAACGTCCTCGGCGCGGTCTCCGACATGGACTATTCTTTCACGACCAACGTGGTCGGGACCTACAACGTGCTCGCGGCGGCGCGGGACGCCGGCGTCGAGCGCGTCGTCTTCGCCTCCTCGCGCGAGGTCTACGGCGAGGTCGATCGCGTCCCGGTCGCGGAGGATCGGCCGCTCAACCCGAAGAACGCGTACGGCGCGAGCAAGGTGGCCGGCGAGGTGTACTGCCGCGCCGGCCAGGCCGTCCAGGGTACAGACGGGCTCGACGTGAGCGTGCTGCGCCTGGCCAACGTCTACGGCCCGGGCGACTGTGACCGCGTCATCCCGCTCTGGCTCGACCGGGCGCGCCGTGGCGAGGACCTGGACCTCTACGGCGGCGACCAGGTGCTCGACCTCATCCCGGTCGCGCTCGTCGTGGCGGCGCTGCGTCGCGCGGCCGAGGTGAGCTTGGGCGGGCGCGTGGTCAACGTCGGGAGCGGGGTTGGCACGCCGCTGCGCGATCTCGCCGACCGTATCGCGCGCCTGCCGTCGCGAGAGGTCGGCCTGCGCGTGTTGCCGGCGCGCTCCATCGAAGTGACGCGCTTCGTCGCCGACGTGGCGCGGATGCACGACCTGCTCGACCTCGCGCCGCCCGCCGATCCGCTGGAGGGCCTCGCGGCCCTGTGGGCGGAAGATGGTCGCCAATAGACGGGGGTCCACGGGGCGGGTCAATCCGCTCTTACAGGGAAACCTCGGCGATCTACGCTATACTCTAACCCGTCCCGCACGGCGTCTGTCGGTTGTTGGGCCAAAGTAACACGATTATTATGTGACGGCTATTAATGTGACGGCCGGTCGCCGGCCGTGTAACGCGAGCGAGAAAGAAAGGATGATGGAGTATGACCGCTCAGAGTGACCCCTACCAGCCCACGCGGGAGGATCACTTTACGTTCGGCCTCTGGACGGTTGGCAACCGCGGGCGCGACCCCTTTGGTGTGGAGGTGCGCCCGGCCCTCGATCCCCCCTACATCGTGGAGAAGCTGTCCGAGTTGGGCACCTGGGGCGTCAACTTCCACGACAACGACCTCATCCCCTTCGACGCCACCCCTCACGAGCGAGACCGCATCGTGGCCGCTTTCAAGCGGGCGCTCACGGATACCGGCATGGTCGTCCCGATGGTCACGACCAACCTGTTCGGACACCCCGTCTTCCGCGACGGCGCCTTCACCAGCCACGACCCCCGCGTGCGCGCCTTCGCCCTCCAGAAGGTCATGCGCAACATGGACCTCGGCGCCGAGCTCGGAGCGAAAATCTACGTGTTCTGGGGCGGCCGCGAGGGCACGGAGTCCAACGCGGGTAAGGACCCGCGCGAGGCGTTCAAACACTTCCGCGAGGCGCTCAACTTTCTGTATGAGTACAATCTGGACCAGGGTTACGGCTATACCTTCGCGCTGGAGCCTAAGCCCAACGAGCCCAGAGGCGACATCTACCTGCCCACGGTGGGGCACGCCCTGGCCTTCATTTATACCCTTGACCACCCGGAGGGCTACGGCGTCAACCCGGAAGTGGCGCACGAGCGCATGGCGGGGTTGGACTTCTCGCACGGCGTGGCGCAGGCCCTCGACGCGGGCAAGCTCGTGCACATCGACCTGAACGACCAATTGCCCGGCCGCTTCGACCAGGACCTGCGCTTTGGGCAGGCCGACCCGCGCGGAGCCTTCTTCCTGGTCAAGCTGCTCGAAGACGCAGGGTATACGGGTCCCAAGCACTACGACGCGCATGCGCTGCGCACCGAGGACGAGGCGGGCGTGTGGGACTTCGCGGCCGGTTGCATGCGCACCTACAAGATCCTGCAGGACAAGGCGCGCCGCTTCAACGCCGACCCCGAGATCCGGGCCGAGCTCGATCTGCTCAAGAACTTGGGCGCGGACGGCCCGCACGCGCCGGCGGCGTACAGCCGGGAGGCGGCCGCCGCGCTCAAGAACATCACCGTCGATGTCGACACTATCGCTGCGGTGGGCTTGGGCTACGAGCGCCTCGACCAACTCGCCACCGAGGTGCTCCTCGGCGCGCGGTAGACGCGGCGCGCTATTGGCCGATAGGTTGCCCTAGCGACCGGGCAGACTCATGCCCATCCAAGGAAACGGCACGCGGCGCCGAACAGTCGGCGTGACGGGCCTTGTCACGAGGGGATGCGGCTAGGGCGTATCTGCAAACCCCGATATCCTGGAGGTATGCATCGTTATGACCTTACCGACGAGCAGTGGGCACACGTGGCGCCGCTGCTGCCGCCCCAGAAACCACGGACCGGGCGGCCTCATCACGACCATCGTCCAATCATCAATGGTATCCAATGGTTCCTCCGTACCGGCGCTCCCTGGCAAGACCTGCCCGAGCGCTACGGCAACGACAAGACGGTCTCCAGTCGCTTCTACCGCTGGCGGGCCGCCGGCATCTGGGACCGCATCCTGGCCACCCTGCAGCAACAAGCCGACCAGGCCGGTCAGGTGGATGGGGACCTCCTGTACTGGCTCCCCTCGCCATCCGCCACATCGTCATGCGCGACAGGGTGGTCAGGCCGCTCGTCGATAATCGTGATGCAGGCCGCCCAAGACCGAGAGGGAAACGACTGGCGTTGTCGGATGCAGCGTTCCCAGATGTCCCGTCGTTTCAGGGATCGCTTGCTCAATGCCTTGGTGTGGCCGCGCCGTGTTAAAGTATGCGCGGTACGCCCGGAGCACGCGGCGCAACTGGCCCTCGTGCAAGATGAGCAGGTGGTCGAGGCACGCGCGCCGGACGCTGCCGAGGAACCTCTCGCAGATGGCATTGGCGCGAGGGGCCCGCACGGGCGTCCGCAGCACCTCGCTGCGGCTCCCCGTCGCGACGCGCGCGAACTGCGCGCCAAACGTGGCGTCGTTGTCACGGATCAAGAAGCGCGGCCCCGTGCCGAAGGGCGTTGCCTCACGCAGGTGCTGTGCGATCCAGGCGTCGGTCGGGTGCCGCGTCACCCCGACATGGACGACCCGTCGCGAGCCCAGGTCGACGATGAAGAAGGCGAAGAGGGACCGGAACCCCACGTCGATGACGGGTCAGAAGTCGCAGACCCACACATCGGCGGCGTGATGATGCAGGACGGTCGCCCACGTCTGCCCGCACGGGCGCGGCGATCGCGCTGAGCGCCTGTGCCGCTGGACGGTGCGCTTGCCGACGCGGATGCCGAGTTTGATCAACTCCCCTGTCCCGGCTACTTCATCCATCTATCCCGTTTCGGGAGATTAGGCCACGCGCTGATAAGCATGATGCAGCCCGCCGAGGATGGGAACGACGACCACGCCACTCCTTTCTCGTCCACACACCTGGTGAGATCCACGCCGTTCGGGGATGGCTTGGTTGATCCCTCGATGCGGACGCTCGTTATTGACGTAGGCGACGTACTCCCGCAGAACGCGAGACAGATGGCGCTCGTGCAGGATGAGCAGGTGGTCCAAGCAACTCCCGACGCACGCTGCCGAGGAACCGTTCGCAGAGGGCGTTGGCCCGAGGTGCGCGGTAGGGGGTGCGCAACAGGTCGATCCCGCTCGTTGTCGCGACGCGCGTGAACTCCGGGCCGAACTTGTGGTCGTTGTCGTGAATGAGGAAGCGGGGCGTCACGCCGAAAGGGGTCACCTCGCGCAGGTGCTGCGCCACCCATGGATCGGTCGGATGCCGCGTCACGCCGACGTGGACAACCCGGCGCGAGGCGTGTTCCACGCTGAAGAAGGCGAACAGGGGGCGGACGCATAGGTCGGTGACCTGAATAAAGTCGCAGGCCCAGATGTCGGCGGCGTGGTTGCGCAGGAAGGTGGCCCAGGTCTGGCCGCTCCGGCGCGGCGGGCGCGTCCGCCGCATGTACGTCTGAATCGTCCGCTTGCTGAGCTTGATGCCCAGCTTGAGGAGTTCGCCGCGGATGCGGTCCGCGCCCCAGAGGCGATTATCGCGCGCCATCGCCCTGATGAACGCCTGTGCTGGCTATTTAGTTCATCCGTGCGGCGTTATCCTATGTTTCGCCGCACGGATGAACTAAACAGCCAGCACAGGTAGCAATCCGGCGCGACGTGTGGCACGCTGGGGCGTATCCCTATCATGACTTACCGCGTCTATCCGCTTGCTGTTGGGCACGGAACTGGGTCGGAGAGAGACCTTCCTTGGTGTGGAATAGGCGAGAAAAGTAATACGGATCGTCGAAGCCAACCGCGTGTGCGATCTCGTCCACGCTCTGTGCGGTGAGCGTCAGCGCTTCCTTGGCGCGTGTCAGGCGCGTGCGCAACACGTATTCCTTCGGCGAGTATCCCGTCGCCTCCTTGAAGCGTCGCCGCAACGTCGAGTACCCCATGTTGCTGTCGCGGGCAATCGTCGCGAAGTCTAGTGGTTGCAAGGCGCGCTCCTCGAACCGTGCCAGCGCGCGGCGCAGGTCCGCCGATGAGCCGGTATCGTCGGCAGCGGACGAGTGGTCGGCTCCGTGCGCGACGATGATCAAACGCTGCACCAGCGTCGCGGCGCGGATGCCGGCGAGCGGTCCTCCCGTGAGAAAGTCGGCGCGCATCCGCGCGAAGAGCGCCGCGATTTCCAGAACGTCGCCTCCATCCGACACGGGCCGCGCGGGGGACAAAAAGCCGAGGCGCGCGAACGTTTCGGGCAGCATGCCCTCGAACATGACCCACTGCTCGGTCCATCCCGCGTTATCCGGCGCGTAGGTGTGCGCGACGCCGGGGAAGAGCCAGACGAGGGCAGGCCCCTCGATGCGCGCTCGCCCCGTGGTCGCCGTTTCGATCCATCCCGAACCGGCGCTCACATAGACCGCGGCGTAGCTCTCCAACGTCCGCGGGCCGCAGGTAATCGTCTTCCGCGCTGTCGCGCCATAGCCCGTACAACACAGGCCAAGCAGCCGGTGCGCGGCGGCCGGCGTCTCATACCGCACAACATCCATCGACGGGTGTCCATCTTCCATATCCTACCCTACCATGTCGGTGAGCAATAAATCCAGGCGCTAGAGCAATTGGTGCATGGATTAGCTGATGAGTATTTGCTATCCTAGCTATATCATCCTTCAGTAGGGTGAGTGGTGTAGCAAATTATCTAATGCGGTATCCACGCGCCAAGACGACCACGACTCTGAAAGGTCGCCGTATTACGATGCATAAGGACGAGGAGGGACCATGACGACACTGCTCGCGGACAGTCCATTGGTTAGCAACGGGTTCGCCCTGGCGACCGGCCCCGACCGAATCGGCCGGCTCGTGCCGACCGATCCCACGCAGCCCCTCGCCACCCTGCGCGCGCAGTATCGCGCCCAGGGCTATCTCTGGCTCAAAGGCATCCTCGACCCGCGTGAGGTCCTCGCGTTCCGGCGGCGCTACTTCACGGCCTATGTCGAAGCTGGACTCCCGTTGATCGCCCCCAATACCGAGCCGGGTGATGGAATCTTCGACGGCGCGACGGTGACGGCGGACCCCGGCCTCTATCATAAGGTGACGGCCGAGATCGTGCGCTGGGCCGAATACGAGGCGTTCTGCTTGATGACACCGATCCGGCGCTTCTACGAGGCGTTCCTGGAGGGCGCGCCCTATCTGCACAAGCGCAAGCTCATCCGGCACGGTAAGCCCGGCGACCGCCAGAGCACGGGCGCGCACTACGACCTGATCTACCTGCGCGGCGGCACCGACCGCATCTGCACGAGCTGGATCCCCATCGGCGATACGCCGGTCGCCTGCGGTGGGTTGGTGTATCTCGAGGGCTCCGACGCGTGGGGCCGTCGCAAGGAGGCGGAGTTCGCCACGCGCAACCGCGACCTGCACCCCGAGGAGCGCATCAGCGCCTACAATAAGAACATGAAGGCGGGCTGGCTCTCCAACAACCTGGCCGCCATGGCCGATGAGTTGGACACGCGCTGGCTCGTGGCGGACTACGAAGCGGGCGACATGATGGTCCACAGCCCGTATATCGTGCATGCGTCCACGATGAACGTCGACCCCGAGCGGCGCATCCGCCTCTCCACCGACATCCGCTACCAGCGCGTGCGCGACGAGATCGACGTCCGCTGGAACAACCACTGGACACTGGACGACATGCTGTAACAGGCACCGCCCGCGCATCGGGCTCATGCTCACATTTGGTGAAACGGATCTGAGGGTGGATTGAGCCAACATGACGCTCAGGATAAGCTACGGGCACCTGTCGAGCCTGGACTACGTCGGTCACTCCGATGGTGCCGCTGATCTTGCGATTCCGTCACGTGATATGTTTGAGACGAGTGTCTGTCGCCGGATAGGCGAGCATTTTGCCCTCGACGACCGGGCAGAACCTGATATCTCTTTATCACCAAATGTGGGCATGAACCGTTTTTCACGTAGCGTACACACTCGCATACGGTAACATCGAAATGGGTCGCGCGTTGCCGCGGAAACGGCAGGGTGTGGCCGTCAGCGATGCCCGCATAGCTCGATCACCTGATATCCAAGTCCCTCTGCAACGCGTCATCAATCGCTGCTAACAGCGCCGGATGTACTTTTCGACAAACGCAGGACCGGGCGTCGCGCGACGCCCCGCACCTCGGCGACCTTGAGGCCGTCGGGCGCGTCGTCTACGGCGCGCTGTTTTACGCCGCCGTTGTCCCGTCGCTGCCCTATAAGGACCCGCCTGACCGCGAGTCTCTCGTGGCGGGTCTGCTCGATCCTGCCGTCCCGCCATCAGCGGGTGCGGCGGGGCAATGACACCCCTGCTAACGTCGGATACCTACGGAACGCGAGCGCCACGCGGCTCACACGTCCAGGACGACCACGCCGTACGGCTCGATGATCGCGTCGCCCGAAAGGCTGCGCCCCGTCAGCAGGTCGGGATAGCTGCCGTGGACAGTGACCACACGCGCGTCGGGCGTGTAGTTGAGCAGGAACCAGAGGCTCTCGCCTGTCGTCGGGCGCGCGCGGATGCACAGTTCGATGTCGCGCGGCAGCGTCAACACACCCTCGGCGGGCGACCGCAGCCCGCAGTGATCGATCAAGGCGGAGGCGACCGCGCCGTTGAAGGCCGCGCCGTAGTAGTATGTGGCGCCGGCGCCGCAGGGGGTGCGGACGAGCGCGGGGGCGCCCGCGTAGTAGGCCCCCGCGTAGCGCGCCAGGACCTCGGCCTCGGGCGTCATCACCGTCAGGATGTCGTTGAATCCATCCGCCGTCGCCGACGGCGCGTCGACGCCGTCCGCCCAGGCGAGGGCTGGCGGCGCGTCGCGCGGCCCGATCAGCGTCCACTCGTCCACGCGGACAGCGCAAAGATCCGCGAGGACTCCGGGTAGCGGGCGCATGTAGCAGTGGCCGGACGTATCTTTGTAGCCACCGCGGCAGCCCAGGATGAGCTGCCCGCCCTGGGCCACATAGTCGGAGAGCAGCGCGGCGACGCGCCCCGCCATGATGGCGGGGTGCGGATAGATCAGCGCCTTGTAGCCGCGCAGGTCGTCGAGGCTCGTGGCGTCGCGCAGATAGGTGACGTCAACGGGGATGTGCCGGTGTTGCAGGGCCTTGTACCAGGCGAGGGTACTCCGTTTCTGGAGCGGCCCATGCCACACGTCAAACTCACCGTCCCATGCGTTGTCGTAATCCTGGACGATGGCCACGTCCGCGCGGACAACGCTGCCCGCCACGGCCGCGCCGATCGCGGCGATCTCGGCGCCGACACGCCCGATCTCAGCAACACGCCGATTGGGCCGGTTGTCGTAGTCGTTGATGCCGTGCCAGTAGATCTCGGTCCCGAACGTGGCCGTGCGCCAGCGAAAGTACAGCACAGCGTCGGCCCCGTGGGCCACGGACTGGTATGTCCACAACCGCATCTGCCCCGGCTTGGGCGACGGCGCCGCCATCCGGTTGACCCACCCGTTTGGTCCAGATTGCTGCTCCATGACGATGAAGCGGGGGGAGATATCCCGCGCCACGCTGAGGTTCCAGCCCCACTTGCGATCCAGCAGAGGGTCGGGGCCGTCGTCCGGCCAAAGCGTGGCGAAGTTGGGATAGGAGTCGTAGGCGACGAAATCGAGCGCCTCGTCGGTCAGGCGGTGGCTATCCACGTGCCCAAAGATACCGTTCGTGGTGATCCAGTGCCGCGGTGCGATGCGACGGATAATGCCCGCTTGCAGTGCGACAAAAGTGATAGCGCTGTCCGAAAAGAAGCGCTTCTCGTCGAGCGCCTGGTGCGGATTGGGGGAGGCGCTCACCGTGGGGCGCGTCAAATAAACCTGTGCCCAGTCGGTGTACGTCTGATTCCAGAAGACCGCACCCCAGGCGTCATTCAGGCGGTCGAGGTCCCCGTAGCGGCCTTGGAGCCACGCGCGGAATGCCAAGTGGTCGGCGTCCGCGTAGAAGACATCGGTCTCACAGTTGATCTCGTTGTCGATCTGCCAGCCGACGACGGCGGGGTGATCGCGGTAATGTTCGGCCATCCGCGTCACGATGCGCGCCGTCAGATCCTGGTAGATGGGCGCGTTGTAGGTGTAGTGGCGGCGCTGCCCATGCTGATAGCGCACGCCCTCATGCGACACGTTGAGGACCTCGGGATAGCGGTGCGTCAACCAGGCGGGGGGCGTAGCGGTCGGCGTGCCGAGCACAACCTGGAGCCCGTGCCGCTGCGCCAGATCCAGGGCGCGATCAAATAGGTCGAAGGAGAACACGCCCTCGCTCGGCTCGAAGGTTGTCCAGGCGAACTCGCCGACGCGAATAATCGACAGTCCCATCGCGCGCATGCGCCGGTAGTCGTCTTCCCACATGGCCTCTGGCCATTGCTCAGGGTAGTAGCACGCGCCAAGGCGCACGCGATCGGTATCATATACTTTTGTCACAGGTTCAGCTTCCTCGTATGTTAAGAGTCGGAGCGGCGCTGCTGACCGCTCCGTGTGGTTGATTGGGGATGCACGCGCGATACTGGTACCGTGAGGCCGGTCGGGGCAAGTTCCTCGTCTCCTTGCGCCACCATCGGTGAGTGCTTTTCAAAGACTGTCCGTCCCGCGTCTAACGGTAAGTTCTGACCCGTAGGTTGTTCCACCCGTTGCCCGACGGGAGGGGCGCAGCACCCCCTCCGGTCGTCAGGCGAGGGCCGCGCGCGAGTTCTGATCACGTGCGAGGCTGTTCTGTCGTTAGCGACGCGCGGGTACCCCCGATCGGCTCGGAAAGGAGGAGCCCGATGCCAACGCGATCCCGTTCCCGGAACGCGATCCCCGCCACCCCTTCTATAGAGGAGGGGCCGCAGCCGCGCCCCGCCACGGGGGTGGGCTATGTCGGCCTGGACGTGAGTCAGGACGAGGTCGTGGCCTGCCTGCTCCTGCCCGATGGGCGAGAAACGGTGCGACGCTGGGCCGTCGCCAATACCCAGGGCGGCGCCGAGGCACTGGCCGCGCGACTGGCTGCCCTCGCCGGGGAGCACCACTTGGCGGGCGGGCGCATCGGGGTGGAGGCCACCAACCTCTATTGGTGGCACCTGGCCTGCCTGCTCAAGGACACCCCCCTCCTCTCCGGCGTGGCGCATGAGGTCTACGCCCTCAACCCCAAGCTGGTGACCGGGCTCAAGAAGGCCTACACCGACGGCGGCAAGACCGACCGGCGCGACGCCTTCTTCATCGCCGAGCGGTTGCGCATCGGCCGGCTTCCGGCTCCTTTCCACGTAGACGTCCTTTACGCCCCGCTCCAACGGCCGACCCGCTTCCGCGCGCACCTGGCCCAGTCCCTCGCCCGCGAGAAGAACTGCTTCCTGAGCTTCCTGTTCTTGAAGTTCAGCGCCTTCGGCCAGCAGGACCCCTTCGGCGACCCCTTCGGGGCCACCAGCCTGGCCGTCTTGGAGCACTTCTCGACCGAGGAGTTGGTCCAGATGCCCTTCGAAGACCTGGCCGAGTTCGTCCAGCGACAGGGCCGGGGCCGCTTCGCCGACCTGGCCGAGGTCGCCGCCACGCTCGCGCGGGCGGCGCGCGACTCCTACCGGCTCGGCGAGCACGCGGTCGAGCCGGTCACCCTGGTCCTCGGCACGACCATGGCCACGATCCGCACCCTGCACGCCCAGATCAAGGAGGTCGACAAGACCATCGCCCGCGAGGTGGCCGCCCTCCCCCCGGAGCGGCGGACCATCGGCTCGGTCCCCGGCTTGGGCCCGGTCTGGACGGCCAGCCTGCTCGCCGAGATCGGCGACATCCACCGCTTCGGCGACGATGCCGCCCTGGCCCGCTACGCCGGGCTGGTCTGGAACCCGCACGAGTCGGGCTCCTTCCAGGCCGACGACACGGCGCTGTCCAAGGCGGGCAACGCCTACCTGCGCTACTACCTGGTCGAGGCGGCCAACAGTGTGCGCCTGCACTGCGCCGAGTACCGGGACTTCTATGCCGCCAAGCTGGCCCAATCGCCCAAGCATGCCCACAAGCGCGCGGTGGTCCTGACCGCCCGCAAGTTGGTGCGCCTGGTCGACGCGTTGCTGCGGGCCGGCGCCGTCTACCACCCCCAGGACCGGAAGGAGGGGCACACTCCGCCGCACGCGGCCCGCCTGCGGCCGCACCAGCGGACGCCGTTGGTGGCTAGCGCCAGCTAAGTCTGGATTTCGCACGGTGATCCTTATCGTCAACTAGGGTGCCTGAACAGGTCGTTTTCGCCGCCAAGCGCGGCATCGGAACGCCGGAAATGCCCCCCAAACGGATGACATTCCGGCATTGCAGCG
>JAABUZ0100004618.1_pt1 | contig 18829 bp, 16 predicted proteins | sample 5562091 | NCBI WGS metagenome assembly JAABUZ01 (sample SAMN12813069, study PRJNA571459) | rock metagenome | isolation source: Antarctica rocks | place: Antarctica: Victoria Land, Linnaeus Terrace sud | collected 2015-12-21 | reverse complement strand
CGCTTCACCGACCCGACCTCGGACTTCCTGACGCTGCTCGCGATGTGGGACTACGTCGCCGAGCAGCAGCGCGAGTTGTCGTCGTCGGCGTTCCGGCGCCTGTGCAAGCGGGAGTTCCTGCACTATCTGCGCATCCGGGAGTGGCAGGACCTCGAGGGCCAGCTCCGCCGGGCCGCCGCCGAGTTGGGCATCGCCATCAATGACACGCCGCCGGCACCCGAGGTGCTGCACCTCGCGCTGCTGTCCGGCCTGCTGTCGCGGGTGGGGCTCAAGGACGGCGCTAAGAACGAGTACGCCGGGGTGCGCAACGCCCGTTTCGTGCTGGCGCCGGGGACCCCGCTGGCGAAGAAGGGCCCGCGCTGGGTCGTCGTCGCGGAGCTCGTGGAGACCACCCGGCTGTTCGGCCGGGTCGCGGCGAAGATCGAGCCGGGCTGGATCGAGCAGCTCGCCGCGCACCTGGTCGCCCGCTCCTACAGCGAGCCGCACTGGGACGCCGAGCTCGGCTCGGTGATGGCGCTGGAGCGGGTCACCCTGTGGGGCCTGCCGCTCGCCGTGGGCCGCGCCGTCACCTACGGCTCGATCGACCCCGGGCTGTCCCGCGAGCTGTTCCTGCGGCACGCGCTGGTCGACGGCGACTGGAGCACCCACCACGCCTTCTGGGCCCGCAACCGGGCCCTGCTCGCCGACGCCGAGGAGCTCGAGCACCGGGCCCGTCGCCGCGACATCGTCATCGACGATGCCAGGCTCTACGACTTCTACGACGCCCGGGTGCCCGCTGACGTGTTCAGCGCCAGGCACTTCGACGCCTGGTGGAAGCGCGCCAGGGTCGACACCCCCGACCTGCTGACGCTGACCCCGGCGGACCTGGTCACGCCCGGCGCCGACCCTGCCGACTGGGACGACGTGGACCAGCCGCCCACCTGGCAGACCGACGACCTGTCCCTGCCGCTGAGCTACGTCTTCGAGCCCGGCGCCGATGACGACGGCGTGACGCTGCACGTGCCGCTGGAGCTGTTGCCGGCCCTGCGCGCGGAAGAGACCGACTGGCTGGTGCCGGGCCTGCGCGAGGAGCTGGTCACGGCGCTCATCCGCGGGCTCCCCAAGGTGCTGCGGCGCAGCTTCGTGCCGGCGCCGGACACGGCGCGGGCGGCGCTCGCCAGGGTCACGCCGCGCGCGGAGCCGCTGCTGCCGGCGCTCTCCCGGGCGCTGGAGGAGCTGACCGGCGTCTGGGTGCGCCCCGAGGAGTGGGCGCCAACGGCGCTGCCCGCGCACCTGCGGCTGCGGTTGGAGGTGACCGGTGCGGACGGGCGGCTCGTTGCCGAGGGTCGGGACGTCGAGCAGCTGCAGTCGCGGCTGCGCCCCCGGGTCCAGGCCACCCTCGCGGCGGCGGCTCCGGCGGTGCAAGCGGTGGGGCTGACGGCCTGGACCATCGGCACGCTCCCGTCGGCCGTCGTCCTGCGGCGCGGCGGCCACGACGTGCAGGGGTTTCCCGCGCTCGTCGACGAGGGCACGTCGGTCGCGGTGCGGGTGCTCGACAGCGAGGCGGCGCAGGCAACCGCGCACCCGCTCGGGACCAGGAGACTCCTGCTGCTGCAGGGGCCCTCGCCGGTCAGGGCCGTGCAGGGCAGCATGCCGAACGCCGCCAAGCTCGCCCTCGGCAGCGTGCCGGGGGGTGCCGCCGCCGTGCTCGACGACTGCGCCGAGGCCGCTGTCGACGCGCTGGTGGCGCGGGCCGGCGGGCCGGTCTGGGACGAGGCATCCTGGTCGGCGCTGCTCGCGGCCGTGCGCGCCGGGCTGCCAGCGGAGATGCGGGCCGTGGTGACCCGCACAGCCGAGATCCTGGGGGTGGCGAGGGAGATCGCGCGGGGCCTCTCCTCCACCTCGCAGCCAGCCCTGCTCCCGGCGTACACCGACATGCGGGCGCAACTCGCCGCCCTGGTGCACCCCGGCTTCGTCGCCGCGGCCGGGACGGCACGGCTGCCCGACCTGCTGCGCTATGTGCGCGCGATCGAGCGGCGGCTGGGCACGGTCGCGGCGGATCCCGCGCGCGACCGCGAGCGGCAGCGCAGGGTGGCGGCCGTGCGGGCTCTGCTGGACGACCGGGCGGCGGGACTGCGCCCGGAATCGGTTGCGGCCAGGGCGATCTCGGAGATGCGGTGGATGGTGGAGGAGCTGCGGGTCAGCCTGTTCGCGCAGCAGCTCGGCACGCCGTATCCGGTCAGCGAGCAGCGCATCGTGCGCGCGCTCGACCGCGCGGCTTGAGCCCGACCTTGACTTGACAGGCAGTGGCGTACGGCAGAATGTATACGGGTGACAACGACCACGGGTGCTTCCGAGACCTGGCAGGCGCGGATCACCCATGACCTCGCCGCCCAGTTGCGGGACGACGCGGAGCTGCTCGGGCTCGACGGCCGCACCGAGATCGTCAAGGCTGCGCTGGAGCTGCTGCATCGGCGCGCCGCCGAGGAACGCATGGCCCGTAGCGTCGACGACTTTTACGGCACCAGCGAGCCACCGCTGCCGATCGGTGTCCGATTGGCGTCCGCCGCCTACCGGTCCGATGCCACTCCCTGAGCCATTCCGAGGCGAGGTGTGGGACGTGGAATTCGACGACTTCGGCAGGCATCCCGCGATCGTGCTCAGCATCAACCCGCTCAACGGTCGGCTCGGACACGTCGCGGTCATCGCGGTGACGGGCACCCGTGGACCGGCGCAGACCCACGTGCCCCTCACTGCGGACGCGGGGCTGACGCGCTACGAGGAGTCCTACGCCGACGTCACCGCCCTGCAACCGGTCGCCAGGAGCCGTCTGCTGACGCGCCGGGGACTACTCGCCAGAGCTGAACTCGACCGTCTCGGACGCCAGCTCGCCATCTATCTGGGCCTGTGATGAGTGCACGAGTGACTCTGCGAGCGACCCGTGTCGCTACGCCCTGGCCGGCTCTCCGGCTAGCAGGAGGCGCGCGACCACCTCGGTCATGATCTCCGTCGTACCGCCTCCGATGCCGAGGATCCGGCTGTCGCGGTAGTGCCGCTCGACCTCGCTCTCGCGCAGGTAGCCCATCCCGCCGTGCAGCTGCACGGCGTCGTCGACGACGGCGTCACAGGCCGCCACCGCGGTGTTCTTCGCCATCGCGACCTGGGCGATCACGTCTTCGCCGGCGAGCCAGCGGTCGGTCACCGCGCGGACGTAGGTGCGCGCGACGTCGACCTGGCGGGCCATTTCCGCGAGGCGGTGCCGCACGACCTGACGGGTCGCCAGCGGCCGGCCGAAGGTCTCCCGCTGCCGCACCCAGGTGAGCGTGAGGTCCAGGCAGCGCTGCGCGGTGGCGACTGCCTGCACGGCGAGCGAGAGCCGCTCGGACGCGAACTGCCGCATGATCTGGGCGAAGCCGCCGTCGAGCGGGCCAACCAGGTTGGTCGCCGGCACCCGCACCCCGTCGAAGTGCAACTCGGCCGTGTCGGAGCAGTGCCAGCCCATCTTGCGCAGCGGCGCGGCGACCGTGAAGCCGGGCATGCCGCGCTCGAGGACGAGCAGCGAGATCCCTGCGTGGCCGGGGCCGCCGGTGCGCACGGCGGTGGTGACGAAGTCGGCGCGGGTGCCGGAGGTGATGTAAAGCTTCGAGCCGTCCACCACGAACTCATCGCCGTCGGGCACCGCCCGGGTGCGCAAAGCGGCGACGTCGCTGCCGGGTCCGGCACCATCGTGGTCACGATCAGCTCGTCCGCCATCGTCTCCGCCGCCAGCGCGAGCAGGCCCTCGCGGACCGTCGCCGGGTCGCCGATGACCTGGCTGGCGAGCCGCTCGTCGGCGAACACCCGCTCCGCCGGCGTCCATCGGTGCGCAGCCGTCTCGGCCTCGGTGGGCAGCGGCCCGGGCTGCCCGCCACGCAGCCGCAGGAACGACAGCGCGCCGGGCTCCGCGAGGGCCTGCGCACGCTCGGTCGTGGCCGCGCAGGTCACGCCGACGCAGACAGCGGCGTAAGGCTCGGCCAGCAGGTCCGACGGGCGAAAGGTGCTGCGGTAGAGGGCGAGTGCCGGCAGGGTGTTCAGCGGCATGAAATGGTGGGCGAAGGCGAAGGGCAGCCCGAGCATGCCTGCCACCTGCGCGCTGTAGCCGCTGGACCCCAGCAGCCAGACGTCCGGGGCGTTGCCTTCGGCGGGGATCGCGTGCACGCCGTCGACGGGCCCGTGGAAGTAGGCCAGGAGGTCCATCAGCTGCTGCGGGAAGTCCTCGGCGTCCAAGCCCTCGGCCGTACGGCGCAGGGCGGCGGCGGTGCGCTGGTCGGTGCCCGGTGCCCGGCCGATGCCGAGGTCGACCCGGCCGGGGTGCAGCGCCTCCAGCAGGCCGAACTGCTCAGCGACGACCAGCGGCGCGTGGTTGGGCAGCATCACCCCGCCGCTGCCCATCCGGATGCGCCGGGTCACCGCCGCGAGATGTGCGAGCAGCACCGGCGGACTCGAGCTGGCGACCCCGGGCATGCCGTGGTGCTCGGCCACCCAGTAGCGCGTGAACCCCAGCTCGTCCGCGCGCCGGGCCAGCTGGGTGCTCGCGGCCAGCGCGGCACTCGCCGTGGAACCACTGGTGACCGGCACCAGATCGAGGACGGACAGGCGCGGGGCCGTGGTGGCAGTCACCTGCGGTGCAACCCGGGCCGCGTACCCGACGTTCCCGCCACCTGGGAGACGAGCAGGATGAGCAGGTGCCCCGGACGAGTGTGACGTCGTGACAGACGTGACGGACACCGGACCGCCGCTGTGGGCGATCGGGGTGCTGCTCGCGCTGCTGCTGGTGCCCTACGTCGTGTTCCTGCTGCGGCGTGAGCGGCGAGGAGACCCGCCGCCGGAGCCGCCGGATCGGCCCGAGGGGAAGCCATGAGCTCGGCGCCCGAGAATGCGGACCTCCCGAGGGTGGTCAGCGAGACCGCCCTGAGCAATGCGTTCCTCGGCAACCTCGTGGAGGTCTGCATCGTCACCGAGGACCACCGCCGCACCATGGCCGGCCTCGTGCGGCTCGGTGTCGGGCCGTTCCGCGTCTACACGTTCGACGACGCGAACCTGGCCGACGCGACCTACCGCAGCGAGCCGAGCCCCTTCAGCCTGAGGGTCTGCTTCGCCACCAACCGCGGCCTGACCTGGGAGATCATGCAGCCGCTCACCGGACGCACGATCATGCGGGAGTTCCTCGACACGCACGGCGAGGGCATTCACCATGTCGCCTTCGACTGCGACGACGCGCCGTGGGACCAGCGGGTGGCGAGCTTCGCCGCGCGCGGATTCGCATCGACCCGGTCCGGCCGCTGGGTGGATCAGAACTCCTTTTCCTTCTTCGACACCGAAGGGGCGACGACCACCTGCTTCGAGACCTACCACTTCCCCGCGGGCTTCGCCTTCCCCGAGCCCGAGGAGTGGTACCCGGGCCCACCGCCCCGCTAGCCTGACTGCGCACCGGCGACCCACCCCCCGCCGCGGTTAATGGCCGCGGGCGGTCCTCAACCCGCACACCAGCGGATCCACCCGGGACAGACACGATTGCCCCAAGATCACACAGAAAGTGACTTACGACACTAGAGCCAGGCGGGGTCGGTGTCGAGGGTGGTGCGGTCGACGCGAGCGAGAAGGTCGAGCTGGGGGCCGGTCCGCGGCAGCTCGTGGGCGTAGAAGTACCGCGCCGCCGCGCGCTTGCCGTCGTAAAAGGCGCCGGTGCGATCGCCTGCCACCAGCGCCTGCTCGAGCCAGACCCAGGCGAGCACGACGTGACCGACCGCCTCCAGGTAGGTCGAGGCGTTGGCCAGCGTCGCCTCCACGTCGCCGGCGGCCCAGAGCAGCTGGGTCGTCTCCTCCACCCGGGAGCAGGCCGCCGCCAGGGCGGCACCCCAGCCGGCCAGCTCGCCACCGGCGGCCGAGCCACGTGCGGCCGTCGCCCGCAGCGTCGTGAGCAACAGTCGCAGGCCCGCCCCGCCCTGGATGATGACCTTGCGGCCCAGCAGGTCCAGGCCCTGGATGCCGTGGGTGCCCTCATGGATGGGGTTGAGCCGGTTGTCGCGGTAGAGCTGCTCGACGGCGTACTCGCGGGTGTAGCCGTAGCCGCCGAGCACCTGGATCGCGAGGCTGTTGGCCTCCAGGCACCACTGCGACGGCCAGCTCTTCGCGATCGGCGTCAACGTGTCAAGCAGCAGGTGCGAGCGGTCGCGCTCCTCCTGCGTCTCCGCCGTGTGCTCGTCGTCGATCAGCGAGCTGCAGTAGAGGACGAGTGCGAGGGCTCCCTCGACGTAACTCTTCTGCGCCAGCAGCATCCGGCGCACGTCGGCGTGCTCGACGATCGGAATCTGCGGTACCGTCGCGTCCCGTCCGGTGACCGGGCGGCCCTGCGGGCGTGACCTGGCATATTCCAGCGAGCGCAGATATCCGGTGTAGCCGAGCGCGGTCGCGCCCATCCCCACCCCCACGCGCGCCTCGTTCATCATGTGGAACATGCAGGCGAGGCCCTTGCCGAGCTCGCCCACCAGCTCCCCGACGGCGCCCGCGCGCCCGCCGGGGGTGTGGGCTCCCTCGCCGAAGTTCAGCAAGGTGTTGGTCGTGCCGCGGCAGCCCATCTTGTGGTTGAGCCCCGCGAGCACGACGTCGTTGCGCTCGCCGTCGGCCAGCACCTTGGGCACCAGGAAGAGCGAGAGCCCTTTCACGCCAGCGGGTGCGCCAGGGGTGCGGGCGAGCACGAGGTGCACGATGTTGTCGCTGAGCTCGTGCTCGCCGGCGGAGATCCACATCTTGTTTCCGGTGACCCGCCAGCTGCCGTCGTCCTGCGGCTCGGCGCGAGTGGTGACATCGGCCAGGCTGCTGCCGGCCTGCGGCTCCGACAGGCACATGGTGCCCGTGAAGCGACCCGCAATCATCGGCTCGACCCAGCGCTGGATCTGCTCCGGCGTGCCGTGCGCCAACAGCAGGTTGGCATTGGCGACGGTCAGGAACGGGTACGATGAGGTGCTGACGTTGGCCGCCTGGAACCACGCGAAGGCAGCGGTGACCATGGTCGCCGGCAGCTGCATCCCGCCCACCTCGGCCGGCATCCCCGCGCCGACGAAACCGACAGCGTTGAAGCGCCGCAGCGCTTCTCCCACCTCGGGGATCATCTCGACCCGGCCGTCGACGAACCGCGGCTCCTCCGCGTCGGCCGTGGCGTTGTGCGTCGCGAAATGCTCGGTGGCGACCTGCTCGGCCAGGTCGAGCACCGCGTCGAACGTCGCCCGGTCGTGCTCGGCGTAGCGGGCCCGCTTGGTCAGCAGCTCGGTCTGCAGCCACTCATGCAGCAGGAAGTCCAGGTCGCGTCGGGACAGCAGCAGGGACGGCATGCCACCCAGTGTGCCGCGCCGGCAGCGGCTGACAGGGCGACCCTCAGCCGCGCAGCTCCTTTTTGAGGATCTTGCCGGTGGGTCCCATCGGCAGCGCGTCGACGATGCGGACCTCGCGCGGGTACTTGTACGCCGCCAGCCGCTCCCGCGAGTAGGCGATGAGCTGCTCGGGGGTCACGTCGGCACCCGGCTTGAGCGAGACGACCGCCACGACCTCCTCGCCGAGACGCTCGTCGGGCCGGCCGATGACCGCGGCCTCCGCGATGGCGGGATGCTCGTAGAGCACCTCCTCGACCTCGCGGGGATAGACGTTGAAGCCGCCGCGGATCACCAGGTCCTTCTTGCGGTCGACGATGAACAGGAAGCCGTCGCTGTCGGCGTAGGCCAGGTCGCCGGTGTGGAACCACCCCCCCCGCATGGCCTCCGCGGTCGCCTCGGGGTTCTTGTAATAGCCCTTCATGATGTTGTGCCCGCGGATGACGATCTCGCCGACGTGCTCCTCACCGGGCGGCAGCGGCCTGTCGTCGCCGTCGACGATCCGCACCTGCACGCCCCAGATCGGCTTGCCGATCGAGAGCACCTTGCGCTGCTCGGCATTGACGTTGAACGTCGTAGTGCTGGCGGACTCCGACAGGCCGTACCCCTCGAGGATCACCACCCCCCCGAAGCGCTCTTCGAAGGCCCGGAGGATCCCGCCCGGGATCGCCGCCCCGCCGGAGACGCCGACCCGCAGCGAGGACAGGTCGCGCCCGGCGATATCGGCTGCCAGCAAAGCGAAATACATCGTGGGGACGCCCGAGAAGATGGTGACCCGGTGCCGCTCGATCGCCGTCAGCACCGCCTCGGTCTCGAAGCGCGGCACCAGCACCATCGTCCCGCCGTAGCGCACCGTCGTGTTCAGCACGCTGGACAACCCGAACACATGGAACAGGGGCAGCACCGCCAGGCCGATGTCGGTCTCCTGGAACTCGAAGAGCGCGCCGGCCACCGTGCAGTTCATGAAGAGCTGGAAGTGGGTCAGCTCAGCACCCTTGGGCTTGCCGGTGGTGCCGCTGGTATAGAGCAGCACCGCGGTGTCGTCGGCCATCGTCGGGACGATGTCGCGGGTGTCGTCGGCGCCGTAAAGCTCGTCGAAATGCCTGGTGCCCTCGGGCCGCTCGTCCTGACCGGGCACCGTCACCACGTACGTCGTCAGCCCGTCCACCTCGGCGGCCCCCTTCACGGCCTCGGCGGCGAAGGTCGCGAAGGTGATGAGCACCCTCGCGTCGCTGTCGGTCAGGTGATAGGCCACCTCCGGCGCGACCAGCAGCGGGTTGAGCGGCACCATCGTCAGCCCGGCCTTGAGGATGCCGAAATAGGCGAAGAGGAACTGGGGGACATTCGGCAGCTGCACGGCCACCTTGTCGCCGCGCACCAGCCCGGCGCCCAGCAGCCCGGCCGCCACCCGCCCGCTGATCTCGTCCACCTGGGCGTAGGTGAAGCTCAGGTCGTGTACGTGGGCCAGCGGCTTGTCGGGCGCGGCGGCGGCCGACTCCCGCAGGATGGTGGCGAGGTTGAAGCTCACCGGGTCACGCTAACCGTCCGGCTGGAATCGGTACCCCATCCCCGGCTCGGTGATGAGGTGCCGCGGACGCCCGGGCTCGCGCTCGAGCTTCTTGCGCAGCTGCGCCATGTAGATCCGCAGGTAGCTGCCGTCGGTGTGGTGCGGGGTGCCGCGCAGGGCGGTGAGCAGCTGCCGGCGGCTGATCAGACGCCCGGGGTGGCGCACCAGGAGCTCCAGCAGGTGCCACTCGGTCGGCGTGAGGTGGACCTGCTGGGCGCCCTCCGGCGCGGCCAGCTCCGCCGTCTTCGCCGCCATGTCCAGCGTCACCGCGCCGAAGCGCACGACCTCCTCGGTCGCCGCCGGCTGCACCCGCCGGGTCGCGGCCCGCAGCCTGGCCAGCAGCTCGGCCATCTCGAAGGGCTTCTGCACGTAGTCGTCGGCGCCGAGGTCGAGGGCGCGCACCTTGTCCTCGCTGCCGCTGCGCGCCGAGAGGACGAGGATCGGCGTCGCGGTCCACGTGCGCAGCGCCCGGATCACCTGCAGCCCATCGATGTCGGGCAACCCGAGGTCGAGCAGGATGACGTCGGGCAGCCGGCTGGCGACGGCGTTCAGGGCCGAGGTGCCGTCCTCGGCGGTGGCGACGTCGTAGCCGCGCGCGGTCAGGTTCAGCGCCAGCGCGCGCAGGATCTGCGGCTCGTCGTCGACGATGAGCACGCGGGTCACGCGGTCGCTCCCTCGGCGACGACGTCGGGTACGGCGGGAGCGGCCCGCAGCGCCACCACCATGGTCAGGCCGCCGCCCGGGGTGTCCTCCGCGGTCAGCTCGCCGCCCATCGCCTCGAGGAAGCCCCGCGCGATCGCCAGGCCGAGGCCGACACCGGCACCGTCGCTGGTGGCGTGGTCGTCGCGACGCTGGAACGGCGCGAAGACCGCCTCCCGGTCGACCTCCGGGATGCCCGGTCCGCGGTCGATCACCCGCAGCTCGACCCGGTCCCCGTGTGCGCTGGCCGCGACCCGGACCCGCCGCTCGCGCGGGGAGTAGCGCACGGCGTTCTGCACCAGGTTCGCCACCGCCCGCTCCAGCAGGCCGGGGTCGGCCAGCACCTCGGGCAGCGAGTCCGGGACGTCGAGCTCGACCTGGGTGTCGTGGGCGACCGCGTCCAGCGCGAGGGCGACGACGTCGTCGAGCCCGATCGGCCGCGGGAAGACCGACAGCACCCCGGCCTGCAGCCGGGAGAGGTCCAGCAGGTTGGTCACGAGCGCGGTGAGCCGGTCCAGGGAATTGTCGGCGTTCGCGAGCAGCTCCTGCTCGTCCGCCGCGGACCAGGCGACGTCGCGGATCCGCAGGCTGCTGACCGCCGCCTTGGCCGCGGCGATGGGGGTGCGCAGGTCGTGGCTCACGGCATTGAGCAGTGCCGTGCGCATGCGGTCGGACTCCGCGACCTCGCCGGCCGCCTCCGCGGCCGCGCTGAGCTGCCGCTGCTCATAGGCGACCGCGACCTGCGCCGCGAACGCCGCCAGGACGCGCTGGTCCTCGGCCGGCAGTGTGCGCCCCCGCAACACCAGCGCGAGGTCCTCCCCCACCGCGACCTCGGTGTCCCCGTCCTCCGGGCGCAGGCACGGGTCGGATCCGGTGGTCGCGACGCACTGCCAGGCACCGCGCAAACCCGAGCCGCCCCCGGCCACCCTGGTGGCACCGCCGCTGCCAGGTGCCCCGGTCTCGCGCCGCAGCAGCGTGACACTCGTCATGGCGAAGGTCTCGCGCACCCGGTCCAGCAGCGCCGGCAGTCCCCGCTCACCCCTCAACAGGCTGCCGGCGAGCGTCGACAGCGTCTCGGCCTCCGCAATCGCGCGTGCGGCCTGGGACGAGCGTCGAGCCGCCAGGTCGACGACCCGGCTGACGAGCGAGGCGATGACCAGGAAGACCAGCAACGCCAGGACATTCTGTGGCGCCGAGATGGTGAAACGGTGGATCGGCGGGACGAGGTAGTAGTTGATGAGCAGGCTCGCCGCCAGGGCCGCGAGCAGCGCCGGGTAGAAACCCCCCACGAGGCTCACCACGACGACCGCGAGCAGATAGAGCAGCAGGTCACTGCCCAGCGACAGGTCCCCGCGCATGGCCGTGCACAGCACCGTGAGCAGGGCCAGCAGGACGGCGGTCGCGGCCAGCCCGGCGAGTCGGCGCCGCATGGTGAGGCCGCCGGTCAGCTGGGGCAGCGCCCGCCCCTTGCCGGCGTAGTCGTGGCTGACCATGTGCACGTCGATGGGTCCGGACAGTCGGGTGATCGTCGCTCCCGTCCCCGGACCGGTCAGCATGGTCGCGAGCGCGCTGCGGCGGCTGGCGCCCAGCACCACCTGCGTCGCGTTGGTGGCACGGGCGAAGTCGAGCAGCGCGCTGGCGACGTCGTCACCGACGACCGAGTGGTAGCTCCCCCCGAGGGACTCCACGAGCAGCCGCTGGCCGGCGAGCTCGGCGACCCCGCCGCCGGTGAGGCCGTCGCTGCGCGCGACGTGCACCGCCAGGAACTCCCCGCCGGTGGTCCTGGCCGCGATCCTGGCCGCCCGCCGGATCAGCGTCTCCCCTTCGGGACCCCCCGTGAGGGCGACCACCACCCGCTCCCTGGTCTCCCAGGTCGCGGCGATCCCATGCTGCTCGCGATAGCGCTGCAGCCCGTCATCGACGCTGTCGGCGAGCCAGAGCAGGGCCAGCTCGCGCAGGGCCGTGAGGTTGCCGACCCGGAAATAGTTGCCCAAGGCCGCGTCGACCTTTTCCGGCGCGTAGATGTTGCCGTGGGCCATCCTGCGGCGCAACGACTCCGGGCTCATGTCGACGAGCTCGACCTGGTCGGCCGCCCGGACCACCGAGTCGGGCACGGTCTCCCGCTGGGGCACGCCGGTGATGGCCTGCACCACGTCGTTCAGGGACTCCAGGTGCTGCACGTTCACGGTGCTCACGACGTCGATGCCAGCCTCGAGCAGCTGTTCGACGTCCTGCCAGCGCTTCTCGTGCGCGGATCCGGGAATGTTCGTGTGCGCCAGCTCGTCGACCAGCGCGACCTCGGGGGCCCTGGCGAGCACGGCATCGAGGTCCATCTCCTCGAATGCCGCCTCGCGGTAGGCAACCTGGCGGCGTGGCAGCACCGGTAGACCCTCGAGCTTGTCCGCCGTGCGGGGGCGGCGGTGCGTCTCGACGTAGGCCACCACCACGTCGGTGCCCCGCTCGGCGCGGCGGTGCCCCTCGTCGAGCATGGCGTAGGTCTTGCCGACACCGGGCGCCGCGCCGAGGTAGACGCGGAGCCGGCCCCGGGTGGTATGGCTTCCCTCGGTCATGGGCTTCAGCGTGCCGGGTAGCGCCGGTCGAGGTCGAGGTTGAGCTCCAGAACGTTCACCCGCGGCTCACCCAGGAAGCCGAGGTCCCGGCCGACCCGGTGGGCGTCCATCAGGGTGCGAACCTGCGCCGGCTGCACGCCGCGGGCCTTCGCGACCCGGGCCACCTGCAGGTCGGCGTAGGCCGGGCTGATCTCCGGGTCGAGGCCGGAGGCGGATGCCGTGACGGCGTCGGCGGGTACCGCGGGGGGTGTCGAGGCTGGCCCCTTAACCGGCACGGTCTTCCCGCCGGAGTAGTCCTCGCCGAACTTCGCGCAGGTCACCGGCACCCCGGCGTAGGTCGCCAGGAACGGTGTGGCCCCGTCGCCGCACGTCTCGTTGACGCTGACAACGCGGGTCACCGGGCCGTGGTAGCCGGGGCCGGCGTAGAAGACGGCCAGCACGGCCCCGACGCCGCCGGGGGTGCAGAACGGCCGCGACCCGTCGACGCCCTCCAGGGCGCCGACCGCAGCGCTGCGGGAGCAGACCTGGGTGAGCAGGCTCTGCTTGCCGGCGTCGTCCTTGTTGGACGGGTCGGGCAGCGTGTCGACGACCGACTCCGGGCCCAGGTTGCTGGCCGAGGTCGCGGTCGGGTCGTAGCCGGCGCCCGCCGCCGACGGGCGGCCCTGGAAGTACCTGGGGACCGCGTTGCCCTTGTCGTCGGTGAATAGCTGCCCTAGCAGCCTGGAGCCGATGACGTGGCCCTGTGCGTCTTTCACGAGCGACCCGTTCGCCCGGTCCTTGAGGCCCGGGATCTGGGCGACGGCGGTGATCGCGAGCGGATACCCCACTCCGAAGACGACGGTGAAGACGAGCAGCAGGCGCAGGGCCGCCGCGTACTGGCGGAGAGTGTTGACGACGGTGCGCATATCTCAGCCGATCCCTGGGACGAACTGCACGATGAGGTCGATAATTTTGATGCCGATGAAAGGCGCCACCAGCCCTCCGAGGCCGTAGACGTAGATGTTGCGGCGCAGCATCTGGCTGGCGCTGCTGGGCGTGTACCGGACCCCGCGCAGCGCCAGGGGGATGAGCGCGATGATGATCAGCGCGTTGAAGATGATGGCCGACAGGATCGCCGACTGCGGCGAGTGCAGCCGCATGATGTTGAGCGTGTCCAGGCCCGGGTAGATGACCGCGAAGATCGCCGGGATGATCGCGAAGTACTTCGCGACGTCGTTGGCGATCGAGAACGTCGTGAGCGAGCCGCGGGTGATGAGCAGCTGCTTGCCGATCTCGACGATCTCGATGAGCTTGGTCGGGTTGCTGTCCAGGTCGACCATGTTGCCGGCCTCCTTGGCGGCCGACGTCCCCGAGTTCATGGCGACGCCGACGTCGGCCTGCGCAAGAGCGGGGGCGTCGTTGGTGCCGTCCCCGGTCATCGCGACCAGCTTGCCGCCCTCCTGCTCGCGCTTGATCAGCGCCATCTTGTCCTCGGGCTTGGCCTCGGCGAGGAAGTCGTCGACACCGGCCTCCTCCGCTATTGCCTTTGCAGTCAGCGGATTGTCACCGGTGATCATGACGGTGCGGATGCCCATCCGCCGGAGCTCGTCGAAGCGCTCGCGCATGCCCTGCTTCACGACGTCCTTGAGGTGGATGACGCCGAGCACGCGCGCCGGCCCGGCGCCGGAACGGTCGGCCACCACCAACGGTGTGCCGCCGCTGGCGGAGATCCCGTCGACCACGTCGCCGGTCTCCGGCGCCACCGTGCCGCCGTTGTCGCGGACCCAGGTGGTGACCGCTCCGGCGGCGCCCTTACGGACCTGGCGTCCGCCGGCCTCGTCGATGCCACTCATCCTGGTCTGGGCACTGAAGGGGACGAAGGTGGCCCCCACCAGCTCACCCTCGTGGCGTTCGCGCAGGCCGTACCTCTCCTTCGCCAGCACCACGATCGAGCGACCCTCGGGGGTCTCGTCCGACAGGCTGGACAGCTGGGCGGCGTCCGCGAGGTCCGCGTCGCTCAGGCCGCCGACCGGGGTGAAATCGCTGGCCTGCCGGTTGCCGAGTGTGATCGTGCCGGTCTTGTCCAGCAGCAGGGTGTTGACGTCACCGGCCGCTTCGACGGCGCGCCCGCTCATGGCCAGCACGTTTCGCTGCACCAGCCGGTCCATTCCGGCGATGCCGATGGCGGACAGCAATGCGCCGATGGTGGTGGGAATCAGGCAGACGAGCAGCGAGACGAGCACGATGCCGGTGACGCCGTTGGACGTGATGGAGGCACTGTCCGGGATGCCGGGCTGGGTCGCCTTGGAGAAGATCGCGAGCGGCTGCAGGGTCGCCGTCGCGAGCAGGAAAATGATCGTCAGCGAGGCCAGCAGGATGTTCAGCGCGATCTCGTTGGGCGTCTTCTGCCGGCTGGCGCCCTCGACCAGGGCGATCATCCGGTCGATGAAGCTCTCGCCGGGCTTCTGGGTGATCTCGACGACGATCCGGTCCGAGAGCACCTTGGTGCCGCCGGTGACCGAGCTGCGGTCGCCACCGCTCTCCCGGATCACCGGTGCCGACTCACCGGTGATGGCCGACTCGTCGACGCTGGCCACCCCGTCGACGACGTCGCCGTCACCGGGGATGGTGTCGCCGGCCTCGGCGACGACCCGGTCGCCCTGCTGCAGCTGGGGTGCCGGGACCGACTCCTCGGCACCGGTCGTCGCCCGCTTGTCGACGAGCCGCCGCGCCATGGTGTCGGTCTTGGCCCGGCGCAGCGCCTCGGCCTGCGCCTTGCCGCGGCCCTCTGCCACGGCTTCGGCGAGGTTGGCGAAGACCACGGTCAGCCACAGCCAGATCGCGATCAGGATGGCGAACGCCGTGTGGTCGCGGATGGCGAGCACGGTGGTGAACACCGAGCCGATCTCCACGATGAACATGACCGGGTTCTTGTAGAGCGTCGCGGGGTTGAGCTTCTTGACGGCGTCCGGGATCGAGCGGAGCAGCTGGGCGGGATCGAGCAGGCCACCCGAGATACGCCGGGGCGCGCTCGGGCCGCCGCCTGCACCGGCGCCGCTGTCCCCGCCGCTGGGCGGGGCCGTCAGAGTGGTCGTGGACATCAGTGCAGACCTTCCGCGAGCGGGCCGAGGGCGAGGGCGGGGAAATAGGTGAGGGCGACGACGATGACCGTCACGCCGGTGAGGAAGCCCACGAACTGCAGCCGGTGAGTGGGCAGTGTGCCCTCCGACGCGGGGGTGGGGGTCTGCCTGGCGAGCGAACCGGCCAGGCCGAGCACGAAGATCATCGGCAGGAAGCGGCCCAAGCCCATCGCCAACCCGAGACCTGTGTTCCACCAGGCGGTGTTGACCCCGATGCCGGCGAAGGCGCTGCCGTTGTTGTTGGCGGCGGACGTGAAGGCGTACAGGACCTCGGAGAGCCCGTGCGACCCGGCGTTGGCCATCGCGGCCCGCTCACCTGGCAGCGCCATGGCCACCGCGGTCCCGGTCAGCACCAGGGCCGGTGTGGTGAGGATGTAGAGCGAGGCGAACTTCACCTCGCGGCTGCTGATCTTCTTCCCAAGGTATTCCGGCGTGCGGCCGACCATGAGGCCGGCGATGAAGACCGACAGCACGGCGAGGACGAGCATTCCGTAGAGGCCCGAGCCGGTGCCACCGGGGGCGATCTCGCCGTACATCATGTCCAGCAGCAGGACCGCACCGCCGAGGCTGGTGTAGCTGTCGTGGAAGCTGTCGACCGCGCCGGTGGACGTCAGCGTCGTGCCGGTGGCGAAGACCGCCGAGTCCGGTACGCCAAAGCGCTGCTCCGTGCCCTCTGTGGCAGCGCCGACAGCGACCGGGACGGTGCCGTGGTGGGCGCCCTGCGCGGCGGTCGTCAGCACGGTGCTGGTGAGGCACAGCAGCGCCATCACGCCCACGATCGCCAGACCCTGGCGCTTGTCGCCGACCATGCGACCAAACGTGCGGGGCAGCGAGAACCCGATGGCCAGCAGGAGGTAGATGTCGAGCCAGTTGGTCCAGGTCGTCGGATTGGATAACGGGTGGGCAGCGTTGACGTTGTAGACGCCGCCGCCGTTGGTGCCGAACTGCTTGATGGCCTCCTGGCTGGCGTAGGGACCGCCGGTGACCGTCTGCGAGCCGCCGGCCAACGTCGTGACCGTCTGGTAGCCATGGAAGGTCTGGACCGCGCCGGCGGCGATGAGCACGACGGCGAAGACCGCCGAGACTGGCAGCAGGATGCGCACGCACGTCCTGGTCAGGTCCACCCAGAAGTTGCCAAGCCGGTCGGTGCGGGAGCGGGCGAAGCCGCGGACGAGGGCGATGGCCACCGCGATGCCCATCGCCGCGGAGACGAAGTTCTGCACCGCCAGGCCGGCCATCTGCACGACGTAGCCAAGCGCGCTCTCCCCGGAGTAGCTCTGCCAGTTGGTGTTGGTGACGAAGCTGATGGCGGTGTTGAAGCTCTGGCTCGACGACATCTGCGGCGGCCGGGTGCCGCCGGCGTAGTTGTGGCCAAACAGGCCCATGTGCTGGATGCGCAGGAAGCCGTAGAGGAACAGGGTCCCGATGGCCGCAAAGGCCAGCACCGAGCGCAGGTAGGCCCCCCAGGTCTGGTCCGCGTCCGGGTCGATGCCGGCGGTCCGGTAGACGGCGCTCTCGACCCGGCTGTGCCTGGTGCTCGTGAAGACACGGGCCATGTAGTCGCCGGCCGGCCGGTAGGTCGCGATCAGCGCGATCGTCAGGGTGGCGACGAAGACGATGCCGGAGGTGGTGGTGTTCATCTAGAAGCGCTCCGGGAACAGTAGCGCGATGATCAGGAACACCACGAGGCCGGCCGCGAGGACGAGGCCCACCAGGTTCTCGGCGTTCACAGCTTTTCTGCCCCCTTGCCGATCAGGGCGAGGACCACGAAGATCGCGATCGTCACCGCCACGAAGGCCACGTCAGACATCCCGACTCCTGCTGCACACAGGGGGATCTCGCGATCCCCGCAACGCCGGCGGAACCGCCGGGCGACAGGAGTCAACACCCGGCGCCGCATGGGAAGACCTCGAAAAGGGCTGCCCAGACGAGTTCCTCACGGCTGCGCGGCGAACCCTGACGCCTTCCTTGCGCCGCAAGCATCGGCACTCGTCCAGGTCCTGCTCGTGGTCGCCGTCCTCGCCGCGGTGCGCCTTGCTGCGCCTGCAGGCCCACCTGCCACTGTCGCTCGGGCATCCGGGGGTGAGCCCCGCACTTGCCTTTGACACGGCCGTGAGCTTCACGACGAACACCAGCCGGCAGTCCTACGCCGGAGAGGCAACCCTCGGGCACCTCGCCCTCGCGGTCGGCTTGGGCACCCAGGCATTCCTCTCGGTGACCGGAAACGACCGCGTCGTCAACTTGTAGGTCGACGTGACCCGCACGTGCATCCGCGTGGTGCTCCCCCTCGCCGTGGTCGGCGGGGTCCTGCTGCTCGCGCTCGGCGTGGTGCAGAACCTGCACGAAACGCACACCGACACCACCCTGGTGGGCGGCTCGCAGAGCAGTGTCGGCGGTCCGGCGGGCTCCTGCGAGCCCGTCAAGCTGCTCACCGGGGACGGTGGCGGAGCGTTCAACGTCAACTACAGGCGAACCGGTGTCGACCGGGACCGACCCCCACCCTGCGCCCGATGACCTGCGCCTCGACCGACGCAACAGAGCCAACGCGTTCCTCCGCGCCGGTGCTCGCCGGACGGCTCCAGCCGACCCGCGGCCATGGGGGGGCTGGCGCATCGCGTGCAGGACCCGCCGCCACCCGTACGGCCTACATCGCGACGGATGCCAGACACGACGGTCGGCCTACTCGTCCAGGAACGGCAGCAGGAGGCCGAGGACGGCTCCGGGGTTCTCCTCGGCGGGGTAGTGGCCGACGTCGGCGAGAACCACCGCGCGGAGGTTACTCGCGACCAACGCCATCGTCCGTCCGACCAGGTCTCCGAGGTTCGCGTCGCCGGCCAGCGCGAGGACGGGCAGCGTGATGGGCGTGGCCCTTCTTCGCTCGTTCTGGGCGATGGTGACGTCGAGGGCGCGGTACGGCTCGAAGCTTGCCCTGAGGGCGTCCCTGCTCCTGGCGAGGGAGGCGACGTAGGTCTGGACCGCGTCGTCGGTGATGCTGGTGGGGGCCGCGGCCTTGCTCGCGAACTGGTGCGGGTAGAAAAGGTGCTCGCGGCCCTCGACGAGCTGTTCGTTGAGCTCCGGCAGCCTGTTGAACGCGAAGTGCCAGAGACGGTCGTTCGACGTGGACGGGCCAAGCAAGGGAACGGACGGCGAGATGCCCGGGATCGCGGCCTCCATGAGGACCAGTCGCGTGAGCGTCTCAGGGTGGTCTGCCGCGAGCGCGTATCCGATCCACATGCCGATGTCGTGTCCGACCATGGCGAACCGTTCGTGCCCCAGGGTGCGCATGAGGGCCACGAGGTCCTCGGCGAGTGTGGCGGTGTCGTATCCCCCGGCGGGCTTGTCGGACAGGCCCACCCCGCGGGACTCCGCCACGACCACTGTGTGTGTCCTCGCCAGGTCGCCCATGACGAGCCTCCACGCGTACCAGGTCTGGGGCCAGCCGCCCACCAACAGGAGCGGTGGCCCCTCGCCGCCGACGACCGCGTGCAA
>JAABUZ0100004616.1_pt1 | contig 18837 bp, 12 predicted proteins | sample 5562091 | NCBI WGS metagenome assembly JAABUZ01 (sample SAMN12813069, study PRJNA571459) | rock metagenome | isolation source: Antarctica rocks | place: Antarctica: Victoria Land, Linnaeus Terrace sud | collected 2015-12-21 | reverse complement strand
CAGCGATACTCGTATGGGACTGGCCTCTCTTTTCGGCACTTGGACCGCTCAACATCTTAATCCTTTTCGCCAATGTCTCGCCCTGCTGTCCTCTCCATCTTCTTTGGGCCAAGTCTGAACAGTATCTACAAAGTTGTATTCTTGACAAGGGAGTATCTTTACCCTATTGTAGCAGTATCTGAACCTTTTAAGCTCTGTAAAGAAGGATTAGTACCTGATGGAAGAAAAGGATAGACAAGAAAATACGGTATTTGCACATGAACTCCCATTAGAGGAGAATATATCACGTTCTGCTTCCATGGAGTTTACAATAGGACAACTTGTTGCGCTGCGTTCAGACCCGACTCGCGTTGGTGCTATTATTAACATTGTACCTGGAACCCCTGAAAATCGTTATCTTGTATTTTTAGAAAATACACCATCCACGTATTATGCCAGTCAACTTCAACTACATAACCTTTCTTCATCCTCATTTTCTCTTACCCCGCTTCACGTGTTTCATGCATATATGACCGCTTTACAGCTTAACCACCCCAGCTTAGCAACGCTTTACTCCTTAAATGCGGCCCGTGTCGACTTTATACCTTACCAGTTTAGACCAGTGCTCAAGTTTATTCATTCGGACCGACCTCGTCTCCTCATTGCAGACGAGGTGGGGGTGGGCAAAACTATTGAGGCTGGACTTATCTTACGCGAGCTACAAGCACGAAAGGATGTGCGTTCAGTTCTAATCATCTGTCCCAAGCCACTGGTGACTGAGCGCAAATGGCAAACGGAGATGAAGCGCTTCGATGAACAGTTCATCCACCTTGATGGGCCAACTCTCCGGCACTGTATTAATGAAACTGAGTTAGATGGGACATGGCCTGAACACTATGCAAAAGCCATTTTGCCTTTCTCTTTGTTCAACCAGGAGCTCTTATCAAGCGGTATTTCCAAGAAAAATAAACGGAGAAGGATTGGATTGCTTGAATTGAATCCCCCTCCACATTTCGATCTTGTTATTGTGGATGAAGCACATCATCTACGCAATACCAGCACATCTATCCATCAAGGTGTACGCTACTTTTGCGAACAAGCTGAGGCGGTCATTTTTCTCACTGCTACTCCTATTCAAATGGGTACCAATGATTTATATGTGCTTCTAAATCTCCTGCGTCCGGACCTCATTCTTGATAAAAATAGTTTCGATCATATGGCTGAGCCCAATCGCTTGATTAATCATGCTGTGGAAGTAACGAGAGCAAATGTACCGGATTGGCATTGGCAAGCGCTGGAGGCTCTGCGGGAAGCGGCTGAGACTCCCTGGGGACAGGCTCTTTTACGAGATAACCCCACATTTCAACGCTTGCATCATGTGCTGGAAGCTGGAGAATGTAATGATCAAGAGAGAATCGTATGCGTGCAGGACATGGAGCAATTACATACCTTTTCTCGTCTTATCAATCGTACGAGAAGACGAGATATCGGAAATTTTACGACCCGCAAACCAGAATCAGTAACCGTTTCCTTCTCTCCTCAGCAACAGCACTTACACGATGTGTTGCTCTCCACACAACAATATATTTTGCTCCGTACACATGGAGACATCAATGTCAAATTTCTGATGACAACCATCCGTCGCCAGGCAGCAAGTTGTCTGTATGGTCTTGCCCCTTTCCTCCGGGATATCCTCACCCGTCATATGGACTTGCTGCTGCTGACAGAAGCCGACGAGGAAGGAGCATTCATCTCCGACCCTTCTTTTGCATCCCTGGAGCCGGTGGAAGAGCAGATCCACACAGTACTGGAACTGGCTGATCATTTAGACACTTACGATCCGAAATTGGAAGCACTTCTCACGATCGTTCACGATAAGCAGAAGTTATCCAACAACAAGTTACTGCTCTTCAGCAGTTTTCGCCATACGCTCTTCTATTTACTTGAGCGATTGAGACAAGAGAACATTCGAGTTGCCTTCATTCATGGAGATACTCCTGATGAAGATCGGCGTATCCTTCGTGATCGCTTCAGCCGTCCCAAAGAAGAGAGTGAAGCTCTCGATATGTTGCTTTCTTCCGAGGTAGGATGTGAGGGACTCGATTACCAGTTTTGTGATTGCCTGGTTAACTATGATTTACCCTGGAATCCCATGCGTATTGAACAGCGCATTGGGCGCATTGACCGCTATGGGCAAAAAAGCGAAACAATCGCCATTTACAACCTGATTACCCCCGGCACGGTCGATGCTGACATTTATGAGCGCTGCCTTCTACGGATTGGCATATTCCACCAGGCGGTGGGAGGAAGCGAAGAGATTCTTGGCAAGATAACCCATGAGTTGCATGAAGTTGCGGAAAACCTGACTCTCACGAGAGGAGAAATTCAAACAAGACTCCAGCAGATCGCAGATAACGATATTCGACTTATCCAGGAACAATCCGCACTTGAGGAACGCCAAAAGGATTTTTTCGGTATCAGATTACCTGCACAGCAGCTTGAAAAAGAGATACAGAGTGTGACAAGCTTCTGGCTTTCTCCCTGGGCGTTACAAAACTTGCTCCAGTACTATTTAGAGCAAAATTGTGGAGCAGAGCAAACCTATATTTTAGGTGAAAAACCCCAGAAGAGTCTTCGTCTAAGCCAGGAGGCTCGCAACATTGTTCTATCTCACGTGCCGCAGCTCTCGCGCCAGCCCTCACCAGTTTTCCGTGAATGGAAAAAATGGCTGAAAAGTTCTTCTCCCTTTCTCCCTGTAACCTTTGATGCCGCCTGTGCTGCAGATAAGCGAGAGATAACGTTTCTCAATGCCATTCATCCGCTTGCTCAGCAGGCAGCTCAAACGTTCAAGAAAAATGAGGTGCTTTACACTGCTTTTTCTGTCGCGGATATCACCCTCGCAGAGGGAATATACCACTTCGGCATATGGCTCTGGCAAAAGTCTGGCATACGTGAAGAGATCACCCTCCAACCGATTTGTAACGACCCAACAATCACAGATCGCTTTCTCGCTGTGCTTGAGCACGCGCTGCCTGTTCAGCCAGGAGAGATACAATTACCAGATCAAATGGTCTTTGATCAGCTTGACGAATACCATCATCGTTTATGGAAGAGCACACAGGAAGTCCATAAGACATACAATGTACAACTCGCCCAGTATCGTAAAGAGAGCCTCCAAACGAGTCACCGAGCGCAACTTTCACAACTCCGCACACAACTTGCCCAGACAAACGAAGAAAATATCAGGCGCATGCGGCAATCGCAAATAGTTAACGCAGAAGTAGATTTCAATCGTCGCATAGATGAGCTCAATAAAGCAACACAACGAGCTGACATTAGCGCTCAACCAGTCGCTTTTGGCGTCATTATGGTAAAAGGTGTATGAGACATGGATAACTGGTTCGAAGAGCTTTCCTCTTCGCATAAAGAATGGGTTGAACTTACACGAAAAATCAACTTTGAGAAAGGAATTCGCCATTCAACCGTTGAAAAGTATCCTGATCCTGTGCATTTCGTTTATGAATTACTACAAAACGCTGAAGACCAGGTCGCAACCGAAGCTCAGTTTGCATTATCTGCTGATAGACTTGTTTTTCGTCATAACGGCAATCCTTTTACCAGGGCTGACGTGGAAAACATTACAGGTATTGGTAACAGTAATAAATCCCAAGAAACCAATAAGATTGGTCGCTTTGGTATTGGCTTCAAATCGGTCTTCGCCATCACAGACCGACCGGAAATTTATACTGTGTTAGAGGAAAAGCCATTTGCCTTCGCAATCGAAGATTTAGTAATTCCAATTGCTCTTCCTGAGAAGCGCGAGAAAAGCAATCAATATACTACCCAATTTATATTTCCATTTATCAAAGGGCAGGAAAGAACGCTCTACTCAAAGATCAGGGAGAGATTATCCACATTAGGTTTTGAGACCATGCTTTTTTTGCAAAACCTGGCATCAATAGAGTGGCAAACAGAAACAGACGACGGAGTATACCTGCGTGAGATACTAGGCTCGCGACACGAATTATCAGGCGAGAGTAGAGAAAATGGTCGGCTTCGACAAAGCAGCGCACACTATCTCATGTTTGTCAGAAATGTAAGCTTGGATGGAAATGATAGGATTTTAGACATCCGTGCGGCATTTAAGCTCGACGAGAAGGGGAATGTAGTCTTAGAACCGAGCCAGAAATTAGCCGTCTACTTCCCTACGGAGCAAGTAACCGGGCTGAAATTTCGCTTGCATGGCCCTTTCTTACTGACAGACAACAGGGCAAATATCAAAATTGACGATGACACGAATAATAGGTTAATACAAGAGTGTGCAATTTTGCTGGGTGAGATCATACAACAAATTAAAGATGCGGGCTTACTAACCGTTGATTTTTTATCCCTGCTCCCTATACATAAAGACAATGTACAACGATTATTCCTGCCATTATATGACCAGGTTCTCCACGTATTAAAACAATATCCCTTATTACCCACTGCTGATGGAACATTTGCCAGTGCTACACACGTGAAGCTGGCGCGTAGTGCGGATCTCCGCGAGTTGCTAAATGAGAAGCAATTATCTACACTTTATGGATCACCATCTCCTTTACACTGGATAGTACCAGGTATTACGCTTGATAGAACGCCCGATCTTTATCGATATCTGAATAAAGACCTGGAAGTCGAAATTGTGGATCCAAATGTTTTTGTGCAAAAATTAGATGAAGCATTCCTGAAGTTACAAACAGATGAGTGGCTCGTACAACTTTATAGCTTTTTAAGCGAACAGCCAGGTCTCAACAAGAGCATCAAAGAGAAACCAATTCTCCGTCTTGAAGATAATAGCCACGTTTCCCCTTTCAAGCGGAGTTCTCCTTATGATAGAAATGAAAGACCGAATGCGTATCTCCTTCGTGAAGGGAAAAGTAAATTCCCCCTTGTAAAAAGGGCTTTATTAACAGATGACGCAGTTTACGCCTTTCTCAAAAGAATTGGCTTAACTGAGCCAGACATTGTTGATGAAGTTATAAATTTTATCCTTCCACTATATAAAGCTGGCGAAGTTGTATTTGATGATGAGGTGCGTAATAAGCAAGACCTGGCCTACATTCAAGAAGCATTGCAATGTACAGTTCATCGCGCTCGACAAGATCTTCTTTCTTCGCTAAACGAGACTCCATTTCTTCGAGCGAGCAACGCAAAAACCGAGGAGCAAGCGTGGAAAACGCCTCTTGAAGTCTATCGTAGAACAGAAGAATTGTTAACCTGGTTTGAGGGAAACGAGGAAACCTGGTTTATAAGTGATTCATTCTCTGAATCACTCTTCAAGGACTTAAATATTCAAACACATCTGCAGCCGAAGGCAAGAACCGTAATAGGGATTGCAGGTCATATAGTGATCGGTGATTGGAGAGGCCATCATGTGCGAGGCCTTCATGGCTTTGATCCAGATGCAAAACTCGATGGACTTGAACATGCCCTCACACATATAACACTCAATAAAGCAAAGATGCTCTGGGATATCTTGCTTGAACATCGCAATCTTATCAGAGGAGTTGTGGAAATTTCAACTTCCCAAACCTTTATCGATGCTCAAAGAGAAGAAAAATTTTCTCAAATGGGGCGGCTTTGTAGCCAGGCTTCCTGGCTACCTGATCATAACGGAAATTTTTACGCCCCCGAAGAACAATTTTTAACCGAGTTGCCCGAAGAATTTGAAAAGAGCATTGATGAGGCACGCGAACTGGCAATCAAATTAGGGATGAGAAGAGCCGAGGAGTTACAACTAGCAGAAAAATTAGGTATACCGCATGAGCTTATTTCGCTTATTCAGCACAATCCAACCGTAATCCTGGCATGGTATCAAGAGCAAGAGCAAAAGAAGGTTTCTTTACCTTCAAGTATCACTAACGACCCGGATAGAAGAACAGAAAAGGCGGCTGAGGCGGCTTACCATGCTGACTTGAAAACGTATAAAGCAGTATCAATAAACAGGCGTATTTCAGCAGGGAAAAGTGAGCCAAAGACGTACCTCCGCAGTCACAATACAAATGAGGAGGGTCAGCTCATCTGCCAACTATGCAATCAGGTGATGCCGTTCAAGCTTCCAAATGGAGAAGAATACTTTGAGGCTTACCAGTATACTGAAGTTTTAGAGAAAGATTATGAATCCAACCACTTAGCGCTTTGCCCAAACTGTGCAGCTGAATTTCAACATGCCTGTCTCACTGACGAGAATGAGAGAGCAGACCTAATTTTGAGCGTTGATTCGACAGCCAATGAGAAAGATCTCGTCGTGCATCTTGATATGCCCGTCCATCGTCAATTACGTTTCACCCAAAGACATCTTATAGACATACAAATGGCCATTAAAGATTGGCTTGAGACAGGTCTAGCGTAAGTGGAATAGGCAATAAGACGAGTCTGTTCAGCAAGGATTATCCGGGAGTCACAGTAAGAAGAAAAACGGCGTATTTGATCTGTATTGTCTCTGCCCTACCATCGTGCCACAAATTGTCTTTGCCCTACAATTCTAACCAAATTTGGACACCAATCTAAGGACGAATGTCGACCTGAAAAAGAAGAGCCATGGCCGATGCGGCATATTCTATTTGGAGAATAGCACGCTATCAAAAAGGTGAGCAAGGGTATTAAATATTTAGCAAAGGATTATAGCAGTGAAAAAAGTTTTGTCTTTTTCTGAATTACCAAGTGTTCCTGCTGTCTACGCCTTATATGGAGGCCAAAAGAAAGCAATGTACACGTGTACTGGCTACTTGGCACATCCGTTCAAAAATACGCCCCTTTAAGAGAGAAAATTCTCCTAACCCTCCTTGCAAACATAGGAGGGTTGGTGTAAAATCAGACCTCGTCAACAGCATCCCCTTGCTCGAATGACACTATTCTCATGTTATGGAGAAGTTTTTGTTATGGCTGGTATTTTGACCCATCTCCGCCGACTGAAGGATGGCTGCTTGGAGGCGCTTTCCTCGCGCTTTGCTCGTTGGACCAAACCGCTGGCTTCCTCCTTGCCGCTGCAAACCCTAGCCGACCTTGGCCGAAGCAAGTCAGAGCTTCTTGCAGAAAATGCCCTTCTACGACAACAACTCATCATTCTCAGGCGGCAAGTGAAACGGCCACCTATCACCAGGACCGATTGCGTGCTCCTCGTCTTGTTGGCACGGCTCGTTCGGACATGGAAACAAGCCCTCATCATCGTTCAGCCAGATACCCTGCTCCGGTGGCATCGGGAGCTCTTCCGCCTGTATTGGAAGCGGAGAGCAAAGGCCTCCTCCCACCAGCCGAAGGTCGCCGCGGAAACGATCGTCTTGATCAGAGAGATGGCGACGAACAATCGGCTCTGGGGAGCTGAGCGCATTCGCGGGGAACTGTTGAAATTGGGGATACACGTGTGTAAGCGAACCATTCAGAAGTACATGAGGACGGTACGCACCCAGGAGCCACGAGGTCAAAAGTGGTGCACGTTCCTCCGCAATCACGCGGCGAATATCTGGGCCTGTGACTTCTTGCAGGTGACTGACCTGTTCTTTCGGCCGCTCTTTGCCTTCTTCATAGTAGAACTGAAATCGCGACGGGTGATCCATGTGGGCGTGACGCGCTCGCCGACCGATGCTTGGGTGGCGCAACAACTGCGAGAAGCAACCCCCTATGGGCAAGCGCCGAAATATCTCATTCGTGATAACGAGAGCAAATTCGGGTCCTCTTTCGCGCGCGTGGCCGCAACCAGCGGCATCAAGATACTGAAAACGCCGTATCATGCCCCACGAGCCAATGCCATCTGCGAACGCTTCATGAGGAGCGTCAGACAAGAATGCCTCGATCACCTGTTGATCTTTCAGGAGAAGCAGTTCCAACGCGTGCTCAATGCCTATGTAGGCTACTTCAACCAATCACGACCGCATCAAGGAATTGCGCAGCGGATCCCTGAACAGCGCAGCTCGGTTCCTTCCGCTCAGAATGCAGGGAACAAGGTCATTGCTCTTCCGGTCCTGGGTGGACTGCACCATGACTACCACTGGGCAGCCTGAAGCGAAACCACGTGGGCAAGTGTACAGTTGGTGGACGAGGTCCATCTAGCTCGTAGCATCATGCCTCAAGAGGTCTTTTGCAACCCTCTCCTGCCACCTTTGCAAACCAGTCATCATGGTCTGCTGCCCAAACAGGCGGGGTTTCTCTGGTCCATGATAACTTTTCTCCTGCAATTTCGATGGCTAAGCCCCACTTGACCACCAGAAAGAGGCGGGCGGTGAAAGCCCAAGGGGCCACTTTTTTGAACAGATGTACTAAGTAGCCATTACAGTGATATTGTTTGGTCGCTCTTGAGCTCGGACGGGTTGATTTATGATTTGGAGCGGCATATCATTCTTGGTTTGAAACCGCGTGCAGGTGTTTTGCCTGCTCTTGCTCTCGGTTTAGAAGCGACTGAGATGTGGGAACAACGTGAGGATGGTTTATGGTTACGTGAGGATTATTGGCCTCCGAAACGTGAGGTGGTGTACAGTGGTGGGCGCCCTCCAAGTTTGACGAAAGCAGAACAAGAACGAGCTATCATGCTTATACGTCAAGGTATGCCGCTTGAAAGAATAGCAGAACTCTTTAACACCTCTTACGATACCATTAGGCGTTTGGCGAATAGCCATGGTATAGAGTTACAGCGAAATGAGCGAAAGCTATCACCTGAACAATTGTTGGATGCCTATAGTTTGTTGAGGGCAGATGTTCCTTTTAGAGAGGTAGCACTGCAATATGGAATACATCCTGAGTCGCTTAGGCGTCTTGCGATACGTGATGGTGTTGAGTTGCGAACGAAGGGAGAGAAGTTGACTCCAACACAACGGAAGTTGACTGCTGAGCAGTTACAAGAAGTTCATGCCTTGATAGATTCGGGTGTATCAGTTAGACAAGTGGCTAAACAGGTGGGTATTAGTCGAGGTGCTTTAGTCGGGCTATTGAGGGAAGAAAGCTCGTAGGAAGGAATAAAAATAAGGGGCGTCGGCTTTTCTTGTCGGCGTCCCTTATTTGTGTCTTCTGGCGGAATCGACGGGATTCGAACCCGCGATCTTCTGCGTGACAGGCAGACATGTTAGGCCACTACACCACGACTCCTTGTGTGATACGCTTCGAAGTACTTTATCAGTACCCCTTGCGTAAATATGATGATACCAGAGTAGTCCAGGGTTGTCAAGTTTTTTTATAAGCAATTTGAGCGTTCTCTCGGTATTTTTAGAATTTTCTGTCTCGTGTTTCTCTTTGCTATTCAATATCTCACTTCTCTTGAATGTTTTGTATGGGGTAGTCTCTCTATCGCGACTAGTAATTCCTATAGTCATAAATTATTGCCATAGAAGTGTTGTTTGTGTCTAATAGTGTGAAAGGACGACGTTCTTGTGAGTATACTATAGACATCAGACTGTATTTGTCTGTCAAAGCAGGACAAAGAAGGAATGTTCTCTCTATGAGTGAAGACGATATTATTCATACAACATCGGTTCCTCGTACACGCGAAAGTCTTGCACATGATCTACGCCAATTAGGCGTCACAGCAGGAATGACGCTACTGATGCATTCGTCGTTACGCTCACTTGGCTGGGTAAGTGGTGGTCCCATTGCAGTAATACAAGCGTTAATGGATGTCGTAACGCCTGCTGGCACAATCGTTGTACCTACGCATACAGGTGGCAATTCGGACCCAGCGAAGTGGGAAAATCCACCTGTCCCACAAGCATGGTGGTCAGTTATCTACGATACAATGCCAGCATTCGACCCCTTGACAACACCTACGTACCATATGGGAAGAATTGTGGAGGCTTTTCGTACCTGGCCGGGAGTGATGAGAAGTAATCACCCACTTGACTCGTTAGCCGCGTGGGGAAACCATGCAGAATACATCACTGCGCACCACACGCTTGAGTATGGGTTAGGCGAAGGGTCACCGCTTGCTCGTATCTATGATCTGGAAGGATGGGTACTCTTGCTCGGTGTTGGCTATGACAGAAACACCTCATTTCATCTTGCAGAGTATCGTGTCCCTCACTCTGTCTCAACGATGGTAGGTGCTCCAATTATGGAAGATGGTAAGCGCGTGTGGAAGCACTATCGAGATATTGAAATTAACTCCGATATCTTCCCCGATATTGGCGACGATTTCGAGCAGGATACGCGACTCGTCAAAATGGGACGTGTTGGCTCCGCTGAAACGCGGCTCTTTCCACAACAGGCTGCCGTAGATTTCGCCGAGAAGTGGCTATCACGGAAACATGAGCAATAAGCAAGCAGTAGTGAGAGTTGTCTCGTTCGTTATACAGTAGTAGAACATTCTGCATTGAGTGGGAATGTTGAGAATGTAAAGAAGGAAATGTACAATGACTAGTGCAAACAATGGCAATATTCTTCCTCCTAAAGCACAAATGGTGATGGCACGAGATTTTGTCGTGCGTCGCTCGGAACTGACGGTTCCTGGCCATAGTCTCAAAATGATGGCAAAGGCGGCCGCCTCGAACGCCGATCAAGTGATGTTTGACCTTGAGGATGCATGTGCTGTATCACAAAAAATCGAGGCACGAAAGACGGTTGTTGAGGCATTGAACACGTTAGACTTTGGTGGGAAGATTCGTGCCTTTCGTCCCAACAATATCCGCACAAAATTTTTCTACCGCGACCTGATCGAGGTGGTCGAGGCTGCTGGACAACACATCGATGTGATTGTAATTCCTAAGAGCTATGGTCCTGAAGATATTCTTTTCGTTGATCGATTCCTCACACAAATCGAAGAAAACATGGGTTTTGAGCTTGGACGAATTAAACTTGAAATTCTGATTGAATCTGCTGACGCCGTGCTGCATGCTGAACAGATTGCCAAATGTACGCCGCGTGTTAGTGGATTGATCTTTGGACTTGTCGATTTCGCAGGCGATATCGGAGCGCAGGAAACAGGTGGTGAACAGTTTTTTTATTATAATTATGCGAAAGCAAAGTGTATCATAGCGGCAAGAGCGGCGGGCGTCACGGTTGTTGACGGAGTAACACTAGCGATACGTGACAACGAGGCATGTCGTCGCGATGCAAAAATGGGTGTACGTATGGGTTTCGATGGAAAGTGGGCCATTCATCCTGCCCAAATTGATATCATTCACGAGGTATTTACGCCAACAAAAGAGGAAATCGCTCATGCGAAGCATATCATTGATGAGTATGAGAAGGCTGATGTACAAGGCGGACTGGGCGCGATTGTGATCGATGATCAAATGATTGATGCCGGTGTGTTACGTGTCGAGTGGAGGAAACTTGCAATTGCACAAAAAACAGGGTTAGCGTAAGAGCTGTGGTAGCATGCTATCTTTTTATAGTATGCTATCGAACTATATCTGCTATAGTACCGTATTAATTTAACGAAAATCTATCTGTACTATTCATACTTAAAAACTCTCCTTGACAAGAGAAACCTTTCGTGATAGGTTTAATTTTCTGACGACTATATCAGTTCCTTATATTTTTTTATTTTGGTAAACCTTGAAACAATGATTTGATGTGGTAAGGAGTAAAGGCATGAACGCTTCAGAGACAAAACTACAACCGATTATAGAAGGCACAAAACAATATGTTGTACCCCTTTTTCAGCGCGCCTATAGCTGGGAAAGAGCTGAATGGGAAGTTCTATGGAATGACCTCGTTGAACTTTGTCAGGTAGATAACCCCCGTACTCACTTTATTGGGTCAATGGTGACGATGCAAACAAATTCAGTTCCAGAAGGAGTCACAAAATACTTGTTGATAGACGGTCAGCAAAGACTTACAACAATTTTTATATTACTCGCTCTTCTGCGTGATAATGCGAAACAAAGTGGTCAAGAGGAGCTATGGAGAGAAATTGAGGACACTTTGCTTGTTAACCGTTACAAAAAAGATGATGACTATTATAAATTTCAGCCAACGCAGACCGATAGAGAATCTTTTCGACAACTCGTTCATGCAGAAGAACAAACTACTCAAAACCGAATTACGAAAGCATATCAATTCTTTCAGAGAAAACTACAGCAAAGCTCTTTTGACGGGCAGACGCTAAAAAAAGCTATTTCTAATAACTTGTCTGTTGTGAGCATTGTACTTGGTCAAGACGATGACCCGTATTTAGTGTTTGAAAGTCTTAATGCTAAAGGGCGTCCTCTTACACAATCAGACTTGATTCGCAACTACTGTTTCATGAAAATTCATGTGTCTGAGCAACAGAACATCTATACACAATATTGGGGGCCGATGCAGGACGGACTTGGAGAAAACCTAACAGAATTTATCCGTCACTATCTCATGAAAGATGGCATACTAGTAAAGCAGCGAGAGATATATTTTTACTTGAAAGACCTTGTGAACAAAGGAAACGCCTTAGAATGTCTAAAAGACCTTGCGCGTTTTGCAGAATATTATCAGCGGCTTCTTGAACCCCCAAAAGAAACTGAAGATACAATCAGGCGTGCTCTCTCTCGCATCAAACGTATCGAAGTAACTACAGCATACCCTTTTCTCTTGAGTTGTTATGATGAGTATGCTCAGAAGAAAATTACTGTTGAAGAATTTGTCGCAATTTTGAAAGTCATTGAGAATTTTATGATTCGTCGTTTTGTGTGTAACGTACCGGCGAACTCTCTTAACAAAACATTTCCTCCTCTTTACTCTCAAGTAAAAAATAGAACCTTAGGAACACTTATTGAAGGACTTAAGCAAATTCTACAAACAAGAGGTTATCCTAAAAATAGTGAATTTAGACAGCGTTTGATGGATACGAAACTGTATGGTGCTGGCGATAGAACAGCAAGAACAAAGCTTGTCCTTGAAAGCATAGAAGAGCTTTTTCATCATAAAGAGCATGTTGATCTTGGTAATCTTTCTGTTGAGCATGTGATGCCGCAAACGCTGACAGTTGCGTGGCAAAACGAATTAGGAGAAGATTGGGAAACGACGCATGAACTGCTTTTGCATACTTTAGGGAATCTAACACTTACCGCATACAATTCTGAATTATCAAATGATTCTTTTGAGAGCAAGAAAGAGCGTTTTGCAGTAAGTCACCTTGATATGAATAAATACTTTCAAAACAAGTATTCTTGGAATAAAGAGGAGATTGAGAAAAGGTCTTCCTACCTTGCTGATCGAGCGTTAACAATTTGGCCTTATTTTGGAGATGAGAAAATTGAGTCTAACGAACAAAAGAAAGTAACAGGCACAACCCCAAAAGAGTTATGTATTCTTGGTCAATCATTTAAAGTTCATTCATGGCGTGACGTTCTTGAGCAGACGATGAATACTATTGCTGACTTGGAACCGGAGAAATTTGACCAAGTTATACAACTCTTTCCACGTTTTATTGGAAGGAACAAAGCAAAATTTACAGCAGTAAGAGAGCTCAAAAATGGCATGTTTGTTGAGGTAAATTTATCCTCTCAAGACATAAGCCGTTTTTGTTTTCAAGCTGCTACTGCGATAGAATTAACTACAGAGGATTGGGCTGTAGAAATAGCATAAACTTATCAGTGGATATAATTGTCATACTTCTGTGTTGCGGCCGCTTAACAAAGTAGGTAAACGCAATACAGAAGTTCTACAATGTTTGCACGCCCTCACTGAAAAGCAGAATACCTAAACCCATGTGTAGCACATCACTGGCAACGAGTATAATTTGACTGGCGCATTCTCAATGAGAAATGGTATCAGAAGTTTTGAACCAACAAGTAGTATGTAAAATCCAACGAGGAAGACAAATGTTCCACTCAGGCCAGTCTGCTGCACGAAACAAAGTAATAGCTCTGCGCACCATATCCCTAGAAGAGATGCGGATGTGGGTTAAGTATATAGGTTAAGACAACATGCCTCACTTGGTCTCGATACCAAGGTAAATAACCCTCAACGATACTTAGCCAACCAAAGTCTGTATATGGCAAACGATTTATTAGTACAATTGCTAGCAACACAATAAGCATATCACTAAATAATGGAGCGAGTGCAAGATCGCCTCCCGTCACCTGTGTTGGAGTGTTTGTGTGATTACAATGCCAAGAAGAAGATCAGGACTTGTTCCCGTCGCGAAACTGTAGGAGATGCCAAAGTTCATTGCTAATTAGTACTATTATACATTCCAGCGATGGAATTATTTTATGTAGTAAGGATGCTTACTATATAGAAGAGGGAAAAGAAGTATCGTAAATGATACTTCTCTTCCCTCTTCTATATAGTAAAAGAGTCTAACGAAGATGCTCTTTTAAGAAATTGACTGCAAGTGGCCATGCTTCGGCTGCGGCCTTCTCGTTGCCCATGCCGTGAACAGGATTGATAAAGGCGTGACCCGCATCGTATACCTTCACGGTAAAATCTTTGCCAACTTCTTTATACATCTGCTCAATTTTTTGAATCTGGTCAGGTGAAACACTATCATCTCGGTTTCCATAAAAAGCTAGAACGGGAGCGTTCACTTTTGCCACTTCATCAGGAGTAGGATCGTAACCTGCACCATAGAATGGAACAACCGCTCCAAGGTCCGCATAGCGCGAAGCAACTGTGTATGTCATGAAGCCACCGATACAGAAGCCTATTAGACCAAGCTTCTTTGGCTCGACGTTCGGCATTGCTTTGACGGTTTCAAGCGCACCGATGATCTCATTCGCAGCGTTATCGACATTCCCTCTGATCATCATTATCATGCGCATCGCATCGTCTGGCTCAGTTGCGACCTTGCCGTGATATAGATCGGGAACAGCGACGACAAAGCCCTGTTCCGCAAGTTTTTGTGCTAAATCGAGAACGTGTGGCTCAATGCCCCACCATTCTTGAATGAGTACCAATCCAGGGTGTTGTGCATTATCGTCAGGCTGAGCCACAAATGCGTAGGCTCCGTCGCCGTTTATATGTAAATCAACCTTCGATGTACGTACTACGGACATGTTTTCTGTGCTCCTTACAATGAACTTAACTATTGGTGCTGTAAAAGCACCACAAGCATTATATCTCACATATATATTTGTTGCTTTGAGCGAGAATGCTAAAGAAATCATGTTAGCTTGGGTAAATTTTGTAATCCTGCATCAATGATCTGTGTTCTCATGCATGTTTGGCAGATTTTCCCAGTATAGAAAGGGTACTCGTGCAGAAAATCAATGCGAATATCTGCATCTATAAGGAAGCAGAGAATCTCATTTTTACTTGACAAGCTATAATGTTTACAGGTACACTTGGTGAAAGGTCAACATTTGGAAAGGGCTACATGTAAACGCTCTTTTCCATTTCCAAAGGACTATGACACTCTTGCAACACAAGCATGTTTCTCTTATTCCTACCATGCTTACCCAACGTTGCTACATGCCTATGATGTACATGGCATGCAGTAAAGTGTCGCTGTCCGCTTTCCACACACGCATTGTTCACATGATTTGAGCAAAGGTACAAGAGGTACATTCAAGTAGCAATGTATGAGGGGCACAGGTGACACACCTGAGCCCCTCTTTTTTTATGTTCCCCAATTCTTTCTATATAGGGCTAGGAGGAGGAGACTAATGGCATTTATAGAAGTGGATGAGTTAGCAAAAACTTTTAGAAGCCGAGAGCGTGGGGCCGGACTTGTTGGCAGCCTACGTTCATTTGCTGTACCCAACTATCGTGAGCGTGAAGCTGTGAAGCACATTAGTTTTGCGCTTGACGCGGGTGAGGTGCTGGCCTTTATAGGTCCAAATGGAGCAGGTAAGTCCACTACGATAAAAATGCTGACTGGCATCCTTTATCCGACAGGTGGTACGGCGCATGTACTGGGGCTGACACCATGGCGACAACGGAGCGAACTGGCGTATTCAATTTCAAGTGTCTTCGGTCAGAAGTCACAGTTGTGGTATCACCTGCCACCACAGGATACCTTTAATCTGCTGGCACACATTTATGAACTGGACCCGCAAGAGTATCGCAAACGGCGCGATTTTCTGATTGATGTCTTCGATATTAATGAGCATATGCGAACACCTACGCGCAAGCTGAGTCTGGGTGAGCGTATGCGCTGCGAGCTATATGCTTGCAGAGAATGATTGCGGCAAGGTGATAAAATAGACGGGAAAGCATGTGGAAGGTAGAGAAAGGAAGAAGAAGTGCCAACCCCAATCACATTGCCACCATTAAATGAACAGCTTCAGGCTGAACTGCATCAGCGCTACGAGGAAGCGACAGATGCCGAGACGCGTACCCGCTATCAGATGATTATCCTCGCCCAGTTGGGCCACCTGGTTTCGCACATTGCGCGCATAGTCCTGCGCAGCGAAGATACTGTGGCCTGCGTCCTCAACCGCTTCTTAGGAGGAGGGCTGAACTCAGTTCGGCGGCGAACCTCACCAGGCTGGGGGCGCACCATCACGTCGGCCTGGGAAGCCGAGTTGTTGCGCGTGATTGAACTGGATCCCCATGAAGTAGACCAGGAAACCGCCAACTGGACAACCAAGGTACTCGCCGACTACCTGGGTCAGCAGACCGGGGTGACAGTCACGCACGAAACAGTACGTGTCTACTTGCACGCGCATGGCTATGTCTGCAAGCGGCCGACCTGGATATTACGGCGCAAAGCCGAAGAGAAAACGGACTACGTGGGAAAAGACTGCGGGGAGAGGTGTTGCTAGCAGGGACCACAGCATCTGAACCTCTCCCCGTTGAGTCGTTAGTCGAAGCTGATCTGTGGAAGCAGCTTCCCGCCGATCTGCCGCCACTGCTTGCACTGTTGCCGCGCAGATCTCTATCTGCAAGATGAGGTGCAATTCGCCTTTCACCCGACGCTGACGCGCCTCTGGAGCCTCAAAGGTCGACGCAGCCAACGGTTGATCGAGGCTCCTGGCGATAACCGGAAGGTCTATGGCTTTGGGCTGGTGGACTGGCGTGATGGATGGTTTGATGGCAGAATAGCCACTGGACGGACTGCTGATGTTTTTTGCGAGCAAGTGCGCGCAGCGGTGGCCCGTTCCAAAGCGCGAGGGCGCGTGGCGATCATCATTGCAGACAATCTCAAGACGCACACGGCCCAGGGGTCTCTGCTTGTGCGGAGCATGTTGACCGAGCTCTCAACTCAGCTCTTCTTGGTCTACACACCTGCCTATGACCCAGATGCCAATCGCATCGAGTGGCTCTGGCGCATCTCCCGCCGCATCGTCACCCATAATCATCAGCGCAAAGACTTTGAGTCGCTGCTCGCGGATGCCCGAACACACTTTGAGAGCTCACTCGGACCCCTGATGACCTGCTTCGTCATATCGGCAGTCCTTTTGCGCCAGACAAAGAGGTTACTCAGCCACACACTTATGCTGCATAATCAACTGGCAAGCATTGAGTGGCATAAGCCCTCCCTGTTAAACAGAGAGAGCATCGGGCATCGGCTTAGCAGTCCTCAGTGAGGATAGCTAAGGGGATAGCCTTCTCTGGTAGTCGGAAGGTTGTGCGCTTGTTCAAAGGCGATGGCTTCTTTGACCAAAGCGCTCGTTCTGTATGCCTGAACGGCTGCTTCACTTTCCCAGATGATGAGCGTGCTATCGTCTCCTTTGTCAGGCCTCACATAGTGATACACCCTTCTCCCTAGTATACCATTGTTCCACAATCTTTCCCTGCAACTATTTAGTTGTTGGACCGCCACATTTCACCTGGATGGGCGTGCTTGCCTGGCCTTTTGTCGTCTTCCTGGCATTTGGTATCGAGTTCGTGTGCTACTTCGCTATTGGCCTACTCGCCTTCTGGACAGAGGAGACACAATCTTTCGCTTTCTTGTACAGCCGCATCACGTTGGTACTTGGGGGGGTGCTTGCTCCCCTGGAGATTTTTCCGCAACCGCTTCGGAGCATTGCACAGGTACTCCCATTTAGCACAATTCTTTATGTACCTGCACGAACATTAGTCCACTTTGAATGGGAACGTTTTGGCTGGATGCTGCTGCAACAGGTGGTGACGCTGGCTGTGGGCAGTATATTGCTGCTCGGGTTATATGCGATAGCAATGCGGCGTGTCAACATCAACGGAGGGTAGTAGAATGGCTATGCTTAAAAAATGCGTTAGTACCTTGCATTTTATCGGAGTATACATAATTGCTAATCTCCAATCTTCGATGGAATATCGTGTGGCTTTCTTTGTCCAGGTCATGACAATGATAGTGACCGATTGTTTGTGGCTCTTTTTCTGGTGGACCTACTTTCACCAATTTCCGTTAGTGCATGGTTGGCAGAGTACAGATATTGTAATTCTCTGGTCGGTCTCTGCTTGTGGCTTTGGGATTAGCGTAGGAATATTCGGCAATACGCGTCAACTATCAGCTCTTATTATGAAAGGCGGATTGGATGCATATCTGGGGATGCCACGCTATGTATTACTGCATGTATGTATAGCGACAAATGAGCCGACAGCATGGGGCGACGTGCTCTTTGGTATTGGTGCGTATCTTGTTTTCTTGCATCCAGATCTCTTCCACATGGGCTTGTTTGTGCTATTGATTGTATTCGTCTGCTTCATCTTTACAGCGTTTGCTATTCTTCTCGGCTCTCTCGCGTTCTTTATAGGCAACACCGAGGGTTTGATGCAGCAGATGTTTGGTGCATTAATCTCGTTTAGCACTTACCCCATGGACATTTTCAGGGTATTGTACGATTACTCTTGTTCACGGTAATTCCGGCTGGGTTTATCTCGTTTGTGCCACTGCAACTACTACACCATTTTACATGGCCTTTGCTAGTGCAGACTCACGCGACCTTTTCGGGAATGGAAAGATGTGGTTCATAAGAACACCCAAAGTAAGTACAGATGCGTTGAGCAAGCTGCGAGGCCGTAAGCAAGCCATTAGTCTCGACGACATTA
>JAABUZ0100004615.1_pt1 | contig 18839 bp, 17 predicted proteins | sample 5562091 | NCBI WGS metagenome assembly JAABUZ01 (sample SAMN12813069, study PRJNA571459) | rock metagenome | isolation source: Antarctica rocks | place: Antarctica: Victoria Land, Linnaeus Terrace sud | collected 2015-12-21 | reverse complement strand
GCTGTCCTCGGGCAGGTCCACTCTGTCCATCGGTACCCTCCTCGGGCACGCTAAGGGCGTCTCAGCGCCCGTGCCCCTTTGGAGGGTACCCCTTTTTCCGACCCCTCACTTTTTTGGGGTACACCCGACACTGGCGCGTGCTCTTGACCGCATACCGGGTCGCGCCTATACTACTGATGCACCGGCTCAAGGGCGAGTCAGACGTTGCAACCCTTGCCGCGTGGCATGGTACGGGGACGGTCTCCACGGGGACCAGGCAGCGGGCACATGGTGCAGTCTTTACAAGCCGGAGTGGCGGAATGGCAGACGCGGCGGTCTCAAACACCGCTGAGGGCAACCTCGTGTGGGTTCGACTCCCACCTCCGGCATACCTCTCATCCCTCATCTACTAACCCTCTCGTCACGCGTCCCTATAGACGCGTGCGCGGATTCATGTATGCGCCGCGGCGGCAAGATCGTACCCCATCCCCCCAAAGGGATTGCCTACCGCGGCGGCAAGATCACATCGGAGTAAGGAATAAGGTATAGCCATGCCACGTCTGGGACTCCTCACCGCCGGCGCCGACTGTCCGGGACTCAACGCCGCCATCCGCGCCGTGGTCGGCCGCGCGGGTCACAACGAGTGCAGCGTCGTCGGCGTCATGAACGGCTGGGGCGGCCTGCTGGCGCTCGACGCCCGCGTCATCGACGAAGCGACGGTCCGCGACATCCTGCCCCTGGGGGGCACCATCCTGGGGGCGGGCCGGCTCAACCCCGCCAATCCGACCCGCGAGGAGGGCGACCGCCTGGGCGAGGTCGTCGCGGCGGTCAAGACGCTCGAGCTCGACGGCCTCATCGTAATCGGCGATAGCGACGGCCTGACGGCCGCCCACCGCGTGGCCAAACGCGGCGTCGGCGTCGTCGGCGTGCCCGGCACGATGGACAACGACGTGGGCGGCACCGACTACTGCATCGGCTACGACTCGGCCGTCAGTACCGTTGCCGACGCCGTGGACAAGCTGCAGACGACAGCCAGCGCCCACCATCGCGTGATGGTCGTCGAGGCCATGGGCCGGGATACCGGCTGGGTCGCCCTGGCCGGCGCCCTGTGTGGCAGCGCCCACCTCGTGCTGGCGCCCGAGGCCGCCGTACATATCGACGAGGTGGTGGCCCGGCTGCACGAGCGCCATGCCGCCAGGCGCACCTTCACCATCATCGTGGTGGCCGAAGGCGCCACCGTGGAGGGTGTGCCGGTTCCAGAACCCGTCGGGCACAGCCCGATGGCGACCCGTCTGCACCGACCGGGCATCGGCGAATTGATCGGCCTGGAGATCGAGGCGCGCACCGGCTACGAGACGCGCGTGACCGTGCTGGGCCACGTGCAGCGCGGCGGTTCGCCCACCGTCTACGACCGCCTGATGGCCACGCGCATGGGCGTGGCGGCGACCGATCTGGCCCTGGAGGGTAAGTGGGACCGCCTGGTCGCGCTCAAAGGCAATCGCATCATCCCCGTCCCGCTCTCCGAAGCCCGGCAGCGCCGCCCCGCCGATCTCGCGCTGCTGGAACTGGCCACGCTGTTCTAAGTTGCCAGGGGGGTAGGGGGCCGTGGGGGCGTACCGCATACGCCCTGGCAGTAAGCCGTGGGGGCGTATCACATATGCCCTGGCAGTGGGCAGCGACCAGCACCTAAAATATCGACGCTCCCCTGAAAATAGCGGCTCCCGGTGTCGCTGCCGCACCAACTTTTCATGGCCGCTGGTCGCGCCGCGGCGCGGGGACCCCTCGTCTGAAAATAGTGCCTCTGGCGGTCGCCGCGTCGCCCCATTTTCAACGCGGCTGGTCGCGGCGCGCCGCGGGGGGCACTAATATGACAACATGATGTTGGCCCGCGACTGACGTCGCATAGCAAAGAACGACGACTAAAGGCGTTGAGGCAACACCTGTTGAGACACTTCAGTGTCCGTTGTGCGCCATGCGACTTGGATCAAAGGCCGGTCCTAACGTTGTAGCAGTAGTGAAGGGAACTGAAGCCATGCGCGCCACTGTCTATCGCGGTCCGGGCGACGTACGAATCGAGCAGGTAGCGGACCCACGGATCGAAGCGCCCACCGATGCCATCGTGCGCATCACGCATGCCTGCATCTGCGGCTCGGACCTCTGGCCCTACCGCGGCCTCAACCCCTGGCAACCGGGTTGGCGGCTGGGCCATGAATTCATCGGGGTGGTCGAGGACGTCGGGGCGGAGGTGCGCGGCGTCGCGCGCGGCGACCGCGTCCTGGCGCCCTTCTCTTTCTCCGATGGGACCTGCGAGTTCTGCCGCAAAGGGCTACAATCCTCCTGCCTCCACGGAGGGGGCTGGGGCGCGACCAACAATGGCGGCCAGGCCGAGGGCATCCGCGTGCAGCAAGCCGAGGGCACCCTGGTCGCGATCCCCGCGGGGCTACGGGACGACGATCCGCTGCTGAAGAGCATCGCCCTGTTGACCGATGTGCTGGCCACCGGCCACCACGCCGCGGTGGCGGCCCAGACACGGCGCGGCGGCACGGTGGCGGTGATCGGCGATGGCGCGGTGGGCCTGTGCGGGGTGCTAGCGGCGCGGCGGCTAGGGGCCGAGCGCATCATCGCCGTGGGGCATCACGCGGATCGTCTGGAACTCGCCCGCCGCTTCGGCGCGACGGACCTGGTGAGCGCCGACGATGAGCAGGCCGCGGCCGCCGTGCGCGAGCTGACGGCGGGCGGCGCCGAGTCGGTGCTGGAATGCGTGGGCAATAAGGCGGCGATGGACCTCAGCTTCGCCGTCGCCCGCGTGGGCGGGACGGTCGGGTTCGTGGGCCAACCGCACGGGACGGATGTCGTGAACATCCGGCGCATGTTCCGCGACAACGTGGCGTTGCGCGGCGGACTGGCCCCCGTGCGCGCCTACATCCCGGAGTTGCTCCCCGCGGTGCTGGCCGGCGCGCTCGACCCCTCGCCGGTGCTCGACCTGACGACCGACCTGGACGGGGTGCCGGAGGGCTATGCCGCGATGAGCGACCGCCGCGCGCTCAAGGTGCTGGTGCGTCTCTGATTGCTGCCGCTCGTGCGACACACAGAAAGACGCCTGCTCGTGCGACACACAGAAAGATGTCGAGGGTCGAGAGCGGGACGGCGACATCTTGGGGCTCGTGAACGATTGCCGCGGACACGGCGCATCCTCTGGGTAGCCGTGGGGACCGCGGCGGTCCCAGTGAACACGTCGATGATTGATTATTCATGAGCCCTACGGCGCCATCCTCAGCGCGCGCCTGCGGCGAGGTCGCGGTCCGGGTCCGCATCGACATCAGCGTCGGCGTCGGCGTCGGCATGGCTTATCGGCAGGGCCGTCAGGTGGCGGGCGCGCAGCGCGTGGCGCACGGCGCGGTCCATCCGGTCAACGGTCAGGTGATGCATGCACGCCGTGTTGCCGTAGGGGCACTCCGCGGTGGAGAGCGCGTTGTAGCAGGGCGAGCAGCCGATGCCGGTGCGCAGCACGATCGCGGTCTGGCCGGGACGCGGGTAGGGGCCGCTGATGCCCGGATCAGTCGGGCCGTAGACCGAGACCGTGGGCCGACCAAGGGCCACGGCCATGTGCAGCGGGCCGCTGTCGCCGCTAAGCACCAAATCGCAGCGCGCCAGGACGGCGGCAAGCTCGTTCACGGTCGTCGCGCCCGTCAGCACGAGCGGCGTGGAGCGCATGGCCCCGGCCACGGACCGGGCAATGGGCAACTCGCTCTTCGAGCCGGTCAGGACCACCGTGGCCCCGTAGTCGTCGTGCAGGCGGTCGGCCAGTTCGACCCAATGCGCCGCCGGCCAGCGCTTGGCGCTGCCGTTGATCGAGCCGGCGTGGATGCCGACCAGCAGGGTCGCGGCGGTCACGCCATGAGACTCCAGCACCTCGCGCATGCGCTCCGCCGCCCCCGGCTCGACATCCAAACTCATGTAGCGGGGCTGCTGGGGCGCGCCCGCCAGTTCGGCCAGGCGCAGGCACCAGCGCACCTCGTGCTCGCGGCGGTCGTAGCGCATGCCGGGCAGCGTCCGCGTGTGCAGCAACGGATAGGCCTCCCTGCTGTAGCCCAGGCGATGCGTCGCGCCGCTCATAAAGGCCCAGATGCTGGCCATCAGTCCGAACAGGCTGACGGCGAGGTCGAAGCGCTGGCGGCGCAGCAGACGGTAGGTAGCGTACCACGCGCGCAGCGTGGACGGCCGCAGCAGGTTGCGCGGTGAGCGGATGGCGTTGGTGTCGAGCGAGACCACCCGCGTCACAAAGGGGTAGCGGGCGGGGATATCGGCCGTGTAGGGCACGGTCATCATCCAGAGCTCGGCGTCGGGATAGCGCTCGTGCAGCGCCTCCACGGCCGGCATGGAGAGCAGCACATCGCCCAGCAGATCGAGTCGCAGCACCAGGATCTTGCGCACCTTGGCGGGGTCGAAGCGCGGATAGGGCCGCGCGAGTCCTGTGATGCGCCCCCACGACCCGATGACGCCGAACACCAGCCACAGCGCGGCCTGGACGAAGTTGATCGTCTCGTCCTTGAACAAACGGCTGAGCCGTCTCAATAGCCCTCCTCGGCGCCTCATCACGCAATCTTCATCACTAGCATAGCGCGAAAGGGGAGATCACGACACAACGCCGTCGGTCAGGCCAGGCACATGGGGGATCAGCGCGCGCAAGGCGGGGTCGTTCCAGCGCAGGAAAGGGGCGCGCACATGCGTATTCAGGGCGGCGGCGGATGGGGACGAGGACGCCGCGCGTTGGTAGAACTCGGCCAGGATGAAGCGGCGCGTCGACGTATTGACCCAAACGAAGAAATGCCGGCTGTAGAGGTCGGTACGGGTAACGTACCCGTATCCCTGGCAGGGCTGTCCTAAGATGACCCGGCGCCCGGCGGCGCTCCATCCCGTCTCTGGCAATCCTAATCCGTACGCTGACGCCGGGTCACTGTTGAGATACCGCGAACACTGCCAACTGGAGGACCGCTTGACACACGTCTGGGTCGCCGTCTGAATCTCGGCATTTGGCTGGCCTGGCGCGAGCGGCGCCGTCGTGTAGCTCTCCCACCGCTGCCCCTGGCGAACGATAATCCCACGTTGCAGAGCGCCCGCGTCGGATACCGGCGGCTTAAGAGGCACGCCGGTGGCGATCTCGACCTCCCGCGCCCGCATCAAATCCACCAGGGCGGCACGGATCAACGGGGGGATGACGCCGGCCGTGACCCTACTATTGCCTATCTGAGCATGCGCCCTCACGCCGCCCGATAGAAGGATCAGGGACGCACATCCAACACACCGAACGACCGCGCTATGCCAGCCCATCTCTCACCTTTCCTTGTCAGGCAACACACCCGACCTCGCACTCGCTATCTCACCCTCAGAGTCCGGGCCCACGGTCCGCCTACCGAGAGGAGGTACAGCTGGCACGGACAAAGGCGCGGTCGTGCCAGGATACCTGCCATCCTCCCTTCAGGATACCGCCCTTTTCCTCTCCAGGTTGTCACGGCGGCAAAATCGTTGGCCTCATGACGATGACGACAGTGCTGTAGCATGAGGGTGGTCGGACCGCCGAACACACCAAACAGGAGGATGCCGATGGACGCGCAGGATGACGTCGTCAGGTGGATACGTGACCGCTTCGACGACCCCTCACATGACCCGGATGCGCGGGTGCTCGCACACATCGAGCGCGACCCCGCTGTCGCCGTCTCCGTCAAGGAGATGATTAATCGAGCCCCGCAGGGGCTACGGTTCCGGGTTGATGTCGGGTCGCCCCGTGAGCCGGAGATGGCCACGCCGGAGGCGTTGGTGCGGCTGAATGCCCGCCTGGGGCTGGTCGGGGCACAAGCGACGCCGTTCGACGGAGACCAGATCGCCGGATTTGAGCGTCTCTGGACGGTGCGCGTCCGGCACAGCCATGTGGACTATGTCACATTTATCCTAACAGGTCCCTACGGAGTATCGAGTTACCCCGACGGGGAGACGATGGTCGAGGAGGTTGTGGGGTTAAGCGTGGGCGACCTGGAGGCGCTGCACCGCTGCTTCCAGGACACCCTGGAGCACCTGCGTGCAGGGCTGACCCGGTTGCAAGGCGAGGCCATCCCGAAGACCGACGAGAGTCCGGCGGAGATGCTGCGCCACGGCGTGGAACAAACGGTCGGGTACATCCGCTCCACCCTGTCACAGCTTGAGCGCATCGATGCATTCGTCGCCCGCGAACAGCAACGTCGCTAGAGGAAAACAGCTCCCAGAGGCCCGGGCATGGGCCTCTCGTCTACCCTGTCGCCGGGAGGGCGCGCGGCGGCAAAGCTGGCTCCGGCGGGTAGAACAGGCACTCCGAGCAGCTCGGCCACGGTGGCGCGAGGCTCGATAGTAGGCGCACGGGCGCCTCATCCGCTGCCCACAGGCTGTGTGCCTCTCCGACCTCTATGCCTATGTCGCCCGGCTCGTCAAATAGCAGTGGGGACGAGGAAGCGGCGTGGTCTCGGTTTAGGCGACGCTTCCCCCAGTTCCTGGATCCGCGGCGTGAGCAGGGCGACTTGGCCGGAGAACTAGTGCCCTCGGTCACATGGTCGATCGCCGCCGCAACGCACGATCGCTATCTCGACCCGACCACGGGTGAGGGCGGCCACGCCGCCTACATTCTGCATTGTGCCTTGCTCGATCCCGTGCCGCCCGTCGTTTCGTGAACGCGCGGTACTTATTGGCTTTGGCCCGCTTGTCGTTGTCCCCGATACATGGCGCGCTTGTCGTCTGTCGTTGTCCGTGTTGGCGCGATGGTCCTCGCTCCCTGATGCCCTCGCGCCCGCTTAGGCCCCCGAGGAGGACCCCGTGGCCGCGGCGTGCGACTCGCCCTTGCCCTCGTCCCTTGACGCCTCGACCAGGTGCGCCGCGGCCCACGCATTCATTTGATGGAGCAGCGGCTCCATGGTCCGCCCCCGCGCGGTCAAGGAATACTCCACCTTTGGCGGCACCTCCCGGTACACCTCGCGATGGACGAGCCCGTCGCGCTCCAACTCACGCAAGTGCTGGGTCAGCATCCGCTGGCTGACCCCCGGTACCAGGCGGCGGAACTCGCTGAAGCGGCAGGTCCCGCCCATCAGGTGATACAGGATGACCGGCTTCCAGCGGCCGCCGATCGCCTCCATGAGCGCCTCCACCGGGCACCCGTAGCCCTTCGGGCGCCCGTCGCCCGTCCCCGTCGCTCTGTCGTCCATTCGTATCTCCCGACCCTCGTTTATAGTTACTTTTTTGTAAGTATAGCACAAAATACTGCGTACTTGTGCCTACGACGCCTAGGCCCTACAGTAGTGGTAGGGACGCCGGGCGCCGTGATCGTGCGACGGACGCAGGGCTGAGAGGCCGCCGCTGCCGGGACCGTCCGCGCGGCGCCGTTGAAAAGACGAAGGAGAGGTGCTCCATGATTTTGGTCACGACGGCGGGGAAAGTGGGCGCCGAAGCGGCGCGCCTGCTCGCGCAACGAGGCGCGTCCGTGCGGGTGCTGGCTCGCGATCCGGAGAAGGCGGCCGCGCTGGGGCAGGTTGGAGTGGACGTCGTCGAAGGCGATCTCGACGCCCCGGCGACCATCGACGCAGCGATGCAGGGAGTCACGTCCGTTGTGCTCGTCAGCCCGGCGGTTCCGGCCCAAGAGTTGAACGTGGTCGACAGCGCGGTTCGCGCGGGCGTTGGGCACATCGTAAAGATCACCAGCAAGGCCGCGGCGGACTCGCCGATCGCTCGGCAACGCGGACAGGCCGAGATTGAGGCCGGGCTGATTGCCTCCGGGTTGGGTTACACCCTCCTGCGCAACAACTTCTACATGCAGAACGTCCTCATGCTGGCGTCCGCGATCACCAAGACAAGCCGTTTCGGCTCCTCCGCCGGCGCCGGCCACGTCGGTTTCATCGATGCGCGCGACGTCGCGGCCGTGGCCGCGGAGATCGCTGCTTCACCCGCCGCGCACGTTGGAAAGACCTACTGGCTCAGCGGGCCGGAGCTGCTCTCCTACGCCGACGTGGCGGCGGCGCTCTCAACGATTCTCGGACGGCCGATCGTGTTCCGTGAGCGCACAATTGGGGAGGACAAGCAGGCGATGATGAGCGTCGGCGTGCCGGAGCCGCTAGCCGCGATGAACGCCCACGCGGTCAGCCTGATCGCCGAGGGCGACGCCGCCTGGCTGTCCGAGGACGCGCCGGCGATCCTCGGCAGGCCGGCCCGAACGTTCGAGCAGTTCGCCACCGACCACGCCGCCGCGTTCTCCTGAGGTTCTTCCCTCAGATCTCCGTTCCACACATGCTCAAGGAGGATGACCATGCCCACCTACGCCGTCACCGGAGCCTCGGGCCATCTCGGGCGCCTCGCCGTCCAGCAACTGCTGGCCCGCGGCGTACCCGCCTCCGATGTCATCGCCGTCGTGCGCACCCTCGGGAAGGCCGCCGACCTCGCCGGGCGCGGCGTGCAGGTGCGCGAGGCGGACTACTCCCACCCACCGGCTCTGGACGCGGCGCTGGCCGGCGTGGACCGGCTGCTGCTGGTCTCGAGCAGCGAGCCGGGCCAGCGCGTCGCCCAGCACACCAACGTCATCGAGGCCGCGCGGACGGCGGGGGCCTCGCGCATCGTGTACACGAGCATCCTCAACGCCGATGACACGACCAGCCCGCTGGCCGGCGAGCACGAGGACAGCGAGCGGGCGCTGCGCGAGGCGGGCGTGCCGTGCACCCTGCTGCGCAACGGCTGGTACACGGAGAACTACACCGACCAGTTGGGCCCGTACCTCCAGCGCGGCGAGATCGTCGGCTGCGCCGGCAGCGGCAGGATCTCGGCGGCAACGCGCCAGGACTACGCCGCCGCAGCCGCGGCCGCACTGCTCCAGGATGAGGAGGGCAGCCGGACCTACGAGCTCGGCGGGCCAGCCTTCGACCTGTCCGAGCTCGCCCGGGTCATCAGCGCGGTCACCGGCACGACGATGACCTACCGCGATCTGCCGGTCGAGGAGTACGCCTCCTGGCTGCGGCACGTCGGCCTCGACGAGGCGAGCGCCTCCTTCGTAGCCGCCCTCGACACCTCGATCGCCCACGGCGACCTGGAGACCGACAGCGAGGACCTCGCCCACCTGCTCGGCCGCCCTGCCACTCCCCTCACCGACGCCGTACGCGCGGCGCGGCGGTGACGTCGGCGAGGTTCAGGGCGGCATGGCCGCCAGCTTCGCCCCGGCGCCGGCCACATCGGCGGCGCCGGGGCGGAGCAGGCGGTCGACGCCAACCGCGATGTCGTGCCGCGCAACAGCCGCGGACCCGAGACCCTCGGCGGCCTGGTCGCGCGCGGCACGGGCCGCACGCCCGAGCCGTCACGCTGGCCGACGTCGCCGACGACATCGTCGTGGTGACGGCGGCGCTCGGGGCCTACCGGCAGATCCCGGTGGGGCCGTTCGCGGGCAAGGTTTGTCATCGACACGACCAACTACTACCCCGACCGCGACGGGCATATCGTCGCGCTCGACGACGAGAGCGCCACCGCCTCGGAGCTCCTGCAGGCCCACCTGCCCACCGCGCGCGTCGTCAAGGCGTTCAACAACACGCGGGGGCCGCGGTCGCGGTGGATGACGCCTGCGACGCCGCGGCGGCCGGGTGCGTGGCCGACAGGATCGTCGCGGACGGGGGAGAGGGTTCCTGGCTCCTGGTTAGGGGTCGGCCCGCCGGTCGCCGCGCGCATAGGCGCGCAGGTGATTCCCGTAAGGGACAACGCCGCCGATCCAGGTGAGGGCGCTGGCGACGGCGACCAGGGCGACGCCGAGTTGCGCCTGCCCGAGGCCCAGCGCGTCGTAGAGCGCCCAGGCGCCCAGGCTGAGGGCCACGATCGCCGCATTGAGGACCCAGTGGATCCGGTGATGGCGCGCGAGCGCGCGGACGAGCGCGCGGTTCTCCGGGAAGGCGCGGGTCTGGAGGGTGGACACGAGACCGGCGGCCATCCCGGCGACGGCGACGAGGCCCAGGGCCAGGAGCCAGAGGCGGAGGTCCCGGTAGACGCAATGCGCCAGGAGGAGCTCGGCGGCGAGGAAGGCGAACGGGACGACGGTGTCGAGCATGGTCGGCAGCCACACGAACGCCAGGACCTGGAGCACGTACTCGTGCCACACGACGAGGAAGATGAGGAAGGTGGCCAGCGTGAGCAGCCACGCCGCGGCGTCGAAGCCAGCGTAGGCGGACTCGACGCGCAGCGCGAGCGCCGAGAGGGCGACGCCCTGGATGATGCTGGCGAGCGTCAGGTAGGCCGGGGCGAACTGGCTGGTGAGGCGGGAGGACACCGCGTCGCCGGGCGGCTCGACGCCCTCCTCACGCGCGTGGGCGCGAGGCACGATCCGCGGGGGCCGTCGCCGTCGCTCTGGCCTGCTCCGGTTCGTCCCCCATGATCCGTCCAGTTTTCCCCGCTTGATCCGGTGGCCCCATGATCCGTCCCCTCCCGTCGCCGCTCCAACGATCCGACGTGCCCCGGACGCGCGCCCGCGTGACAAGCGCGCAGACGTCAGTATCGCACCCTGTTGTCAGCGTGCCAGCACGCGACGCACCCACGGGCAAGATGGCGCCGGTCGGCGTCGTTGGACGAACGGTCTGACCGCGGGCGGACGGGGATGGGCCTGTGACGTTTTCGACGTCATCGGTGATCACGCCGGCGCGGCCGGCGCGGAACAGTTCATTAAGGTTCCGCATCACTTCGGCGGCTTGGGCCGGAGTGCCACGCTCAATGCTGTCCCGAGCGAACTGCTCGCGAGTGTAGCTCGGCCGCGAAGCTCACGCCGGCGGGCGGGGCAGGCAGGCCGAGCAGCTCGGCCACGGTGGCGCCGAGGTCGGCGAACGAGGCGCGCGTGCCAAGGTCGACGCCGGCGCGGACGGAGGCGCCGACGACCAGGAGCGGCACGTATTCGCGCGTGTGGTCGGTGCCCGGACCGGTCGGGTCGACGCCGTGGTCTCCCGTGATGAACAGCACGTCGCCGTCGCGCATCGCCGCCCGTATCCCGGGCAGGGCGTCGTCGAACTGGCGCAGCGCGCGGGCATAGCCGGCCGGGTCCTTGCGGTGCCCGTAGACCATGTCGAACTCGATCAGATTCGTGAACAGGATGCCACGCGCGCTCCTGTGTAGCAGATCGATGGTGGCCTGAATAGCCTCGGCATTGTTGAGCGCGTGGTTCGACGATGTGACCGAGCGGCCGGCAAAGATGTCGGCGATCTTGCCCACGCCCTGTACCTCCATGCCCGCCGCCACGGCGAGGTCGAGCAGGTGCCCCGGCGGAGCCGGCAGCGCCCAGTCGCGCCGCCCTTCGTTGTCACGCGTGTACGATCCGCTGGCGCCGACGAAGGGGCGGGCAATGACGCGCTGCACGGCGTGCGCGCCATGCAGCTGCAAACGCGCGGTCTCACAGATGCGGTAGAGCTCGTCCAGCGGGACGACGTCCTCGTGCGCGGCGACCTGGAACACGGAGTCGCCCGAGGTGTAGACGATCAGCCGGCCCGTGCGCGCGTGCTCGTCGCCCAGTTCGGCGATGATGTCCGTGCCGGAGGCCGGCTTGTTGCCCAGCACGCCCCGCCCCACCGCCATCACGAACGGCTCGATCACCTCGGGCGGGAAGCCGTGGGGATAGAAGGGGGAGGACTGGAGGGAGACGATGCCGGCCATCTCCCAGTGGCCGGTCACGGTATCCTTGCCCGCCGAGACCTCGGCCATGCGCCCGAAGGCGCCGTCCGCGTCGGCGCGCCGGGGCAGGCCCATGAAGTCGCCGATGTTGCCGAGGCCCAGGCGCGCCAGGTTGGGCAGGTCCAGGCCGCCCACGGCGGACGCGGTGTGGCCGAGCGAGTCGGACAGGACGTCGGCCGCGCCGAAGTCGGCGGCGTCGGCCGCCGCGCCGACGCCCACCCCATCCAGGACGATGATGATGGCGCGGTCGATCACACCCCTCATCCCCCCGCCCCCTCTCCCAACCGCGGGAGAGGGGGCGTCAGCGGCCATCATTGTGGTTGCCCCGCGCGGATCACGCCGAGCAGCTCGTCGCGCTTGCGCTCCATCAGCTCGCGGCTGTCCGCCTCCACGTTGAGCCGGATCAGCGGCTCGGTGTTGGAGGCGCGCACGTTGAACCACCAATCGGGGTAGGAGACGGTGATGCCGTCCAGGGTGTCCTCCTGGCCATCCTTGTAGCGCTCACGAATCTCGGCGATCTTGGCCGGGATGTCGGTCACGTGCGAGTTGATCTCGCCGCTACGCACGCGCGAGCACAGGCTGCGCACGATCTCGGAGACCGACTTGTTCTCCTCGGAGATGACCTCCAGCGCCACCATCAGCGCGATCAGGCCCGAGTCGGCAAAGTAGTTGTCGCGGAAGTAGAAATGGCCGGAGTGTTCGCCGCCGAAGATGGCGTCGTTGTCGCGCATCTCCTTCTTGATGAAGGAGTGACCCACGCGGGTGCGGATGGCGTGGCCGCCCATGCGCTCCACCAGTTCGGGCACGCACTTGGAGACGATCAGGTTATAGAGGATCGTGGTGCCGAGGTTCTTCTTGAGCAGCGAACGCGCCACCATGGCCGTGACCATGCCGCCGTCGAGCAGGTCGCCGTGCTCGTCGGTGATGAACACGCGGTCGGCGTCGCCGTCGAAGGCCGCGCCGAGGTCGGCGCCCGACGCGCGCACCAACTGCTGCACGTCGACCATGTTCTCGGGCTCGATCGGCGAGGCGGGATGGTGGGGGAAATTGCCGTCGGGCTCGAAATAGAGCGGCTCGACGGTGACGGGCAGGCCCTCGAACACGGCGGGGACGGTCACGCCGGCCATGCCGTTGCCCGCGTCCACGGCGATCTTAAGCGGGCGCAACGTGGAGGTGTCGGCGAAGGAGCGCACGTGGGCCACGAAATCGTGCAGTACGTCGCGGTGCGAGACGTTGCCGCGCTGGCCCCCGCCGGCGGGAACGCCGGCCATCACGATCCCCTTGATGTCGTCCAGGCCGGTCTGCGAGCTGACGGGGACGGCGCCGGCGAGGCAGAGTTTGAGGCCGTTGTACTGCTTAGGATTGTGCGAGGCGGTGATCATCACGCCCATGGGGTAGTTGTACCGGCCGACGGCAAAGTAGAGCTCGTCGGTGCTGGTCATGCCCAAGTCGATCACCTCGGCTCCCTGCGCGGTGACGCCATCCTTGAGCGCGTCGAACAGCGAGGGGGAGGAGATGCGCATATCGCGCCCAATGGCCACCTGGTGCACGCCAAAGTGCTGCACGGCCGCGCCGCCAATGGCGTACGCCGCCTCTTCGTTGAGTTCGTTGGGGTAGGTACCGCGGATGTCGTAGGCCTTGAAGATATCAGGGTTGATCATGCGTGTCCCTCCACTTCTTGTTTCCGGCGGTCGAATGTGGGTGGTAGCTCTGCTTCATGATAACCGGTTCCGCGGTCTCGCCCGTCTCGCAAGGTGCGCTATGTTCTTGTGGATCGTGGTTGACGTCGGGGCGCCAGTGTGAGAGCTTATGGGTAGGAGCCGACGTACACAGCTATCGTTTGTGTACACGTTATAGACATGGGAGAGGCGATGAGTACAACACGGGAGCGAACGACCACCATCACCGTGCGCATGCCCGAGTCGATGAAGGATCAACTCGAGGAGTTGGCGCGGGCAACGGGCCGTCAGCGGACCTACCTGGCCCTCGAGGCGATCCACAAATACCTTGAGGTCGAGGCGTGGCAAATCGCTCAGATTCAGGAGGCGATCGGGCGCGCCGATGGCGGCGAGTTTGCCACCGATGAGCAGGTTGCCGCCGTGCGCGAGAGATTCCGCGCCATGGATCGGACATGAGGGTCCGCTGGGACCTCAAGGCCCTGGAGCAACTGGAGGCCGAGGGTCTCTACATCGCCCAGGACAGTCCCGCCGTGGCGAGCCGCGTGGGCATCCGCATCATGGACGCCGCGGATGGCCTGGCAAGGTATCCCTTACAGGGAAGGCCAGGCCGCATCACGGGGACACGAGAGTTGGTGATACCGCGCACGTCATATCTCCTGGTCTATCGCGTGCGCGGACAGGTCGTCGAGGTCCTGGCGCTCCAGCATGCCGCGCAACAGCGGCCGGAAAGCTTTGATTAGCGCGTGGACGATGCCGGGAACAATGCTTGCTGCTATCATAGTGGTCAGGATAAGTGGCCGCTTGCCCATGCGCGCCTAATCTTTAGCTCGATCGCGCCTGACGCTCCAGACGCCATGCCACGAGGCAGCACTCAAGCGGTTGGGCGCGCTATCTCTACGGGATTTCTACTGGTTCTAGAAGGACGGTTCGCTATGCGCTCGACGTGGATGCAGCCCGCACGGTACACTCGCTACGCCCTTGTTCTCCTCCTGGCGACGGTCAGCCTTGGCGCCGCCGCCCGCGCCACGACCCAGGCCTCGGCGCGGGTCGCATCATACACGCCGCGCTTCGAGGCGGCGCGCTGCCAGTTCAAGCCCGGCGCGGGCATCGTCCTGGGCGTGGACGTGCGCTGCGGCTTCGTGGCCGTGCCCGAAGACCGCGCCCTGCCCCACGGGCGCACCGTGCGCGTGGCCGTGGCGGTCTTCAAGAACCCCGCCGCGGGCCACCACACCGATCCCTTCATCTTCCTGCAGGGCGGTCCGGGCGGCGCGTTGATCAGTCAGTTCGGGCCCCTGGTAACCAAGAAGAATCTTACGGGCTACGTCAAAGACCGCGACCTGGTCATGGTCGACCAGCGCGGCACCGGCTACTCCACGCCCTCGCTGTCCTGCACCGAGGTCGATAAGCTGACGGTCAAGACCCTGGACCAGAACCTGACCTCGCAGCAATCGGCCGACCTGCAGGTCAAAGCCACGCAACAATGCTACAACCGCCTGGTGGCCTCCGGCATCAGTCTCAGCGCCTACAATACCATCGCCGACGCGGCCGACGTGGCCGACGTCGACCACGCGCTGGGCTACGAGAGCGTCAACATCTACGGCGTCTCCTACGGCACGCGCCTGGCCCTGACCATCATGCGCACCCAGCCGCGGGGCGTCCGCAGCGTCATCCTCGACTCGGTCGTCTCTCCCGACGCCAACCAGATCGCCGGCCCGCTCAGCTCGGCCAAGCGCGTCTACGACGTGCTCTTCCGCGGCTGCCTGCTGAATGCGGCCTGCAACCGGGCCTTCCCCCACCTGGAGAGCACCTTCTACCGCGTGGTCACGAACCTCAACGCCCACCCCGTGACCATCGACACGACCGATCCGGCCGGCAAGCACTACACCGCCTTGCTCAACGGCGACAGCTTCGTGGGCCTCGTCTTCCAAATGCTCTACGTCACGTCGTTCATCCCCTACCTGCCCGTCACGATCGCGCGGGCCGACCAGGGCGACTTCCGCGTCCCCTCCGCCGTCTACGGGCAATTCGTCCTCGACTTCTCGACCAACCTGGGCCTGTATCTATCGGTCGAGTGCGGAGAGGACGGCCCGTCCACCAACATGGCGCAGATCACGGCGACAGCGCAGCCGCTCAACCCGGTGATCCGATCCGGCTGGCTGATCAGCCAGCTCGCCAACTACCGAGAGTGCCAGCTCTGGCGCGTGCATAACCTCCCGGCGGCCCAGAAGCAGCCGGTCGTCAGCAACATCCCCACCCTGATCCTCTCGGGCGAGTACGACCCCATCACGCCGCCGGCGCAGAGCCTGCGCGTGGCCCGCACGTTGAGCCGCGGCTACCGCTTTGTCTTCCCCGGCATGGGCCACGGCGAGTATCTCTACCCCTTGACCAACATTAAGTGCCCCTACACCATCGCCTCCGAGTTCCTCGACGACCCAACCCACGCGCCGAATGCAACCTGCATTGGGTCGATGACCGAGCCCAAGTTCTTCATCCCCGGGCAGTAAAATAACACAGTAAAATAACAGTAGTAAGGACAACGCCCCGTCGGCATCGCTACCAAAGAGGGTAGGCCGCACGAGACACGAAGAGGAGTCCGCGTTGAACATTGTAGTGTGCGTCAAACAGACGCCGTTGGTGACCGAGGAGAGGACGCTCACGGACGACGGGCGCCTCGACCGCGAGGACCCCGAGAACGGCATCAACGGCTACGATGAGCCCGCCGTCGAGGAGGCCCTGCGCGTGCAGGAGCAGCACGGCGGCGAGGTGACCGTGCTGACCATGGGGCCGGAGGACGCCACCGACGCCATCCGCAAAGCCCTGAACATGGGCGCGGACAAGGCGGTGCTGATCGCCGACGACGCGCTGGTCGGCAGCGACGCCTGGGTCACCGCGCGCGTCCTGGGCGCCGCCATCAAGAGGTTGCAGCCCGACCTGGTCATCATGGGCATGCAGAGCGACGACGCCGCCACCGGCGTGGTCCATCAGGGTGTGGCCGAGCACGCAGGGCTGCCCGCCCTCACCCACACCGCCAAGCTGACGGTCGAGGGCGATACGGTGACCACGCAGCGCCGTCGCGACGACGGCTACGCCGTCTTGCAGGCCACACTGCCCGCCCTGGTGGGGGTCATCGACGTCATCAACACGCCGCGCTACCCCTCGATGAAGGGCATCATGGCCGCCAAGCGGAAACCGGTCGAGACCTTGACCGTGGCCGACCTGGGCCTGGACGAGGACAGCGTGGGCGGGCAGGGCGCCAAGACGAAGGTGGTCCACATGGACCGGCCATCGGAACGCCAGGCGGGCGAGGTCTTCGAGGATAAGGGCGATGGGGCCAACCGCATCATCGAGTACCTGATCGCGCGGAAGGTGTTGTAGACCATGAGCACGATGAAAGACATCCTGATCTTTGGTGAGCAGTTCGAGGGCAAGCCGCACCGCATGGCCACCGAACTGGCCACCGGTGCGGCCTCGCTGGCCACCGCGACGGGCGGCGCCGCGCTGGGCGTGACCCTGGGGCGTGGCGCGCGCGAGGCGGCCGAGGAACTTGGCGCGTACGGCCTCGGGCACGTCTCCTATATCCCGTCCGACGACCTCTCCGACTACGGCGTGCATGCCCAGGCGCACGCGCTGGCCGACATCATCCAGGACAAGAGGCCCCTGGCGGTGCTCTTCCCGGCCACCAATGACGGGCGCGACGTGGCCGCGCGCGTCTCGGCCATCCTGGACTACGGCATCCTGTGCAACGCCGCGCGCCTGTACCTGACCGACGATGGCCGCCTGGCCTCCGAACAGGGCGCCTTCGAGGCCTCACTGCTGGTGGCCTGCGTGACCACCGGCGACGACCCCACGCTGGTGACGGTGCGCGGCAAGGTCTACGCGGCCGAGCGCATCGGCGCTGGGGCCACGCTGGAAGAACTGCCCTACACCCTCGCGCCCGAGGCGCGGGACGTGCGCGTGGTGGAAGTCGTGGTCAAGGAGAGCGACGAGGCGGTCCCCCTAGAGGGCGCCAACGTGGTCATCTCGGGTGGGCGCGGCCTGGGAGGTCCCGAGGGGTTTGAGCGACTGCGCGAGTTGGCCGACGCCATGGGCGCGGCGCTGGGCGCCTCGCGCGCGGCGGTCGACGCCGGCTGGGGCATCCCCTACGCCCTGCAGGTGGGCCAGACCGGCAAGACGGTCAAGCCCAAGGCCTACCTCGCGGTCGGCATCTCCGGCGCCATCCAGCACAAAGTGGGCATGCAGGGCGCCGACGCCATCATCGCCATCAACAAGGACCCCGAGGCCCCCATCTTCAGTTTCGCCGACCTCGGCATCGTCGGCGACTGGCACAACATCATCCCCCAACTGACCGACGAGATGCGCAAGAGACAGGGGTAGCCCTCACCCTCGACGAGGGCCTGCGACTGCGGTCGCATGGCAAACCACGGACACTGCGGTGTCAGGACAAAGGAACGAGGGTGAGGGTAGGGGCGTATTGTCTACGCCCTCGCGCGTCACGATCACGGCGTAGACAATACGCCCCTACGGACCACACCCGACCGCAGTCGGCGTTCGTTTGCCATGCGACCGCAGTCGCAGGCCAAGGGCGTAAGGCCCAGGGAGTAACACGTACTATGGACTTCTCGCTCAACGACGAGCAAGAGCTTATCCGCAACACCTGTCGCGACTTCGGCCGGCAGGTCATCGCCCCGCGCGCCGAAGAGATGGACCGCACGGCCTCGTTCCCCTACGACATCGTGGAGCGGATGGCTGGCCTGGGACTGCTGGGGCTGCCCTTCCCCGAAAAGTACGGCGGCGCCGGCGGCGACACGGTGTCGTACGCGCTGGCCGTGGAGGAGATCAGCCGGGCCGACGCCTCGACCGGCATCACCATGGCGGCGCATGTCTCGCTCGGCGCCTCGCCCTTCTACCTGTTCGGGACCGAGGGTCAAAAAGAGGAGTACCTGGTCCCGCTGGCCCAGGGCCAGCGGCTGTGGAGCTTCGGGCTGACCGAGCCGGAAGCGGGCTCGGACGCCGGTTCGCCGCGCACCCGCGCCGAGTTGCGCGACGGCTCGTGGGTGGTCAACGGCAGCAAGTGCTTCATCACAAACTCGGGCACGCGCATCAGCGGCGGCGTCACCGTCACCGCCGTGACCGGCAAGGACGAGCGCGGCCGCCCCGAGATCAGCAACATCATCATCCCCACGGGCACGCCGGGCTACGACGTCGCGCCCTCGTACCGCAAGATGGGCTGGCGCGCCTCGGACACGCACGAGCTGGCCTTCCGCGACTGTGCCGTCCCGGAGGAGAACCTGCTAGGGCAGCGCGGCAGGGGCTACAAGCAGTTCCTGACCATCCTCGATGGCGGCCGCATCTCGGTGGCCGCGCTCTCGGTGGGCCTGGCGCAGGCCTGCTACGACGCCGCCTTCGCCTACGCCACGCAGCGGCGGCAGTTCGGCCAGCCCATCAGTAAGTTCCAGGCCATCAGCTTCAAGCTGGCCGACATGG
>JAABUZ0100004614.1_pt1 | contig 18842 bp, 15 predicted proteins | sample 5562091 | NCBI WGS metagenome assembly JAABUZ01 (sample SAMN12813069, study PRJNA571459) | rock metagenome | isolation source: Antarctica rocks | place: Antarctica: Victoria Land, Linnaeus Terrace sud | collected 2015-12-21 | reverse complement strand
GACCTGTAGCAACGACATTGTAGTCAGTGTGGCAAGTACTTTGAGGAGCTACCTATGCTTAAACCAGGAATTGTTGCAGAGTTGCGAGCAATTGTAGGTGAAGAAGGAGTTATAGAGAAACATGAGCAGTTACGAACGTATGAGTCGGATGGTCTGACAAGCTTTCGTGTGAAACCCGCCCTCGTCGTATTGCCCTCGTCAACAGAGGAGGTGCAGGCGGTTGTGCGTGTCTGTCATCGTGAGCGGCTGCCCTTTGTGCCGCGTGGTTCGGGTACAGGGCTTTCGGGTGGCGCGCTTCCTGTCGAAGGCGGCATTGTCATTGGTCTTTCCCGCATGAATCGTATTCTTGATATTGATCTTCCTAATCAACGCGCCGTGCTCCAGCCCGGTGTGATCAACCTCGGAGTGACTCAACGTATCGCTCCCTATGGTTACTACTACGCCCCCGATCCTTCGAGTCAACAAGTGTGTTCTATTGGCGGCAATGTTGCCGAAAACTCCGGTGGTGCTCACTGCCTCAAATACGGTTTTACCGTCAATCATGTACTTGGTATGAAGTTTGTGTTGCCTGATGGAGAACTCGTTGAAGTTGGTGGACCGACGCTCGACACGCCCGGTTACGACCTGGCTGGAATCATTGTCGGTTCCGAGGGTACCCTGGGCATTGCTACCGAAGTGACGGTACGGATCGTGCGCAAGGCGGAGGCAGTGCAGACTGTTATGGCAGCCTTTACGCATCCAGACGCTGCAGGTGCAGTCGTATCAGGCATTATCGCTGCTGGCATCGTGCCCGCTGCCGTTGAGATGATGGACAAGCTAGCCATTGAGGCATGTGAGGCAGCAGTTCATGCTGGCTTTCCGCTTGATGCTGGCGCTATTTTACTGATCGAGTTAGATGGACCACGGACGGAAGTGGTGCAACAGCTTGCACTGGTCGAGGCTATCTGTACAAAAGTGGGGGTCAGCGAATATCGTCTGGCACGTACGGACGAAGAGCGCGCTTTGATGTGGAAGGGGCGGAAAGCGGCGTTCGCAGCAATGGGGCGTATCAGTCCAAATTATATAGTGCAAGATGGTGTGCTGCCACGTACAGCTTTGCCGGAGGTGCTGCGCGAGATTGAGGACTTAAGCACCCAATTTGGGCTGCGCGTCGCCAATGTCTTTCACGCTGGAGATGGAAACCTGCATCCGCTTGTGCTCTATAATCAACAGGTCGAAGGTGCTGAACATCATGCTGAAGAACTGGCGGGCGAGATTTTACGCATCTGCGTCGAGCATGGTGGCAGTATTACGGGTGAGCACGGAGTTGGTATTGACAAAAAAGCCTACATGCAATTCATGTTTACCGATGCAGATATGGCGACACATCAGCTAATACGCTGTGCCATCAATCCTCAAAACCTTTGCAATCCAAATAAGGTCTATCCAACTCCTCGTCTGTGTGGCGAAGTACCGGGTCACTATCATCCACATCCATTGGAGGCTGCGGGAATCATAGAGCGTTTTTAAGCAGGATTGAGGAATTCCTTTCAGAGCGCCTGAGCTTTGCTAGCTGTCAGGCGTTGGTAGGCGGAATAAGAAGGCTGCGAGGCGTTGGCGCTCTGTATACAAAGGAGGGAACAAAGATGAACCTTTCGACGCAATCATTGCAGGCCGCGCTGGAGTCATTGGTGGGAACCTGGGTCCGTCCAGCCCAGGATGAAGATGTGGTAGCAGGTGTCCGTCCACAGCTTGTTGTAGAGCCGGGCAACGAGGAAGAGGTTGCTGCTGTATTAGCCCTGGCTGATAAAGAGGGTCTGCGAGTCCTAATTCGTGGTGGTGGCATACAACTCGCTCTTGGATCACCGCCGACAGGCGCTGATATCCTTTTAAGTACAGCTCGCCTCAACCAGATCATAGAGCATGTTCCACAGGATCTAACTGTAACTGTTGAGGCAGGGTTACGCCTAACTACCTTGCAAGAAACATTGTCGAAAGCGAATCAGTGGTTGGCTCTAGACCCTGACCTTGATCCGGCGGCGACTATTGGCGGGATCATCGCCACCAATGCAACGGGGCCGCGCCGTTTGCGCTATGGAGGCGTACGCGACCAGATCATCGGTGTCCGTGTGGTGCTTGCCGATGGCACAATCGCGAAAGGGGGCGGGAAAGTAGTCAAGAATGTTGCGGGCTATGATCTGCCCAAGCTGTTCACGAACTCACTGGGCACGTTAGGTGTGATTGTATCTGCCACGTTTCGTCTCTATCCGTTACCAGCCGCATCGCGTACTGTGCACCTCACTGCATCAGCCCTGACCCCTCTGTGTGATCTGTCGCTACAGGTAACCGGTTCGACGCTTGTTGCTACTGCAATAAACATTGCTGGAAATACAAGTCAGCGTGCTACATATGATATGGTAGTACGCTTTGAGACGAGTCCGGAGGCGGCTGAGGATCAAGCTGCTATGTTTGTTGAAATGGCGATGAGCAAGCTGGGCGATGCGCTTCAAGCTCCACGTGTTTTCAAAGACGAGGCCGAGGCACAGACCTGGTCTCAAATACTCCAACACAAGGACTCGCCTGAAGGCGCTCATCAACGGCTCACGCTCAAAGTGAGTCTACTGCCTACAGAGGTCGCGCGTTGGTTAACGAATCTAGAACAGATCTGCCAGCGAGAACAGTTGTGGGCGGGCTGGCAGGCGTATGCTGGTCATGGCCTTGTCTTTGTCGATCTTACAGGCGATGAGACGGCCCTTAAAACGGTCGTGCCCGAACTTCGTCAGTTAGCGATGGAGCATCGAGGCAGTGTTGTCGTGACGGAGGCATCACCCCATCTGGCCGCGCAACTGGATCTATGGGGACCTATATCAGCGGTAGAGGTCATGCGTAACCTGAAAGCGCGCTTCGATCCACATAATACCTTAAATTCCGGACGATTCGTGGTGTAGTATCCCTTTGGAGTAGAGCATATTAGAAAGGAGGGCGGATACCTTGCGGCGCTGAGCCAGAGGGGTTTCCGTGCCGAAGAGCTATGAGTACATTAAATCCATCCAACGGAAGTGGAAGTATGCCCGAAGAGTCAGGACCACATGGGCTTATCGAGCTCAATACAATAAATTCGACGAAGAAGGAGCCACGCTTTGTTGCCTTCGATGCATATCACGCGCCCGACCCTGAACTGCTTGCTGATTGTGTGCATTGTGGCTTCTGCCTTCCCACCTGCCCGACATATCTCTTATGGGGCGAGGAGATGGATTCGCCTCGTGGTCGCATTCATCTCATGAAGATGGCCTCTGGGGGCGAGATTCCAATGGCTGAGACATTTACAAAGCATATCGATCGTTGTCTCGGCTGTATGGCCTGCGTTACCGCCTGTCCATCAGGCGTACAATACGACAAGCTAATAGAGGCTACCCGCCCTCAGATCGAGCGCAACTATAAGAGGACGCTTGGCGACCGCTTATTTCGCTCGCTTATCTTCAGCCTCTTCCCTTATCCTGCTCGCTTGCGGCTAGTGACGCCACTACTCTGGCTCTATCAGAAGAGCGGGGCGAAAGGTCTATTAGAAACACCCCTTGCTCGCAAGCTCATTCCAGCGCGCTTGCTCGGCATGGAGGCGATCCTTCCATCAATCCGCCTTACCTCTCTATTCGCACGTCCTAGAGCGTTTAATCGAGCGAAGCAGACGAAGAGGCGGCGTGTGGGGCTACTTACCGGTTGTATTCAGCGCGTGTTCTTTGATGATGTAAACGCGGCGACGATTCGTGTGCTTACAGCCGAGGGCTGCGATGTGGTTATTCCACCCACACAGGGCTGTTGCGGCGCGCTCAGTATTCACTCTGGCCGTGAGGCAGAGGGCCTGGGCTATGCACGAAAACTGATCGATACGTTCGAGGCGTGGGGCGTTGATACGGTCGTGGTGAATGTCGCCGGTTGTGGCTCTAGCCTCAAAGAATATGGACATCTTCTGCGCGACGATCCGGAGTATGCGGAGCGCGCAAAGGTATTCTCGGCCTCGGTGCGCGATATCTCAGAACTGCTGGCGGAGCTAACACCGGTAGCTCCGCGTCATCCTATCAATCTACGTGTGGCCTATCATGATGCCTGCCATCTCGCACATGCACAGGGCGTTCGACGGCAGCCTCGCGAGGTCTTACACTCCATTCCTGGCATCGAATTGACAGATATTCCTGAAGCCGAGATATGTTGTGGTAGTGCAGGGACGTATAACTTATTGGAGCCTGAAACTGCGAACCAGCTAGGCGAGCGGAAAGCGCGCAACATTCTCAGTATGCAGCCTGATATGATTGCGACGGCGAATCCTGGTTGCCTTCTACAAATTAAAGCCTCTTTAAATCGTCTGGGAACACCTATTCCATCTTTGCATCCCGTCCAACTGGTTGATGCCTCAATTCGCGGCGTAACTCCTCCGGGGCTGGCGCGGAAGGAGACGCGAACATCATAGGGATAAAAGGGAAAGCATACAGTGCGATCAACACTGTATGCTCTCCCCTTTTCTTGCTTCGTAATAACTAGCGCGGGATCATCCAGGGCACAAGATATTGTTGAGCCATTGCTAAGAGACCCATCAGACAGGCAAGAATAATACTGTGGATAAAGGTGCGGCGGATGACCAGCCCTTCTTTTCCTATCAGCGAGGTGGTGGAAACACCCGTTGTGACATTCTGGGGCGATATCATTTTACTCATAACCGCTCCCGTAGAGTTTGTACTCGCCATCAGTATAGGACTGAGATTGAGACGACGTGCTGCAACTACCTGTAGATTCCCAAAAAGTGCGTTACTTGACGTATCACTACCGCTTAGGAAGCAGGCGATCCAGCCCAGGAAGGCCGAGAAGAAGGGGAAAATTGCTCCAACCGAAGAGATAGCGAGGCCAAGCGTGTATGCAATACCCGAGTAGTTAAAGAGATAAGCCAGACCTACGATGAGTACGACTGTCAGAATAGCGAAACGCAACTGTATCCAGGTGTCTGCCAGCGCCAGGAAAAAGGTGCGTAGGCTGACACGGAGAACCAGGGCCGTAATGATAACAGCAACGAGAATAGCTGTTCCCGTGCCCAGAGGCTGGAATGTATATAGAGCGGCATAGGGCTTTTGATACAGTGTCAGGTACGCAGCATTGTGCAAACCGGGCCACTTAATAAGTGATTGGCCCAGTGTTGCCATCTGAAATCCCTTTCCGATCGGCCACTTGATCGTCCAGAGAATCACTACGAGGCTGACAATTGCCCAGGGGAGCCATGCATACACAGCCTCGCTCGTGGATGGTCGACTATTGCCTTCAGAACGATTGGTGGCGGCGGGAATTTCCACCCCTTCTTCATCAATGGATGGTGCGTTAATTCTATTGGCGCTCTCGTCGGCAAATTCTGCGCGGTATTCCTCACTATCGCGTGGCTTATAGACCTGCACAAAGAGGATGATGCAGATGAGCGAGATCAGTGAGGCTAAAACGTCTGGTAGCTCAGGTCCAATAAAGTTTGAAACAAGAAATTGTGTGATTGCGAACGAGCCTCCTGCAACGAGGGCTACAGGCCATATGGTTCGTAAGCTGCGTGGCCCCATAAATGCGAACATTGCATAGAATGGCAAGATAAGCGAGAAGAAGGGAAGCTGTCGTCCAATCATGGAAGAGAGCAAAGATGCATGCAGGCCCGTTACCGAAGCTAGCGTGGTAACAGGGACACCCAACGCCCCGAATGCGACGGGAGCAGTATCGAAGACGAGCGTGATCACCAATGCATCCAGCACAGGAAAACCCAGGCCGATCAAAAGGGCGCTACCGATTGCGATAGGTGTGCCAAAGCCAGCAATACCCTCCATCAGTGCGCCAAAGCTAAAGCCGATGATAAGCATGAGAATACGCTTATCGGCTGGCACGTTATGGATCATCCAGCGGCGGAAGAGATCAAACTTTCCTGATCGCACAGTAATGTTGTACAACCACATTGCACACCACACTATCCACATAACGGGAAATAATGCAAACGCCATGCCGTTGAGTACTGAACTTGTCGCTAGTGCAATTGGCATCTGCCAGACGAAGATAGCGATCAAAAGTGCAATGATGAGCCCAGTCAGGGCAGCCTGCCATGCAGGACGCCGTACAACACCGAGTAAGACGAGCACAACGATGATTGGTAAAAATCCGACGAGAAAGGAGAGAAACAGATTGTTGGCAACGGGTGCGAGTAGTTGGTGAAACATCAATGTCACCTCCGTATCATAAAAAATGATACACTCAACTGTACGCTGTACAATGCTGCATCGATGCAGTGACAAGCCAATGTGAGGAAATAGACCATTTGACGACGAGATGACCTTACACCTATTTTTGGATAGTAATTGTTACCTCCTTTCTTCAGAAAGTATCCATCACTATAAGTGTAAACAAGCGCTATGCATTTCTTTCCTGCTTGCTTTGCCCTGATGGAAAGTATAGGGTGCATATCCATCGCCTGTCAAGGGGAAATGGATGTGGTACACTCATAGAAACAGTCTTACCACAAAGAGAGCAGGTGAAAGCATTGTAGCGATCACTTGCTTCCTGGTAGGTGTGCATCCGTAGGAGTATGCAATCCAGGGGAGGTACAGATCATGCGTATCGTCATTGCCCCACAGTCGTTAAAAGGAAGCCTTACCGCCGCCGAGGTTGGGCAAGCGATTGCACATGGAGTGCGGGCAGTCTATGCGCAGGCGGAGATCGAGGTCATCCCGGTTGCGGATGGTGGTGAGGGAACGGTGCAGGCGCTGGTCGATGCAACGGGGGGGGAGATTGTAGAACAGATGGTGACTGGACCTCTGGGCGAACCTGTTTCGGCCTTCTTTGGGTTGCTTGGCGATGGGCGAACCGCTGCGATCGAGATGGCGGCTTGTGCGGGCTTGCCCCTGGTTCCGCCATCTCAGCGTAATCCACTGATCACGACAACATATGGTGTGGGCGAGTTGCTGCTGGCAGCATTAGAGCATGAATGCCGCCATTTCATTATTGGTATTGGTGGTAGTGCTACAAACGATGGTGGTGCGGGAATGGCACAGGCCCTGGGGGCATTGTTGCTTACAGATCAGGGGACGGAAGTTGCAAGAGGTGGGGCTGCACTAGCTACGCTTGCGCAGATCTCGTGTGAACATCTGGATCAGCGCTTGCAAGAATGCGTGGTCGAGGTTGCCTGTGATGTGACGAATCCATTATGTGGACCAACAGGTGCATCAGCGGTTTATGGCCCACAAAAAGGTGCAACTCCCGCGATGGTTGAGGAACTCGATGCTGCATTAGCCCATTATGCTGCTATCGTCGAACGTGATATGGAGCGTGCGGTCCAGAATATTCCTGGAGCTGGAGCGGCGGGAGGATTGGGCGCGGGCTTGCTAGCCTTTCTGCATGCAACCCTCCGACCAGGAGCGCAACTTGTGCTCGACGCGGTTCATCTCGATGCTTCTATCCGTAGCGCGGATCTGGTCATTACCGCTGAGGGACAGATTGATGGGCAGACTGCATATGGAAAGAGTGTAGGGGCCGTTGCAAAGCTTGCCAAACAATACAGTATTCCTGTCCTCGCGCTTGCCGGAAGTCTGGGTGAGAACTATCAGTGCGTCTACGATCTTGGCGTTGATGGCGTGGCGGTTCTCCCTTCTGGCCCTATGACGCTTTCCCACTCCATGAAGCATGCCGCTCCTTTGGCTACTGATGTCACGGAGCGCATGCTGAGAGTTCTGCGCCTTCATTTAAACACTTTTTGAATTTTTACCCATTGTACAGTTTCGCAGATTTTTGCATGAAATGCAAAAATCTGCGAAACTGTACAATGGGTAAAAATTATGTCCTGCTTCAAAGGCCGAAATCGATGTCCTTAAAGTCTGGAATGTGAACAGGAGCATCGGTGATAATAGTGTCGGTCGTAAGAAGCATACCAGCGATGCTGACGGCATTTTGTAGGGCAGTACGTGTCACTTTGACGGGGTCGATGATGCCAGCTTTGAACATATCGACGTACTGGCCGGTCATTGCGTCGAAGCCGTAGCCGAAGGGCTGTTCGCGAACGTTGGCGACGACGACCGGTCCATCATAGCCGGCGTTGGCGGCGATCTGGCGCAGGGGCTCTTCCAGAGCGCGACGTAGGATATTGACCCCCGTCTGCTCTTCGGGAAGTTTTGTCTTGACGCTGTCCAGTGTGGTCTGTGCTATGACAAATGCCGCTCCGCCGCCGGGAACAACTCCCTCTTCAAGAGCTGCACGTGTGGACGACAACGCATCCTCTACACGGAGCTTGCGTTCTTTCATCTCGACTTCTGTCATGGCACCAACTCTGATGACTCCAACGCCACCTGATAAACTCGCGAGTCTTTGTTGCAGCTTTTCATGATCATAATCAGCACCAGTTTGAGTAAGCTGTGCTTGCAACTCACGTATGCGACCCTGAATGGCTTCTGGCTTGCCTTTGCCTTCCAGGATAACTGTCGTATCCCTCTTCGTCGTCACAGACCGCGCGTAGCCCAGTTCTTCAATCTTCACGCTATCTAGCGTGCGCCCAGCTTTTTCGCTGATAAGTTGTCCACCTGTCATGATTGCGATATCTTGCAACACTGTCTCTCGACGGTCGCCAAAGCTGGGTGCTCTGATCGCGAGTGTAGTAAATATGCCACGCTTCTTATTAACGACCAGGGAGGTCAACGCCTCTCCCTCAACGTCCTCGGCAATGACGAGCAACTGTTTCTCGCCATGTTCTACGAGAAGTTCGAGGACTGGAAGCAGTTCTTGAAAGCCGGTGATCTTCTTGTCAGTGATCAGAATATGACAGTTGGAGAGTACTGCCTCCATACGTTCCTGATCGGTCACCATAGACGGAGAGATGTAGCCACGATCAAATTGCATGCCCTGGATATACTCGATCTCTGAGGTCGTACCGCGCCCTTCTTCCACGGTGATAACACCATCTTTCCCTACATGATCGAGTACATCTGCGATCATTTCACCAATTTCAGAGTTATCTGCGGCAATGCTGGCGACTTGAGCAATTTCTGTGTGTGTTTCGATGGGTTTGCTGAGGGCCTTAATCTCTGCGATGAGGGCCTGAAGACCAAGTTCCAGGCCGGTACGCAGTTGCATAGGATTTGCTCCTGCTGCAATGTTCTTCAGCCCTTCGTTTAGAATCCCCTGTACCAGAAGCATGGCAGTTGTTGTACCATCGCCGACCATATCATTTGTTTTGATAGCCGCCTCTTTGATCAGTTGGAGGCCCATGTTTGTAAAGGGATTTTCAAGATCGAGACCACGAGCAATCGTCACTCCATCATTGAGAACTTGAGGAGCCTCAAAGCGTTGATCTAAAACGACATTGCGGCCTTTAGGTCCAATCGTTACTTTGATGGCATTGGCTAGCGTGTCTACACCTCTTTTAATGGAGTATTGGGCTCTTGTATGAAATCGAAGTTGCTTTGCCATGAACTCGGCTCCTTTTTGGGCCACACCGCTCTAAGGGTGGGTAGTTTGATTCTGCCGTTCTACTTTAGTCTACGGACCCTGGATGTCTCGCGTATTGTTCTCTAGATGGTCCGTCTGCGGAGGTAGGCTACTGAAGGGGTGCCAGGAAATATAGCCGTATCGCCTGGCACGTATTCTATCCGTCTAATCGCGTCTGTGCTCTATACTTAAGGACTTCCTTGCCGCCCGCCTGAGCGGAGCTAGCCGAAAGGCTTCCTTGCTGCTCACCTGAGCGAGAGCTAGCCGTCAGGCGTTGGTGAGCAGCATAAGGATCAGGTTGGCGAGCGGACTACTAAGGGACAAGAATGCCGCGACCGCGCAGCCTGCCGCCATCCAGGTCGTGAATCGCGTCAATAGCTGCATCCAGGGAATAGATTGCGGTATGAAGCTTTACCTTCCCTTGTGCGGTTAAGACCATCAATTCATCGAGATCGTTGTAGGTGCCGACGAGGTTACCGACAAAGTTGATCTCATTTGAGATGATATCGATGGTTGGAATATTGAGATTGCCGCCATAACCAATGTTGAAGTAGCTGCCACCTTGCTGTAGCATGGCAATTCCGTCCTCGATAGCCCCGCCTTCGCCGACAAAGTCGATGATAGCTTCGGCCCCTCGTCCATCGGTAATGTCTTTGACCTGCTTCACCTGGCTGCCATCATTGAGAACCATATGATCAGCACCCCAGCTACGCGTCAATTCCAGGGCGGCTGGCGAACGATCAACAACGATGATTTCGGCAGGGGTAAGAGCTTTGAGACATTGTATGCCGATATGACCGAGGCCACCTGCGCCAATCACAACCGCCTTCGTCCCTGGATAGAGTAGAGCGGCGGCTTTTTTGATGGCATGATAAGCGGTCAGCCCGGCATCAGCCAGGGCGGCGATATCTTTCGGTGCAAGGCTTGGATTCAGTTTTACAACTGCACGTGCATTTGTCTTAAGGAAGTTTGCCATGCCGCCATCGACCGAGATGCCGGGGAATGTCGAGTTGATACAATGCATATCATCGCCAGCGCGGCACGCCCGACATAGGCCACAGGTGACCAGTGGATGCACAATGACCGTGTCTCCCACTTTCACATTGCTCACCGCCGAGCCAATCTCTTGTACCCAGCCAGCATTTTCATGACCAAGTGTATACGGCAGGGTCACGCCAGATTTCTGTTGCCATTGGCCCTCGATGATATGCAGATCCGTGCGGCAGAGGCCAGCACCCCCGATGCGCACAATAACGTCGTGCGGACCGGTGATCTTCGGCTCGTCCACCTCCTCGACCGCCGGCAGTTGTTCATATTGATGCAAACGAACTGCTTTCATATAAACTCCTCTATGTTCAAATCGTCTGGTCCCTCGAAGCGCGAACCAGGCAGACCCCACTCACGGAAGAAATCGCCGGTCGCGCGACAGACAGCCACGTTGGCATTGCTGCCTGCCTCAATGAGAGAGCGGCTGCGTTGGCGCGCCTGGGTGATACTGGTCCGGTTTCGCTGCTGGACAAGCAGCGGCATATCGGGGTTGAGAACATGGTCGGCACTTCCTTGCTGCTCACCTGAGCGAGAGCTAGCCGAAAGGCGTTGGTGAGCAGAATACAGAGGACTGCGTTGTGCCAGAGAACTGAGTATTGCTTGCCGAGTTTGATAGGTAAAGAAGGTGATACGTTCGACTGGCTTGCCCCGGCGAGGAGTAAACTGTACAGCTAAAGGATCTGCTTCTATATCAGGGATAAGAAGGCCCTCGCTATCCAGCGAACCAATATCGCCAACTCGGAGCCGTAGCAACTCAGCTAACCGTAGCCCACTTCCAATAAGTGCCAGCAGGATTACGCGCTCTGTCTCCTGTTGGTTGGAGAGAGCCAGGACTGGAGCCGTCACCTTTCCCGTTAAGGGCCGCCAGGGTACATCGACACCGTTCAAGCGAAACCAGAGCTTTGCTCCCATAGCCAGAGCAGAGACCTGAATGTCGGTGTATCCTTTCAGCAGAGCTGCGAAATCTGACAGGGCCTGTTCAGCTATAGCGGGCGTTATACGTGCCTCATTCAGCAATGCCTCAAGGTCATGGTGACCAGTCATCGTGCGGAAACGATCCAGGCTTGCTACAGAGGTGCGCACCCATGACTCTTCACGACAGCGTTGTGACAAAATATCGGCCATATGGCCAACCGATGGGAAGGTGAGTAACTCACCCTCCCGCCGGCCTCGTAGAATCTGTGTGGCCTTCATCGATGTCCTCTAGCGTTAATAAGCTCTTGCAGCTTCTCACGTAGAAAATGATCGCGTAGTACGACTTCACAAGAGGTGACGCCAGGAATTGCCTCCACTCGCTTTCGCAATTCCTGCCCGATGCTCGTCGCAAATTTGGTTGGGCAGAGCGGGCTAGTCAGGTGAAAATGGACCGTAACCCGGCTCTCATCATCTACGACGACCTCGTCTAAGAGACCCATTTCAGAGAGCGAGCGGCGGATTTCGGGATCGCGTACCGACCCAGCCGCGGCCCGTACCGCCTGGATATCTACGCTCATCGAGACACCGTCCCTGCTACGCCGATATCGGTTGCAGGATGAGAGGCTGCATACTCACGCTTGCGCTGAGCAATCTCATCATTTTCAAGAGATTTGAGCTTGCTCTCAGTGTCAATGCCATAGAGACGGGCAATGTTGCCACCAATGATCTTTTGCTTGATCTCATCAGTAAGGTCAACACCATACTTCTCCTTGATATCTTCCGGCATTTTAAACTCCATGAAGTCATCGAGCTGCCAGTGCGGATACCAGATGGGGAAGTCGGTACCATAGATGATGCGATCAGGGCCAAGCCAGAAGAGCAGATTCGCCATCATCTCGCCAAAATAGTGAGGACGATTGTGGATGAAGGCCAGGGCTACAGCCAGCGAGCCATAGACGTTGGGGCAGCGAGCCGCGATCCAACAGAAATCATCCAGGCGGGGGAGACCGATGTGGTCGATAATGAAGTTCAACTCAGGATAGAGCCATGCAGGCTCGTCGATATCACGCACATCAAACTTTTGGAGCGAAAGTGGCTCGACGGCGGGACCCTTATGGAAGTGCATATTCTTAACACCCAGTTCGATACACTTCTCGTAGAGAGGGAAGACCATCGGATCGTTGGCGCTCCAGCCGCGTGATTGTCCGCGCCACTCGGCAGTGTACCACTTGAAGCCCTGCACGCCACAGTCTTTAATCTCTCGCTCTACCTCTTCTAATGCGTTGGGCATACGAGGATCAACGCCACCGAGAGAGATAATACGCTCTGGCGCGCGTGCACGCATCTGCGCGTTACGGTCTGCATTACAAAATCCTGTGTGGTAGAAGTCCATCAACACTTGTGTAGAGAGGATGGTCATGTCGGCATCGCCCTTAATGAACATCTCTTCCAAATACCAGTCGGGGTCAACCTTGCGGAACTGCTTCTCGTAGTCCATTGTCCATTTTGTGGTGCCGGTTGGGTTAAAGCCCGTTTGGAAAGCGTAGAAGGTTTCGATGAAGGCATCGCCGAAGCGATTCTTCGTGTTCTCCTTGCTGGCATCCCAAAAGCCGGTGTGTGCATCCATTACAAATGAGCCGTTCTTCATTGATCGATCCTTTCAGTTGCTATGCATTGGATGATCCGCTCTGCAAACCTTTTTTCAGCGTCGAAAATAGTTGCTGACTAAACATATAAGGTATAACAGATATTCCTGTCAAGCTTTGAAAAAGCATCTGGCTAAGGGAAAACCTTTCCTCAAGGGAGGAATAGCCCTTGTAGAGAGCTATTTTACTCCCTTTTATATTCCGCCCGCCAACGCCTAACGTCTAGCTCCGCTCAGGCGGGCGGAAAGGAAGTCCTTGCTAAAATCAGAAAAAAGCTAGATGGCTAAGATTGGATCGAAGCCAAGGTACTCGGCGGCGTCCTCGGGATTTGCGAAAAGGAGTATCTTATCGTCGAGTCGAACCTGGCGTCCATAGTGGGCTGATGATTCTACTTCGAAGTCGTAGACACTATACTCACCGGGTTCTTTGCCCAGTGCCTCGCCAATCTCATCCATATCAAACTCAATCATCTTCTGCCCATCCACACGGATGATCGCCGGAAACTTTGTGATTTTTACACCGGGCTTCTTGCTCATAACCTCGGCGATGATATTGCCCTCAACGCTTGCGCTCAAGGTTACTCCACAGAGATTTGAAGGTGTGCGGTCAAACTTGATTTCGTACGAGGAATGGGCTCTATTATCGGCAGTTTGACTCATAACTGTACCTCCTTTGGTAACTCTAATCCAAGCGTTGTGAGAATAGATGTAAAGCGATCTCTGGCATGTTCGTAGGCATCTTCAAAGCGGCGTACTTTTATCTTCGTCTGCGACCAGAGAGGTTGAAGCTGGCGGGCTGCTGCAACGCTATATGGAGTCCAATGAGCCAGCCATTCGCCTATGATGCGTTTATTCTCTGTCCCATGTGCTTCATCATCGACGAGAAGTTTGAACAGAGCCATCGTGTAGTCCAGATTATGCTGATAGTCATATTCTGCAATACCGAACAACACTGGGGTCACGAAATCGCCGTGAGGGGCGGCAAACTGCATCACAAACTGGCTGCGGAAGAGTTCACCGCACAGTGGCTCATAGATGGCATTGGTCACGAAGACCTGCTCCGCCCAGTCGGGTGCGGCGGTTATACGTTCCACGTTTTCCCGTGTACCAAACCAGATTGGATTATTCATCCAGGTCTCTTTGTGTGCTGCTCCATCAAAGCCAGCAATGCGCTCACTTAGCTCTAAATTGTAGAGCGCCAGGTCTTGAGATAGGCGGAGCTTATCCATGCCATTCACACAGATAGCATTGTTGATCATATTCGATGGTGCATCGCGTTGCGCTGGTGTGAAGACATGCATTCCCAGCCCATATTCAGCGTGCATTGAGGCGCTGACGTGTGTTTCGACGGCCTTGATCCAGCTCTTATCCCACGAGGCATAGACGTTCTGTTCTCGTGCCATAGCAAGCGTTTGTTGGATCTGGCGAACGGCGTTTGCCTCTCGAATATAGAAAGTCCGATGCCATTGCTCATTGGGATCACGGAAAACGTGCCAGTCAGACGATTTCATCTTCGTCCAACGTGGATCGTAGCCTTCGGTGCCGTCAGCAAAGGCATAGAGCCATCCCTGTAAGAGGTAGCGGTCGGGATCGGGCTGAACGTCTACCGTTACGTCTTCGTAAACGCTAGCGTGCCGCCCTTTAGGCGTAAAGTAGTTAAAAGAACGGCTGTCTGACCCTGAGAATGTAGCCGCGCCTGCTCCCGCGTTTGTCACGTGAATTGCTGGCCCAGTATTCGTGCTTAGATCTTCCATAGTAGGTCCTTTCCTTCATTGCGAAGCTTCTAAATTTGGAGAAGCTACTCTACTTTTCCCGTGGGCGTGAACTTGTCAAAGAAAATGCGATCTTCACTGATCCCTTTGCGAACAAGCACAGGGATGGCCGCATCGATCATCGGTGGCGGACCGCAAAGATAGGCTTGCGTGCGAGTTTGATTTTCGTCCAGGTTCCGTTCAAGCACTTCTGTAATAAGCCCCGTCTCTCCATCCCACGCATCTTCTGCCGTTGCCATTGATAGAGCTGGTATGAAGCGGAAACCAGGAAGCCGCTCTGCTAATTGCCGAAGATGATCGAGATAAAAGAGGTCTTTTCGCGCTCGCGCCCCATAGAAATAGGTCACTTTGCGCGTAACACTTCGTTCAGCCATATCGTTGAGTACTGACCAGAGGGGTGCCATTCCGGAGCCTCCGCCGATACAAATAATATCGGTAGGATACTTCTCGCGAAGCATGAAAACGCCGTATGGTCCTTTCACCTCTAATTCCTGACCCAAAGTGAAACCGCCGTCCAGAAGACCTGAAAATAGACCTCCGGGAAAGACCTTGATAATGAATTCCAGCCGATCGTGTGTACGCGGAGTGTTTGCCATCGAATATGCTCGCTCCTCCGAACCGCCTGGGATCTGGATAGAAACATATTGACCAGCGGCGAACTTCAAAAATCTTCCTGGTTCGCTGAACTTAAGCACAAGACGTCGAATATCATGTGTGAGCGGTTCGATGGCTTCAATCGTGGTCTTGAATGTCTCAATAGGAGTACCGAGACGAATGATATCCTCGTCGTAGTTAATCAGCTCAACCTCTAAATCACTGTAGGCGTGACTACGGCAGAGCAAGACATATCCCTCGTCGCTCTCGTGCTCTGGAAGAGCGAACGTAGAATATTTGTCCATTTCTAGATCGCCATCAAGTAAAAACGACTTGCAGGCTGCACATTGTCCCTCTCTGCATCCATGCGTTAACGAAACCCCTTGACGAAATGCGGCGTTGAGCACGGTTTCGTTTTCATCCGCTTCGATCTCGATATCGACCGGTACGAATCGAACTTTGTGTTTAGCCATGATCCAGTGCTTTCTAGTAGGAGAAGCTACTCTTGCTAAGGCCGTCAGGGAACCAGGGAGATAAAGCATATTTGCATTATCTCCCTATGAGCCTCTTCACGAGTTGTAGAGGAGAAGCGCCTCCAGAGATTCTGCAGGTACTCTTAACGTGACTACTTGATAGCGAAGCCTTTCTTGTACTCGGCCATGTGAGTCTCTCGCTGCTCCGGAGTCATCTGGTTGAGCAACACATTCGGACTCTGGAACTCGATACCCTTCAGATGATCCAGGGTCCACATCTGCTTGTCATCGAAGATAACGTGCGGCTGTGGAATAAGAGTCTTACCATCGGGACGTACGAAGCCCTGGTCCTTCATTACATCGACCAGATCCCAGCCATGATAGCAGGTTTCCCATTCGCGCTTACCAACCAGGCGGCCCATAGCGGGAGTCGGGCGACCCTCGTATTCGCCACGGAAAGCGACCTTATCGGTCCAGTGGCAGGTCTTGGAACAATAAGTGCGTACCTGACCATCGACTGTATCCATGATTGTATCTTCGCGGATCATACACGGCACCATGCAGGTCCAGCAGCGGTGTGGATAGACGTAGCCGGTGTCCTCAAAGGCGATCGGCTTGTGGCCGTTCGGTTTCGACAGACGCGCGTAGTGCTCCCACCACTTGCCGTACTCGTTGTACCAACCTGGATACTTGAATTCAAACCACTCGAAATCTTCCTCAGTCATTGGATCGATACGCCAGAAATTGGCGAACCAGCCAGTGGCGAAGAATTGAGCCGTCTTATGCACATACCCCTTGTTAGCGATACGATTCCATGCCTCTTCAACGTCCTCGTGGTGGATCTTCAGGCCATACTTCTCAAGAGGCATCAGATAGCTACGGTAGTAGTCATCATAGATCCAGCGCCGCCACATCTCGGCATAGCTCTCGCGATTCTTACGGCGATCTTTCGTTCCGTATTCGATAAAGGTGCCGATGGCAGCATCCACGAGACAATGATTGTTCCAGAACGCGTACTGAAGGTCGCGCTCTATGAGCAAACGGTTGTCAGGATCAGATAACGCCATGAGGAGTGTGGCATATCCATTACTGATGTGCCGTGACTCGTCGGATTGTACCGACAAGAAGACCGTAGGCAACAGATAGTCGCCGTTAGCCGCAGCCTCCGATGGCATCGCCACAAACAGCGTGTTTGTAAAGGCCGTCTCTGCAACGATCTGGAGGTAGACGTTAGCCGCCGTCACTGCGTCGCCAGTTGTAAAGCCTTCTCCAAACTGACGTCCGATTGTGCCCGCGTAACATCTGTCGAAGGATTTTTCAGTAGTATCAAACCCTGTCGGGTCGATATAGTTTTTCATATAGTATCGTTTGAGGTGCATCTGGATCGTGGAGTGACGTACCTCATCAATCATCTGCAGAACGAGGCCATTGTGCAATTCTGGATTTGGAACGGCCGATGTAAGCAGTGGCATGGCACGAGCGGCAGAGATTTCAGGGAATGGGCTGATACCGAGGAAGAGCTTCATCCACTCCATCCAGCGCGGCTGTGTCTGGCGGAACATATTTCCACGCAATGCTCCGTCCATTGCTCCCATTGAGCGGTCATCCTTCTCTTCTTGCATTGGGAAGTAGGACTGCATAACCTGTTTCAATGGTTCCTTCTTCGGAGCCTTGTTGAACTTGTAGTCCGTGGGATATTTTTGGACAGGTGTGGCGAACGTGGGGTCCCACGAAAGTTCTTGAATCTTTTGATACGCCTTGGTAAGGCTATTACGAGCCATACGAATGATTCTCCTTTTCTGACTGCCGGTAAGGGCGGTCATCTTTTAGATATGCTGAACTAGCGTACCCATGTAATGTCTACGAATCTTTTACAACTCATTCGACCGGCCCTTAAAAACCGGTAACTGAAATTAGATTTCGACTCAAATACAATGTGTAACTCCATCACGCTACTGCAACAATACCAGAGGCGGGTAATAAGCGAGTGAAAATAGAGAACATTGTGGTGAAAAATTGGTGAAAATATGGAACGTTAACGATTCTGGCATAGACAAAACGTTACACGTTGATATATAGTAACGTGAGGATATGTAACCTTAATGTCAATTTTTGATGAGCCAGATCATGAAAAATGGTCTGCTACTTCTACTTATAACTAACAAGGTCAAGCAGTGTAAAGAAGCCCTAAAGCTATACCCTTGTTTACAAAAAATCGTAGTACAGAGAGCGCACGATGGTGGCGTTGTCGCCTCCATGCTCTATCTACATTGAGGTAGAGGGATGATTTATCAACAGTCTAATCTGCATTTGTCTATCGCCTCACCTGCGGAGATTGAACGTACTGCGCGACAGTTGAGGACAATTCGTGATAGCTTTTTAACTTCAGGAAGCCTCACTCGATATACTCCCCGCTTGATTATCCTGGATTCCTGGCAGCGCTGTTCTACGCTGCGTGTCAATCCGTCCCGACGATACGCACCACTCGCTGTCGCACGTGAAGCGCAGTTAGAGCATGTGCGGAATGAGAACGAGGTGCTTATGCGTGCGGCAACACAGATGACGGCACACCTCAATGCATTTCTTGCTGATTCAGGATACGTCATCGTCTTGAGCGATGCTCATGGGTGCTTGCTGGAAGTCGTTGGTGACCTGACAATTCTTCGACGATTAGCGCGCATCGACTTTGTGCCAGGTGGCAACTGGAGCGAGGCTGCGGCTGGTACCAACGCTATTGGCACTGCACTTGCAGATGGTCACGTGGTCCAACTCATGGCGGCGGAACACTACTGCGATGGATGGCAAGATCTCACCTGCACTGCAGCACCCATCCGTCATCCATTCACAAACGAGATCGTTGGTGTTCTCGATGTAACGGGCGATTATCGCCTTATTCGACCATTTCTTACCAATATGCTATCCCCCATTGTCAAG
>JAABUZ0100004612.1_pt1 | contig 18846 bp, 15 predicted proteins | sample 5562091 | NCBI WGS metagenome assembly JAABUZ01 (sample SAMN12813069, study PRJNA571459) | rock metagenome | isolation source: Antarctica rocks | place: Antarctica: Victoria Land, Linnaeus Terrace sud | collected 2015-12-21 | reverse complement strand
TCAGTAGCAAGTGCTAATGCCGCAAAGGTATCCATGATTAAATTCACCCACAGCAACTGCACTGCAGTAAGAACCGATTTTTGATCCGCACTTGCAACTGCTGATACAAAAGCGAGTCCTACAGCGGTAATGTTGACTGTGAGCTGAAACTGAAGGAACTTTTTCACAGCATCATTCACAGCACGACCCCACATAATTGCCTTCACGATGGAGGCAAAGTTGTCGTCCATGAGTATAATAGCGCTTGCTTCCTTGGCCACTTCAGTACCTGCTATGCCCATGCTGAAACCAACGTCAGCCGCTTTCAAAGCAGGACCATCGTTGGTTCCATCTCCCGTCACAGCGACAGTCTCACCAAGCTCACGAAGACGGCGAACCAAGATCTTTTTATCCTCTGGTGATGATCGAGCTAGTACTTGGAGTTTTGGAATTGCATCTCTCATCTGTGCTTTTGACATCTTGCGGAATTTTGGTCCCTCCATTACAAGACCTCCTTCCGTATAGATACCGCAGTCCGTTGCGATGGCCTGTGCAGTTACAACATTGTCTCCAGTAACCATTCGCACAAAGACACCTGCCCTTTGGCAATCAGCAACTGCTTGTCGGACTCCATGGCGAAGTGGATCTTGGATACCAACGACTCCAAGGAATGTCATGTTTTGAAAGACATCCTGTATAGCAACATAATTCGGATCGTCTTCGCTTCGATGCACACCTTTTGGCGGCCATTGCTCAAAGTCTCGGTAGACAAGTGCTATGGTGCGTAACGATTTCGACGCATAAGTATCAATGGTATTGGCTAACCGCTGCATATCTTCTTCTGTAATCGGCCGTGATACAAGCCCAGGGTTGTGGACGCGATCAAGGACATCAGTGCACTGTGCAAGTACAATTTCTGCAGCCCCTTTGATATACATTCGAAAACCTTTGCCTGATCTCTGAGGTAGCACTACTCCCATACATTTGCGTCCGGAATCAAAAGGAAAGACTTGGACAGCTTTCAAGGACTCTCGCAACTCACTGACTGGTGCCATTCCAAGATAGTTTTTGGTGAAACCCAACAGTGCAGTCTCAGTCTTAGATCCCACGAAACCATGTTCGCCTCCATCACCCTCAAACGCTGTGGAATTGAAGCCAATGCTATCGACAATAAGTTGCTTAGCCTCAGCATCAAGATCGTTGACAAACTCTGGGATTGTAGATGCCTGCGACGCTTCGTCGTGTTCAACATTTTTTTCGAGTATCTTTTTGTCAACTGGCGTCGAAGGTGATTCAGATCGTACTGGCGTAGCAGCTGTTGCAAATTTAGCAGAGCTTCCAAAAGTCCCTGCAACCACAGTCATCTTATTTTGGGTCAGAGTGCCAGTTTTGTCGGAACAAATCGTCGTCGCATTACCCATCGTCTCACACGAAGCCAACACTCGCACAAGATTGTTGTCCTTCAGCATCTTGGTTGTTGCGAAAGCCAATGCCAGTGTAACAGCCAGAGGCAACCCCTCGGGTACTGCAACGACTACAATTGTTATGGCAACAATCAGAATCTGCATAAAAGCTTGTCCTTTAATATATGATGGTTCTGTGTTGCCTTTCAAGCCGACGAGAAATCGTATGAACAAGACTATAAAAAGTAACAACGCACTTGATCCACCGATTTTAGCAATTGCATCAGCTATTCGGTTGAGTTTGAGTTGTAATGGAGTCGCCTCAGCATCTGTTTGCAAACTTTCCATAGTCTTACCATACAAAGAATTTGATCCGACTGCTGTCACGAGATAAGTACCAACACCTTCGAGAACTCGAGCTCCAGATATTATAAAAGGGTCGATTTTCTTGAGAGGTCGGTTGGATTCTATAGCTTGAATTGCATCGTTTCCGGGCGTCTTTTTCATCTGTGCAGATTCTCCGGTAGCGGCCGACTCATCACACATCACCCCATGTCCTGCAATGAAGATTCCATCTGCCGGGATAACGTCACCAGGCTCCAGAAGAATGACATCGCCCACCAAAATATCAAAGATTGATATCTCTTGAGACTTTCCCGATCGTATAGCCTTGACTTTTCGATCCTCTTTCTTTTTGTTCAGCTTAACAAACTGTCTTTCTTTCTGGTAGTCATTCCCAGCCCCTACAGTCACAACAATGACAACTGCAACTATAATAGCAACTCCTTCGACCCATTGAACTTTGGGCAATGGCTTGCCCGTGAAGGGATCGTAAGAGGTTGGAAGTCCCAATGTCTCATATAATCCAAGTGCAAGACTGATCAAAGCCGCAATCGATAGCATGATGAGGACCTTGTCCTTAAGTGCCACCCACATCAATAAAAATAAGCTCTTGGACTTCTTCTGCTTGACTCTGTTGACACCGAAGGCTTGAATCCGCGATTGAAAAGTATCACCTGCTGCAAATTCCAGAGCACTTGGCTTTGTAGGAGACTGGCATTGAGCAATTGTGGTCTTGCCGGTCAAAGATGATTCATCAGGATTTAGACCAGCTTTTGAATCAGAAGAAACACCACGCGTGATCCCTTCCAGCCCTCCCATGGCTCGAAAGACTTCCAGACTCTTAGGATCTATCAACCGAAGAAGTTGGCTTGGACTGAAAGCAAAAGGAGACTTGGTGGTACTGTCGTTTTCGTTTAGTCCTAGGAGCTCATCAGTCGAGTGTTGATCGAAGGATTGTATACCAGAAGTTGAATTCATAGACTCAGCCCCCGTATCAACATTGTCGACATCTACTGAAGGCGAATGGCCTTCATCGACGGGAACGGTTAATCGACCTTCGGGGGTGGCTGAGCTGTTCTCATCGAAAAAATTTAGCCGACTCTCCTGATCGACTGGCTGGAGATTCGTCGTATCGATTGTTATGGTAGGCGCTCGTGGTCGGACCATTACCCGATGCTTTGTCACTGATTGACAGTAGTTTTAGAAAAGGCGTATATTTGTACTGCAAAACCACATGGAGTCCACTTCCAACGTTATGTGACACTCCTTGCTAGGCACTGTAGAACCGCTTGGTCGACAGTATGTTAGCTATTTGTGGTGCGAGGAGCAGTAGGGGTGAGAGTGCAGGAGCGGGTGGATTGTCAGCCTCTATCTGGTGGACGTCGGGGCTGTGAAATGGAGGAGTGGGGCTGAGTCGGGATTTTTTCGGATTTAATCTGTCACCACTTTAAACTTTCCCATCGCAACCTTAACAGCCATCCGACCAATCAGCGTCGAGTACTTTAATGCTCGCCACCAGAGTAAACCAACGAGCGAGCCTATGTTATTAGGATGTAAGAAGTGCCAACATGCAAAGTAGATCCACATGCGTACCTACACTAGAAAGATCAGGCGCCAATACATGTCTATCTCTGCAATTTATTATTAATCTCATTTGCAGGTTTATCTGAGCCAATATTAATGACATCTGTAAAGTTACGGCATGCTTTCTTGGTTTTATACAGTTTGGAAATCAAAGCCTTTAAGTCACCACTTGCAAGGGAATACTTTTACCAATTGTTGATCAAAAGTCGTTCCACAACTTACTGTCGCCAAGCTTGGTGGTAATGACAGACACTTTGAGATGACTGCGTCGTTGCCAAGTCTGTGGTTTATGGGCTGATCAAACAGTTGTTTCGACGGCCTACTTAAAGTACTCCGTGGCTGGTTTTCGACAACATGAAGTGTCTCTCATTGTGGCTATTCACTTCTTCTGCCTGGGGTCTAGTCGCTCCTATATCTCGCTTCTCGAAGAATGGCAATGAAGTGTCCGACGCTAGAAGTGATACTATATCTCCTGACTTAGTAAACGTTCCAGCGTTTGATGAAGCTCTTGCTAAGAGGAACACGGCTTTATCGCATTCCGATGTTGAAAGCAGACCTCGTGAGGAGACAGTTAAAAAGCGTGGAGTACGTCCGCCATTGATGATGAGGAGAGAGGTATCAGATCAAAACGAACATCAGCGCAAATACGAGACGAGTATGTTTGCAACTCCTCAAATATTTGCAAACTTCTGGCTCGGAATTCTTCGTAGTCTGCTTAAGCCGTATGGTGGCATTGACGATTCTGTAACTGGCAACCATCCAGTAAAGAGATACGTTGACCTGAGTGGGGAAAGTGATGATTCTTTACTCCATGCAGACTGTGTGCAGGTATATGGCGAGGAGCTTCAAAACTTTTGCAAGTACTACAATGGTACCGACATTCTCACTGTCACCGATCCGTGGTATAGAAGCTATGATCGCATGGCAAATGACATTACCTCACCGATGCCTCGGGCTGAAAAGGAATTTGAGACCTGTCTAGCTAGCCATCATCAAGCCTTGTCCGACAACTGTGACGAGATTCTTAGGCTCGTCGATCGCTTCTACCGAGAGTCTCAGGAACCATATACGGATGACGAAAGCTCCTCTGAACGGACTCCGGACGAGGTTACTCCGGGATATCTGTCTAAGCGTGATAGGCGCACGCGCACTCGGTCTTTGGACTTTGGCGATGAGGGTACTGGAAATGAAGAGAAGCGAGATGGTTTCAGTCGCACTCGCACTCGGACGCGCTCTTTGGACTTTGGCGATGAGGGTACTGGAAATGAAGAGAAGCGAGATGGTTTCAGTCGCACTCGCACTCGGACGCGGTCTTTGGACATTGACGATGAGGATACTGGAAACGGAGGGAAGCGGGATGTTGACGACACCCCACGCGCTGAAAAGAAGAGAGATACTGAGATGCTATTTGACACCACCTCGGACGATAACCCTACTACCCAGCCATCTCCCTCACAACCATTATGTGAATCCGTTTGGGGACAAGCTTATCCTGACGATTACGATCCGGGTGCGGTAGTAGCAGACGTCGTCGAGGACGCAAAACGCGAGAAACGTTCTTTGGAAAATGCAATGGACTATTCAAATGGAGAGTATACGGAGTCAGACTTGTTTGACAGTATCAATGGGCCTGGGGTAGATGATAATATGCCTGAAGACCTTGAATTGATGGCTCTTCTACGTCAGATCCGCGAAGATGCAGTGGCAGAGGTAAATGTACCGTCCGAAAAGGCAGAGGCAAACGTGATTGTCTTATCCGAAAGAGCTGAGAATCAAACAGACTTGCACAAGCGAGACGACAACTCTGCAGTACTGGACGGACCTGTCTTCAGCTCAGTCCAAAACAAGACTCTTTTTTCACAGTCCGCAGAAGACGTGGTCGATATGCCACATGATGGTCATAGTAGAGTCAGCCCGGAAGATTTGTCCTGCCTGTCGAATTGCATCTCGGAGTACCAGCTTGTGAAGGAATGCGGTCATTTTCCAGGCTTCAAAATCCCTCAGCTCAGGAGCTGGGCTGTGTGCGCCAGCAAGCGAGCAATCACTGTGGAAAAGTGCTGCGTAGGAAAGTGTGGCATTGAATGCTCGATTCCTTTTCCATACGAGTCTGAGTGAAGCATGGGAGGTGAGGGTTTTTGTGTGGTTTCTCTGATTGTAATTTTCTTCTTCTATTCTAGCAGTTTTCAATTCACATACATGGCTTTTATTTCTAGTTCTCGTAAGGACTTTGCGTCTCATGCATCTACTCTGGAATCTTCCATCCCCATTCATGCTCTACATCCCCATATTGAATGTCTGTAATCATGCGATACATGGCTTCGGCAACAGGTCCTGCTTCCTTACCCGACTGCAGAGGGACATCGATAGTTTCTCCCTTCCAGGAGATCGACTTTATGGGCGACACAATGACAGCAGTGCCTGCACCAAAGGCCTCCAGTAGCCGACCTTCCTCTGCTGCAGCTTTCACTTCATGCATGGTGAATTTGCGCTCACTAATTTTGTGATCTGGGAATCGCGTCCGGGCCAGTTGGAGGATGGAATCGCGCGTGACCCCTGGGAGAATTGTCCCGTCAAGCGGCGGAGTGACAATTTCCTTCTCCTTGGTCTCTTTCGACTGGAAGACGAAAAAAAGATTCATGGTACCCACTTCTGTGATATACGCCTCCTCCCCAAAAAGCCACAAGACCTGGCTGAAGCCCCGGCCGGCTGCCTCCACAGACGGTTTGACACTCGGGGCGTAGTTTGAACCCAGCTTCCGGTCACCTACTCCACCAGGCCATGCCCGAACATCAGACGTGCTGGCCTCCAGAGAAACTGCCTTGAACCCGGATTTATAGTAGGGACCGACAGGACACGCGATGACAAACAGCAACGCCGAGCCTGGAGGACCAACACCGAGTGTGCGTTGTGTGCTAATCATTGTGGGCCGCAAGTACAATGAGTAGCCTCTTTGCTCCGGCACAAAGCGCTTATCAATCTTGACCAATCGACCTATGATTTCGGTGAGATTTTTGCCATCGAAGGTGGGAAGACAGAGTCGACTGCAGGAGTCGTTGAAACGCTTCATGTTCCTGTCCGGCCGGAAGAGCCGTAGTTCCTTCTTTGTACCGACATACGCCTTCATGCCTTCAAAGCACTCAAATGCGTAGTGAAGAACAGACGAGGCAGGATCGAGGGAGAGGTTCTGGTAAGGCAGGATACGCGGCGTTTGCCACCCCTCATCGGCTGTCCACTCAACAGCGGCCATGTGGTCTGAAAATTGGTGTCCAAAGACAAGCGTCTCTGGTGAAGGTATGTCGGAGGGGGTCGTTGTCGGCGTAACTTGTAACTTGGAAGCATCCAGTCCTGTCAAACCCCTGCTCAAAGCCTTTCTCGGTGCATGTATGCTTCGTGGCAGAGCTCTCGTGAGCCTAGTGAAGCTTGTGGCCATGTTCAATGTCATTCAAAATTATGACTCACGTGAGTCTAATTCCGTGCACAATTATGTATACAAGGAACACCAAAATGCGACGAGCGAAAGGAGAAGAGTCAAGAATCACGACTCATGAGATCGATCGCTCGATATACGACAATATTGCTAGAATCTGGTGTAGGGAAGGAATTTGCCTCGCAGCGTGATCTTAACCCAGTCGCCCTTCTCGTCCGTCTCCTTGTCGACATGGGTGGAGAAGGAGATGGCACTCATGATCCCATCGCCAAATTTCTCCTCAATGACACTTTTGTAGGCTGGCCCGTAGTTCTGCACGATTTCAAAGAGCCGGTAGATGGTTGGGTCGCGAGGAGGCAGATCGAGGAGTGCTCCCCGCGTAGGACACCACCCAGGCGGGAACTCCTCCTCCAAATCCTGCCGCGGGATGGAGAGTGCGGTGGCGAGCTTGTCGAGGTCCTTTCGACTGGGCTGGGCTTGGCCGTAGAAGAGCGCCGCTGTGGCCACCTCGTCCCGTCCAATGCTCTTGCTCAAGGAGTCCCACGTCAGCTGGTGCTTCTGCTTAGCCTTGAGCATGCGGGCGCACATGGAAGGAAGGCGCGCAATTTGGTCAATCATAATCTTGTCCCTCTCTAGCGTAATGATGTAAGATCTGGTTTCGTCGAGGTCATGTGATGTCCCTCTCGGAATTGATCCGAAAGCAAATTCGACCGAGGTATGATGTAATGAAGATTGTCCTGCTCACCAGCGTATGAATGCAAACAACGGCGACGCAAATGGTGAAGGACTAGCTAGATGTTGGGCGCGAGCTTACCGATAGAGATCCTTAACAAATGGTAAAAATAATGGGCCAATCGTTCATTACCCTTGAAATCTGGTCTTCAAGTTTGACACGGAACTTTCACAAATAACGTCTGATTTCTGGAGGCATCTTCCAACATCCATCAGTTTCAAAAGGATAGCCGTCGCTATGTTGAAGCTGCTGACCCTCTGTCCAGGTACTTTGGCGGCATTTGCTCGGATTTTATCCACCAGCTCACCCGACAGTGTAAAGCGTTGACATTCTGGGCCACCATTTTTAGTATTGTGCCCATTTCAGAGAAACTCTGACGCGCCGGGGTAGATATCGGACGAGATTCACTACGCCAGATACACCCCGTACGACTGCCCGATTTCCCACGACGTGGCATTTTCAATAGACGAGATAGAGAAGCAAAGCATCTTTGAGCTTGCCGTTCAAACCAAAAATGCCATTTCCAGCTACGTTGAGGATCTCAATAAGCTTCGGTTGGAATGGCACATAATGAGTGAAAACAAGCCCGCGCTGGTGCTACCTCCAGTCATTGACAACCTAATAACGCCTTTCTCCCGCATTTCACTTTCAGTGACATTGACACCTTCATTTGCCTGCAGTAGCTCACCTTCCTTGGACTCTTCCACGAGGAAGAAGACAACATAGAAAGCAAACAGTAGTCCGATCATGAGCGATCCCCAAGAGAGAAAGAAGATTGTAGAATAAGAGGTCTTCTGTGCATCCAATCGAAACATGATGGCAGAGCCCACAGACTGCAGGCATTTGTAGAAACCAGCATAGTACGCCAAGTGGCGAGACGAGTTACTGAGCGTTCTCATCAGCCAGTAAGCATACGTCTGGTAAATGCTGTCGGAAATTCCAAAAAATAGAGGATAGAGAGCCAATGCTCCATATGAATTGGTGACATCGATTCGAGGTGCTTCTTTGTTGAGGATCCGAGGGTTGTCTTTCTCAAAGATATATGTGCATCCCCAAACAACCATGATGATAACCCAAATAATGCAGTAGCCCATTTTGGCTCGAGTCCGTCGACTGAAGCGTTGCCAGTCGAGTAAAAAACCAATAATAAGAGTGCCAACGATGGCCCCTGACTGGCGCAGCAAGCCATTCACTGATCGTGTTCGGATAGTAAATGCACCTCCATTATAGTCATTGTCTTGGTATACGCTCACCCAGTTAGAAGAAAAGAAAAAGGGGAAAATCGACAAGCAGATCCAATATTCCATGCGTAAAACCTTCCATAGACCAACAAATTCCGATTTCCAAGTCGGGTGGATGGGCATAACGACCTTGGTCGAGTCCTTTCGGACTACTCTTGCTTCTTTGCACAGGAGAAATGGTAGCAGGGCCAAGAAGCATGATGACGAGGAAGGCGATATAAGTCCCGTCGGTGACGGAGTTTGTCGTGTTCGACCAGTTCAGCGCCACCGAAATCACGCTCCCTACGACGGAGCCAAAATTGAAGATTGCCCAGCACAAGGCAAAGAGCTTACCTTTGTCTTCTTCTGTGGGGTAAGACATGACGATGGCGCCATGGGCAGTCCACAGTAACCCTGCACTGATCCCTTCAATGGTGCCAGCAACAATGACAAAGGGATCAGCTCGACTGTTGATGTGATTATAAGCCAAGAAAGCAGCCACGTATAGTGCGTAGCCAAAGCAGCCCAGAGCAAGGTCAGGCGAACACCGATACGATTGCAGATTGTCCCACCAAAGAAAGCAAGCACACAAAAGGTAGCGTAGATAGCCACATTTGCATTGTCAGAGGCCTTGGCATCCATCTGGCCACCACCACCTGTACCAGACAGCGCAGAAGACATTCCCACCGTAAAGAAAATGACCAAACCGACAATGCTTACTTGGACCACAGGAGACCGATAAGGCGGTAGGTTCATTCCCATGAAGCGCACTGTCTTGTAGATTCCCACTGGAGCCACGGCATCAGTCGTAGCTGCAGCAATAGACACCATGCTGTTATATTAGTGGACTAGCTGAGTGTTTGTGCTGGTGGGACGAGTGGAGACCGCAACTTCATATAGCTTTGATAAAAGCTTCCACCATTCGGATAAACCGAATAAGGTTCGGATGTGTCCTTATCGCTGAGATTGATTGTGGGGTTGACCCCCATGCTCGGCTTATCCGGTCGCACAATGATTGAGTGATGATATATTTGGCTCCTCTAGACGCGCCTGTTGCCAAGCTGACTGCCAAGCTAAGATGTTGTTTGGTTTGCTCGCCCTCGTCTTTGCTGCTAAAGTGTATGCCCAGGTCAATGGGACATACAATCCGAGCCGTGGGTTCTATAACCATCCGGACTTTCTCTTTTTGTCCAGTCCAGAGACCTTCAAGAGCAATCTGACGCAAGTCAATATTACTCGTGAGTATGGCTACTCGGTCGAGCAATTGGTGTTTTATATGGACAACCGCATTGACGGGTCACCCCTAAGTGATGCGGATATCGAACTCATGTCGAACGCCATGGAGCTCATTCGTGACCTTGGTATGAAGGCTCTGCTGCGGTTTGGCTACACAAATAATCAGACTGCGGCGATTACGGAGCCCGAGCCATCAAAAGTGTTCAATCATATTCGACAACTTTATCCTTTCCTTAAAAAGTACGAAAGTATCATCAGCACAATACAACCAGGCTTTGTTGGCGTCTATGGTGAGGGATTTTACAGTAAGTTTCCATTGTCTTTCATACTAAACCATAGCCACACACTTTGGTGACCAGGGAGTCATTTCCAAACAGAACCAGACAGACCGAAACACGGTAATTGAACTCCTTCTGAATGGTACCCAGCAGTCTCAGTATATCCAGGTCCGCACACCTGCATTCAAATAGAACGTTTTGGGGGAGAACAACACTTTGCCGGCATGCGAAGCTTATTCAGGCTCCGATGATGCTCGTATTGGATTCTTTGATGACTGCTTTCTAGTCTCAAATGATGACTCGGGCACATTTCGCACAGAGGCGGATCGAGACTACATGGCTGCAGATGCGCGCTTTACTCCCATGACTGGAGAGACCTGCGGTTTGAACGTGACCCTCACAAACTGCACAAACGCGCTGTATCGCTTGGTCGAAGAAAACTGGGATCTACTCAACTATGGCTACAATTTGGATGTGTTAGGTGGATGGCTTACAGAAGGCTGCTACGATACCATCCGTGATCGCCTCGGGTACCGATTTGAGTAGGCGACGAGCGGAAATCTGAGCGTCACCAACGTCGGTTTTGGAAATGTGTACAATATGTACGGTGTGCGCTTCCTCCTCGTACCGACTTCGCTTGCGAATGGTGCAACTAGTGGACAGGGTTACGTGCAGGAAGTGAATTTTGATATACGCAAGTGGAGGTCAAATACCACAGTGGAATTTGCCATCCCCAACGCGCCAAATAAAGATTATATCGTCTTGCTGGACCTTTACGACACGTACAACGACATCGAGTACGTCCCTGATTATCGCATTCTGTTCTCCAATGCAGCGAGCAAGTATTCTTGGGTGAATTCCAGTCGACTCAATGACTTGAATATCACCCCAAATGTTGGCAAGACGACTGCCAATTGCACAAGCACAGAGTTCAAAATCAAAAATGGCGCTTTGATATGGTCTTAGCCGTTATACCAAGCTAAATTTACTAAACTCACTAAAGCTGTATACTTGGTTTGATCGGTTAATTTTCCCATTTTTTTTATCAACAACTATAACGATTCTATATAGTTTAGTTTGCAATTAATATCTCTAAAGGCTCTTTCAGCTCGTTGCCGTTGCTTTTTGTGCATTATGATATAGAGGACTACCCCACCATCTCCAAAATAGCCATCTTTTCTAAGGACAACACCGCCATTCAATATAGCTTTGGCGTCCATCAAATAGTCCATATCGAGTACTTTGCCAGCCCCATCTTCTTGGGACACTACTGCTTTCTGAAAGTCCAGACGCGGAATATGAATGAAACCCAATCCGACACATTTAATAGGTTATCAACCTTGTACGGTAGGAATGGAGCAGGGAGGCTTTCGTGCATAAGATGCCATTCCAAGGACAGCTCATTTTTGTCATTCATGTAGCTTGTGAGCGCGGCTCTCTGTTCTATGGCTACTTCTTATTTTCAATATCTGCAATCGAAATAGTAAATGTTGGGAGATGGTAGAAATTATGTGCAAATGTCTCTGTCCTGAGGGCTGGCACTGTTTCTATCCATGCTTCTCACCCCATTTATGACCTGGGCCCTCCCAAAATTTCTCTCTCGGGCCTCATTAGATGGAGATTCTTCAGCATGATTGGGTAGGTGGCAATTGTCTTTTCTCTCTCATCATGTGCAAGTGCTATTGGATTAATTTCCTTTGAGGCTAGTGTGGTGGCCGCCGTTCTTAATCTCGGTACCGTCCTTGGCCGCCCGCTCATTGGCGACTTATTCACTCGCTTTGGCCTCTTCAAGCGCCATTGTCGCGTCCCCTCTAATTGGGTTGCTGTGCTTTGTCTCCTGGCGCTTTGCAGATTCGTGTAGTGTCCTAGGAGGTTGTGTGCGGGGTTGTTTACGGCTTGCTTTGGTTACTGTCCCGGCTATTACGGCAAGGTTGTAGGTGAGGCGAAAGTTCGCGAGGGTTTGTCTCTCGTGTGGATTGCAATCGTACCGCCCACAACGTTTGCTGAGCCGATTGTTCTAATTTGACGAAAAACATGGACTACCGACCTGTCATTTACTGGTCTGGAGGGGTTGATTTCGCATCTACGCTGTTTCTCCTCTTCACAAGGGTGGCAATTCACACCGGTTAGTGGAAAGGATAGGATGATTTTTGCATACAAATTAGATGGCCTCAACTTCAATGTTCCCCTTCTCCGACACGTAGATGCCGTCGAGAAACTTTCGAATATCCTTGTTGCGTACCCGACAGCTTTGCTGTATGTTTGCCGCACTTTGACTAACATTCTCCAGCGAGTTGCCTTCCAGGATGAGTTCATCTTTCTGTGACTTTGACGGTGTCACTACGACGCCATCTAGCATGTCCACTTTCCGTACTAGCTTCTCGCCCAGGAAATTGCGGATCTCGACAATGTGTGCGGCGTCGTCGACGTTGACGTTGATGGGGAAATGAGCGTAGACGTATCGCATCTTGTATCTGAATCCTTTCGTCACACCAATGAACATGTTCTCAATCAGACTTTTGACAGTCCTCAGGCATGCAAGATGCTTGCGATTCCCATGATGCACAGTGAATACAATTGTCTGGCCCTCTTTGCGGAAGGACATATCAATGTGGCGAACATTCTTGCGCAGAACACCGCGGGGCCCTTTGACTGTGACGTCCCTCGACTTCATTTGCATGGTGACCCCGTCCGGGATAGCCAGCGTTGTTTCGCTTGCAATGGCGCGCATGATGGTGGTGGTGGGTTGTCTGCCTTGTCGTCTGTGACTGCTCCCTGCGCCAACCACCGAGGAGAATTAGAAGCACCTAAAAAATGTATATATATGCGTGTGTTTGCGTAGAGTGACAGAAGATGTCCTGAAGAAATTGTTGTTGAATATGCAAGGGTTTAGATAGATAGACAGCTTGCCTGTGAACTTCTTTGTCCACAACCATGTTACGAACCACTCGACTGCTGAACTTTGCAAGAGTCGGGCGTGGTGCAAGGGCTTCCCAGCTGCTTGCCCAAAAGCAGATGGGCCGAGGGGCTTTGTGCCGACGAGAGAGTACGCACGATACAGAGAACAATGATGACGAATGGAAGGGGATATGGACATGGGGTTTCGGTGGATGCATGTTGGTTGGCTTTGTGATTGCCGTCGCACGGCCCGACACGAGTATAAATACCTGGGCGTACAATGAAGCGAAGAAGAACATTGAAAGCAAAGGCATCGATCTCTCACCAAAGTCATAAGTCGTCGCGAAAAGGAGTCAGAACATACTGTACATACTGCTATCCATGGCGTACGCCCTTTCTACAACGATCTATTTACATGCACGCGAGGGTCTAAGGCTAGGGGCTGGTATCGCATGAAATTCGCGAGTCGAATCCTGACAGTTGCGGGAGTCTCCTGGCCAAGACTTTGATAAATTGCGTATCGCTAGGCAGTCTTGTCGGCCACGAGCTCACATATTCATGCATCGTGAATGTCACAGCCATGAGTCACGTAGATCTATTAGAAAAGACTCGCTAATGGCTTGAGATTCTCTATGGCCACAGGTTAGGGGGAATGGCGCGAGAGTGACTGTCTTTTAAGCATCTAGATATTTCGCATTATGGAGGCACATTCTTCTACACATGGGGTAGTATAGCCAATTTTCCAATAAACTGCAATTGGCAATGCATTCCTCAAGTGAAACGTGGATGCAGCCTCCGTCACAGTTGCACCCCCAGATATTGCAGCTACCTACGCCGCAATAATAGCCTTCTTTCGGAAGTCCGTTCAAGCACATCGATATGACCTTCTTATTCCAAGACAGATTAAAGTGATCATTACAGCATATACCGAGCGCAAGGCTCACAAATGAGATGAAAACAGACAATTGACCAAGCATGGTGTTCTTTGTCACAATTTCTTCAGGATATAAATATATTAATTTGATCAAGGAGAGGGATCGACCCACCATGGAGTCATAATGATACTCGACTATCCTCTTGGCTTGATAAGCCAGAGCCAAGGCGGAAACAACGTAAATTTTAATAACTTCATGAACACATCACCGGTCTATCAGTCGAACGAGCCCAAATGCAGACGCGGCAGCAACCCCTCCAATAAGCAGCATGTAGATGGCGCCCATAAAAGACTTCTGTTGACTAGACCAGGATGAAGTTACACCGGTCTTGACGTATCCAAATACTAAAAGCGCCGTCGCAGTCACCAGTGCGCTGATCCATAATCCTGTATACACCTGGTTGACAAAAAAATATGGAATCATTGGAATAAAGCCTCCGATAAAGTACGCTAGTCCAATCGTCAACGCTGAAACCCAAGCCCTATGCTGCTCAGGCGTGCTTAACTTAAGCTCAAAGCACATCATAAAGTCAACCCACTTTTCACGGTCTTGTTTCAAATCTGCAACGACAGCAGCACACGATTCCTTTGTAATACCATACTCCATCAGAAGTCCTTCAACTTCTCGGCCCTCTTCGTCAGGGATCGTCTCTACTTCCATTTGCTCACGCTTGCGTTCAGAATTGAAATATTCTCTTTCGCTTTGTGCAGCAAGATAGCCTCCAAGACCCATAGAGATTGCCCCAGATATAAGTTCGGCGAAGCCACCAGTAATGACAATTTTCGTCGAGCCTAGTGAAGAAAGCCCTGCTGTCAGGGCAAAAGGCACTGTCAATCCATCAGACATGCCTATTATCGCGTCGGAGATTACTCTGGGAGAGCTGAAATGTTTTTCTTCGTGCGAGCTTTCGACTTCATCTGGTTCTAGCGAAGAATAGCTTTTTTTTTTTCCGAACAATTTTTTGATGATGTCGTTCATTTGAAATATTTTCCCCGCGCAGAGTGTGCGTCAGCGTGATTCTCGTACGACAAAAACAAAAAGGTTTCGATAAACGTTAAAAACCGTGCCAAACGAGTCACTTGTTAGTCTACGCAGAGCTTGACGTTTGAATCCCATTGTCTCTGCCGTACCGAAATGCTTTGGCCATTTCTCATATTTATCATGGTGGAAGAGAACAGGCGGAGATGGAAAGGCAAAACGTGCCACAACTTCATATAAAGGAGTATATTATATGGAGAACTCATACACCACATAGCCTTCATTTCCACCTTCGACCATACTACTGTATTCTCCAAGATCAAGTTTTTTCTGATACTCGAGACCACCGAGATAATTGTAAGCCAGGTCCAATGTACGTTTGAGCTTCTTGTTCTGTTTTGGAAGGGGCCTTAGAAGGACAGATACAAATTCTGGTGGCAAGCCATAACGTAACACGCTTTCCACAAATACTCTCATGGCTTTGAGATGCATCAAAACTTGGACAGCGTCACTGAATCCGGTCCTCACCAGCCGTAATGTTTCCGAGTACAAAGTCTTCTCCGCATTTTGGGCTTCGCCCATTTCTCTTTGGCTCTCAGCTGACGAGTCCTCAGTCCATACAAAATCCCGTGGTATAAACTTGTGTTCCCGCGCTTTATGTGAATACTCTTGCGCGTGCTTCTTGAAGACTACAACTGAGAATAGAGTGAAGTCGCTGTCAGATGCTATCGTTTGGCTGCTTCGAGGCACAACCATTGGTGTTAGAGACTCATAGATATTTCTCCAGTCCTTAAGACCTGAAGTAGGGACGGCGATAAATATAGTAGAGAGATAATCGGATTGGGGAACAATGTGCTCTTTTTTGACAATGCCTGCCAAACTCTTTTGTGACAAGTTCCCGGTCGCCTTGCGTTGCACTTGCGCAAGACTTGATTTCGCACCTGTGTACTGCTGATGCTTGTTTTTAATATCGCTTTCAAGAGAAGTCATTTCTTGGTTGAGGAGGTCCACTAAGTCCGCCATTGGCCGATCTATGCGATATTTAATGGTGTTCCAAGCAAATAGTTGGAGGTACGCCTCCACAGGCTTTTCGTTGACCAGCCTATATTGTCTCGTTCTTGATTCATCACCTTCAAAGATGCTCTTTAGAACATCACTTGCTCGCTCTACCGTGCTCGTGAATTGCTGGTCAAGCTTTACAAGCTCCTCAGAAAGCACAACCAATGAATCTAGGGTGCCAATTTTCAAGGATGGGATTGCAAACTTACTACATTCCCCAAACGCAGATGTCTTTTCTCTCAGCGCTGCATATGTAGTTGCAGAGTCTGAATCTGATGGTATAGACGCCAGTAGCATGTTGCCAGCCTCCTAGGGGAACTGTGCAATTGGGTGGTGGTTGATTGATCTGGAAAATCCACCGACCAACGTGGCGGGTTGGAGTCTACGTCAGGGAATGAGTGATGAAGTTGCCGAGTCATTTGATGAAGTAGAAGTTGGAAAGGAGTACGACGAGTTTGCGCAGGCGTTTCAGAAGCACTTTCATGGTGACACCTTCCTGCTCTTACGCGATTTGCGAGAGCATGCCGCAAACCATCTGATGATTGCGGAGCGATCGAAAGAGCCGGCTCATCTCATCGAGGCCTGGGACTTGGAAGTGAAAACTTGGGAGTTAATCGAAAATTTGTTTACGCGTAGAAGTGAGGAATCTGTCGACAGCTTGGAGCTGAAGCACTGGCACAGCAATGTTGTCCGCGAAAAAAAAATCTATGAGGCTCACCCCGAGGCGCAAGAAAACACGCTTGTCTTGAATTGGCTAAGAAAGACAGGGCCAAGCCCGCCAGAAATTGAGTTGTCCGGAAACAGATGGCTGTATACTAGGAATTCCCTGCGGTCTGCATTTCCACTCAAGGGGTCGGTTGCTTCAGATCTTGTTACTGAACTAGATCCAGATGCACCCATTAGACAACAAAAGTCATTGGAAGGCAAAGATGAGATGTTTGAGCGGGAGCTCCATCGCGTCCTATTCGGGTATCTGAGAATCGGTGATTTTGTAGGCCTACTGGATATGTGTCGGCAGACTGGAAACTTTTGGAAAGCAATTTCTATCCAAGGGTCGCTAGAGTACCGAAACCCTGTTGTTGATAATACGGAAGACCGAGAGCCGCGTGGGACATTTCGGAAGGCATTGTGGAAAGAGTCCTGCAAACAACTTGCTGGTGCGCCTGATATTGATCCATTTGAGCGTGGTCTTTACAGTGTACTAGGGGGCGAACTTTCTCCTGTTCTTGGCTTGTGTAACACTTGGGAAGATTATATGTGGGCACATTATTCGGCTATATGCGAAAACCAGCTTCAATCTGACGACGTGTTAAATCCAACTAGTGTCCTTCAAGGGTTACTTGCTTCCGAAAGCCGACAAATAAGAGAACAAGCCTCTCACCCGTTGAGGGTTGTTCAAGGACGAGTCATAACAAATACACTTGAGTCACTCTTTGACGAACTCGCCCTGCAAATCCAAAGTATCCGCGAGACAGGCACTGGGAGTATTTCGCCATATGTGTTGCGTGTTGTCACACACATTTTGCTATGCATGCGGAATTTGGGGCTACCAAATTCCGCCAAGGCAGACGTTGTCTTAATAGGGTATATTGACTTACTGTCAGCCACAAGTCGAGGGGATTACATCCCTATGTATGCATCACAACTAGAAAGTAACACTGCAACCCGAATATATGCACAATTTCTTACGTATCTTGAAGTTCCACAGCAAAGACGTGCGCAGATTGTGTTAGCAAGAAAGTATGGAATTGATATTCCGAATACTTTACGCCATGTAGTCAAGCTGACTTTTGACCAGACAGCATCACATTATACGACTTTCCGAGAATTAGATAACCCAGCACTGCCAGACTCTATGGACCGAAAGCTTGTTCAGTGTCTCTCCTACCTCACCCTTGATCATCCTGAAGATTTGAAGTTTGAACGTATTGAAGCTGGTCGCTACCTTTTTCGTCGCTTCCTACTCGCTGGGAGGGTGTCTGCGGCTGACTTGCTTGCTTTGTCTTATCCTTCCGAAGATTTCACCTCCATCGATGTGGAAGAAGACGACGAAGAAAAATTGCTTGCAGCTGCTGAATATGTTGAATTCTGCAATTTGATGGCTGCACTTCGAGCAGAAGCTGATTGGACATCAGTGCTTGCGTTTAGACCCGCAACATCTTCTCGAATGGAATCGTATCGGACGTGGATGGCAGATGCACAACAAGCTTTCGAAAGAGTCAGCTCGGGAATGACTGCCCTTCTTACGGACCCTGGGTTTCTATTTCCACGAGACGCCGACCTTAAGGCTATAAAGCAATTGTACGTTCCGCATTTGATCTTGGCCCTTCACAATACCTACTTTCATGGCAAATTTCTCTCCTCCAAAAACCTGATGCAATGTATGAATTTAACTCGCTTGGTGGCCGATGTGGACCTGAAATTGTTCAGTGAGCTGAAGGCTGGGAATCGGTTGGACGAGTATCTCCGTTGCGTCAAAAACGCTGCTGCATTTATGGCAAGCTCAAAGGGTGAAGAAGGGAGATTCTGGCGGGTCTAAACATGTCTTATAAGAAAAATAGATGGAATTAATAGCCTGATGATTTTCTTTGTATAATTAAATAATCACGTGATCTAAAATAACATATATATATTATTCTAATGATTACTGTTGTCAGTTGCGGTCATAGGCTCGTTGAATCATTGTCTCTCGTCCGCTCGGCAAAATTAAGCACGAGTCCGCCCGGTTAGTACTAGCGTCGGTGACGAGCTTGGAATCCCGTGGTACTGCAACT
>JAABUZ0100004611.1_pt1 | contig 18847 bp, 39 predicted proteins | sample 5562091 | NCBI WGS metagenome assembly JAABUZ01 (sample SAMN12813069, study PRJNA571459) | rock metagenome | isolation source: Antarctica rocks | place: Antarctica: Victoria Land, Linnaeus Terrace sud | collected 2015-12-21 | reverse complement strand
GCGGCGGCCGCTCGCGCGCGCGCCAGGCGCCCAGGTCGTGCCCGCACTCGAGCATGGCGCCGCGGAAAGCGCGCAGCGCGCCCGGCGGGCGCAGCCGCGGCACCGCCAGCTGCATCATCACCAGGCCTGGCGGCGCGCGGGCGGCGGCGTCGGTGCGGCGACTTCATGCGGACCTGCACAGAAGAGGCTGGGCAGCGGCGGCGACCGCTGTTGTGCGCTTGCGCATGGGACCATGCCCGGGCGCGGAATGGACACGCCCAGCCAGTCTGCATGCGCGCATCCACAGCATGGTCCCATAAGTGTACAAATAGGTTACATATATAGTATATACCTATAGGGTATACATTAACCTAACATGGCGGGGCTGAGGGGCCTGGCGCGCCGGCGGAGTACGAGTCGAACAGGTCCGGCTTGTGGCGGCCCCACAGCAGCGGCGACATGGCCAGCGCCAGCGGCGCCGCATGGCGCGCCAGGTGCGGCGCGTCCGTCGGCAGGCAGTACTGCGCGCCGGGCGCGCGGCGCGCGCTCAGGCGCGACAATGCCGTGCTGCTCGCACGCGGCGCACGTTGCCCTCCGCGCAAGCCGCGCTGTGGCGCGCGCGCGCCCGGCGCGAGCGCTGCAGCAGCGCGCGCGCGCCCGCTCGAGGCACCCGAGCGTGCAAGCACGGCCATGCTCTCGGGAGCATGCCCTTGCATTGTCCTTGCAACCCTTTCACAACCCTGAGCGGCCGCACGGCCAGACGCCGCCCTGTCTTTCGGGCCAGCGCGCGCCTGCTCGGGCGCGGCGTAGGTCGGGTCCAGGATGGACTCGTCCGGGCGGTAGTTGGTGCCCGTGCGCAGGTCCGCGGCCGCGCCCAGGTCGATCAGCTGCGCGGGCGGGATCATTGCTATTGGCTCGAGGGCAGCCGTGGGGCCAAATCGCAGAGGCAGTTAGTGCAGGAGGTCGCACGGAGGTGTGCATGGTGGCTCAAGCGCCCCTGCCCCAGACGCCACTCTGCCTGGCATGGCAGAAGCAAGCACCGTACTGGCACTTTGCTCAAGGTCAGGCAGGCAGGCCCATCACGGTGTGCTTGAGTGCGGCCCACAGGCACCTCAGAGGAAGCGCCCGTCCCGAGCAGACGCTGACCGCACGTCTGCATCCCGCCACAACCCTCCCGGCACGCCACGAGAGACGGCCAAGGCTGAAGCAGATCAGCAGGGGCGGTTTGCGCATGTGCAGCCCGGCGCGAAGCGGGGGCGGCACCTTGAAGCGCCGCTCGCCCTCCGCGAAGATGATGTTGAGCGGCTTGACGTCGCGGTGCACAACGCCGGCCGCGTGCAGCGCCTGCGCGTCGGGCGCGGGGAAGTCAACACGTTAGCTAGGCCACTCAAGTTGTCTCGGTTTCTGACGCGATGAGTTTGATGGCAAAACTCCCCGGCGCGCAGGCGCGCTCGCTCACCCTCAGAGGCTCAGCATTGCAGAGCGTGGGGCCAGCAAATGCAGCGCCTGCGCGGAGCGCAAGACTGGGGGCGGCACCAAGGACCGTAGCCCTATGCAATGTGTGCCTGGCGCCTGCACAGGCTTGGGGCATGCTTGCTCGGCACCGCTCCGCCAATACCCAGTTGATATAGAGCAGGCCAGGTAGTGCGGGATTGGAGGGGCAGGAGCGCGCCGCGAGGCTCTCGAGGATGTGGCGCAGCACTGTGGCGGCGGCCGCGTCCGCGGGCACGCCCAGGTCGCGCGCGAGTGCCGGCACGCAGTCGCGCCGGCGCAGGTAGGCGGCCAGCGTGCGCGCGCCCTCGTAGCGCCACACCTGCCGCATCCGCTCCACTTAGGAGCAACACGCCCCTCGTACCCGCATAGCCGGCCGCCAGGGGCAGCTAGCGCAATGCGCTCCAGTGCATGCAGTGGGCAGCTCGGCGCTGGCCTGGCTGCGCTCAGACCTTACAGCCCCCATACCGATGAACCAGCTGTGCGAAAAAAGCATGCCCGCCGGCAGGCCAGCAGCGCCGCGCTGCACGCAGCGACCGGTTCGGCCGCGGGCGGTTGCTGAAAGCGGCGCACCAGCCACACGCCCTCGGTCAGCTTGGTGCTGGCCTCTGTACGCGCGACCTCGCAGTAGCCGAGAAACTCCGCCACGGCGCCCCGAGCGTTTTTAGCAGCGTACACGTTGAGCAGGTGCTCCATGCGGTTCATCTCCTCCGCGCCCTGCGCACGCCACACGCTGGCTCCTCCACCATGGCACTTACAGCGAACTGGGATGTGGCAGAGTAGGGATCATGCGGGTCATCTCCTCCGCGCTCTATGCGTACGCCGCGCGGCAGCACGTTGTGGGGACGGTGTCGGCGCCGGAGGTGCAGGAGGATACGGTGCCTCCCTAACATGACGATGCAGCGAGCATGGCCCTGCAGCATGGCGCGCGCCCTGCTGGGGAGCGCGGTACCCCGGCCGCCCGCACAGTGTGTGCGCAGCGCTGGGGCGCAACCCATGATGAGGCAGCTACAACCCACTAGAGCGCTGAAGCCTACACAAACACCATTTTCAGCGACGCCGGACGCCCTACAGCGAGTGCCTTCTGACACATCGCACTGCCAGGCTCCAGGCCCTCGGCAAGGCCGCGAGCCCGCTCGACATACCCAAGCACCGGCTGCTGCCCATTGTGGGGGGCACGAGCAAACAAATCTCGAGGGCTCCTACACTGCCTCTCAGCTCCTACACTGCCTCTCAGAGCGCAGCAGGCCCACTGCTCGTCTCCCCGGGCTGCTGTTGTGTGCCAGGGGCGCACCTCGACGCGGCGTTTGACGCGCTTGAGCACCACGCGCTCGTTGCTGCCGTCCGTGCAGCGCAGCAGCCCCTGCCGCTCGGCAGCCACTCAGGCCGGTGCGAATACAGCAGCAACACTGTGGCCGGTCGCTTTGCTGGCCGCCAAGCAGTCAGAGACTGCACTGGCATAGCTTGAAACTTCGAAGCGGGTCATGGTGGACCAACACATAGCGGTGCAGAGTGTGGCAAACATGCTTCTGAAAGTCGGCTTGTGAAGGCGCAAGGCACGCGTGCTGCAAGATGAGCGTGCATTGGCATGTGTGTCCGAGTTTGGAGCGCACCTCGAACACCTGGCCATAGCTTCCTGCGAAGCCCATGGGTGTTCTCAGTTCATAGCTGGTACCGCAGCAGTGCCGGCGTGTCAGACAGGCACAGGCCTGAAGCAGTGCTCACCCTCGCCGAGTGCATTCTTCACTTTCAAGTCCTCAGCATGGAAGCGGTCTCCCTTGGCCTGCAGAGCTGCTGCTAATACGTGCAGGCTGCGCCTGTGTGCAAGCCTGCGCCGTGCTGTGTGCACATGCGGTCTCAATGCACGGCCCTGCAGGGGGCTGGCAGCACGCTTGATGGGCCGGCAGTGCACCGCTCCGTGCCAGCACCCGCTATGCAGCGCCATGTGCTCTTTGCCGGGTCGCTATCTGTTCCATCTGCACACTCGATCAATCAAAAGTGGCTAGAACCTCCTGCCCTACCCTTGCTTGTGAAACCGCCCCATGATGCATGCTAGTAGTAGCTGGGACTCTACTTATACAGGCCGAGACATTTACATTGTGCACATCCCAGCACAAAATGTGCATTGTGCACGAGTAGCAGTGAGGTTTGTGCTGATCCAGCATACTCAAACGCAGACGACTTCACATTTCCATATGAGTGGCCAGTGTTCCTCACATCGCAGGATGTGCATAATTTAAGCTGTGACACAGCACATTAGGTGTGCGGTTGATAGTGCACATTGACAGACAACCTCTGCACAATGCCAGTGCTGCAAAACCAACTGCCTTCCATCAGTGTCATTACAATACCTGAAATCAGAGAGCACAGAGCATACACACTGACTATGGTATGCGGAGAGCTGTGACCTGAAGACACACCGCCCAAGTAACAATGCAGTGTCAGGCAACAGAGGCAACACAACGACCCGCCAGTACTTCGCAAGCAACTGGCAACGCGCAACCAGAAAACACCTCATCAAGTCTATATCAAGTCTTTATCAGTGCTCACAGAAGGCCGGGTCGGGCGCCAGTGCACGCCTCAAAATGCCAAAATGAGCACGTGCGCCGCTCACCGACTTGGCGCAGCGCCCGGCAAGAGGGCGCGTGAGCGCAAAACACCTGCCTGCCACCCATGCGCAGCCAGTCCAATGCAGTAGCAAGCAGGCCTTGATACTTTGCCAGATGCGCCTGGCGGGAGCCTGGAAGTCAACCCTGGCAACCCTTGCACTGATGTGCGACAGCCCTAGGCCGCGACGGGCTCCTCCACCTTGCTGCGGACGCGCCTGGCGGGAGCCTGGAAGTTAACCCTAGCAACCCTAGCACTGCTGTGCGACAGCCCTATGCGGCGACGGGCTCCGCCACCTTGGCGCGGACGCGCCGGGCGGGCTCGCGCATGGTCACAAACTCCTCGGCCGACGTGGGGTGGATGCCGACCACCGTGTCCAGCTGCGCCTTGGTCACGCCCATCTTCACGGCGACCGCAAAACCCTGCCGCACCGCAGGCCCTCAGCACGCCCCGAGGTGGGGTGGGTGCCTGCCACCGCATCCAGCCGCGCCATGGTACTGGCCAGCTTCACGGCCACTGCAGGGGCCCTGCTCCGCCCTCGGGTTATATGGGCATATGGCGAGGACGCATGCAGGCCGAGCAGGCCGTGCGCGCAGGCGCTGCAGGGCGCTGCAACGCGCGGGTCCACATGGCCAATGACAGCAAGCAAGGCTCACACGCCCACTTTGCTGGCACCGTGTATGGCGGCCGCATGCGCCTACTTATGCTCCCCGGGAGATGCACGCGGACGAGCCTGCGCGGCTGCAGCGGGGTCGCCCGCACTCCAGGCATGCGGCGAGGGATGCGTGCACCCCGTCAAGCGCCCGCACATCCTCTCTCTTTGGGTGCGCCCCTTGGCTCAGTGGCTGACAGAGGCAATGGCCCGCAGGACGGAAGCAGGCGCGCCTGCATGATCTCCGCGCACTCCGGCCCCACCATGTGCACGCCCACCACCTTGTCGCTGTCCGCGGCGACCAGCAGCTTCATCATCGCCTTGGCGGGGTTGCCCGAGATGGTGTTCTTCATCGGCCTAGGGTGAAGGGTTAGGGTTAAGGAACCCGTACTTGCCTCACGTGATCACAGTTACGAGACCTTGTGCTGGGCAGCGCTGCTGCAACTGAGGCTGGCCGATTGGCTCTCAGAATGATTGCCCTCACCCATGACATCGCGGTCAGGCCGCATCGCGCACTGCACGCGGCATCGCTCTGGGCGCCAGCCGGGGTCGCGACCCCGCGCGCCTGAAGCTGGAGGAGTAGACGTCCACGTCGCCGTACTTCTCCACGGCCTGGTCCTCGGTCAGGCCGACCGTCGCGATCGGCGGCGAGCTGAACACCGCGCTCGCGACCGCGGAGTGGTCCGGCGCCGCGTCGGGGTCGCCCCCGAACGCATTCCGCGCGAAGGCCATGCCCTCCTGCGCGCGCGCGCCACCCATGCACCTCAGCATGTGCAGCCGTGCTCGCTCACACACCATGTTGCAGCCCAGATCGCAAGCTGCAAATCGTACATGTGGTGTCACAAACTCCAACTACCACTTGGGGAGAGCTTGCCACGGTAAGCAAGATCATCACAGGGACCTGTACTAAATATCATTTCCCACAGGAGCACACGGGCAAAAAGACAAGCAGGGGCTGCCATGGCATGTTACAGCAATGCGCAGGCGCGCCATCAGGGCGACGGGCGTCAGGTTGAGCCGGTTGGTCACGTCGCCGATGGCCCAGATGCTGGGCACGTTGGTGCGGCTGAAGCGGTCCACCTTGATCGCGCCCGTCTTCTCCACCACCTCCACGCCCACCTGCCCAAGACCCCAGCAGCTGGTAAGCACAAGCGGAGCACCTGCTCTTTGGGTTTGCGAGAGCTCCATCACCAAACTTTATGATGGTGTTGAGCTCCTCAAGGGGCGAGGATGCCAGCATCTGTGTGCATGCATCCAACCGCATGTCCCAGCGGCAGGTTTGGGCGCGCCCGCCGTCCATGCGAGCTCTCTGCGAGCGGCAGGCGCGCTAGGAGACAGGCACAGCCGCCTGCCCTGTGCATTGCCTGAGATGCAGTGCCATGTGCCGCCAGCATTGCACGCCTGTGCCTATTCAGGTAAATTAGAGAGGGCCCAGCGCGCACTTGCTCCAAGCCCAGGTCCTCCGTGTTGGGCTTGCGCCCGGTCGCCATCAGCACATGGTCGCAGCCCTGCGGACGCGATGCAGGGTTGCACGCAAGCAAGGCGGCAGGGCAGTTGTACAACATGCGGTGTACAAGCGCTCAGGCCATGCAAAACTCATGCGAGCATGTCCATTATGTACCTAGCAGCAACTGACAGCGGCGCACAAAAAGTAATGCATTTTTTCAACTCACACAATGTGCGTATCACCACACTCACCTCCAGCACCAGCGGCTCGCCATCCTTCACGTCGGCGTGCACGGTCAGCTTGCCGTCGGGGCCCTTGACGATGCGCGTGGGCGAGGCGCCCGGGTGCAGGTTGAGCCCGCGCACGCCGTACTGCTCCATGACAAAGTCGCGCACCTCCTCATCGAAGCCGCGCAGCGGCTTGGCCTGCGCGCGCGCCGGCCTGCTGTCACGATTTGGCCGCGCCGGGCAGCACCGTTCATGGCTCACCAATCAGGAACCTTGCGCCGGTGCTGTCACGGCACAGCAGGCTGTGTGAGGCCTGCCGTGGATACTGCGCATGCGACGCGCGCCCGCTGCAGCCCTGCATCATGAGCGCATGCAGACAGCAGCAATGCGGCGGTTTCCCTGCCTGCCGCATGTACCCTGCCAGGACGTCAGGAGACAACAGCTCTGCGCTCAGAGCATTCTTCCTTCCTTCTGCGGGTCGCCCGCCCTGCCAGGACCGGGGCGCGCCTGCCGCCAGAGCACGTGCACCTCGGTGCCAAAGTTGTTGTAGATGCCCGCGAACTCGAGCGCGATGTAGCCGCCGCCCACGATAGCCATCTTGCCCGGCAGTGCGTCCAGGTTCAGCACCTGCGCCCACACCCTCTCAGGCTCAGCGCCTGCGCCCAAACCCTCTCAGGTTCAGCACCTGCGCCCTATATCCCATATATACCCTATACCCTATACCCTACCCTATCTCTGACCCTCCCACTGCCTAGCAGCGTGCATGCACCGCTCTCTTACAATTACGCAGTCCATCCCAAGGCAAGCCAGGCTGACATGCACGAAAGCACTTGCACGCCGGTAACCACAACGTGACCTCGCATAATCCTAGCTGCAGAGCCTGCTGCGCCTGCTGCGCCTAATGCAAGATGGATGTGACACCACCACAGCTTGCCGCGCACGGCTGGCATATGTAGATACTATAACGTTGCCAGGTACTGTACAGATGCAGGCGCGGACGCACCTGGTCGCTGACAATGGTGTGCTCGACGCCCTCGATGGGCGGCACCGTCGGCCGCCCGCCCACCGCAACCAGAATATGCCTGGCCTGCGCACGCCGGAGACACCCCAGTTGCAGTGGCGACCGTCACTCTCGCGCTCGCTCAAGCCTGTCTGAGTCCAAGTTCTGAAAAACCCACAGAGTCCGTGACCACCGCACTTGCTTGCATCCTGGTAGCGCCCCCCACACATGCTATGCGCGGCTATGCGCAGACTTTGTATACCATCCCAGTAACGCACGAGGCATGACACATGACAAGCCAATACAGAGCGCTTTGCGCCTAGCCGTCACCCGCGCCGCCGCCGCGCGGGGCGCGCCGTGAAGCGGCGGCCGTCCACCTCGACCGTGTGCGCGTCCACAATGCGGCCGCGGCCCTCGTGGTAATCCACCTTGCTGCCCTCCAGCAGCTTCATGTAGACGCCGTTCAGGCGCTGCAGCTCCTTGTTCTTGTTGTCCATGAAGCGCTGCCAGGTCAGCCCGGGGCGCTCCGCGTCCCACCTGCACGCGCCGCGCCCGGTCACCTGCTCCGACCTGCTGGGCTTTGTTCTTTTTGTCCATGAAGCGCTGCCAGGCCAGCCCGGGGCGCTCCGCGTCCCACCTGCGCGCGCCGCGCCCAGTCGACTGCTCGGACTTGCTGTGCAGCAACAGGCACTACCTCGTATGGCCGGCGAGAGACATGTACGGTACTAACAGCCTTTGTGATGCAGCTGAGTCATTTCAAGCAGTCAGGAGTGTGCAGCAGGCGTGGAGATGTAAGTCAAGGGCAGAAGTAGCTGCACATGCAGACGTGATCATCGGCCTCGGTCGTGCCATCAAAGTGCACCTAGCCATCGGAACCAGTCAGTCCTGGAACGGCAAGGCTGCCAGCTGGACGCATATCCAGCGCTGACTCACAGGTGCATGCTCAAACACCGCGCCGGCAGCGGGACCATCTGCGCGCCAGAGGCGCACCCAAACTGCACGCTGTCCCGGAAGCCCTCGCCGAACTCGCCGCCAAACACCATGAGCTTCTTGGGCACGCAGCCGCGCAGCACGCAGGTGCCGCCCGCGCCGCCGACGTGCGCGGACGCCACGCGCCCGAACGGCAGCTCGCACACCGCCGCCTTGATGCCTGCCGGACACGCCAGGGCTCGCCGCTGGCGCATCTTGACTGCTGCAGCCCACGTTTAGCACGGCTAAAATGTAGGTTTACACCTGCACTTGCCTTGGACGTTGTGACGGCGCACGCCTAGACGACAGCACAGCGCTGGCGCACCATATGTGGACGCGGCAAAGCGCGAGGCGCGCACGCCGCCGCTGCCGGCGCCGATCGTGAAGAGGTCGTAGTCGTACTCGCCGTCGCCGTTGGCCGAGTGCGCCGCGCCGTTCCCGCTCGCCGCCCGGGTCTGCGGGCGCGCGGCGGCTTGTCTCAGCTGCCGCACAGCAGGGTGTCAACATCTTTCCGAGCATGTGTTTGACAGTCAAGGTAGACAGGAACAGAACGGCGTTTCCCTCCCAAGAGCTCCCGCTCCAGCACTCCTTGCATGTATGCGCCCTGCCGCCTCCTGCCTCAGCACTAGCGCACTAGCGGAGAAAACCTCTAGCCCAACTGCGGTTGCTGCTGTGCTTTTGCGGCAGAACTTCCGCTGCACAGAGGTGGCAGCGCTCTGTGCCGCCACCTCCGCTGTCTGCTGTTGCAAGTCCTGCCGCTACTGGTGAGGCGGCTGCAAAACATATGGGCAAAGTGACCGAGAGACTTGCAGGCTGGTACTGCGTGGTAAGCTCCGCCGCAGTCTTGCCCGGGCAAGTGCTGCACATGCAGTGGCACAGCCTTAACAACCTGAGACCAGGAGAGGCGCCGCGTGCCTGCAGGCCGGCCGGTGCACGCGTGTGCGCCAGTGCAGCTCCCTTGGTCGCTGCGTGCCTGCCCCTCAGACTGCACGTGTGCAGCCTGGGGCTGTTCGCCAGGCCGCAGATGTGCCAGTGGGAGCGCAAAACATCGTGCGCGCTTGCAGCCACCCGTCCGCCTGAAGCAAGCCCCAGCACACAGTGTTGCAGCGTTTGGAGTGCAACCCCGCTATCTAGTGTAATAGCTGTTGTCCAGCACAGGGCTCTATCAGTGGATAGGCCACCAGATGGCTGTAACCATAAACGAACCTCCTGCAAGACAAGGTGACTGCACAGGTTGGAGTGCGAAAGGGGCAAGCTAGAAACTGCGACCAGGGCCGCACGTCCGCAGGATGGCCTCATGGCCCTGCCGCAAGTCGCCACCAGGCACGTCGAAGCCATAGCACCACTTCTTCTGGCAAGCAAAGGCTGGGAGAAGAGCTCTGCAGTGACCCTGTTGACATCAAACCCTTTTGCAGCATTATGTAATAGAAATTTGAATGCAATTCATCTCCATCATGCTGCAGCAATGCTGCACCGTGTCATTGACCTCCATGTGTTCGATTAAATTTGCCTGCATAAGACTGAACCAGAACGGCGCAGCTCCTCGCCCAGTGTCTTTAGCAGAACAAGCACCACACGCGCTAGGCAATTGCCGCAGCCCTCGCCAGGTCGTCGGCCAGCGCGTCTTCCTCGGCGCCGGCCGCGGGCGCCGGCGCGCCGCCGTGCGCCGCGTCGTCCTCGTCCTCCTCGCCCTCCGCCTCGTCCGCGGCGTCTGGGTCGTTCTCCTCCAGCGAGCCGAGCGCGCCCAGCCGGCCCGCCGCCTTCAGCGCCGCCTGCGAGCAGGGGTTTGAATTCTTTTGGTTGTCCTGACCAGCATAACTTATGGGGAAGATTGAGCGGTATACTTTACGTACAGCTCATCGACATTGTCACTGTCACTATTCCACCGCCGGCCTTGAGTGGTCGCGAGAGCTCTGCCAAGGAGGTTCAGGCATGCGGCCTGCCACGTGCACGCCTCACGCAGGCACACACGGCAGCCACTGGGCAGCGTGTGCTTTGCGAGGGCGAAGCCGGGGCGCGCGACCTTGAGTGCGTCCAGGCCGGCCTCCGAGATCTCGTTGGCGTCCAGCGCGAGCAGCCGCAGCTCCGCCGCCGCGGCCACCGCCTTGGCCACCGCCAGCGCGCCCGCGCGCCGGATCTGCGCCCGTGCACGCGTCAATCACGCGGCGGCAGCCCGCCGGTAAGGGTGAGCCGCTCACGAGGCTCCCAGGGTACCCTGGGAAGCCCAAGGACTAGGACGCACCCCTCTGCTTAACAGAGAGCGGACTCATTGCAGTCAGCATGACACACGCCTACGGCACATGCGTCGACTTGGCTCTGTTCACCATCTCGGGCTTCCCTGCCTGCCTGTGGTGCGGCACATGCTCTCCACAGTTCCCTGGTGGACGAGAGCGGACAAGCGGCCCGGCCGCGCGCGCCGCGCCTCGTTCTGGCAGAGGTCCAGCTCGGCAAGCGCGGGCAGCGCGGGCAGGACAAGGCAGAGGTCCACCCCTACCCCTAGCCCCCCCCCGCCCCGGGTCCGGCTGCGAGCGCCGCGCCTCGTTCTGGCAGAGGTCCAGCTCGGCGAGCGCGCGCAGCGCGGGCAGGACAAGGCAGAGGTCCACCCCTACCCCTAGCCCCCCCCAGCCCCGGGTCCGGCTGCGGGCGCCGCGCCTCGTTCTGGCAGAGGTCCAGCTCAACGAGCGCGGGCAGCGCGGCCAGGCCCGGCGCGAGCGCGAGCGCGCCGCCGTCGCCCAGCTCGTTCTCGCGCAGCGCGAGCCGGCGCAGGCGCGGCTGCCGTGCCAGCGCGGCCGCCAGCGCGCCCGCGCCGGCTGCCGTCACCTCGTTCAGCGCGAGCTCCAGCTCCTCCAGCTGCGCGCCGCCGTCCGCCAGCGCCTGCGGCCGGCGCACTCTTTATCTTTTTTCTATTTTCCTTGTTGCGCCTCACACTGGAGCAGCGTCATGCACTGCAAGCTCGTGCAGTGAGGCAACCCAGCTCGTGTATGCGTCCAGCAGGTGGCCTGCAAGCGAGGTGCGCAACTGCCGAGCGATCCAGCGCATGTACAAGTAAATGCATGTGGGTGGCTGCTGCCACGTTGATCACGGGTGGCCTCGCCGTTACCTGTGACCTCAGCCACCCGTTCGATTCCCGATAGCAGCGCGGCGGGTGCGTGCAGCGGGGCGCGCCTCGGAGACGGCCGACACGCCCTCGTCGCCGAGCGCCGTGTCGTTGAGGTTGAGGCTGCGCAGGCCGGGCTGGCCGCGCAGCGCCTGCGCCAGCGCGGGCGCCGCCTCGGCCGTCATCGGGTTGTCGCTGAGGTCCAGGCGCACCAGGCTGCGCCCTGCGCGGGGCCCCCCACCTTACCCTAAATAAAGCCGTTGCTGAGCTCTTAACACACAGCACAGCCCATCACAGGACAGTTGCCTGCTGGCAGGCAGGCAGGCTTCTTTGTCATCAGCACGTGGTACGGTCTCTGCTGGCAACAGAGCTGCATGTCGTCCCCAAGCACGCCATGCGTGAAAATGGGGGCATTCAGCAGCCATGCCGACGCCCAGGCTCCGCTCGCGCTCAGACATCCCAGGCTCAGCGCTGGCGCGCGCCAACGCGCCCGGCCGGGCAGCAGCGCAGCGGGGCCGCCTGGCGCACCCGCAGACAGGCCCCGCGCCAGCGCGATGCCGCCCTCGGCGCCCACGCGCGAGGACGCCATGCGGAAGTCGGCCATCGCGGGCGCGCGCCCCAGCACCTGGCACCAGGCAGGCACATGCTGCTTCGCAAGCTGCAGCATGCCCAGGCCGAGCCGCTGCGAGCAGCGCATGGGCGTGCCGCGGGCGCCTGCCAGGCATGAGCAGGCTGCCGCTGCGGCGCCCTATTTGCGGCTGAGCGCGCACACGCAACATCTGACAAATGCGCCCAGTGCTCGCGCGCGCTTGTGCTGGGAGGCGGAAGACCCGAGGGGGTCGGCTCCCGGGGCGGGGCGGCGCGGGCGCGCCTGCGCAATCGCCGCGGCGCCCGCGTCATCGGACATGTTGTTGTGCAGGTGCAGCGTGGCGAGCGCGCCCGCGCGCGGCACCAGCTCCGCGATGGCGCGGCAGGCCGCGATGGAGCAGCCCACGTTCTGGAAGGCCAGCTTCTCCAGGCCCGCCTGCCGCACGCGACCGCCGCGCCCTCGGCCGGGCATGCGGTGGGGGAAGACTTAGGGTTAGGGTATCCTAACCTCATTCACAGGCAGCTTGTGCTGATCTGGACGGCCCGCTTCTCCAGGCCCGCCTGCCGCAGGCGCCTGCCGCCATGCCCTCGGCGGGGCATGCCGGCATGCGACGTACAGGGTAAGATTAGGGTGAACCCCCTTGATTGCTACAGGCAGCTCATCTACTAGATCAGGAGCACCAGTGTCGCTGTTTGAAATCCATGGTGTGCATGACATGTGCCGGCCCTCGAGCACGAGGCGCCTCGGCCACCCCAGTGCCTGTGCACAGGGGCGACAGGCGCCGGCTGCCGAGCGCGCCTGGCCCGTGAGCGCGGCGGCGCAGGCGCGGACGCCCTTCTCGCCCAGCGCATTCTCGCTCAGGTCCAGCACCTTCAGCCGCGCCTGCGCGCTCGCAGCAGGGCACACATGGTCCCGGCCGCGCTGACTGGGCTCGCACAAACCTGGTGGTCAACCACTCCTTGCTGTAGCCGGATAATATGACGCGCAGAGCTGCATGCATGAGGCTTGAGCTTCACTTTATTATAACAAGGCATTCATGAACAGGATGCGCAGTGGCCTTATATTCGCCACCGGCGAGCCGCATGCATATGCATGCCAATGGTGGTCGTGCCGACACATGATGTAGCTTTCACGGCTCTGCTGAGGTCGGCTTGGGAACTGCAGCCACCTGTATATCTCGTATCACAGGCTGGTGGACATGGCAGGCACCTGTGCGAGTGCGCCGCTGAGGATGCGCAGCGAGTTGAGCGCCTCCGCCTCCGGGCGGCCGGCAATGACGTCGCTGAGGTCGGCGTGCGTCAGACTGGACGCGCAGTTGACGATCGCCTCCGCGGCCACCCCCGCGGCCGCCGCGTCAAAGCTCTTGGTGCTGAGCTTGATCTGCGCGGCGGCGCACACGTTTTCAGGACGCTCGCAAAGCAGCTCGCGCCACACCCACGACCACCCGCACAGCCACCGCGCGCACACTCTGATCCTCAACCTGACTTGCCCGCCAGCTGACTGCTTTGTCGTCAGGTGTCTTGTGCTCTTATGTTGACCGCTGCGGGCCCCCTGTGCACTTCTGCATGAAAGGCCAAACGCAGGCAGTCAAGGCCATTCGTAGCGGATCTTGTAGGACCACACTGCGCTCTCCGTCCAGTGAATTTGTGCACCCAAGGACACACAGTTGCATTGAGCACACAGCCGGCACGGACCACAGTCCAAACGGAAAGGCTCACTCTGCTCACGGATGCGCCCGGCGCGAGCATGCTGGCCAGCGCATCCTGCGCCGTCTCTGCCACCAGGAACTCGCGCTCGCCGGTCAGGTCCAGCTCTGCGGCGTCGCCCGGCGCTGCGTGCGGCGTGCCGCCGTTTGCTTCTGCAGCGCCGCTGGCGCCGCTCCTGGCTTGGGACGCATCCAGCACCAAAGACGCAAGCTTCCTGCGTGCGTGCCTGTACTGTGAGCAACGCGCTGTGGGTTGGGAAGCGGCTTGCCCGTTGCAGGGATGCGTTGATTAGAGCACCCATAAGCACGCGCATATACAGCAGCTGCGCTCACAGAACACATTCCGATACCAGCAGAGTATGGCTACACACTTTAGTGCTGAGTATATTGCCAGTCCACTACTTTTCTTATGCCTGCAACACTCCAAGTGATACAGGCAGTGGAGCACGCACCGTGTGTAAGCCGCCAGCGTCTCTGCATGCGGCCGCACGCCAGTGGTGGTGCGAGCCTCGACGCGCGCGACTGTGTATGCCTTCTTTTCAAACTCCGTGGCCAGCCGCTGCGCCTCATCATCAGACACGCGGCCCCCGGAGTGAAACGCCATCGCCGTCAGGCTCTGCGCAACCCGGGCTACGGTGTCTGCGCGCTGCGCCGTGCTGAGCTGCCACTCCTCCTCATTGGCCGCCGCCATCACGCACAGGGGCTTGCCGGCTGGTTGCACAGGGCAATACACGAGCTGCGCAGTGCTAATTATAGCACGGAACTGGGTCTGCATGAGTGGCCTTGTGCATCCTGCAAACCAGCTCCACTTCTTCTTCTCCTTCCTCCTTGCACAGGCCTGCACAGAAAGCGCAGGTCTCCAATTTGTCACAGAGTCTTGTTCTGCACCGACAGAGCGCAAAAGACGCACCATGGCCAACGACCAGGTACTGCTGCTCTCCAGCGGGCCCGTGGTGGACGGCAGCCTGCTTGCGGCCTGCCTGCAGCGCGCGGCGGCGCGCCTGGAGGACGCCACAGTCGTGTGCGCCTCGAGCAGCCTCGGAAAGGATGCGCTGCCGCAAAGCGCGTTCGCGACCGCCGTGTCCGTCGCGCACGCCGCCGGGCAGCATACGGCAGGCCTGCTGCGAACCATCCTGGGCGTGCTGCGCCCAGGCGGCGCGCTGGTCCTGCAGGAGCCGCAGGTGTGGACCATGACTTGCTTGTGCGAGGCACACGCTGCCTGCGCTCATCGCCTTGGGTACCGGTGCCGTCTTTTGCTCGCGTAGTGGAACGACTGTGCACCTGCGCGTCCGGCACCTGGTGCAGGAAAGATGCAGGCTTCCAAGGGCGTTGTTTTGCTGACACGGCGCAGATGAACGAGCCTGACGCAGACCGGGCTCGCTGCGCAGGGCGCTGCGGGCGTAGAGGCGCTGCGGAAGGAGCTGCTGCTCGCGGGGTTTGTGGACATCAGCGGCGAGCAGGCGCCCCTGCACACAGCGCCGGAAGCTTCTGCCTGCACGGTGCGCTGTGCGCGGTGGTCCACAGCAAGGTTCCCCGGCGGCTTTGCAGTGTGCACTGGTACACTGTGGTACCGCTCAGCTCTTGTGCCGCAAGGGCCGCCTGTAGCGAGCGCCGGTGCGGACGTCTTGAGCCCTGCAGACCTGGCAGTCCTTTGACTGGGTGGCAGGGCTGCTTGCGAAGCGGCAGGGGTGTATTAGACCCGGGCTTCTTGCACCAGACACGCTGCAGACTTCAAACCGCAGCTGCTCACAAGCGAAGCCGCTTCATCTCTGTTCAGCTGGCCGCGTGCGAAATATGAATCGCTGCTCGACAGGTGGCTGCAAGCAAGCCGCGCTGGGAGCCCGGCGCACGCGCGGCGATTGCGTTGAAGCCGCGCGGCGCGCCGGCGGCAGCGCGCGCGCCGGCGCCGACGCCGGCGCCGGCCGCCGCAGCGTGGACGCTGGCGCCAGACGAGGACGGCGCCGACGAGCTGCTGGACGATGAGGAGCTGCTCACTGAGGAGGACCGCGCGCGGCCGGACGCGCCTGGTGCGGATCCCAGTCAGGCTACGGTTGAGGTGCGGTGCGCATGCGCGCTTGATGCACCGGTTCTTCCCTCCCGCTCGCCGGGCAGCGGGCGCAGGCCTGAAGAGGCAGGCCGCTGTGAGGAAGGCTGCCGTCACGGCTAGCTGCTTGTGGAGCATGGCATGCTGCGGGCTCTGGTCCACGTCATCTCCAGCATGTTGCCGCTGGGCGGCAGCAGCCGCCCGCACAGTTGCGAGCTCATCCGGCCGCGTGGCTTGCGGCAACTACCGCGCAGCTGGCAGCCCGGGCTGCAGAGCAGCTGTTACATGCGTTTGATACACAGTCAGGGCATGTTGGTGCGTGATGCAGGTATGCCATGGGCCTGCCGCAGCAAAGCTGCAAGGGCAGCCAGCACGGGCAAGCAATATGCTGCTGCAGGCCCATGGCATACCTGCATCACAAACTCAGCATGGCCTGACTGTGCGTCAGCGCACGCGACAACTGCTGCAGGCCGGCCTGCCAGCTGTGCGGTTGTCGGCGCAAGCCACGCTGCCAAAGGTGCTCGACGTTGTGTGGGATGCTGCCCAGCGGCAACGTGCTATGGACTGCCTGGACCAGGGACAGCGAGATGTCATGCTCCAGGAACAGCTGACCGTGACGGCAGCCCTCCTTCAACGGCCTGGCCCTTCGGGCGTGCGCTCGCTGCCGTTGGCGGCGCCCGGGGGCCGGCCGCTGGACGGCCACTTTTTTTGTTGGGACGGCTCTGCCGGGTCGTGCGTTTGCAGGGCCTCCTGTCACCGTGGGCGGTGCTACAGACTGCGCGTGCAGCATTAGAGGGCACCACGCGCGACCTCCTTGGCGTGCGTGGCCATCATGAGTGGCTGCCGCGCCTCCTGCACCATGTGCACTGCAGCGTTATCTAAGAGACAGTACGATGTCATAAAATGTCATTTTCCCGCTTCGTGACTCTTAGTTGCGCGTGCTTGGTTTTTTTGAAATGCACGCACGCTCGCGACGCTGATGCCAGCGGGCCGCTGGGCGCAGCGGCGGCCGACTGCGCGCCGGGCGCCAGCAAGAAGGCGTGCGCCAACTGCTCCTGCGGCCGCGCGGAGGCCGAGGCGGCTGGCGTCAAGGCCGCGCTGACGCCCGACATGCTGGAGAATCCGCAGAGCGCGTGCGGCAGCGTGCGCGCCCGGCTGCAGCCCCGCGCTCGCTGCGAGGACAGCGGTGCTGCACGCTTTGCATGCTCGGGCGGCTGTGGGGGCCATGGGAGCTCTAGCGTGGCCGGGCCAACAACAGGCAGCGCAGGCAGTGCGGCGGAACGCGCGGTTTGCTTGAAAAGGCTGTTCTGGGAGCGGATATGCAGAGAGTCAGGGCTACATACCTTGCACTTCCAACTTGTGGCAGGCTGACGTGGGTGAGCCGCTGTAGGGGCGGCAAGCGGCCTGCCTGCCTGCCAGGCCGCCCGCCGCCGCCAACCATAGTGCAGGCAGAGCTTTGCTGAAGCAGAGGCTGCTGCGCAGTGCGGGCTGGGCGACGCATTCCGGTGCGCGGGCTGCCCGTACCGCGGCCTGCCCTCCTTTGCGCCGGGCCAGAAGATCGAGCTGCCGGCTGACTTCCTCACCGCCGACGCCTGAGCCGCCGAAGTTCGTCTGGCTGCACCACGGCCTGCCCTCTAGCACGCTTGGCAGAAGAATCAAGCGGGCGGCTTCCTTACCGCGGCGGTGCTGAGTAGCTACCAGCAGGGGCGTCCTGCACAGATAGGCAGGGGTCGCGAGCCGAGTGCGCTGCCGGGAGCTCGCGGCCATGCCCAGGCCCACCGGGGCGCATGGAGTGCTGCAGCTGGAGTCCGGTGTCTCACACAGGCTGGGTCCTGCTCCGCCTCGAGACCTTGCGCTGAAGCCCGCGGGCGATGCATAGCTTGAGCTGTTTTAGCACAGGGTGTGTATCATGCGAGTTGCTGCGCACAGCCTGTACGCTTCATGCCATAGCGGGGCTGGTATGTCTTTCTAGTGAGCCAGTGCACCTGCACACAGGTGCAAGCACCATGTAACGCACATGACAGCTCTCCGCGTCAGCCTGTGCGGTTCCGCAGGCGCTCTGCGCATACCACCACATGCGGCGGCCACCCCGGCGCATGCATGCCAGGCAGGCGTGCCTCTACAATCAGTCGGCACTGGTGGCGCCCGGCGGGTTAGGGCCATGGCCCAGTGCCAGCGTGCACCTGGGACGCACCCTGCATAACGGTCCGTGCCGGCGAGCCGCCCGCCATGACACCAACAAGAGGTGCCATGGCAACAGCAGTCAACGGCATATGAGAAAAGCCCTGTGACAGGCTCGCATGCAAGTGAAGCCTGTTCCAAGCCGTCCCCATGAAAGCGCACTGCGCACCAAGTGGGGCCCCCTTTACCAGGCGCGCCCGCTGGCGCCAACCTTCAAACTCCTGCCAGGAAACGTGCTCTCAGGGCTGCGTGCGCAGGGTTATCGCTGCCGCACCGGCGAGCAGCCCCGCGAGCCCCCGCGCCCGCCGGCGCCGGCCCTGCCGGCGGGCTGCAGCGGGATGCGCGAGGGCTTGGCCTCTGGCGCAGGCGCCTGCGCTGGCGGGCGGTTGGGGTTGGCGTTCTCGGCGCCGTCGCCGCCGCCGGCGCGCGCGCCGCAGTCGCCCTGCTCCCCGTCCAGCTCCATCTGTGCGTCTGCGCCTGCGCGCACGAGCGAGCGTCGCCTGGTTTGGCATACACCTGGCCCCTGAGCGGCGCTTCCCCGGCCGCCTAGCCCACCGCGGCAGGGGCCCGGCGCGGCTATGGCGACACAGCACCCCACGCTCCAGCGTTCCGCCCCGCAGAAAGCATCACCCGCACCTAAGCCGCGCTGCTCGCTGAGTAGAGTCACTGCACAGTCAGGGCAATAAGCAATCAAGCAACCCGTCTCGCACGTGCCACACATGCCGCACAGGACGGAGGTCACCTTCAGGCTCCTCGGGCGCCTGCGCCAGCGCCGCGTCCGGCGCGCCGCCGCGCTGCCGCCGGAAGTCGGCCAGGACCGCGTCGGGCGCCGGCGTGCGCAGGCTGGCCGCGTAGCCGG
>JAABUZ0100004608.1_pt1 | contig 18859 bp, 14 predicted proteins | sample 5562091 | NCBI WGS metagenome assembly JAABUZ01 (sample SAMN12813069, study PRJNA571459) | rock metagenome | isolation source: Antarctica rocks | place: Antarctica: Victoria Land, Linnaeus Terrace sud | collected 2015-12-21 | reverse complement strand
TTTATTTAAAACTTTAACTTACTTAAATATTTACAAGTACTTGAACTTAATGCCGACCTCTGCAAGTTCATTGGGCGTAATGAGTGACCAATGACCATATATGAAATCTCTACTTATAACAGGCGTCATCAATGAACATAGATATATTGTAGTAGAACTGCAGATAAGCTTCATCATCTCTTGTATAATGTCAAATTCTACAAGGATACATCATGTTTAGCTGCCTTTCTGTGTCATGTAGTTCGCGACTTCACGTGGACCTTTAAGGTAGTGTTTGATGTTTAAAATGTTTTCGGGTGATTTGAGTTTGCGACTTTTTCGAAGTTGGTGAAACAACGACATTTCTGAAAACCATGGCAAAAAAGAAATCAAGATTGCAGATGGTAAAACTGGTTTCTAGTGCACTGACGGGCTATTTTAAGGTCATGACTCGACCTCGGACTGCGGACAAGCTTTCTTTCCTGAAGTATGATCCAGTGGTACGTCGTCGGGTACTATTAGTGGAAGAAAAAATGAAGCGATGACCAGTGCAGAAAGTCAACTACAGCTTCAAACGATTATATGAAGTTAATTTCTAAGTATATGGGAAATTTCAGGTACTAAGAACCGTTACGAAGACCTCTTCGGCGTCGGGGTTGCGCTGTGTAAGTGATGCTCTTTTTACGCTGTTCAGGTCCAGCCGTCTTCTTATCTATTATCAATTCAAATCCTTGTTTAGTGAAAATAGTCTCGTCAGGAGAATTTCCTTTCTCGATATCACCAATTGCAGTGAAGGTGGCACTTTCGAATGCAGACTTTTTCGAGGCGTCTTCAGGGGTAGCTAAGATTCGCTCGTTAGGATCAATACTTGTTATCTTCGGGGCATCAGGCGCTACTTTTACTAGAGCGAGTTGCGACTGAAGCTGCGAAATTTTATTATCATGCTGCTTTAAGCGGTTCTGGTATTCTGCAATCTCAAGATTGAATTCTCGCCGAAGACGACCTTCATGAGCAGCAACTTCTGCTTGTACAGCACGCTGACCTTCGTTGCGAGAAGCAGCCTTATCAAGCAAAGCGGTGTCGAGATCTTGTTCGAGCCTGCAAGCTATTTCTCTTGCTTTTGATAGTTCTTCAGAAGTAATATTATGTTGTATTGCTTTTTCATCGTTTTGTTCACGAAGTGACTGAGATTGTTTGCGTTCATCAAGCAAGGACTGGTTGATATCCGTTAATTTGCCACGGAGTTGCTTTACGATAGGCAATTCGTCTTCAGGCATAATGCGTTTCTTCTCAGTCTCTAGACCGCATATTATTGTTTCAAGACGCTGAATATGGAGTGCTGTTTCCTGTAGCTTACTTTTCCCCTTAGCAGACTCTTCTTGCGAAACAGCAAGTCGCTCATTGTTGGAAGTAATAACGGTGTTCAGATCTTCTTTTTCCTTCTGAAGCGTATTCAAGCGTTCTTCAAAGTGTTTCTGGTGCAATTGTAATGCCTCTGCCTGCAGCTTTTGTGTCTGTGAGATGGCAGATCTGAGTTCTTGCGAGATTTCTTCAAGAGTTATGTCAGTGTTCCATTTCGAAACTCGTGATGTAATACCTGCTAGTCGTTCGTTGATTTCATTTTCGACTATTTCACGCTTCGTGAGATCTTGTACAAGGCCTTCTTTTTCGGAATCAGTGTACTTTTTCAATTCAATTCTGAGGTTTGACATATCCGACTCTAGACTGACCACCCTGTCTCGCTCTTCTGAGAGCTGACCAACAAGTTCTTCAGCGCGTGTTTTCAGCAAAACATGATTTTGGTGCTGCCGATAGTACTCACTTTCGTCTCTCTTAATGGCATCCAAATCTGCTTTCCGAGTAGCAATCTCGGCTTTCAGACTAAAACATTCATCAGTCAGCTCCCGAAGGGACGCTTTGAAAGAGTCACCATTCTGGCGGAACAGAATTTCTTCCGAATTCAGGTTGTCGAGTAATTTCATGAGATTTGATATTTTGAAGTGTAGCTCTTTCATAGAGGAGCCTTTATCTGCCAATTCTCCACGTACTCTGACTAGTTCCAGCTGTCGTGAGCCCAGATCGGTTTTCAGCTTTTCTTTCTCCTCCGCAAGGACCATCATTGCCGAAAGCAAAGAAAGCTCTGAACTCCGAATAGCTTCCCTCAATGTAATATTATTTATCGCAGATTTTGGTGTTTCCGGTGGTGGATCTGGCATCTCAACAGTATTCTTTCTTTTCTTTTTTGTGGGCGCGGAAGTACCAGGTGTTGCACGTTCTTCTGCAGAAGTGTCACGAATTACTATAGACTCAGAAGAAGGTGCAGACCAAGCAGATGACCAAGGCCATGGCTTTTTTAAGGATGTTGATTTGTGCGATTCCGGAGTTGGGATACTGTTCCAGGCTTTTCCTATTGGTGTTGTCTTTCGCATAGAATCTGGAGTCGCGATGTCTGATGCGTCGGTCGGCACATATATTGGAGCTGAAGTTGCCTTTGCTTTGTCTTCTGCTGAAATTTCTAGGGGTATTTTCAAGCTAGAAAAGTTATAGTTGTCATTCTTGTTTGTGATCTCATTCGTCGTCTCTTTCTGACTTTTCCTTGCAAGCGCAAATCTGAACCCATCCATACAGGAGATAAATAGTATGTATTAAGAGCTTGGCTTGCTTAGGACTGACTGTTTTAACTGGCTTGTTTTGAGATCATGGGTTGGATGGGATTTGCTTTGTGGTAGAATATCTAGATGGATGGTACAATTTGATTTCCCAGAATCCTTACGGGAAGCAGCAGCCCAGCCAGCCCATAACAGATTTAGGTAACATAGAATTAGGTTTAAATCACTTAGAAAAAATGTATCCCCAAATGGCTCTAAAATTTGTCGTAGACCGGAGGAAATGTTTTGAAGGGTTAGGTATCTCGTCAATTTGGCTAAGTCTTGCTCAAGAAGGCAAAGTTGTGCGGTTTTTGGCGTTCCATGGTCTATTTGACTTGCATCACGTGCCATTAAAATCATGTGATTATTAGTTCAACCGAGGTAAGTTGAACTTCTAATTAGACTCTACAATGTCAATAAGCACACCTATTACAGAGCTTCTAAAAATAAAACACCCAGTCTTGTTAGCTGGTATGAATGTGGCAGCTGGTCCCAACTTGGCAGCAGCTGTGACCAATGCTGGGGGCCTTGGAACTATCGGTGGTGTTGGTTCGTATACTTTCTGGTTCTCGTGTATTAACATGCAGGCTATAGCCCCGAAATGCTCAAAGAACAAATACAGACGTTGAAAAATGCTCTGGTCAACAAGGACGCTGCATTCGGGGTGGATCTTTTGCTCCCACAAGTTGGCGGGTCGGCCCGGGCTACCAATAAAAGCTACGTGGGGTCTAATGAGCAACTCGATGAACTCGTCGATATTATTATTGATGCTGGTACATCGTTATTTGTTTCTGCGGTTGGTGTTCCTCCGAAATTTGCTGTCGACAAATTACACCAGGCGAAGATCCCCATTATGAATATGGTTGGTCACCCAAAGCATGTAAAAAAGGCACTCGACGCCGGCTGTGATATTATTTGTGCACAAGGTGGCGAAGGAGGAGGTCATACCGGAGCAGTGCCTACCACAGTTCTGATTCCAAAAGTTGTCGACATTTGCCGCGGCAAAAAGTCGCCATTGACCGGAAAGCAGGTCCCAGTGATTGCTGCAGGTGGTCTTTACAATGGACGATCGCTCGCTGCTAGTCTCATGTTTGGGGCAGATGCAGTATGGGTGGGCACACGCTTTGTTTGTGCCAAAGAGGCAGGAGCCCCAAAAGCGCACCAAGAAGCTATTGTCACTGCCGGCTATGACGATACTATTCGAACGCTGATATTCACCGGACGCCCTTTACGTGTGAGAAAGAACCCTTTCATCATGGATTGGGAGAATAAGCGAAAGGATGAGCTGCTGGAGCTTACAGGTAGAGGGGTATTACCTGCGGAATACGACCTTGACCGGCTTGACAAAGAGGGCAAACTCACTGACGAGCTAATGGATCAGGCACATCCATTTTTGATGGGGAATGTGGCAGCCGTCATTGACGACGTCAAAACTGCCAAGGAAATTGTGGACGAAATGGTCACCGAGGCTGTCGAAATTATGAAAGAAAAGCATAACACTCTGAGGGCTCGTTTGTAGATTTATGTAAACCATATTAAGTTTTCGAGAGTTAAAACATAACGTCTTTTCTTCAATCATGTTGGATTAGAATGTGTACTACTGACACTGCAAGACACGTTTCACGATGGTTATCATGAAATTGCCGCTGTTGATTTTATGGCCTCTTCGATTGAAATTAACGCGAAGTCAATTACTACTCTCATCCTCTTCTTCGCTGTGAGTGCGGATGAAACTTGGTTGACATTAGTCGATTGCACTCGTGATTCATCCATTTACGATTCGATTTCATCTGGGTTTGAAGGCTATTCGAATCCCTTTAAATCTGGTCACTGTTCCTGTTCTGACGGTTCTCATCCTTCTGGCAGCTCAGTGTATCCCAATTGGAGTTGTTAGGGATGGTATCATTGGTACAAACGGTGTGAAACCTTACAACGTTCTAATCCTCTTTTTCTCTCTTGCTTATATGGCAATCACATTAGATCTAACTGGTGTATTACAAGCGGCTGCTTTTTGGGTAAGCAATAAGGGTGGGAGTTCTGGTTGGCGATTATTCTCCTATTTCTACGTTTTGGTACTTTTGCTGGCTGTTTTCATGGGCAACGACCCTGTGATTCTCTCTGGGACGGCGTTCTTGGTTTATTATACCCGAGTCACAGAAGTTTCCCCAACTGCATGGCTCTTCTCCGAATTTACGGCATGCAACACTGCCAGTATGGTTCTTTTTGTGGGGAATCCCACCAATGTAATCTTGTGTGAGGGTTTTGGTATCAACTATTTGGCATATTCTGCATATACCATCGTCCCATTTCTGTTTTGCAGCCTGGGCGGTTTCGCAGCTCTATGTTTTCAATTTCGAAGTAGGGAACACTTACCAAGACAGATTCTCTCCCCACTTCTTGATCCCAAGAGTGTACTTCATGATCCCTTTGGCGCCTGGGTAGGAGCAATTATGCTGATCCTAGCATTACTTCTCATAATTGGAGTCAGTTTTGTTGGCGTGGATGTCTGGGAGGTAGCACTTCCTTTTGCTCTCAGCAAACTGCTGTTTGACTTCTCATGGGATTACTATCGACTTCAAAAACAGGGGAGTGGATCGTTGGAGATGCAACCGCAATCGACTTCAGAAACACAGGTAGGCAGGACAGCGTCCAACGCAACCGAAGTGGACGCGAGGAGAAGGCCTCCGATACGAATACAGAGAAGGCCAGATGACAGTCAGGTCGGACGAAGCAGAGTTCAGAACACTCCTGTGTCTTGGAACGGTGTCAGAAGCGACCCAAATACCGCTTGGCTTCACTACTCTAAATTTCAGCAGAAATTCCCAACATTCACGACTGCATTACCTCGCTTACCGTTTGCGCTGCTCCCATTTGCATTCGCACAATTTACGTTAGTAGAAGCGTTGGCATACAATAATTGGATCACAGTATTTGCTCATTGGCTAGAGGTGGCGGTAGCAGCCAATCCAATTTACATTACTGTATGGCTTGTGGGTGTCCTTGGAGTGGCTCTTTGTAATATCTCTGGGACAAACATTGGTGCCACAATTCTGATGGTCAAGGTTCTCAAAGATAGCAAAATCACCGATGAGGCCTCCCTTGCTGGTGCCATAGCACTTGCCGTGGCATCCAACATAGGAGCTCTAGGGTTCGCGTTTGCGGCATCGCTGGCGGGGCTTTTGTGGAGAACAATCTTGGCTCAGAAGCAAATCAAGATAAAGCAGCGGGACTTTGCAAGATGGAATATATTGCCGCTGCTAACGATGACTATCATTGGACTGAGCGTAGTGTCGATTGAGATGCGAATCTTGTATCCTGGTCATTGATGTAGAGTTAGTATGAACAGTCGCGTGCCCCCGTTCCCACCAAACTAGGCCTGGTGCACACGACGGATGGGCCATGTAGGGCATAGCACGTAGCTCTAGTAATGAGACTGTCCAACGCCCACAGCTCCGCCAGCCATCTGTCTCCCGCGGGGCCCCAGCCTAGTTGTCAGATCGCTGACACCGCCGAATTCGAAAAAGTACGTACGACACCGAAGACCTCTTTTTCTGTACTTTCAACAAAGAGCACTGCGATGAATACAAACTTTGTGCAGGGAACTTTGATGAACGGAGCGAGTCCAGCTGGCCAGAACTCAAGGGTCATGGGCGCGTTTGGCGGTGGGAGCAAGATTCTATGTCTGGCGGATATCAGGGGTATGATCACACCTGTGGCAGCCATGAGACTAACTTTCTAGGCCAGTTGACAGCTCTCAACCGGATTGCCAGGGAGGCAGGTGCCGACTATATCGTGCATACGGGGGATTTTGGGTTCTATGAAAAGTCGTCTCTCGACCGCATAACGGAGAAGACTCTGCGACATGTCGTTCAATACTCCCCGCTATTGTCGATGGAAAGAAAGAAAGCGCTGTCGGCAAACGATGCGTCAGGGAAGACGCTAATGGAAAATATCAAACACTCGAGTGACCCTATCCTGTCCGAGTTGGAACTTCTTCTGTCAGGCGAGTATAGGCTCGACGTTCCCGTATATACTGTCTGGGGTGCTTGTGAGGATGTAAGAGTGGTGGAAAAATTCAGGAGCGGGGAATACAACATACCCAACCTACATCTTGTCGACGAGCATTCTTCAGGACTGATAGATGCTGGAGGAATCAAGCTTCGTCTATTAGGTTTAGGTGGGGCTGTTGTGATGCACAAGCTCTTTGACAATGGAGAAGGGCAGTCGACGATTGCCGGTGGGCAAGGCACTATGTGGACTTCTTTATTGCAGATTGGAGAGCTTATTGACACCGCTACTAGAGTATTTGATAATTCAGAAACTAGAGTTTTACTGACACACGGTAGTCCAGGGAGGGAGGGACTTCTCTCTCAGCTGGCCCTTTATTTGCGTGCCGATCTGACTATATCCGCCGGGCTTCACTTCCGATATGCCAGCAGCTACAACGACTTTTCTGTTCTTTCTAGTACTGAGCTGTTTAAATCTAAACTCTCAGCATCAAGGGCACAATTCTTTGATGTGTGGGACACTGTCAGAGGAGAAGTTGAGCCTGCAGTTGCGAACAACGCCAATCAAAAGAAGTTACTCGATCTTGCACTTGATGCGTTTACCAAGATGCCACAGAATGCGACTGCTCCTTCCAATGCTGCGGATGAAGCAGTGTTTAAGAATCTGTGGCATTTCAATCTCTGCGACGCAGCATTTGGCTCAATCATTCTCGATATACTAGATGGCCGAGTCAGTGCGGATATCAAGAGCCAAGGCTTTAATTTTGGATATAGGCGGCCGTCCAACAAGCCGAATCATAAGTTAAACGACCAGGCAACTTCATCAACACAATCCACGGAGAACAAAAAGCAGATCACTCGGCCCTCACAGGACCAAGAACCCGCATCATCTGCTTCGACTGCAGCAGCTCCCGAAGCTTTAGACACGACTGCATCAAATAATACTAATAACGTTTCATCCTTTGGTTACGGAGATGTGCGAAAAGAAAGCTCTGGTGAGCAACGGCAGCCTGGACTGTGGGTCGATGTGAAAGACTCGTCTGTTGATGCTGACACCGTTGCCACTTACTTTGCCGAGGAGGACCGAGCAAACATTGTGAGAAAAGACAAGAAAAATTCCAACAAAACGAGTAAAATATATTTCCTCATCTACTTTAATTCACGAGACAATGCTATGGCAGCTATTGACCGTGCTGATCGCGAGTACGTCAATCATATCAAAGAGTCAGAGTACGATCGGAAGCCGAGGTATGATCGACAAGCCAGCTGGCGTGGTAGTGACAGTGATCGTCCGCGCTACAACTCAATTGGTGGCGGATTTCGAGGCAACAGAGACGGGACATTCCGAGGACGTGGTGGATTCTCACGTGGGCGTGGGCGTGGCGCGTCAAGAAATGCATCTGATTCGAGTGCTGCAGCTGGCGAGCCTGCGACTGTTTCCTCTCCAGCTCCCGTGGAGGAATAAATGGCGGTTACGCGGATGGTAGAAGTCTAGAAGTTAGCCAGCAGCCACTTGTCGGTGTACCAAAATATAGGACAATATATCTTTGTGTAAAGTGTTTCACCTTCCCTGATTGGACATTAACTTACAATCCTCACAAGCTTCACGCTTGAAGGGCTATTTACATCATCCGTGGTCTCAAAACGTTACATGTGATAAATTATCCTATAATTCATTATGTTCACTTGTTGCACAGGTGAACCACCCTCCTCTCTCCCAGTCGCCGGTTTCGTAAATGTTCATATTCCGAACAAGTGCATTGCTGATTCCTTGCAGAAGCTCCTCCATCCGGTCAAAGAAGATCGGTTTTAGGATCCAGCCGTCAAATCCTGAATCAGAGTAATGCCGATGATTTGTTTCGAGTAGAGATGCGGAGACTGCGAATATCGGTATTCTCCCATTTGCAAGGTGCCGTTTGCTTATCGTTTCCTGAGATTTCTCCTGATCGCGAATGATCTTGGTCGCTTCTTGGCCGTCACATATTGGCATTTGCATGTCCATGAGAACTACATCGTAGTCGTGGCCTTCAGCAGCAAAGACATTAACACAGTCCTGTCCATTCCGCGTCAGCCGAATAGAATGCCCACTTCTTTCTAACCGCTTTTGGAATATCTTGCTGTTGATTGGATCGTCTTCCGCCACTAGAATGTTCATGCATCCACGCTTTTGCAGCGATTTCCTAGACTGCTCCGGGTTGAGCTGGAGACGATGGGACAAGCCGAGATCATTGGTCTCACGATGTGCACTTACGGCACTCATGGGGACTGCAGACCCTTCGATACCAATACTCACTAAGGCAGCACCACTTCCGCTAGCTTCTATAGACGGGGAGTTTATTCTTCCCGAGCCCATGAATGGCGAAGCCTCATCTCGGTAATTTTGGTTTTCAAAAGATTTAGAATCCACGAGACGATAAATTTCTGACTTTGCACTCCGATTGCTTGTCGCGCTTCTCGCACTTGTAAGGCTGTTTAGACTCTCATCACTGGTCTGCCCATTCCAAAGCGGGTGAGAAGTTAACCGACCTCTTGGAGACCTTACAAGTGTGACTTCCCTCGAGGTCATAAGAGACGGAAGAGAGGCTGCTCGAGGAGAGCCACGAGCGGTAGCAGAATCTTCTTCACAAGCATTTATATCCGCAAGTGACGAGGGTCTTTGCAATTCATTTGTTCCGAGACGAAATGAAAATTGTAATGTAAACTTTGTCCCCTCCCCCACATGTGATTTTACCCGCATCTGCCCATTCATATTTTTGATGATACGTGCAACCACAGCAAGCCCCAGGCCCAGCGTGCGCTTTCCAGACGGCGGAATGCTTCGGGGTTCTTTTGAATAACTATGCGAATCTGCGGGCTTCTGTGTGCTCGAATTAATGGAGACAAGTGAATCTGTCTGTCCGTCTTCGTCCGTTTGGACTTGCTCCAGCTCTCTGAAAAGGGTGGCTAGTTGTTCAGGAGGCATACCACTACCTGTGTCTTCGACAGAGACCTCTACCTCGACGCGCTCCGAATCCATCATCAATACGTTGTTTTCAATCCTTATGCCCCCCGAGGTTGTATGCTTGACAGCATTGGCGGTGACGTTGGTGAGTGCTTGGTGTACACGAGCCTTGTCGCCAATTACCATGTATGGTAACTCGATACTGTCTTCAATATTAATTTTTAAACTTTTTCGTTCTGCATCAGCTTCAAAAGCACCACAGGCCTCGCGAATTACCGACCGTAAGTCAAATTCCTCCTCATTATTGACGAGTTCGAGCCCGTTTTCAGTACGTGTTAGATCTAAAAGATCATTGATTACGTAAACTAACGATTTCGATGCTGAATGGGACCGTGCGAGGTTTTCTCGCGTCTCTGAATCCAATGAACCTTCCATCGCAATTTCTAAATAGTTTATTATAGCATTGAGTGGCGTTCGGACTTCATGGCTGGCATTCGACAACAAAAGGTTCGTTAGTTGCGAATTGTGTACTGCAGTTTCCTTTTGCCTCCATACTTCAATGAACTTCCCATATACTAGACACAGTACGGCTGCAGTCTCAATTTGATCTTCTGTCCATTGGCGAGACTTGCCACTCAATGTTTCAGACCAAGTTTGGAAACTTTTGCGAGGTTCGAGATAACCATTGGTCCCAGAACGGATCACCTTTTCATAAGGATTTCCAGCCCAGCTCACTGTTTGCGTATGGCCTCGACGGAGAAAGACAATGAAGTCTCTTCCACCGGAGGAAAGCGGAACGACCAATAATCCAGCAATTATTTTGAGCCCTTTAGCGTATTTAAAATCAGGAAAGTCCGACCGTATATCTTGTGAAAGTGTTACGGAGAGGAAGCGTTTAACTTTGAGGTACTCATGAATTGCCAAAGCCTCCTGAGTGTCTTCCAAAGCACCGAGTATTTTGGTTTCATCACGTATCGCAACAAGCCCAAAGTCTGCGTCGAAAAGTCTAAGGAGATCATTGGAAGACGCAATGATATACCCAGTAGGATTTTCCTCAGTTGGCACAGTGTTGATTAATTTTCTCGCATGCAAGCGCATAGCATATGAAAGCCTTTCAATATTCCTAGAAAGGGTCTCGCCGACTAAGCGGCACATCTTCCGGATAGGAAAAGAACATCGCGATCCTCTATTACCATAAGAGTGACAGCTGACAAGACCCCAGAGCTCGTTGAAAACAGTGATAGAAATTGACATGCTGGCTTTCACAGCCATGTTTCGAAGATATTTAACGTGGATGGGGGACATCGCACGTAAATATGCGTGAGTCATGTCAATTGGCCTTTTCAAGTCCTCTTGCGTGCGGCATACTAGCCTACTTGTAATAGCGTCCCGATCGTATAATAACCTAACCTTGTTCAACTTATACAGATCCCGAGCTTGTGATGGTATATCACTCGCAGGGAAATGCAAACCATGATAGAAGTCTTTAGTAGCTTGAGGATCGACTAGTTCAGCAACGACTTTTCCATTCCACGCTTCATCAAACTGATAAATCATGACTCGATGAAACCCAGTGAGTTCTTTAATAACGCCGATTGCGATTTTCAGGAATGTCTGCAAGTCTTCTGCAGAACCGAGTTGTTCATTCACTTGATACATAACATTAAACGCTTCCATCGCAGCAGCTTCTCCACGAAGTTTTCTTGCCACGGCTAGCATGCGCAGAGGTTTAGCCATAGATCGAGTAGACTCCTCAATAGCAATTTCAGAGGGATTTGTTGCAAGAGTGCTTGCAGGACTTTCTGAAGTCTCGAGCGGTGTGACAAGGGGATTGAGCGTGTCATTTTCGAATTCAAATTCGCAAATGATGAAGTCCTCGTTTGCAGGTGACCTATGCATTGCGCACCAATACGTGACAGCGCTTTGATCTTTATTGGGTTTCAAGAATAAAGTGAAAACATCCGGCCCAGAAAGTAAAAGATCCTCACTACCCATCTCAACATAGTTGACATGGTCAAGAAAGACATCCTTTTGTTCCTCGGATAATAATTCCGTAAAGCATTTCAGTAAGAAAAGCTTCTGTGGCGATATCCCGAGTATTGTTTGGGAATTTTCAGACACCACCCGTACGGCAAAGTTTTCATCTTCACGTCGAAGGGCAAGTAGAACGCCAAATGATTGAATGCTACCGGGAATATGTATTGGTTCGTCCTCGCATTGTTGCAAGCCTTCGTTTCCATGCACACCCATGATAACATGATGCCCTTGCTCGTTTTCAAAGTGCTGATGCCGCGTAGTAACATGAGCGAATTCAGAAGCAGCTGGTTTTGGTTGAGCGGTAAAGTCAGATGCTTGCGTGTGATTTTGTTGATTTAATGGAGCCGAAAGGGGAGTCGAGTCAATCGACATTGCTGAGCGTATCGGGAAGATGAACTCATCAGCGGCTTGAGAGGAAGTAGTCCTAGCGCGTTGCCCTTCTAACCTTCCATTGCTCATCAGGGTCCTCAACTAGGTCTGTCTTTATATGGTAGCCACACTCACCACCGCTCAGCAGCGCTCAGTCTACGCAGATGCAAGTGAGGACAACAAGGCTGGCTCCTAGCCCTATAATTTGCGGTAATAGCCTCTCAGGAATCGATTAGAAGGGGGGGAGAGGGTGGTTGTAGATTATCGATTGTGGGTTTCGGGAGAATATCGGATTTTCCAAATTGTGGATTTCTACGAATGCGGTAAAGATGCGGTAACCACAATTTTCCGATCACTTTCGATCGCAGCTTGCACCCACCGTGTTTGACCAATGACCTCCAACTTGGTCCCAACGAGTATGTAAATCTTATGCAGAAGTAGGGAGAAGCAGGGTGTAGCATGTAGCTTGAAGCTTTAGGGACTTTCGGACAATATTATCGTGTCGACTCTCGTTGCCTCAGCCACGCATGAGTAGGAAGATTGTGCCCGCCATCGCTCATTACAGGAGTGGCGGTTTCCTGATTGTCCTGGATGATGAGAGCCGGGAAAATGAAGGCGACCTAATCATTGCCGGAGAACATGCTTCCGTGGAAAAAATCGCCTTCATGGTGAGACATACGTCTGGGTTGATTTGTGTCCCCATGACGAATGAACGTGCTGATGCACTGGGACTGCCCCTGATGGTCGCAAGAAAGGAATCCAGTGAGAGGCATGGGACGGCTTATACTATCAGCGTAGACTATGCTCTAGGGACAACTACGGGAATCAGTGCCCATGACAGATCATTGACCATCAATAAACTTGCAGACCCGACTTCTACTGACACAGACTTTCTTAGACCGGGTCATGTATTCCCTTTACGCTCTCATGATGCTGTTTTAGGTGGTCGGCGTGGTCACACAGAAGCAACCATTGCTTTGTGTAGGTTAGCCGGTTGCTCGCCTGTAGGGGCAATCTGTGAACTTGTTCGAGGTCAGGATGGAAGTATGGCACGATTCGATGATTGTATACGCTTTGGGAAAGAACACAGCATTCCAGTCATTACCATTGAAGACATCCAAGATTACATAACCTCGAAGGCCAACTTGTCTGCCTGAACTCACAAGGGAATCATAAGGAGAATTGATATATTTTTCGATGCGCCGAATTTTGGTACATATTGGCGAAAGCACAATGAAGGAAGTTCTGCAAATGTACGTAGAGCAATGTGAAAATACCTCCCTAAGATTGCGACGGAGAAAACTGTCCAAAAACACCTTTGATAGAAAGGCTTTACACTGCCATGGCAAACTGGTCGTGGCAGGCTGCATTGCAATGATCCATAATGCCAGAATTGGACGCTATAGCCATATGAGGGGAATGCTTCTTAAGCGTTTTATCTTCCCTTGATAAGAGGGTATAGACGAGCAAGATGATAGTTGATCGTTTCCTTCCGTTTGGGCTCAGGCTTGTGCGTCTTCATACAATTGGTGAGTGCCATCGCAAACTTCTCGCATGCCTGATTATCCACAGCACCTCCACTCGATGCCCAACATCCTAGCAAACCTGCCACTTCTGTAGCACATGGACCGCTCTTTTGTTTGCCGCCATTTCTAGACGTATTGCGAAGCTTCAGTCGCTTCAAACTATTTAGTCTCGGAATTGTCATGGATCGGGAATCTACGACGCGAAAATAGAACCAAATATTGGAATGGATGATTGGCTTGGACTTAGCCATTCGACTGAATGCTTCCACGCTCCAAAGAGACGCAAAGTGAGCGTGGTAAGTGGGTCTACGGAGGGAAAACCGGACGATTGGTTATGCAATGTGGTTGATAATATAGTACAAAACGGAGCAATAGCTTTCGATCGCGATGAATTGCAGGTGAAGCTTTCACATCTTCTGAAACAGGATAAAAAACACGACCAATCGTCGTCTCTACAATTTGAACTTCTCGATCTTCTTGGAGCGGAGAACTTGTCCTTTATTGACGAAGTTATGTCGACATCAAAGACGCATGTAAGCTCATCTACTGCTCCCGATGAGACGCGAGCGATAAATGGCCGACTCTCAAGCAGCAATTCAGTGGATTTGCCAACACAGCTGTGCCAAAAGCCTAATAAAACAGCCCATAGAAAGGAGTCCAGAGATAGAGTTCAAGAAGATCAACATCCCAGTGATGTTCCCACACAAACGTACAGCAAGCACTCGAGCTATCCTTTCCCAATCGCAAAAATGTCACTCAATATCCAAACACAGAATTGCAAGTCGGGTAGCCGCACCTGCAATCGACCAGACCTCGACATGCAATACTACCACTTTCTCTCTCACAGTAACTCCTTAGCTTTATTTCGACACCTCCGCCACCACTTACCCTTCTATAGGGTAAAGTATGAAGCGCACCAGCGCGTAATTTTGACGCCACGTTATACGACGGTTTTCGGGTTAGACATCTCCTCAATTTTCAACGAGAGCGGCAAGGTTTCTGATGCCACAAATCCGACTTTGAGTATTCCTTCCCGCTATAGATGTTCTCCAAGACCGATCCCACAATGTCTGCAACTGATAAAAGAAGCCGTCGAAGAGTTGTCAGGGGAACTGTTCACACATGTCCTTGTCAATTTTTATAGTGGAGGCCAAGACTCGATCTCTTACCATTCAGACGATGAAAATTTTCTCGGGCCATTACCCTGCATTGCTTCACTATCACTTGGAGCTCGTAGAGATTTTCTTATGAAGCACAAAGACTCGAAGAAAGATGCAGATGTGCTCAAACTAAATTTGGAGAGTGGGGATATGCTGGTCATGCGAGGGACCACACAGAGTCGGTGGCTTCATTCTGTTCCAAAACGCAAATCTTCTGGAAATCGAATGAACATTACGTTCCGGAAAGCAATTCTGCCTGCAGGCACGATGAATTATGTGCGATATAATATTGGGACTGGACCGGTGTATCGGTGGGACGGGAAAAATATGGTGTGCCAGGGTTCATGAACCTCCATTCAATTTCCGAAAAACGTTCTTGCTTGCAATGCGTCGTCCTTGTGTGACTGCCTTCTTGCGTCCCATATCTCTGACCGGTTCTTCCTTTCTATTCTTGGATTTAGGGACAAAGGTCGCTTGCATCTCTCCATGCTCTCCTCGTGAAATTCTCAGATTGTTCTCTTTCTCTTTAACTTCATGTAGACTTTGTAGACGTGACTCAAATGGTAAGTCACAATCTCTCTGTGGTTCCATATTATTCTCGACCACCAGATTAGCTCGGCTTGACGGCCGTAACGAGCAGGCCCTTCCGTGTGATAAACAGTATTCACAGTCGTCATGGCCATCTCGCAATTGACATTTGCTCACCTTTTGTATACATGCAATGCATGACCCTCTTTTTTTCGAGCTAGGAAGATCCTTATTCTGCTTCTGTCGTATTGGAGCCATACTTTCATTTCATAGGCGAACTCACGAATACGAGTATAGTGTAATTTTTTCCCTCTCTGAATCTATGTACAAAAATGCAATGCCTATGATGAAGACTCTGAATGGTACTCTTCTGCATCCGATAACTCAGCCGCGGTCATTTGCCTCGGGCCCCGCGTTGGATTTAATTGCTGGAACTCATGAGTTTCCTCATTAACTTCGTAGTCCGGATCTTCAAAGACCTCTTTAAACCTTTCATCCACTGCATCACGCCGACTATGCTTCTCGAGTCGCTCCGCCAATCCTTTGTTAACCTTGACACGCTGTGGCTTCGCAGAGCGAATCCGAGACATCCGTTCTTTCTGGATTTTTTCGTTGATTGTCTTCTTACGGTGATCCTCATACATGAAAGGATCAGCAATCAATTTGGCCTTGTCGTATAGTCTTAAGTCGATAAAGAACCCGTGCATGTAAGATCGCACTAGGTTTGTCCCGATAAGTTGCTGCAGACCCAAGCCGGCAAGCTCTTTGCGTGTGACAAATTTGTAGTTGTCGTAAACAGTCGAAACGGGATTTTCTTCCATTTCCTCAGTAACATTGTCAAGAAAGCGGCACCAAGAAGGTGAGGGTCCGAGCAGAGGCACATAATAAGTATGCATAGGTATACCCTCATTGGCAACAAATATCATTCCACTTCCAGGAACTGGGCAGACATCATTGATACCAACAGTTGGTTCGATAGAAGTGAAGGGGGTTCCATCTAGTCGATCCCAAATTTTGATGATCGTAGAGTCTGCTGACAACACCCTTGATTCTCCAGGTACGGCATCCAGGAAGTGCAAACTCTTGATAGGGTCACCGTAGCCTTGATCCTTTTTCAACAGTGGAGAGGAAGATCGGAGGTCGAAGAGTAGTGTTAGTCCAGTGGATGTACCAGCTGCGTACAACAGCCCATTCTCGTGAAACGAGCCTGCAGTAACACTAGCCGCTGAATGGCCCGTATGAGCATTAACCGAAAGCGTCGCAACGCAACTGGCTGTTCGCGGATCCCAAAACTCGACAGTCCCATCTGCGCCTCCGAAGGACAAGAGTCCATGAGCCGGGTTAACATTGACAGCATTGACGCCACGGTCGCAATTGGTCGCCCTTGGTCGCATAAATGTTCCCCTTTCCAAATTGAATCGATAGACTTCGCTCCCAGCTGCACCAACATAGACATCACAGGTTTGCGAATGATAAGCCAAGCTTCTACCGAACCTTGGTATTCGCAGCTCATAGTGAATTCCTCCTTGAGCGTGGAACTCAAGAGTTCTGTCTGATTGCAAGTGCACACTTTTGGTCCAATCGTCTGAAAGTAGGATAAATGAAACATTTTCCGCTCTTGTATGTCGATCAAATTTCAGACCGAGCTCAGAGAATTCGTAAACATGGATCTGTGGTTTGTACGTGCCAGTGGCCATGGCAAACCTACCATCTTCGGTGACCTTGATGCAATTGCTTGCTTCCGAAAATTCAAAGTCCTGTAGTAACTCAATACGCGATGAATACTCGAGATCGTTTCTTAAGGCTTTCTTCCTTTTTCGCGCAAGCCAATCTGGGAGTGACGTGGGCGCACCTGCACCAGAAACAGTGTATACTTTGACTTCGTTTGCATTTGTAACCTTCAGCACCATCTATGAAGCCTTGCGCTCTCGCTTCCAGTCCATCATAAGTTGCGGTACCTGAAAGTTTCAATCCATCAAGATTTGTCGGCACGTGATCGACCTTGCCCGGAGAATTTCTATCCGATCGACTCCGATGCAGGAGGTTGAGAAACACCCGCGATCTTGCACCACGGACCCTCCTCCTTGGACTATTTATTGACTGTATGGAGATGGAGCACAATGGTTTGCTTTCTGGAATCTATCTGCACCCAGGTATTCCCGGTTTGCTGACGAATGCAAAGTACACTTCCGTATCATTGATTGGTTCTGCTGTGGTCCTATACGCGGAATTGCTTCTGCTGCGCACGAAGTTTCGTTTGTTACAAGGCTCAATTGCGGTTCTGGCCACTGCTATGTGGCTTGGTCTGCCGTACTATGCGCCGTTTCAGTGCGGCGTTCTAGACAGCCTTCTACGCTTGTGCTGCGGATGTGCTGCAATGAAGGCTTTGGAGATGTATATCCGTCGTTCAAGACCTCCTATACCAAAGTATCCAATGTCGAATGCGTGGTATGCATTTAATCTCCTCTGGGAGCTTCGATTTGAATCTTTTGACATCTCTACTGTCAGAGCTCCGCCGTACGAATTCAACGAGACTAGCGAATTTTTTTTACATGCAGTTTTATTCGGTATATTCCAGTTTCTTCCGCAAACCAACCTTGTGAAAGCTGACTCGATGATTATCTCTATATACCTATTATGGACTTTTTGCAATTATTTTCTACGGTATCGCAACTCGGTAGCCTTGTTTGGGCCCATCTGGAGAGCAACAGACCTTTCTTCATTTTGGTCGGAAACCTGGCATAACGCATTTTCCTCTCCTTGTCATGTACTTGGGTACAAGCAGTTTAGGCGTTTTGGCAAAGTCCCCGCAGTCTGTGCAGCTTTTTTTCTGATGGGTATCTGGCATGCTTGGTCGCTTGCACCTATTGTAGCACCTGCCGGTCGTATTCGCGTTCTAGTCTTTTTTGTTTCGCAGGCACTGGGATGCGCTTTAGACACCGCGATATGGAAACACCACAAGACCACTTTGCGTATGATTTGCAGCTGGATGTACTGCAATTATTGGGCGCTTTGGACAGTGCGAGAATTAAGCATACCAGATGGGGTTACCAATATAGCATGGAATCATATGTGTAAAGAATTCACTCGATAGAGCAGTTAAGTCTGTCAGCGTGATCATGCATTGAAGGAGTTACCACTGAGTCGAAGCACCGTACACATATTTGGTGTAAGCGAACCCTATGGAAGCTGTTTTTGATTGGCAACCCTAAATTGATGGGTCTGTTCAAACGCTGCGGATAGCTTTAAAAAACTACCCACCCCTCAACTTTAAGTGGCTAGACGAAGTCTAAGATTAATAACATATTCTATTTCATGATGCAGTAAAAGGTTTTTACTTGCCGTAGACCACCACCGTGAATGCTTACATCAACTCTTGATGCTAGGTCAGATATTCCTCCAAATGCCGGAGCACAATACAAAAACTGCCTGCGGAAAAGTCTTTGCCGCTTATGAATACAGAAGATTGAGAATGATTGGCATCCATGCCTTGATAGATAAATGTTTTGAGGCTAAAGCACCACCAACAAGCAACTGTCCAACATGCTCCAATCAGTTCAATGGCATCGATTGGTAATTGCTGAGACCAAATTAGGACTTACCATCGTTCCAAATCCTATAACTACCATCAGGAAATAGAGGTGAGAGCACCACGACGTATAAA
>JAABUZ0100004602.1_pt1 | contig 18870 bp, 16 predicted proteins | sample 5562091 | NCBI WGS metagenome assembly JAABUZ01 (sample SAMN12813069, study PRJNA571459) | rock metagenome | isolation source: Antarctica rocks | place: Antarctica: Victoria Land, Linnaeus Terrace sud | collected 2015-12-21 | reverse complement strand
GCCACAAAGGCAACCAGGACCTGCAAAGCAATTGGTGTCTCAATCACAGTGTAGGCCGATATCGCCAGCAATTTGTCTAGTCCCGGGGCATGTGGCATATAAGTGAGTACTATCCAGATAAAAAGAGAGTTCACAAAGGCAACCAGGAAGACCCAACCTGGAGGCAGGAATGATGCCGCCAAAAGAACTATCTCTATGAGTAAGTCAAAACGGGGTAGATCATTGACGTCCAGACCACTTGGCGTAATAATGAGGCCAGAAAGATAACCTACCTCGAAACCAACAAGTAGAATGATACCAGCTAGTGTGAGCCTGCCCTGACGATTGAGATAAAGGACGATAATGCTGATGAGGAGGGAAGGAAGAAATATATAGAAAAGACTACGATAAATCTCCCCTACAGGCAGTGCAGCGACCAAAAAGAGAAGCAGCCCAAGTAAGATCGTACTCGATAAGCGTCCACGCCGTGTTACCTCGCGCCGAGACAACGATGCATTCTCTGGTGCTTCAGATGGTGCAGTCAAAGCATACCACCACTCGAGAAGATTGAAAACTTTTTCTTGAGGATCACCTGTTTTCTTCGATGATTGCATGTTCATGTAAACGACCTTCCTATACATGGAAAAGATATGGAGTGTAGAAAGAATACATATGGAAGATGAGCAAGAATTGATTTATTAGACAGACAACAAAACACTTCCGTGCTTCATTGCGAGCGGGCTATAGCTCAGCTCGTAATGAAGCACGTTCCTCATGTAGAGTAGTGTTCAAAAGAAGAACACGTGTTCCCTTTCAATTGTTTGTTGCTTTCTCTGAGAAGATCACAGAGGGATCGTTTAGATGACCGGGCCCACCGGAGGCTTTGGATTCTGCAACTGGTGGAGGTAGTCGACCTGATTGGGCAGCAGGAACAGGCTGAACACGTCCGTAGAGGTACCTCCCAGTACTTTCTCTGTGCCCTTTACAATATCATTTTCTACCTTGGGATCAAGTGGTACTGGGTAGTCAGGTAGCTCTGGTACGCCAGGTTGCATTTGCGTCGGCCACATGGGAGCGTCGTTGGGTGCACCGGTCATAATCTTTGCACAGACGACGCAGGTCCATACGAAGTTTCTCAATGGACTCTTTACTGGAAGTCCAGCCAGGAGCGTTCCCTGGACCGGGATGATTGTTCCTGTGTCGATCTTCTGAGCAAGGCTGGTGGCGTTGCCGTTGACCTGGAGAACACCGTCCTGACGTGGGAGGTTCTTCAGCGCAGCTGTGATATCTGCCTGACCAGGGAACGGAGCCTGCACCAGGTAGGGAAAGGCAGCCTGGCTTCCCAGATCAGCATTCATATGATCGCAGCCAAGAACATGATCCGTCTTCGGGTCGAAGCCAATGACGTAGTCCTTCTTCGGTCGCATGTAGACAGTATAGTGGCTCTTTCCGTTCTGGCGACCAGCGGCAGCTACAATAAAGTCGGTGCCTGGACCCGCAGAGCAGGTATTGAACGTATCGTTGCCCTGGCCACCTACGAGGACGTCTCCTGCACCATCCTGGCTGCGAGAGACGAGATAATCATTGCCCGCTCCTGCTATGATGTTGTTTGATTTGTTCGAGCCGAGAAGAAGTTCTCCCCCATCAGCAGGACTTGTGCCTTTGATAGTAATTGCCGCAGTCCTGGCATACGCGCGTCCAACAGTGCCAGCGCCAACATGGAAGGCAAGTTGCAGCGTAACAAGGCCGAGCAGCATGATACCAAGGGCAATTCTATAGGGTAAGCGACTATGAGTTATTGTCCGTAGCATAGTACTGTTATCCTTTCGTACCGAAATTTTGTATTGTCGTAATGATGTACTGTCGTTTTTTAGCAAGAGGTCACTAGCCCTTGTAGCCTCTCTGGGATAAAGCAGCTATCAGCACTCCCTACCGAACCTGCATCGGCATGAGTCATCACTCCACCCGTGTAACCATTGTCGCTCAACGTCATATAATCACCAGGTTTTATAGCTGTCAGCGTTGCGCACCCAGAGTCATCTGTCGTCACATTTCCACTCTGGAGTGCAATAGTATTACCATCCCCACTATGTCCAAATGAGTTGTACGCGATAGCTTGCCCACTGATAGGATTGGCAGCAGCATCCCTCGCACATGCCTGTTCTGTCATCGTATCGTCGTCGGCCACATTCTGGTTAGAGATGGTGATAGTACTCGGTCCATCGGCACGAGCCTTAGCCGGTTGGTGAAGTACGGAATATCCTAAGAAGCCGACAAGCATTATACTCAGTAGTATCAGGGTGGGAAGCGAAATCACGAGACGCTTTTTGTTCATACGTATACCTTTTTCCCATAGATCTTCTCCCTCAGATGAAAGAGAGACGCAAGAATGGCAAGACCCTTTCACCACTCTTGCAGTTTCCTGACTATCTTCATCCAGACAATCATCAATGGAAATGCTATGAAAGGTGCTTCGTGTGTGTGATTTGACAATCAATTTGTCCTTCCTGGTGACGCATATCCTGTCCAACAGTTGGCTTTACAAGCCGTTTGAGAACCGCGCCTGAAAGTAATATTGTTCTGCTTTTGACGCATATCCGCGACTGTAGCGCAACTTTTGACAGAGATAGTGTCCATTGGTCCATTTGTACAGAAGTTGGCTTCTCCGCTCGCTTCCGTGTGGACTAGACGGACACGAATTGGTTCAAATGGGACAGGATATGGGTCAAAACTGCTAAAAGACTGTATCTGGTCTAACAAGAGCGAGCAACAGAATGGTTTCGCCTCGAATTGTTGCGTTTAGCTCTACTGTCTAAGGCAGCTTATCAGGCCAATGGACTACACTGCAATTTTGAACCATAAACTGTCCAGCGTAGTCGTTAACCCATAAAGTGTCAAAAAAGGACAGACCGATTGGCAAACCACAGTGTGTCTTAGCCATGCTGCACATCACTTCTTTGCATCATTGGTTTGATATATGTCAAATTTCTTCAGCCTGTTTCCTTTTGTAGGCTTCAAGAGGAAGTGTAAACGCTTATGGGATGGAGTGCAATCCTTTTAAGAGGTCTTCAAGAGGTCTTCAAGAGGTCTTCAAGTACAGCGAACTATTTTTGTGGCTTAAAAGAGCGTATAGACATGTCATGAAACGTGTATACTAACGTCGGGAGTCTTGTCTCCGAACCATCCTATAGAGTCATTTACCATCTGCCACTGAAAGTGATACGTACCTGGAATACCAGGCGTAGTGATCTGAAAATTGAACTGCCAAATATCTGCTTTGGTAGGAGGAGACCAACCATCAATACGATTATCCTGTGGGTTCCATCTAAAATTATCCTGTGGATTCTGAGAGCCTAAATGAAAGAGACTACCATTTGTATGGCTAAGATCAGTACCGTTCCAATTGGGACCACTCGTACGTTTCATTTTAAATTAATAGTTCAGCAATTGTCTGATCTTAGTCGCCTTCTGGGGATCAATTTCCTCGAGGAGCATCAAGCTCACCTCTCTGAGTATCTGTGCTTTCTGAGTATTTCCTTGATCTGACGCAGCATTTGCTAAGTCTTGCAAAATATGAGCGGCAAAGCTTTGCTTATCTTCAAAAGTACGTGAAAACTGCTCATGACCTGTTTTTATAGGGATGTACTGAGGCTGCGTATCTCTCATCTCTAAAGGTTGAGTATTCCATGAAATAGAAGACGTAGCATCAGTTATCCCACCAGTTGAAGCGGAAGTTGTTTCCTTTTGCTCCGCTTCATGGGAAAATTTATCCTCGTCAGAACTTTTTTCAGAAGAGAGTAAGCCTAATTCGTCCGCATTCTTCTCAAAGAGCACACAAAGCCGCTCTCGAAAGAATGGAGAAACATTTGCTCCTCGCTCCCATCGTCTCACATTTCTAGCATTTGTGTTCAGTTCCTCAGCTACTTTAACTTGTGACCAGCCGCGTAATTCTCGTTCGCGTTTCAACTGGTAATTGGGTTTCAACTGGTAATTGGGTTTCATCTCTTAAATTCCTTTTCTTAAGAAGGTCAACGTAATCGTTGATGAAAATTTTTGCCACTCTTTAGTAAGCAACGTTTCACTCTGTGTCATTTTTACTGTTCCTCATTGATTATGATCTACATTTCATAGTAATCTCTCTTTTTAGTACTAAAAGCTACCTTCCTAAATTGATTTAGGCATAACTGTAAATATTTTAATTAGATGACGCAGTTTTTTGATAAGTATCTGATGTATACTCCTAAGGGTTTCTTCAAGAGGTGAACCTTTATATCAGCCTGCAAAGCGCTTTCTCTCACAAAAGGAAAGAAAAGGGAATGCTGGCATTACGCCAAATAATTATCACATTTTACCGCCATCTAATTAAAGTATTTACAATTCACCTGCCCTTCGACCTGCCCTTGACTCCACTCATACGTCAGAGAGGCCAGGATGGCAGCCTGATCGCGCCGAATGCCTGTGGCAAAGGTCTGCAGTTCTGGGACACCACTCTTGGTAGCTCCTTCCAGCCAGGTCTCTAGTGTGGATGCCTTTCTCTTGCGAAGCATCTGCGCGAAGGCTTGCGCCAATTCACATGCCACCCTCACCTGAGGATGGGCTTGCTTTAAGAGGGCGAGTGTGTGCAGGTCTTCCGACGAGCAGTCCTCCGGTCTTCGTAGAACCAGCCAGGTGGCGCGACGGCTCGAAAGGCCAGCGCGTTGGTGGTGTTTGCTCTCCTTGGAGACCGGAGGATAATATCTTCGTGGTTTCCTCTCGGCTCCGCTTTCCGCTCGTAGCGCCGTCAAGTAATTGCGTACAGCGGTTTCCGAGCCATGGTACCCTTGGACGCGAATGGCCTGGTAGAGGGAAGCGATAGTGTGCTCTCCAGCAGCCCATTGCGTTTGCAAAAACGGCAGATAGGGGGCGAGTTTGCGTCCACGGTCGCTGCGCTCTTCGGGAAAGCGCTCAGCTTGAGCGTACTTCACGGCGGTCTTTTTGTGGATCCCAAGCATTCGAGCAATCGAAGCACCACTCCATCCCTGCGCAGACAACTCCTGCACGCGAGTAAAAGTCGCCAGGCGTCGCTCTCGTCTGGCTTGCCGCAGTTGCTCTGCTTGGGAACGGGCTGTGATGTGTGCGAGGTCTTGCTGGTCCAGTACAGCAGTTATCTGGTGCTCTTCTTCTGGAGTCAATGCGCGTCTCAGATCGGCGTGATGCCGCGCCAGGACTTTCCCTAGCGCTTCGGCCAAATTGTGGAGCACGTGCCAGCGATCGGCAATCTGAATCGCTTGTGGGGCTCCACGGTTGGCTCCATCCGCAAAGGTCGTGCCACGATCCCGGCTGATCAACTCCACAGAAGGATGCTCTTTGAGCCAGGCTGCAAAAGAGTCCGCCGAGGCATCTTGCAGGAGATCAATCGGGATATGACGCTCTAGATCGACGAGTATTGTTCCATAGCTCTGTCCCTTGCGCCAGGCCCATTCATCCACGCCTAAGACTTTGACTGGAGGTGAGGTGGGCAAGGGACCATGACGAAGCAGACGCAAGATGGTCGAAGCACTACACGTCATGGCCTGCTTTTTGCTGAGGCGAGCACCTGCTTCACCACCTCCCTCCTCTCCGAGCTGTCGCAGATTCTCGCGTAAGCGAGACGTCCGCTGCGCGTAAGGCAAGAGGAAGCCGGGTAAGGGTTCTGCAAACGTCTTGCGTGGGCAGGCGCGATTGGAGCAGCGAAAATGGCGCACGCGGAGCAGCAGCGAAATCGGTCGCCCACTTGAGGGCAGATCCATCGGACAACGGGTGTAATAGCTGTGCACGTGTGATGAAGCCTGTTGACAGTCAGGGCAACAGGAGCTAGAGGTCGTAGCACGGACAGTAATACGAATACCCTTCTCGGTTCTCTCTATCTGTTCCACACAAAAACCGGGAAGGTCTGGCAATAAAATGGCAAACACGAGTGGAGACTCTTTTCTTCAAAAGTGGAAAATGTTGGTGAGGAAGGTTCTCATCTCATTATACCACATTTTTTAGCCCAGGAGATGACGAAGAACCTTTTAAATGGCTCTCCCTCATTTTGTGTAAAAGCTCTAGTATACGTAACGAATCAATCGACACGGACTGGCTTCACAGAGGACTTACACTTTTGAATACCTATTTCCATCATCTCTAAATCACACAAAGTGAGGGAGAGCCATTGAGCAGAAGGAAGTTACCACATCTTGAGGTGACCTGTACTTGACGTACAGGAGGTCGAACATATTGCTCAAAAAGATCTGGATGGAGAGCACTATCAATTCTCTAGGAATCAGAAATGCGATATACTAAGAGCACGAATAGACAGGAAAGGATGTTCACTACTAGTATTGCTGTTCCGTACGCTTAATTCAATTGAATCTGGAAGAGAGAAAAGGTGAAAGTAACAATGAAGTGCAAAGGATACAGAAACGATGTAAGGGATTCTTTCTTTTGAGCTTTCTCCGGTTTCAGTTTTTCCTTTTGCTGTTTGTATTTTGTTGAGTATTTTCTTAAAGGTCGTACGATGAGTCTTGAAAAACAAAGGACATCGCTTGTCCTCACGGCTTCCAAATCTAGTAACCAGGATGCTTCTACTGACATGGAGGAAGACTGGTCGTTTGCTTCTTTGAAACCGAGTGAAACGTTGTGGGGACCGCATGGGTATCATCGCTATCCTGCTAAATTTATTCCACAGCTTGTTCGTCGTATTGTTAACAACTATTCTTGCCCAGGAGACCTGGTTGGAGATACCTTTGTGGGGTCTGCCACAACTGCAATTGAAGCGCTACGAAGTGGAAGATCTTTCTGGGGATCAGACATTAATCCGGTTGCACTGCTTATTGGTCGTGTCAAATGTACTCCCCTCATGCCTGAAGCACTTGAAAAAACATGGCAACAGTTAGCAGGACGATTGAAGCATGTCCCACGTGTTGGACGCCGTCCCCTTTCACATGCCGAAAAGGAAGCTATTCTTGCTATAGACATTGCTCGTGCTTCAGACGATGAACGTTTTGCTTATTGGTTCCCTGTGGCATATCAACGTGCTCTTGAGTCTATCCTCACCGAAATTCTGCTGATAGCAGATGAATCTTTTCGTCTCTTTTTCCTCTGCGGTTTTTCCAATATCTTGCGACGTTCCTCTATTTGGCTGAGTGGAAGTACGAAACCACAGAAAGACCTCGAAAAGTATCTTTCAGATCCCATTGAGGAATTCTGCAAACAGGTTCAAGATATGAGCAGACGGAATGGACTCTACTGGGCTGATTTAGAAAGAGCCGACATTCATCCTCATCACGCTACGATGAGATGTCACCTTACGCAAGCCGATGCACGACACCTTCCGCTTGTTTCAGGAGAACTTGATCTCTTGGTGACGAGCCCTCCCTATGCAACATGTTACGAATATCATGAACTGCACCAATTGACACATCTCTGGTTTACGCGCCATTGTCTCTTTTCTCCCACGCAAGATGAAGTCTCTTATATTGGCTCCAAAGCGACCTCCAAACGAAATCAGGAAGCCGATGCTCTGGCGGAATTGCCTTCTCCACAGGCAAAGCAAGCACTCTCCCGCCTTTCTTCACTCGCTCACGCTACTTCGGCTTCCAACATTCATCGGGAGGTCCGTCAATTGCAGTTTTATTTCCAAGATATGTATATGGCTCTGTGTGAATCGTACCGTGTCATCGCCAATGGAAAGAGAATGGTCCTTATTATTGGTGATTCACGAAGGAGGGGAATTACGATTCCAACTTCTGCTGCCTTATCTGAAATGGCAGTGGCTGTAGGATTTGAACTGGAACAGCGAATTGTACGAGAGGTGCCAGGTCGTATTCTCGTTAGTACCCGTGATATGACGACAGGACGGTTCTCATCAAGACCGCAAAGTGATGGCCAGGCATACTCTGAGGAAGATATCCTTGTCTTCTCCAAGAAAACTATTGAAGAAGAACCACTAGAAGTTAGAGAGGGATGGACCGTATGAAAGAAAGTAACTTTCCGCAACCTTCTCCCGAGCAACTTGTAGCCTTTCGGGAAGGAGACACCCTGGCCGCGAATGAAATTGTTGAGCTTGTTCTTTTCCCAATTCTGCGTTGGGCCTGGACGCAGTATAAACTTCTCCCTCCAGATGATGTTCAGGATATTGTGCATCAAGTGCTGGCGGAAATTTGTCATCATTCTACTCGTTATGATCCTGAAAAGGTCTTATTTACTACCTATGTCATTGGCCTGCTGAAGCTGAGGCTCGCGGATCTCTACGCAACACAGCAAGAGAGAGTGGAGAAGGAAGAATATGGACCCGATGCGTACGAAAAGCTACTTTCTTTGCCGTATAACGATACAGAGGCACTGGAAGAAGATACTCGTATCGTTCGCGAAGAATTTTACCGTCAAGTGGAAGAGCATTTGGAGCCTGTTGAGCGCGAGTTCTTCCAACTCATGCGAGAAGATGTAAAGAGTACCAGGGTGTTTGCCGCGATCCTTGTCCGCTATGGCTCTGTATCTGACGAGGAGCGCGAGGTAAAAAACAGAAAGGCGCGTCTCATGCGTAAAGTAGCATTTATAGGAAAAACGTTGGGTTATACACTGGAGGATCTGCGATGACTCAGCATCATGCGAATGGAGACAATACACCCGTAACAGGCCTACCGACGGAGACAGAGATTCTTCAAAAATGGTACCAGTATGCAGCTCAACAACCTGGATCTATTGGTTCACTGCTTCAGCTTCTTCGTTTTCGTCAACAAAAATCAGAAGAACAACAGCGCTTTGAGTTTGGGGTAAGTGCTGCAGATTTTGCGAAGCTACAGAGCATTGGGGTGCCTCGACTTGATCGCTTTCGTGTTGATGCACCTCGTATTGCAGCAGCATGCCATGTTGGTCAGACATTTCATTTCGTTCAAACGCTTATGCTAGCGCGGAATTTAGCGTCTCAAGAGCAAACAATGGATGAAAGCGAAGCCTACGAAGCCGCTTTTGATGCACCGGTTTCCGAGCAGGATGGGAAAGAAGAATGAATATGCCAATTCCTTCATTTCTTGCACATCCAGCATGGATCGCCAGGCAGATCGAAGATAGTATGAGCCAAGAACTGGCTGGCACGCAATTACTGGAGCATTTTCCTCGTGATGTGGCTGCTCTTGCCTCGGACGGCTTAGAGATCCCTATTCTTCGTCAGCCTCATCTCACGGTACACCATGCTCGTGAGTTTTTGTGTATTCTGCGTGGTGTCCCGTCTGCTAGTAGCACCGATAGTTTGGATCGTCCTCTCTACGGGCTCCTCCATATTGGTCCACCATCAAATTTCATCCTGATCAGTGAGGAATTATCAACTCCCTTTGCCAATTATGTGATCGCCCATGAAATCGGTCACTTCTTCGCGGATGTTTTCTTTGTTCAGCAACGCTGGTCGCAATCGCTTCCAGAAAAAACACAGCAAATAAGACGCTTCTTTGCATGGCAACAGCGTGATGGATGGCTTGAATTGCAGGCACTCGTTCGAGGACTTCCTTCAAGGCCGACACAAATTATGGCTCGTGGAAGAAAGGAGTTGCCAGAAACAGCGAGGCGTGAGCGGCAAGCTGATCTTATCGCACGAGAATTGCTTGCTCCCTGGTATCTGGTTGCCCCCCTCTTTGTCCAGCATGGGATGAAATGCATGGTCGAGCTTCTTTGCGAAGACTTCGGTTTACCTGCGTGGGTTGCCCATGGGTATCAGGACAACCTCGAAACCATCCTTTCCCCTTATCATGATGTTGTTGATCGTCTCTTTGGACCACTTCTCTACAACCAAAATCTGAACCATGAATAAAACTCTCTGTATTTCATGCGAAAAATGCTTCTGATCGCCGTATGACCGTATTGAAGACTTGAGAGGTGCGGGATGCGGGGGTGTGTTCTGATCAGTTGAGGAGCGAAAATCTATGGATGGGCTGGGCAACGATGCGGACGATCTTGGCGTTGATGAAGCATTCGCTCGCGGGAGCGATTTTGAGAGCATCATTGCACCACGGAACTGGCGTCCACCTGGAGAATATTATCAAGTGATGCCAACCGAGACACGCAGGACAATCTCGTCTGTTGTGTCTTCCGACGAGCGATTACGCAAAGAATTGCGTAGAGTCTATCTCCCAGCTCTCAGACGGGCCGGAACGATCTTGTGTTGGGAGAAAGCGAATCCTCAATTCATAGAGACGCTCCAGCGCACCATGCTCTACGCAGGACGGGTAGTTGCTGCTGATGGGACGCTCGCAAAGTATGCAACATTGAGCCTCGTCGGAGCGCAAATCGCTATCTCGAAAGTCAGTTATCAGGGAGGAACCGGCCAGATCATTTCGAACCTGATGCATTGGGGACAAGAATTACCTCGGACTGTGACCGTAGCCGATATTGTGCAGGCTATCAAGAGTCGGAAGAAAATCCACGGTGAGAGTCTCTCTAATCTGTTTTTGTACGCATTAATGACCTACAAAGAGCGTGAGGTCTTGCTTGATACTCCATCTGATACATTCAAGCTTATCCAGGGGCCGATTTTCCCTCATGAGATGCTCACAGGAGCCGGGAAAAGCAAAATCATGGTTACTTGCCTTGATCTCATCAAACAAATGATTGACGATGGTCACTATGCGACCATTATCTCCAGTAGTAATGATTCTCAGCTCCTGGATCTAGGTATGGCTCTCAATGCGGGGGAATATCTTGTTGTTGATACAGGAAAAGAGGTCCTGATGGATTTTTTGTATGAGGACGGAGATGATTCCAATAAACTCAAAGCGCATTATACAAACACTGAATTTCCAGAGTATGGAGGCAAGAGCCAGCTCACCATTTTTAAAGATTTTATGAATGATTACGGTCCACGTGTGGTACGTGGAGTCTTACGTGCCCATCACATGAGTCGTCCCTATGTCTTTTTCTGTAATGCTAACCGCGTCCATGATGCGGTGCACATATTACTCGCTGATGCTGCACATACCGGCCCACGAGGATTTCCTCTTCTTGTTGATCTGGCAGATCAGTATTGTTCAGGCTCTTTCAAGGCCAGTGAATATACACTGAGACTCAATGCAGAATTTGCTCGGGCTTCCAGCGGAAGCATTATGTACCAGTCGGAGCGATCAAGCCGTGATTAGCTCCGATGATCACGAAAGGTTTTCTATGCAATCATTTGAACGACCCTCGCAAGATGATCAACTGGGAGTCAGCAAGCAAGGAGCCGAAAACGACCAGGCTATGCCAGGCTCGTTGTCTGATGAAAACGTTGAATCGTCAGAATTCAGCGGGCCATCGATGGCTCAAGTTGACCAACAGATTGCTTTTTATGAGGCGATGAACATTAATAATGAATTAGAGCAACGTGCCATGGCATCTGCGCGGGCCATTGCTTTTGTGCATTTCGATGTTACCTCCGCAAAAAACAATATCGTTGAAGCACTTGTTCACCAAGGCGATCTGAGCACTATTGATCGTGGGCTTTATGTGCTCATTGTAAGCGATGAGGATCAGCGGCAATATGGTGGGAAGATCGCGGAAGGCCCCTTTTTCGATCCTGATATCCTCAAGCGTGACTCCACACCCGTCCAGTTCATCATTTTGAACCAGGGACAAGGAAAACGGCTCTCGTTACCAGAATATCACGGGCGTGTTCACATTGAACTCTTAGGTGAAGAGGTCAAGGGGTTGTTATACCCAACTACACGCCGCCCTCGGCCTGCCTCAGCAGTATTTCCCTACCAATCGAGCATGATGACAGATATGTTGCACCTGGCGGGAAATATTCTCCTTGGTCAGTTGGATACCTATAAAGATGTGTTTGTCCATATTGATGGAGACAATAAGGAATTCTTGCCTCGTAACGTGCTCACTGTTGGAACCATTGGGAGTGGGAAATCAAATACGAATCAGGTTCTTGTTGAAGAAACACTTGCTGCGGGATATGCCCAGGTTGTTGTTGATCCTGAGGGTGAATATACGTTGATGGATAAGCCTGTTGAGAGGGATGGGGTTCAGGAAGCTCTTGCCCATTATGGTCGTGAGCCTCGTGGTGTTGCCAATATGACAGTGTATCGTCCACCTCTCTGTAGTTCAAAACGGGCAGATGCTAGAGAGTTCTCTGTCCCGTTTGATTCTCTGAGTCAAGAATTGATCGCAGAGATTACAGAGATGAATGGGAATCAAGAAATGCGTTTTACCTTTCTCTATGAGCAAGCTATTGATGTTATGCGCAAGCAGGGGCGTGGCCCTACCCAAATTCTTGACAAGGAAGAAGAGGCAGACGTCTCACGTGGGTACCCAGGCACCACACTTAATTTTCTCCTGGATATCTTGAATCAGGAGATCTCACACTATAAATATAAGCGGGAGAATGAAAGTGTCAGCAAGGGTAAAAAGGTAAAAGGAGCAGCAAGGTCTGATGATATCATTGATGCCGAGCTCATACTTCCTCCTTCAGAAGTCAACTTTTATTGTCGAGTATACCAGCTTCAACCGCTTCTTCAGGATCAGCAGGATCTCAGCTCGTATGGCGCATTACGCAAGAAATTGCTTGAGCTACGATCAACGCGCCTGTTTGATCGACGCGACGCTCCTAAGCTCGATATGGCTCGACTGAGTGAACCTGGTCATTTAACGGTCATTGATATGTCTGATTGTGACAACCGAGAGGTGAAAAACATCATTATTGCTGATCTCCTCGCCCGCATGTATCGTTACAAAATGGATCAGGATGAAGAGACCAACAAACAACGCAGAGTGATGATAACGCTTGAGGAGGCGCACGGTTTTGTCTCGCGCGAGAATAAGGGAAAGATGGAGCAAACGTTCAGCCAGTTGCAACGAATTGCACGCCGTGGGCGCAAACGCTGGTTGCTCTTGCACTTCGTCACCCAATCGCCACAACATCTGCCATCAGAGTTGTTTGAGCTAGCAAACAACAAGATTATTCATCAGACAACAGGCACAGAGAACCTACGCGTGCTCAAACTAGCCGCTGGCACCATCAATGAAGGTATCTGGGATGACGTACCGAGCCTGGGAATTGGTCGTGCTATCGTCGTATCCAGTCAATATCCTCATCCTATTGTTGTACGTATTCGTCCCGCTGCCTCGCAGCGGAATTACATGCTTTAAAGCCATTCCTCCTTCCATTCAACTGGAAGGAGGATATATACCGAAACAGTTGGTTGTCTCGTTTCGATCCTCAGCAGTTCCTCGTGAATTGTTGCAATGCCCGTTTGTCTCCGAGAGGGCTGGTATCCGAATACAACGCGTCGTGATGCAACGCTCGGCCTTTTCCACGGAGGCCATGTGGTCATGTACGAGAAGGTATCACATCAATAAAGTAGAAATAGAACAATTTAGTATTATAGTATGTAGGAAAAGCAGGAGAGTAAAGAAATGAATCAAGTAGCGGAAACCACTCTATTAGCAGAAATGTTTCAAGTGAATCCTTTGGTCATTCCCAGCTTGACGGCCTATCAACTGGACATTAGGAGTGGGGATAGAACAACTATTGGCGGAAAGTTGGCATTCCGTCTCCAAAAAACATTTTCAGGGCATTGGTTCTGGTCTCACCCCTGGATCGTAACCGATACACCCCAAACTGACGAAGCTATTCAATCTATTGTTGATATCCTCTGGCAGGAACAACCGAACATCTTTCAGGGCTTGCATGCTGTCCAGTGCCACCCTACGTGGCAATCAACAGCGCAAGTTCGTGCTGATTTTGTTGCACGAAGCCTTTGGGGTGATCTGAAACCTTCTATCTCGCAATTACTGACGACCTGGTCACACACGCTTGGTTCCTCTGTTCGAGTCTATCGTACATGTATGGTACGAGGTTGGGTTGTCCAGGAACAACCAGCGATCTCTGTCTCCATCGATTCTCGCCTCATCTCCAATCTTGATGTCCAATCGTACCGACAAAAGCTTTCAGACCCTCACGATCTGATAAGCTTGATGGTTGCAGACAAAGCGACGACGATGAAAGGTGTGATCACCAAGATTATGGGAACGGTCGCTCAACATCGAGATCGACTTCTAAAAATTACATCGATGGAGGCATCAAAAGAATATATACGTCAGGCTGCCGATGAAGAGCTCGTGGTTCAGGTTCATGCAGGACAAGATCGTTATTATGATTATGTGGCGCGAGCGTTACAAATTGTGGTACGCACCACCGACTATGCCAAGTTTCATATTGATGCAAAACAAGCGGCAAAAGCACTTCGCCTCTCTCCTGAAGACCGTTCTGCTATGATTGGGAAAATTACAACAATAGCAAAGGCCAAGCGTCTCCTCAAGGAAAGAGCCTATAATTCTAGTACGTTTCCTACCTCATTTCTGACTGCACAAACCATCAAATTCATTCCCTCCGTTCTTATTGGAAATAAGCAACGTGTGGATCTCAAAGGAGATCAGGATTTATATATGCGCCTTCGCCGCTCCGGTGTGTATAAGCGGAGTGCCAATTTTTTGCAAGGTGAGTCTATACGTATTGGAGTGCTCAACACGCTCCCACTCATTGCTCCTGATCAATTCTTAAAGGGACTCCAAAATGAATTGAATGCCTTCAAGTTTCCAAGTCAGATTACGCAGATCGAAACGATGGAGGGAGTATCTCGTAATGATGTAGAGCAGGCGGTGAACCGATTATCAGGAAGCAATGTCTCGATCATTCTTGCCCTCTTCCCCAATGACGAGAATACTGTTCGTGAGAATGAAATGGAGTGGGGGTTATACGATCATCTTAAATCACTGACTGTTGGCAGTGGGTTGCCCAGTCAAGTTGTCACGCTGTCCACAACGAAAAATAACTACGCGCTCGGCAATATTGTATTAGGGATGCTCAGTAAGCTTGGCAATATACCATATGTTCTTGCCGAACCGCTTCCCTATGCGGACATTCTTGTCGGCATAGACGTAGCTCGTCGCCGGAAAGAACACCTGACAGGAAGTATGAATGCCACCGCTATCGCACGAACGTATCAGAATAGCGGTGAATTCCTCCAATATATGATTCATGATGCGCCGATTGAAGGTGAAACTATCCCTCCAGAGGTTCTCCAGAGGCTTTTTCCCTCTGCAATTTTTACGGGAAAACGGGTGATTATCCACCGAGATGGACTGTTTCGTGGAGGTGAAAGGCAGGCACTTCATCAGTGGGCGAAACAGTTGGGAGCAGAGTTTCACTGTGTCGAAGTGTTGAAAACGGGTGCACCTCGGATCTATGGTTTTCAGGGACGTGTCATTCAGCCTCCCAAAGGAAGTGCATTTAAGCTCAGCGACTATGAGGCCTTTCTCATTTCTTCACTTCCCCCTTTTCCAGGAGTTACTCCGTATCCTCTCCGACTTCGGAGTGAAGCACCTTTGGGCATTGAACAGGCAATCCACTCCGTTCTTGCTCTCACCCTTTTGCATTATGGATCACTCCGTTCTCCTCGCTTACCAGTCACTATCCACTATAGCGATGAGATTGCTTATCTTGCATTAAAGGGGATTAAACCGAAGGTGCTAGAAGGTACTCTCCCTTTCTGGTTATGAGAAGGGAGGAAAAGCAATGCATGATGTGAATTGGAAAGAGAGCCTGTTATAGCTATTCACAGTGAAAAAGAAAGCCTATGTACTCTATGAGGTACAGAAGGGATGTGATGTATAATGCAAGGCACGAACCACCTCGTCTTCAATGCGACTCTCGCTGTCGCAACTGAAAGTCTTCTTCATCCGGCTGGTCCAGCGTTTCATTGGACCAATGTCTTTTCATGGTTGGCTCATGCTGGAGCACCATCGGCAGTGGGAACCGTTCTTGTGTATAAATGTGTCTATTATAGTTGTACATTGCTTACCGCTCGACTCCCTGATGTTGATCAGCGTATTCGCATCTTCGGCAAACACCGAGGGTTTACACACAGTTTTGTGGGTGTCCTCTTCTTTGCGTTCGCTTTGCTTGGTGTTGGTTTGCTACTCACAAACTTTCTGCTGAAACATGGTATCTACGTCTCTCAAGAGGTGCTCACAATAGGGCTCCTCGCTATTCTCTCGTTGACGTTGGGCTGTCTTTTTCACATTATCGGCGATAGTGTTACCTTCAAAGGGGTAGATTTCTTCTGGCCATCTGAGGGCCGGGTTGGTGTGCCACAAGACTATAGTATCAGGAACGAAACGTGGTCCGAATACATATTCGTTTACTGTGTCATGCTCGTCGTAGGCTTCCTCGTAGGGATCAGCTTCTTTGGCTTTTGAGCTATTATCGGTAAGGAAAGACGAGTAATGCCGTGTTGGTAACGTATAAAGGCCTTTATTGCTTGCTGACGTAAAAAAGAAGAGAAGATGTGGAGGCGATAGATGATAGTAACCCCGGATATTCGTACTCTAATAGTCATAGGTGGTGCCTTTGTTGTGTTTCTTCTTGCTGTGATCGGTTTGGGAATGCTTGTGTTCAGACAATTAAAAACAATGCAAAACCAAATCGTTCTTCTTCAGGCGACCCAGACGACCCTATCTCATGCACAAGAAGAAATGAAGGATCGACAAAGCTCGCTTCCATCATTACTGGTAGAGGTAAAGACGCTCCAAACGAGCTCTCAGGAACTTATGAAGGACTGGCGAAAAGACACGGAGCAACTGGGTCGGGCACTGCGAACTTCGTATCAGCAAGGAACGTGGGGAGAGCGAGAACTCCGGCAGATTGTGCTGTTAGCTGGGATGATGGAGCACTGTGATTTTGATGTGAAACCTCCATTGCCCGGTGGTAAGATCCCAGATCTTGTTATTCATATGCCTCATGGCCGCTCAATCGCTGTTGATGCAAAGGCTCCAACACAGGTGTACGTGGATGCGATGAAATGCGAGGATGAAAAAACGCAGAAAGTAAAACTTGAGGCTTACGCACATCGTGTCAAACAAATTATGCAAGAGCTTGCAAAGAAGGAGTACTGGAAAGGGCTTCAGCCATCTCCGGATCTGGTCATTTTGTTTCTTCCTAATGAAGCAATGTTCCGAGCAGCTCTAGAATATGATTTCACCCTCCTGGATACGGCAGTACAGAAGAACATCTTGCTCGCCTCGCCGATGAGCTTGATTGCCTTGTTAAAGGTCATCGAGTATGGATGGAGCCAGGAACAGCGTGCGCAGAATGTGCAGCACGTTGTGGATCGGAGCAAAGATTTACAGAAAGAACTGGAAATGTGGCTTGGCCAATGGCAACAATTGCGAAATGCCCTCAATACAACAGTGACTGAATTTAATCGAGTAACAGCCAGTTATGAAGACACAATTCTTCCGTTGGTCAAAGAACTTGGGAGCTTCGATGGAAAACTTACCAACAAGGAAAAAATCTTTGAGATCAAACCTATTCGGATCAGCTTAAAAGGGTTTGTAGAAGAGGTGCCTTTGCAAAAGGAGTTCACAGCACAGCTTGAGAGATGGAGAACCATCATTTTGCCATATTTGCCTGGGCAGAAAAAGAGAGACAGCCTTTGAACTCAGTAGTGGTCCTCGGGTAGTAACCGGATTACAACGCGAAGCGCTTCGCGTTGTAATCCAGTCTGTGAGATGCTTTCCCAACAAATTCGTCAAAATATATATGAATGCTCTTATTTTTATAAAATGACCGAATTGTAAGCTGTATTCCAGAATAGTTTCCTAGAGGGAACATAGGCGGCATGGACGGCTTGATGTGTAGCAAAGAGAGAGCATATCATGAAAATTGCAAAATGCAAGAATGGGTACATTTTAGCGTTGAAAGCTGAACTGGAAGATGGTCCTTTTCGATGTCCTGAGTGTCACTATGAAGTCATATTGAAGAAGGGGGATATTTACACCCATCATTTTGCGCATAATCCAGGAGAAGGCTGCGCGATGGGAGATGTAGCGGATGGCGAATGGACAGGTGAGAGCCAACTGCATCAGTATGCCAAGAAAGAGATTTATGAGACTCTTTCCAAACATCCCAATGTGACAAATTTGAAGGTAGAACGCTATCTAGGGTCCGTTCGTCCTGATGTTAGCTTTTACTTTCAGGGCAAACCTATTGCTATCGAAGTTCAGATCAGCGCACTGCCACCAGATGTAATCCACTACCGCACCAAAGAGTATAGTAGACGAGGTATCTCCATCCTTTGGCTCTCCCCTTACGGTGAAGCTGATATTCGCAATGGGCGCATGAATGATGCGTGATTGGGAACGCATCATTCATGCGCTTTGTGGTGGGACATTCTATTACTGGACAGAAGATGAGCGGCTTCAACCCGTTCATCTTGAGAATGCGCAGACGCATAAAAGCGCGAGTCATTTGTCTAGTGTGATGGAGATCCCACGTGAGAGAGAGTCTACGCGTATCACTCATCTCGCTCAAGTATCGTTACCATTCAAGTTCACTGGGGAACCGTCTGCCCAAGAAACAAAACTGTGGAGCATTCCAGAAGTCTGGGTTGACAATGAAGATCACTATCTACCCATAGATGAAGCAAAGGGAAAGTACCCTTCACTATTGTCATTTGTAGAAATTCTTGGTTCTGGCTCGCTTTTGGTGATGAAGAGTGGCTTCAAACAAGGCGAGGAGCGTACGTAAAGAAAAAGAGATGGACTCATGTGAAAAGGTGCTTCTTGCGAGGTGAGTGCTAGGTTGAGAGCATTTAAGCATCACCAAAAGCGAGCCAGAACCAATTCTTTTCGTGTTTGAATGCATAAAATTTCGCTGTATTTCGATAACTGACGTGCAAAATAGACAAATTCTGCACCATAACATTTCGTTGCAACAAATGCTGTCTTCACAGAGTTGTGCAAATTCAACCTGAGTATTGCGGTTTCACCAACCTGAGTGTTGCGCCACAAGTACTAGCTAAAAGATGCATATTTTGCCATGATAAGAAACGCTATGCTAAGCTGCAAGAAAACGTT
>JAABUZ0100004601.1_pt1 | contig 18871 bp, 16 predicted proteins | sample 5562091 | NCBI WGS metagenome assembly JAABUZ01 (sample SAMN12813069, study PRJNA571459) | rock metagenome | isolation source: Antarctica rocks | place: Antarctica: Victoria Land, Linnaeus Terrace sud | collected 2015-12-21 | reverse complement strand
GGAAGAAGGGGGGACCAGTAGTTGCTTCGCTTTTATTTTGGAAATCCACGCCTGTGAACAGAACGACCTCTGCACCGTTGAGGAAACTCAACCTTGCAAGCCGACGCAGAAGTTGCAGGAAATCTGTAGAGCAATCTATGGAATCCCCCTCTATAGTTGCGAGTGCGAAGCGCGAAGCAACGAGCGTGGGGGAGGATGTCAAAGAATGTTCAACATTGACCGCCAGCGGTAGTAGAGTAGGTATTCAACTAAATCGAAAGGAGAAATCAAAACTGTGATTGGTTATTGCTCTGGCTACACCGGGAAGAATCTTTCCCTTAGCGATGCGAATTGGTCAAGAATCGGTCGATTTGCAAATTCAAAGTGTTGCATTCTCGCGAGAAACACTGGTTTGGTAATTTCGGGGGGATTGACCCCCACTCAATTACCCTCCTATCCCCCTACGCTCCATACCGAAGCGGACTATGGTCGCAGTACCTCGGAGGTCTGAGATGGAGCAGATCACAATTCGCAAGGCATCCTTGACCGACATCCCAACTCTAAAAGCCCTCATTCCAGATTCAGTGAGAGCACTTCAAGCTGCTTATTACACGACTGAACAAATGGAAGGTGCACTCGGAACCGTCTTCGGGGTCGATAGTCAGCTCATTGAAGACGGCACCTATTTCATCGCCGAGGTTGAATCAAAGATCGCAGGCTGTGGCGGTTGGAGCAAGCGAAAGACACTCTTTGGCAGCGACAGTTCCAAGGATAAGGAGGACGTTTTGCTTGATCCACGGCATGATTCTGCGCGAATACGCGCATTCTTTGTTCACCCAGCATGGGCACGTCGTGGTATTGGAACCAGAATCATGGGAGCCTGCGAAGCAGCAGCTATCGAGGAACAATTCTGGCGATTGGAGTTGGTAGCAACGCTTACCGGTGAACCGTTCTATCAGGCGCATGGGTTTGAGGGGAGCGATCGCTTTGAGGTGCCGCTCCCAAACGGGGCCTCTCTCCCCCTTGTTCGTATGTCGAAGCTGGTTATACAGGCACATGTCTGATAGAACAAATGTTAGGTTTGAGCGAATTAAAGCAGACAGGAGTTTATCAAGAGGCTTTAGAGTCGGGCTGAGTTTAAGCAGGAAATTGCTCTCATGCTCTTTCAGGCTGGGAAACCAGGTTAGGGTGAAACAGTGTCTTATAGCTTACAGATGGCTTTGAAAACTTGTAGAATCTGGATTGAAGGCTCAGATTCCATCAAGTTCAGTAACGGCATCAGCTGATAAGTTGGGGGATTTCCCGGCTGGAGATACACAAACTGATAACGCGCTCCGTTTGTCACCAGACCCCAAACTGATGTTTGATGCTCTAGACTTTTAAAGGTATAAATGAGCAATTGTGGTAAACCCGCTAATACATCAGCCAGACTGTTTTTAGTTTCAATCACCAATATCCAAAAATATATGTTAGCTGCTGTCTGTTGAGCCTTGTTGACAGCTAAGATATCCATTCGTCCTGTAATTTTTGTATCTTCATCTTCAATGTCAATGTCAGCAACGTCCTCTTCCACGGTAATCTGTATAGGGGAGCGATAGAAGCCAGCCAATCGCAGTAATGGCGCAACAACAAGCAACTTCACCTGCCCTTCTGAAACTTTTCCTGCTGTCAGGTAGTTATCAAAGTCATTCCGAATTTGCACAAGATCCCGCTGTTCAAACTCTGTCAAAGTTTCTAGAGATAACAAGGGTGTGAATGAGCCATTGTACTGCTTTTGAAAGCCCAAAATCCGATGAACATCGCTCAGAAATAGGTTGCGGGCGTTGAGAGTTGTCATGAGTTTAATTTGTCGATTTGTTATAGTTATTTACTTCTATCGCGAACGTGGAGTAGTTGAGGAATTTGATTCGGTACGTCCTCCAGAACTGGTCTGTTGAGGGCGATCTACTCAAATGCTCGCGATATCTGCCTTCCGACGCTCGCACGGTACGACCCAATACTTCGCTTTCCTTTGCACTCTGGATCTTGCAATAGGGTTGGGGAAAGGTTAAAGGGGAAGGTGGGGCCCCCTCTGGGGATAAGGGGAAGGGGTAAAGGGAGTCTTCTCCTCCTTTCCCCCTTCCCCTTTCCCCCAAAACCTGCGAGGTATTGAGTGTGGCACTTAGTTTTGGTATTGGTTGTCGGAGCCATTCTCCCGCCGGGAACGCCGACAGGTTTGTTGGTCATGATCTTTAGACATTATTTGTAACTGGCAATTTGGGTTATTGGAGTACTTTATAGATAATTCAGCTAAATAATTATTACTTTAAACTTACAAGTAACTACCAATAAAGACAGGCATAAAGACTTTTTGTCCCATCTTTTTATGACTTGCTACGACTAGCAAGTTTGATACATAGGGGCTAAAGTGTTTCAGCAGCAGGGTAAAACTGCATCAACCCTGAAAATGTAAGGAGTTTAGTCAACGTAACAACCAAAGAATTTTTGGTGATGGTTCGCCAAAATTAGTCGCGATATAACCATGAATATCAAGTGCTGCTGCGACCGCGTTTGACGCAGTTACGGCTTCATCACTCAAACTAAGCAAATATCTGAGGTAAGACTCTTTCAGGAAAATTTCTGTATTTTAGGATTCATTTGATGAAAAATCAGAAAAACAAATTCGTGTCAAGTTTAAAGCGAAGATGGTTCTTGGTTGGGTTAGCAGTCGCACTGAGCTTAATCATATTTGGTAGCGATTCGCTCCCGGTTAAAGCATGGGATTGGAATAGAGCGCCAGGCAAGTTACAGGTTAAAGCCGTTGTCGTCACGGCATTCGAAATTGGCAATGATACAGGTGACATCCCAGGAGAATTTCAGAATTGGGTAGAAAAGGAGAATTTAGACAGGATTTACCCTTTGCCTATTGCTTACCACGACGTTAGAAGCAACGGAAAAGGCTTGATCGCGATCGTGACTGGTGAAGGTAAATCCAATGCCGCCTCCTCGATCATGGCCCTTGGAGGAGATCCGCGATTTGATTTGACGAAAGCCTACTGGCTAGTCGCTGGCATCGCCGGTATTGACCCTGAAGATGGTTCATTGGCCAGCGCTGCCTGGGCTGAGTGGGTGGTGGATGGCGATTTAGCCAATGAAATTGACTCCCGCGAAATCCCACCTAGTTGGCCATATGGTTATTTCCCACAAGGTAGCGGTGCACCGAACGTAAAGCCACCGCCAACAACGTTTTTTAACATGGTTTATCACCTTAACCCAAGCTTAGTCGAATGGGCTTATCAGCTCACTAAAAATATTCAGCTTGATGATTCTCCCAGCTTGGCTAAATACCGCGCCCAATATGATGGCTATCCCAATGCTCAAAAACCACCGTTTGTCCTTAAGGGGGACGATCTTGCAGCAGACACATTTTGGTTCGGTAAGGTACTAAACCAGTGGGCGAATGACTGGGTGAAGTTATGGACTGATGGCAAAGGTAACTATGTCACATCACTTTTTGAGGACACGGGGATACTCCAATCACTCACCAATCTAGCTAAAGGCGATAAAGTTGACCTCAATCGGGTTCTGGTTCTCCGCACTGCCAGCGACTACACATCACCCGCTCCTAACATGGATACTACTGAGACTTTTGCCAATCAAAGCGTCACGGGGAATTATCCAGATGGTGGTGCCAGTTTTTCGTCAGCTTACAAAGTAGGCAGTGCTGTCATCCATCAGATTCTGAATCACTGGAAGCAGTATGAGCATACAATACCTGGTGCATGAACACGCTCAATAGGTTGTCCACCTCCAGCGGTTGACGAAGAACGGTACGATGAGGAATTTGATTCGGTGCGTCCTCCAGAACTGGTCTGCTGAGGGCGATCGCACTGTACGATGGGGTGTATCCTCACAGAGCAAAGGAAGTACCTGGCATGGCACCCCAGACAGAAGACTTCACCATCGGTGTCGAAGAAGAATATCAGATCATCAACCCCACGACGCGCGAACTTTGTTCGCGTGCAAAGCACATTCTACCGATAGCAGAGAAAGCTCTTGGCTCAGATGTGCAGCCTGAAGTTATGCTCTCGCAAATCGAGATCGGGACACCCATCTGTCGGACGCTTGCGGACGTGCGCGCAGAGCTTATACGCATGCGGCACGAAGTGATTACGGCGGCGGCAATTGACGGTAACCAAATCGCCGCCGCCGGAACGCACCCGTTCTCACACTGGTCTGAACAGCAGCTCACGCCCAAAGAACGTTACCAAGGGCTGATGCGAGATTATCAACAACTCACACGCGAGTTTATCATCTGCGGATGTCACGTACACGTCGGCCTCAGAGATCGTGAGGCGGCCGTCCACGTAATGAACCGCGCCCGGGTGTGGCTGGCGCCGCTACTGGCGCTGACAGCCTAACTCGCCCTTCTGGCTGGGTACAGATACAGGCTATGCGAGTTACCGTACGGAGATTTGGGGCAGATGGCCCTTGGCAGGCGTGCCATTCATTTTCGAGTCCCATGCCGATTACCAAGCACTCGTAAAAACTCTGGTCGAGACTAAAAGTGTAGAGGAGGCGACGAAGATTTACTGGGATGTGCGTCTTTCTGAGCGCTTCCCGACAATAGAGTTTCGCGTCACGGATGTATGCATGACGGTGGATGAGGCGGTGATGGTCGCCGGACTTGTGCGCGCATTGGCGCGGACTTGTCACGAGCAAGCGCTGCACGATAAACCATTCGTAGCCGCGCGCCCCGAACTTATACGTGCTGCTCAATGGCGTGCCGCACGCTATGGCTTGGACGCAGAGTTGATAGACATTAGCGCTCTTGCTGCCGTCCCAGCCCGTGAAATGGTATATAAGTTTCTAGCCTTCGTGCGCCCATCGCTCGAAGACTCGGTCGAGTGGGACGAAATATCGTCGATTGTGCATGAAACAATGCAGCGCGGCACAGGCGCAACACGGCAGCGTGAAGCTTACAAACGCGCGGGGCGCTTAGAGGATGTTGTTGATTTAATCGTCAAGGAGACGGAGAAGGGAACAGCTTCACCCTAGGGGTTTTTTCCAGAAGTGAGTCAAGCCACAATTTTGTTCGACAGGAACTTATGCGTCCTGACGATTTCCTTTGAGCATCCAGAGAATCGTTCCTAGACTACGCCCAGCGGAACGATTCTCTGGATGCTTTGTCTCGGTTACTTTCGGCTCACTCTTATGTCAATTCACTTACTATTTTACTTACATAAACTAACTTTGCTAACTAATTGTAGGATAAATTGCAGGAAAATATTAGCCTAGCTATGACTTAATACGATTTTTTACTACTGACACAACTGAATCTATAGCTTAAGGTCTTTAAATGTAGTCAGCTTCAGCATCCCTAATTCAAAGGCAAGTTCAAAGGAAAAACTGATCCATGAATTGCTCTATTTTCCTTCACCTTACACCCGGGTGTATCCGGCACAGTCATGCCCTTAAAAAACAATCAAAGTAATGCGTAGACCTATTCTGACTATTTTCTACCAATTCAATCCTTGGCACACTTCCATCGGCGGGATTCAGACACTCATTAGCACTTTTATTAAGTACGCTCCGAGGGAGTTTGAGGTGCGGCTTGTAGGAACAGGAAACGATCCAACCCAGCCTACAGGTAAGTGGCAAGAAGCAGAATTAGCAGGCAGGGCAATTCACTTCATGCCCCTATTCACCTTGCAAAACGATAACCGTAGGAGCTTGGTACCCACCACAATCAAGTACACAGCGGCTCTTTTAGGTCGTTGCTTCGCCTCGGACTTTATGCACTTTTACAGGCTTGAACCGACTCTCGCAACCCTTCAATGGCCTGGGGAGAAGACCCTTTTTATTCAGAACGACATTCAGAAGCAAATGGAGCCAAGAGGCAAGAAAAATACGCTCCTTTGGCAGCGTTTCCCCGCAGGGTATTTTGCCCTCGAACGCTTGCTAATCAGCCAGTTTACCCAGATATTCTCATGCAATACCGCATCAATGGAATTTTACCTAAAGCGTTACCCAGCGATCGCTGAGCGCGTCTTTTTCCTCAAAAACACCGTAGATAACGATGTTTTCTACCCTTTACCCACGTTGGATGAACGCGAGTCGGGTAGGCGCACTTTCGCACGGCAGATGGGTTTAGCGGAGGATAAGCGTTTCGTTCTATTTGCTGGTCGCCTGCATCCTCAAAAAGATCCCATCCTTCTAATACGTTCTATGGCTGCTTTGAACGAACCGAATATTCACTTACTCTTAGCAGGCGATGGGGAGTTGGCGGATGAAGTACGTTCTGAGATTTGTCGGCTTGGGCTATCTAAACAGGTGACGATGCTGGGACCAGTGAACCAAGCCAAACTTGCAGAGTTGCACCGCATCTGCAATGCCTTTGTGCTGACCAGTGCTTACGAAGGTCTACCCTTTGCCGTCCTTGAGGCACTCGCCTGCGGGACGCCAGTGGTGACAACTCGATGTGGTGAAACCCCAAAACTGCTGTCTGCTGACAGTGGGATTGTCTGTGAAGAACGTACCCCAGTTGCTCTAGCCGATGCTCTACGCAAGGTACTGCTGCATCCAGATGATTATCCAAGTAAATCCTGTGTGCGGGCTGCTCAGCCCTATAGTGCCCGCACTGTAGTAAGTGATGTCTACAGCGAAATGCTGCAACGCTGGGAGCAGCGAACCTTTTCGTCTGTTTCGTCTGTTAGCCCCTGACTATATCCACCCCTTCTTAAAAGGAGAACTGGCCCGGATGAAAATTGGCGTCATTGGCGCGAAAGGTTTACCTCCTAAACAGGGCGGCATCGAGCATCATTGTGCAGAAATTTATCCCCGTATGGTTGCACAGGGTCATTCTGTAGATATGTTCGCCCGCTCCTCTTACATCGACTCTCCCTGGCTTTACGATTATGACTTCCAAGGCGTCCGAGTCTTCTCTCTACCCTGTTTGCATTCAAGAGGGCTGGACGCCGTAATTAGCTCTGCCCTCGGGGCGATCGCTTCTAGTGCAATACACTACGACATTATTCATTTCCACGCCCTAGGTCCAGCTGTATTTAGCTGGTTACCCAGAATTGCCTCCGACTCAAGGGTTGTCGTCACATGTCATGGGTTAGACTGGCAACGCGCTAAGTGGGGTAAGTTTTCAAGTCACCTGATTCGTACAGGGGAGAGTGCAGCATTGCGCTTTGCCCATGGACTAATCGTGGTATCACAGCAACTCCAATCGTACTTTTTAAAAACCTATGGCAGGGAAACCGTCTACATCCCCAACGCTCCAGCAACCTACGCCGAATCAGACCCCACTTTTTCCTACGGCACCTCACTAAACCTGAAGCAGGGGCGCTACATTCTGTTCTTGGGCAGACTTGTACCTGAAAAGCGTCCCGACTTGCTGATCGAAGCCTTCCAAACCCTCAAGCCAGTCGGATGGAAACTTGTCATCGCTGGTGGCAACAGTGATAGTGGGTTATTCGCCTCGAAGCTATTTGATATGACCGTAAGGTGTTCAAACTTGATCTTTACAGGTGAACTCCTGGGAGAACGTTTGGCGGAACTCGTCCGGGGGGCAGGTTTGTTCGTTATGCCTTCGGATTTCGAAGGATTACCTTTGGCGATGCTGGAGGCGATGGCGGAGGGTATACCAGTGCTAGCGAGCGACATTCCCGCGCATCGACAACTAATTAGTGGGGGACGGGGGATGCTCTTCCAACCTGGAGACTTAGACTCCTGTGTTCGTTGTCTGGATTGGGCGATCCATCATCCGCAGGAGCTAGCAGCAATGGCCGGGAATGCAAAAAGGTATGTGCAGGTTGATCACAACTGGAACCACATCACTAACGAAACCTTGAAACTGTATACAACACTCTCGACCTCGGTTGATCCACTCGCCACACCTGTCTATCGTCCATTGTCCCCCCTAGTAAAAATTGATGAAGATCACCCCTACTCTTAAGACTAAGATTCTCCGAGGTGGTATCTACCTGACCCTTAGACAACTGCTAGGAGTCGGACTTTCTCTAATCAGTGTGCTTGTTATTGCTCGCGTGCTGGGTCCAGAACGCTATGGGGTCGTGGCGATCGCTTCAAGTTTTCTGTACTTCACGTTCGGGACAGCAAACTTGGGTTTAGATATATATCTTGTTCGCCAGCCGAACCTGCTTGAGGATGCTCCAGAACAGATATTGGCCTTCTACAACACAGTGGGAGTCGCATTTTGTGTACTACTATGGTTTGCTATCCCTACGATTGGTTTGTGGACAGGCCAAACTGTAATTTCTCAGATATTAAGATGGCTGGTTCCGGTGGTCTGGTTGCAGATGGTGAGCAGCGTATCTATTGCAATGCTGGAGCGGGAGCTACGCTTCGCTCAAGTAGGTTTGATCGAAACGCTGGCTCAGGCAGCTAATTATCTGCTGGCTGTACCACTAGTCCTGCTGCACTGGGGGTACTGGGGACCGATTGCTGGGCTGGGTTTGCAATTTACAGTCCTAGCGCTCTTGGGAAGTTGCTACTACTTAGTACCCTGGCGCTGGCGCTGGCGTTGGCAGTTCCTGGGATCTGCACTCGGTTATAGTCTGATGTACACTGGCTCCACTTGGATCTGGAATCTTAAGAGTCTGACTGTGCCATTATTCGTCAGCCGCATGGCTGGCTTGGAGGCAGTAGGGATTGTCAGCGTAGCTATGCGCTTTGCTGACCAGTTAGGGATATTGCGGCTAGTAGCTTATCGTCTGTCGATCAGTGGCCTGGCGAAACTAAATGGCAATCCTGACTTAATTCGACATGCTATCAGCCGTGGCATTGTCTATCAAGGACTACTGATCGGTCCGCTATATGCTGTATTTTCCTGCTGCGCTGCTTTAGTGATTCCCCTGCTATTTGGCGGCAACTGGCTACAAAGTGTAAAGGTCTTTCCCTGCATCGCTTTAGCTATGTTGATCAATACGATATTTAATCTGCACAGCTCCGCGTTGTATGTTGCAGGCCACAATCGCGATGTGGCCCAGTTTCACCTGTGGCACATTGGATTGCTTTGGCTAGCGTCCTGGCTACTTATACCAGTTCTGGGTCTTTGGGGTTATCCAGCGGCAGAAATAGTCGCTTTGCTTAGCTACATTTCGCTTCATTACTCATTAATAAAGCTGTGTGGTAGTCCCAATTACTGGGATGGGTTCTGGCTGCTTGCAGCGACAGCACCAGCTCTGCTTGCTGGTCCCTGGTTACAGCCTGCCTTTGGTCTGGGTGCTTTGGCAATCAGCTACGGTTTAGTGTTCTCTCTGCGGTCTGGCTTGAGGCGTATCCCGTCGGAATTGTATTCCGCCTGGCGATCGCGTAACTCAGCACTAATGTCTTCGAGTTAAGTGGTACTTTTTGTGGACGAGATTATAGATAATGAGTGAAAGCATCTCCTCCTCCCTACCATCGGTCTTGAGACGGCGTCGTTGGTCCGCCATAGCTACCTTCGTCTCTGTTATTTGCGGTTCGCTTGCCTACCTGATTGTTACCCCGCGTCAGTACGAGACATCAGCGCGACTGATGCTTGACGAAAAGCGGGTGAGCATTTCTGAGTTGGGCCGCGATCTCACCCAACTGCCTTCCGGTGGACCGAGTGATCCTAGCCCAATTGCGACGCAAGCGGAATTAGTCAAGTCGCAACGTGTTCTGAATCGAGCGCTCGATCAGGTTTTTCCCCAGGGAACGGGTAGTTTATCCCGGGGCGCCCTAACAACTGAAAAGCTTAGTCAGGGTTTGAAAGTAAAAACTGTTCCTGCCACGAACATTCTGGAGCTGAGCTATCGAGATCAAGACCCAACACTCGCTGCCAAACTGCTAAATGCCGTCTCGCAGGCTTTGGTTGAAGAGAGTGGTGAAGCAATCCGCTCAGAAGCTCGCTCAGTGCGGATATTTTTGGAAGCTGAGATACCCAATCGGCGCACAGAGCTTGAACAGGCTGAAGCTGCTGAAAACCAATACAGACAGACCAGTGGCGTTATCTCCTTAGCCGACCAAACGAAAAGCTTAGTGGATAGTCTAGCCACTCTGGAAAACGAGGAGCGTACTCTGTCTGCCCAACTCCAACAGGCAAAAGCGCGGGACAGTTCGCTCTCGAAAATCACACACGTGGGGACCCTCAGGAGTGCGTATGCAGCCGCACGTATTGGTCAGAATGAAGACCTCAAAAACTTACGAGCCAAACTGGCAGATTTAGAGGCGAAGGTAATCTACAGTCGTGCGCACCTGAGAGATCACAATCCAGCTTTGTTAACGCTGCTTGAACAGCGGGACGCTACCCGTACCCTCTACACTCAGCAACTTTCTCGTGTGTTGGAGAGAAAGCAGGCGTATTCTCCTGCTCTCACCGCATCTGATGAACTGAGCCAGAATCTCCTAACCAAACTTATCGTTGGCGAAACTGAGCGCTTGGCACTCGAAAATCAGCTAAGGGTTGTGCAGACTCAGCGAGCCAACCTCCAGGCTCGCCTTGCGCAACTACCAATTAAGCAGCAACCGCTTGCTGCACTAACGCGTCGACGTGAAGAGGCGGAAGTCGCTCTGAAGTTGCTGCAAGGCAAATTAGAGGAAGCGCGCATTGCTGAAGCTCAATTGGTTGGCAATATCCGGGTGATTGAGCGGGCTCAGTTACCATCGGTATCGACGTGGCCCAAGCGATCAGTCGTACTAGTGGTCGCTAACGTAGCTGGCCTGATTCTGGCCGTTGGCGTTGTGCTGCTTCTAGAGAAGATGGATAACACTCTGCGCGATGCTACTGAAGTTAAAAAACTGGTGAAGCTGCCTGTGCTGGGCGTGCTGCCTGTCCTGCCCACCAATTCACTCTTGTTAGAGAACGCCGAACTATTTCTGGAAAATTCAGGATTGGTTGAGCCCTATCGCACGCTTCTCAGGACCATCGAATTTCGCAGCATCAAAGGCTTACGCGTAGTCGTTGTCAGTAGCACTGTCTCTGGGGAAGGTAAGTCAGTAGTTGTCTCACACCTTGCGGCGGTATCGGCTATGTTGTTTCGCCGTACGTTGATTATCGATGCAGACTGGCGTTGCCCTAGCCAGCACAAACTGTTTAATTTAGCCGCTAAACCGGGCCTTACAGATGTCATTGATGAGTATGTTACCCTCACTCAGGCGGCACAGCAGACAAGCATCAAGCACCTCTCAGTGCTGACTACTGGTGAACAACGCCTACACTCTTCTCAGTTCCTGGAGTCAAGCCGGATGCGTACTCTCCTGGCAGAAGCTGCTGGCGATTATGACTTAGTTATTGTGGACACTGCACCAGTCACAAGTTGCGTCGATGCTACCAGCTTGAGTTACGACAGCGGCGGACTGCTCTTGGTTGCACGTCAAAACTTGACTTCAAGGGACACACTGGTGCAGGCAGTTTCGGAGTTGACTGACAACGATGTAAATATCCTAGGAGTCGCTGTCAATGGAATGACCACTGAGACTAAGAAGTACGATCAGTATCCAGTCCAGAGTTACCAGCCTCCAGTCAAGCAGTTGAAGCGTTACGACCTGTGAAGTCACTCCCCGCTTGTACATTTTCAAGGGGTATTAAGACTATGTTGATTAACGACAGATGGATGCCTTTGTTGCGTCCGGCTTTCTGGGTTAGCGTTGGGGGTGTAGCGGTTGGTATAGCCGCAGGCGTGCTAGCAGGTACCCAGCCACTTTACCTAGGCTTAGCTCTAGCCGCGCTAATGGTGAGTGTCTACTTCTTCGTCGATTTCGAGCGGGCAGTGTTGGGTTTGTTGATCGTGCGCAGTTCCCTCGATATTTTCTCCGCTCAGCAGCTACCGGCTGTGCTTGCCCTCGGTATTGATGCACTGACTTTGCTCTACTCGACGGTGTTGTTACTGACAGGCCGGACTGTGCGCACCGATGGGTTCTGGTGGTTCTTCGCCGGTTGGGTGATGCTACAGGGCATGTGGTTAATACTCTGTGCTCTTGGAGGACTGGGACTGAGTCCTTCGGTATTGCCGGATAGCATCCGTGAGTGGATACGTCTATTTTCGTGGCTGATGATCTACTTGCTTGTAATGCAGCTCAAGGACAGAATTCCCCCTGAGAAGATCATCTCTTTGCTATTCATTTCGCTGATCGCACCAATCATAGCAGCATTGATGCAGGCATTTCTGCCTGTATCAATGCTCCCTCCCCTGCTGATCCATCATACTGATGGCTTGGTGCTTACCTTGCATACGGAAAGCCGAGTCCAAGGTACACTCGGTCACCCTAGTACCTTTGCTCATTACCTGCTGCTGTTCGTCGGCCTGACTTGGTGGCAACTGAGGCAAGTGCAGCGACGCTGGCCTTGGCTACTCTTGCTGTGCTTGCTAGCCTTTGTCTACGCCAGCACCCGTTCTCTGCTGAGCATAGCAATGCTTGGCGTCTTTATCCTGGTCTTAATTGCCCCCAGGTTGAATTTGCCCAACGTGATCGGTGCACTACTTCTGCTTGTGGTAGTTCTGAGCCTATTTGGTAGCACTGATTTCGGACGCGAGCGTTTCAGTCAAATCGCTGACACACCGCTGTTTAATTCGAAAATCGATATATCGCGAGCGATTCTGCTGTCCCGGTCGGACGGTAACAGTTTCAACTGGCGGCTTGCCCAGTGGAACTCTCTGCTTCAGGCTTGGAAGAATTTCCCAATCCTCGGCTACGGTTTGTCAACAGCCATGTACTTGAGTCCCTGGCATCTCGTTGCTCACAACGATTACGTCCGGGCTCTGGTAGAAGAGGGGATCGTAGGTCTGGTAACTTTTCTGGCCTTTCTCGGTGCTCAAGGCGTGCGTCTGATCCAGCTAATGCGGCATGCACGCGGGAGTGCTCAGCGCGACCTGTGCTTGACTCTGTTAGCTGTCTTGCTGGGCATGGCTGTGGGGATGTTAAGTGACAATGTCTGGATTTCCACCACTCTCTACTTCTATTGGTGGACAGTGTTTGCGATTGCCGGTTGGAACTGGAACGATCTGCGGTCATTAGAAGAGGAGTCAGGAGTCAGGAGTCAGGAGAAACCCACCTAGTAGGGGATGGGGTTTGAATATTGCTTCGGAATGGTTTTAAGCGAAATTAAAGTTTCTGCTCGCGTTTTTTGGCGGAATTATGACCCAGCAACCTATTGTTTCCACCAGTGATACCCAAGCTATTAATACAAGGGGCAGACAACCCTACCGGGTTGTGCTGGTACATCCGAATGCAGGTGTCAGCTGGTGCGGTGGTTCGGAGATCTTTGCTTTCGAGCTTGCCCATCGCCTCAGTGCTTACTTCGAGGTGGAACTTTTAAGCGGGGCTCCCTGCGGTTCATTCAGCTTCCCTGCTGGAGGTATTTCCCGTACCTATATCTACCGTGGGCTGCGCCATCCTCTGATTGCTCCACTATGGAAAAGTTTTACTACGATTCCTGAGATCCATGTGGAACACTTCACCAGCTTCCTGCCCTGTGCTATCCGTCTGCTACGTCGGCCCGCTGACCTGATCTTTCCCAACAACGATTACGGTGGGCTAGCGATGGCTGCTTGTATACGGGCTATGACTGGAACTCCAATACTCTACACCGAACATACTGGCTTACTAGAGGAGGGGCGATTACTGGTACGTAACCTGAGATTTCGGCCTGACCGACTAGTGGTTTTCTCGGAAAAGATGGCCGCTTTCGCCCGCACTATTCGACCGAATCAGACTTTGAGCGTCATTCCCAATGGAGTAGACCTTGACCGATTTACGACCTTGGGACCCCGCATGGACTTGAATCTGCCAAAACCGGTAGTACTGTGCGTAGCTTTTATGCGTCGCCATGGTCATAAGCGCATTGAACTGGCTATGCAGGCAGTAGCGCGCTTGCCCAAGGCAAGTTTGCTGATTTGTGGAGACGGACCAGATCGTGCATACTTCCAGGCTCTTGGTGAGGAATTGCTCGGCCCAGAACGCTTTGCTATACGAACCTTTCCGTTCGAACGTATGCCTGAAGTGTATCGGAGTGCGGATGTGTTTACGCTTCCTTCTCTTGATGAGCCGTGTGCGCTCTCCTACTTAGAGGCAATGGCTAGCGGATTACCAGTAGTTGCTACTGACGATGAGATGCGCCGTTACACCATTGGTGACGGTGGCATACTATGCGACGTAACCAATCCGAGCATCTACGCGGCTGCACTCACACAAGTCCTCAGCGGAGCATGGAAAACGCGAGCCCGACAGAACGCCCAGCGCTTTAGCTGGGATACCTTAGCATTGCGCTACCGCGATGTGATCTTGGAAACAATTGTGCATGCCAAGAAGGAGAGAGGCGTCAGTCGCCAGTCGTCAAAATGACTTTTGTCCGAGTGGCGGATGACTCCTGACTCCTTTGCTCAAATTTAGGAATTCAAAACATGAAGGTTTCTGTTGTTATTCCAGCTTACAATTCTATGCTCTACCTCCCAGAGACTGTAGAGAGTGTTCTCAAGCAAACTTTTAGTGATTTTGAAGTATTAATTGTTAATGATGGAAGCTCGGATCAAATTGTTGAATGGGCTTCTGGGCTAGTAGACCCGCGAGTGAAACTGATTTCGCAAGAAAACCAGGGTACACCTGGAGCACGCAATACAGGCATTGCTCATGCTCAAGGAGAGTATGTCGCGTTCCTAGATGCTGATGACCTCTGGGAGCCAACGAAACTAGAGAAACAAGTACGTTGTCTAGAGGATAATCCAGCCGTGGGACTGGTGAATACCTGGACAGTTTTAGTTGATCAGCTAGGCTTGCCTACAGGTAAAGTGGCTACCCCCCAGGCAGAGGGGGATGTATGGAAGCAGATTAGTGTATACCAATTCTTAATTTGTTCTTCAGTTTTAGTTCGTCGTTGTTGCTTTGAAACTGTCGGTTTATTTGATCGGAATTTACTCTTTTCTGAAGATTGGGATCTTTGGATTCGTATCGCTTCTCATTACTCTTTTGCTGTGATCAAACAACCGTTGGTTCGCTATCGAGTGCATCCCAACAATAAGTCCAAGGATTGGCGAATGCTATTACAGGATGCCCACACCATTATTGAAAGGGCATTTCATTCTGCCCCATTAGAGCTACTCTACTTAAGAAACCACAGCTATGGTTATTTAAATCTCGACATGGGTTGGAGAGCGCTGGCAAGTCGGGATTACAAAGCAGCAAATCAGTTCCGTCAGCAGGCTGTTGCCCATTATTCTCAGCTACGTTACTCCTGGCACTATATCCGCTTGGGTATAGCGATCGCAATGGTGCACTGGTTTGGACATCAGGGCTACGATGGTGTGCGATCGCTGACTCATGCGTTGCGTCGCCGTATATCAAATTTTGCCTAGTACAATTCCATTCCTTCTATCCAATTTGGGAGTTCGCAATATGCCGAAAGTTTCCGTTGTTATCCCAGCCTACAATGCCATAGCTTATCTACCAGAATCTGTAGAAAGTGTTATCAACCAGACTTTTACTGACTTCGAAGTCTTAATTATTGATGATGGCAGTTCGGATCAAACTGTAGAATGGGCCTCTCAGATAACAGACCCGCGAGTAAAACTTATTTCGCAAAAAAACAAAGGTCTATCAGGAGCACGCAACACAGGCATTGCTCATGCTCAAGGAGAGTATGTGGCATTGCTAGATGCCGATGATATCTGGGAACCAACTAAATTAGAGAAACAAGTGCGTTGTTTAGAGGATGATCCGGCAGTAGGGTTAGTAGATACCTGGGCAGTTTTAGTCGATGAGCAAGGCAAGTCAACAGGTGAAGTAATTGGCTCTAGTACAGAGGATAATGTGTGGCAGCGACTTGTCGAATTCCAGACAGTTTGTTGTTGTGGCAGTACATCTTTAATCCGTCGCAGTTGCTTTGAAACTGTTGGAGTATTTGATCAAGATTTACGCTTCTTTGAAGATCTTGATATATTTATTCGTATTGCTGAGCATTATTCTTTTGCATTCGTAAAAGAGCCTTTAATCCGCTATCGACAGCATCCCAACAATATGTCCAAAAATTGTCAAGGAATGTTAGAAGCTTTCCGGACAATTATCGAAAAAGCGTTTCAGTCTGCTCCGCTAGAGCTACTGTATCTTAGAAGCCGAGGCTATGGTCGTGTCAATCTCTACCTAGCCTGGAAATCCATAAGTAAATGGGATTACAAAGCAGCAAGTCAGTTTCGTCAGCAAGCCCTTGCCCATTATCCTCAACTACGTTTTTCCTGGAACTGTATCCGCCTTAGCGTGGCGATCGCATTACTCAGCTGGTTTGGAAATCAAGGCTACAGTAGGGTACGAGTGCTAACCCAGGCTCTGCGCTGGCGCAAGATTGCCCATTTATAGTATTGAGAATTTGAGAAGAAGCAGAAACTTACGCGAGCAAGATTTATGTCAACTTCTGATATATTTTACTCCTCAATAGCTTCAGTCAAGAACAACCCGCCTAAACTTCGACTTGATTATTTGGATGGTTTACGTGGGCTTTCAGCTCTCTATGTAGTCCTGCTTCACGTTAGTCAGATAGTGGAAGATAGACTACATGGAAATGGACTACTCTCAATAGCGTACCCGATTATGTTGAAATATGGTCGCGACGCTGTAGGAATCTTTATTGTGCTTTCTGGATATTGCCTAATGCTGCCTGTTGTTCGGTCTGAGTCCCGGCAGTTGAGAGGAGGTGTGGTTCAATACATAAAACGTCGCGGACGACGAATCTTGCCACCCTACTATGCTGTACTTATCCTGTCGCTGCTAATAACGGCCTTTGTCCCAATGAATCAGCCGTTTATGGGCTTTCAGTTGAATCTTGCTCAGTCTGATTTTACCCCTGGTATCTTACTTTCCCATTTTTTACTGCTTCACAATTTAAAGCCAGAATGGATTCATGGGATCAATTACAACACTCCACTGTGGAGTGTTGCAACAGAGTGGCAGATTTATTTCTTTTTCCCAATTCTGCTAATTATATGGCGACGTTTTACTATAATCCCTGTTGTCGCTACGGCTTTTATCGTTGGGTTTGCTCCACATTACCTACTAGATAAATATTTTGATCCGGCAGTTCCGGATTTTCTGGCGTTGTTTGCACTAGGGATGGCGGCAGCGGAGATCGGATTTTCTCAAAAAGCAAATCAAATTCTTTTGAAAGAAAGATTTCCTTGGAAGTGGTTAACTATTATGGCTTATCTCGGAGTAGTTACTTTAAGCACGAGGGAATTTGAACACCTTACTCTAATTACAGATGTGTTAACAGGAGTAGGTACTACATCTTTAATTATTTACTGCACCTACTTTTGGACTAAAAGCAAGAGAACGCGTTTTCCTCTTATTTTGGGTCTGCTAGAGTCACGATGGGTAGTTGGACTGGGTACTTTCTCTTATAGTCTCTATTTAGTACATTATCCAATACTCCAACTGGTTAACATACCTTTAATTAGTCTGCATATGTCATCAACTGGAAACATTCTAGCGTTGCTGCTTGTAGGTCTACCGTTATCAATATTAGTAGCCTATATCTTTCACTTAGCTTTTGAGCGGCCATTTATGTCGAATCATTTGGGTAAGGCGGTCTAAGTAACAGACTGTCCCTCCTCAAAGAAATTCTCCAACGCGTTACCCAACTACCAATTACCCGCTGGAACATGCAGGGTTATTTCATTCTAAAAAGGTTCTTGAGTGTGCTAAGACCAAACTTGCATAACCCCTACACCCCACACCCAGCGCCGCAGGCGCTGTGACGCTGACCTTCTGCTCTGCGAGCGTCCGGTAGCTCTGCAAAGGCTTCTAAAATCTCGATTCGCTTCTGAGACAGGGAATTGTTGGACTTTGTACTAAGCTTGAGCAATCGGCGTTGATGCGGAGGTAAAACCATCGTGCTTCGGTTCACTGGATTTACGAGGTGCTATACTACTATTCGCCAGCCCATTTTGAGAATGAAATAGCCTTGCTTGCCTTAGTAGCCGAAATATTAGGAATTAAATGGATTTTTATTAGCCACCGAGTAAAACCTTTATACGTTTTCTGTGCGAGGCTTCTACTTCTTTGCCCTGAATATAGGAGTTAAGCTGAGAGCCGCGTAAAATAGGCATTAGCTATAATGGCCCATGAGCAGTATAATATACACTGTTGACGAATTGACGCATTAAGTGGCATCTAACCTCATAAGTGGCCGAGCAGTAACATTAGAATCAGTCTTTCCAGTTCCTTACAGCCAATTCGCCAACGGTATCTTGCTAAGTGTATTCCTTGAAATTTTGCTTACCTAACTCCCTGAAACACTAATTGAGCAGAGAATTTTATGGCTTTAGAAGGAGTAATAGACAATATAATATGCTTATAATTTAGCGAAATTGGTTGTTTATAGCTCAATTCAGTTCTAAAAAAAAGTTAATTAAAATACCTTTTTAATTGCTTGATGCTCACTTATTCTCCTTAAATAGTAATGAAAAAATCTAATTATGGCTCTCAAATATTTAGTAATAAACCTAATGTACTTAACCTAATAGATTTTTGTAAATAATTAGCAATTATTGGGGTGGTTTTAACTCACTATCGCTTGCACTTAAGAGGATGGTTTGGCTGGCAGGGAGTTCATATTTTTATAATTTTAAGTGCTTTTACATTAACCTACTCTTGCTTGAATAAAAATCCAAATAGCGACGGGAAACAGTGGTATATTAAACGAGCAGAGAGAATTTTTCCTAGTTACTGGTTAGTAGTTTTAATCGGATTTTTCATGACGGTTGGCCTTGGTATATTCAATAATGTATCTAGGTCCATCGATTTAATAACTTTTCTGGGTAGCAACTTAAGCCGGGACAGCATGTACGGTCGGCTTTTTGGACTTTCGAGCTTTTAATGTTCGTCTAGGTCTGGGTAACTCGCCCATGTTTAGCACAACCGACTCAAACAAATCTGG
>JAABUZ0100004599.1_pt1 | contig 18885 bp, 21 predicted proteins | sample 5562091 | NCBI WGS metagenome assembly JAABUZ01 (sample SAMN12813069, study PRJNA571459) | rock metagenome | isolation source: Antarctica rocks | place: Antarctica: Victoria Land, Linnaeus Terrace sud | collected 2015-12-21 | reverse complement strand
GATGGATACGATAAACTCGCAACGATTACGTTGCCGCAACCCCTTGCGCGACGGAAGGCCGCATGAGATAATTACGTTCAAAGAGAGACGCTGTTGCTACGTTTCCCCGCAGATCGCGGCAAGCTCAAGAGTATACCGGCTACTAGAATAAACGACCAGTCCGGGTGGATAGTGGACTTTTGCATTATGACATAGAGGTCGCGGTTCCGTATCGGCTCGACCTTACCGTCAGCGTGCTGCGTCGCTTGTCCGCAAACGTCGTGGACGTGCTGACGCCCGAAGGTCAGTACGTCCGCGCACTCGGCGGCTTTCGTGAACCCGTTCTCGCGCGTGTCGTGCAGGAACGCGCCGACGTACTGGACGTCACGCTCGAAGGCGACGAGACCGAATACCCTCGTGCACTTGCGCTCGTGCGCCGGATGCTCGGCGTCAATCGCGACCTCGCTCATTTCGATCGCGCCGCCTCACGGATTTCATGGCTCCGGTCGCTGGCAACTCGTATGCGCGGCGTGAAGCCGCCGCGCTATCCGACCCTTTGGGAGGCGTGCGTGAATGCGATCGTCTTCCAACAGGTCAGCCTCCACGCTGCGAGCGCGATCTTACGCAGGCTCGTCCTCGAAGTCGGGCCGCCGCTCGCGTGTGATGGTGTCTCGTTGCACGCGTTTCCAAGCGTGGAAAGCATCCAAAATGCGAAGGACGCCGCGTTGTCCAAAGCCGGCCTCAGCGCCGGCAAGCTTGCGACGTTGCGGCGCGTCGGCGACGCTCTCGAATCGGGCACGCTGGATGAAGCCATGTTGGAAGATCGACCCAGCGCCGACGCCGCCGAGCTGCTCTGCCGGATCAAAGGAATCGGGCCATGGACGGCCACGGTCATCTTGCTACGTGGGCTCGGGCGGCTGGACGTGTTTCCGATGAACGACTCGAGCGTCGTCCGCAATCTCGCATTCATTGCCGACGTCGCGCCGGTCAACATCGAGCGGGTTCTCGGTGCACTCGCTCCGCAGCAAGGGATGCTGTATTATCATCTCCTGCTTGCGCGCCTCGAAGAGCGCGGCGAAATAGGCTCGGCTTCTCGGTATTAAGCGACGTCTATTTTGTCGAGGTCACTTGCGATACGGTTACCGCACCGGCCTTATTGCCCCAAGCCGAACGAATATACGTGACGACTGAAGCGATATCCGAGTCGCTGAGGGTCCCTTTCCACGACGGCATCTGCGCATTGTACGTCGTTCCGCCGACGCTAATCTTGCCGCTCAAACCATTCTTGACGATATGTATGACCTTCGTCGCCGGGCCCGTCACGACGGCATTTCCGGCCAGCGGCGGAAAGGCGCCGGGCTGGCCTTTGCCGTTAGCCTGATGGCAACTGGCGCAATTCGCCGTGTAGATTTTCGCGCCGGCGGCGGCAGATGACGCTGCAGCCGTTGACGGCGGCGCGCCCGGGGGAGCACCTGTGCCGGCGGTCGATGTCGTGCCCGAGGAACTGTTTTTCCCGCCGCTGCAGGCCACCAGCGCAGTGGCCGCAAGTGCGGCGAGGGCAATGACGGTTCCGAGTCTTTGCATGCCTTCGGCCTTTCGTGCAGACGATCGAATGGCAGGCACTACTCGCTCGCGATGCGAGCGCCCTGGCCGTTTCGTCTGGTAGCAACTATTGCCGATCGATGACTTCGCGCGCCAGAGGCATGCACACCGAAACGGTTCTATGCCATGACCGCGCGCACGCCAGCGCGAAGCATGTCTTTGTCGGCGATTGAGTAGTACAAACCTATTGTCCCGTCGGCTTCGACTGCGGAAGGCTGGGCCGCTCGCGAGCAGGAGTTGACCGCGCTTTGCCGCTTCGTTCCAGCCGGTGTAATACACGTAATACGTGTCGCTCGCGATCGCGAGCGTCGGATCTTCACAACCGTCGATGTCTTCGTCGCCCGGCCCCGGCTCGATGGCAGGCTCCTTTCCCATCTTGAAATCGATGCCGTTCGCCGACTCGCCATAGTAAATGCGTGCGATCTTCTCCGCGGGATTTTGCGAACGCGGCACCGCACGGAGCAGCAGCCGATACTGATTGCTTTCGCGCCAGACGAAGGCACTGAGGGTGTACATTTCTGCCAGCGGGCTCGTGCGCTCCATCGTTAGCGATGTGATCCGGCCGACCGAGAAGTTCATCAGTGGACCGTCACGCCGGCCGGGTGCTTCAGACCTCTCGTGATCACCAGCAGCGGCGCGTTGCGGTGCGCGGTGTCGAAGACGCTCACGCTGCTACTTTTGGTGTTCGCGTCGTAGAGGTTGCCGCTCGCGTCGATCGCCACGCCGTAGGGGCCGCTCAGCCCGCCGCCGGTGATTGCCGGCAGCGCCGCGTTGCCGTGCGCCGTGTCGAAGACGCTCACGTGATCGTTCGCGACGTAAAGCTTGCCGCTCGCGCCGACAGCAACGTCAACGGTGCCGTTGAGCCCCCTTCCGGTGATCGGCGGCAGCGCCGCATTATCGCGCGCCGTGTCGAAGATGCTTACACTGCTATTGTTGGCGTTCGCGACATAGAGCTTGCCGCTCGTACCGACGGCGACGCCGTAGGGCCCGTTCAGACCGCCACCGGTAATGGGGGGCAGAAGCGCGTTGCGGTGGGCTGTGTCGAAGATGCTTACGCTGTTACTGCCGGCGTTCGCGACATAGAGCTTCCCGCGCGCGCTGACCGTGTCACCCTGGGGAAACTCCAGCCTACCGCACGTGATCGCCGGTAACGCCGCGTTACGATGCGTCGTGTCGAACACGCTCACGCTATTGCCGAGTTGGTTCGCGACGTAGAGCTTGCCGCTCCCGTCGACCGCCACGCCGTGGGATCGTTGAGGCCGCCGCCGGAAATCGTCGTGGACGCGGCGGTGACGTTGGCAAGGTCGAACACGCGCACGGTGTTGTCGGCCTGGTTCGCGACGTACAGCTTCTGGCGTGAGGGCGTGATGTTGGCCCCAATCCTGCGCGATGCGTTGTGCGCCGCTCGGCGTAACCGATGTTCGCGGCACGTCGCTGCTTCGCCCGATGCAGGCGACGAGGGCAGCGGCGATCGTGGCTGCGCCGAGAAATCGGGAACAAAGCTTACAGCGCACGAAGGGTCGTTACCCGACTCGATAGAGGAGCCTCCCATGGCCGAGCACAGCCCAGACGACGTCCTTGTAAAACTAACGGATACCGATCTCATGCTTTCCGATCCTAGCGAGGATATCCGCGATCACAAGGTGATCGATCAGCACGGCGACGACATCGGCCACGTCAGTGGATTGTTCGTCGACAAAGATCAGAAAAAAGTGCGGATGTTGCAAGTCGCCGCGGGCGGCTTTTTGGGACTTGGCGAGCGACATTTCTTGGTTCCCGTGGAAGCGGTTTCCAGCGTTAAGGAGGACGAGGTCCGCATCAGCCAAACGCGCGAGCGTGTTGTGAACTCGCCCGTTTACGATCCGGAACTGACCGACATGCCGAGCCACGATCTCTTCGAACCGTACTACGGCTATTACGGCTACGCGCCTTACTGGGGCGGCGGCGGGACCCTATACGGCGGTCTCGGCTACCCGATCATTTGAGCGCGGCGGTATCGCGTCGCAATTCAATCGCACGCTTTCAAACGGCATCGAGGAGATAGAGGTATGGCAGAAGTTCGCATTACGCCGACGGTCGACGGCCCCTACATGGTAACCGGCGACATTGAACTGGTTTGGCCGAGCGGCCACAGGATCCCAGCAGAAAAGGAAGTCTACCTTTGCCGCTGCGGACAATCGGGCACGAAGCCGATCTGCGACAATTCACACGTGCGTGTCGGCTTCAAATCGGTCGAAGGTGACGCAACGGCCCGCTGAGCAAAACGGAGACTCTTGGAGGCCAACATGGCACAGCAAATCTCGTTGAAGCGTGCGTATGAAAAGCCCGCAGAGAGCGACGGCTTCCGTGTGCTCGTCGATCGGCTTTGGCCGCGTGGCGTCAGTAAAGTGAACTTGCGTCTCGATATGTGGGCGAAAGGCGTCGCCCCCAGCACGGCCTTGCGGCAATGGTTTGGTCACGATCCCGAGCGATGGCTCGAGTTCGGCCGGCGCTATAAAATCGAGCTAAAAGAAACCGAGGCGCGCGAGACAATTGCCGAAATCGTCGATCGTGCGAAGCACGCGCCTGCGATCACGCTGATCTACGGTGCAAAAGACACCGAACACAACGAAGCCGTCGTCTTACGGGACATATTGAAACGGCGCGTTCGATCCAAGAGCCGGTAAATCGAAGGAGCCATATGGTAGGGAAAGCACTAATCCAGTTCATCGAGCGCCAGACGGTTTTAGATCGAACGAGCGACGTGCTTCAAGCGTGGGTCCGAGCGATGTTTCGGTCCGGCGGCGCCACTGGGCGAAATCTGAAGGATGTCCTTAACGGAACGTGGCTCGGGCACCCGCTACATCCTGCATTGACGGACGTCCCGATCGGTAGCTGGACTATCGCAATCGGCCTCGATGCTTTCGGTGTAACTACGGGCCGCAACGAGCTTCAGCAGGCCGCTGACTTCGCGGTTGGAGTCGGTACCATCGGCGCTCTTGGCGCCGCCGTCGCCGGTCTCACCGACTGGTCGGATACGGATAGCCGTCCTCGACGAATGGGCTTGGCTCACGCGATTGTGAATATCGGCGCAACCTCCCTCTTTGCGGCCTCGTTCGCTATGCGGCGGACGGACCGCCGCCTCGGCGTCATCCTCGGTTTTATCGGGTATGGCGTGGCGAGCATGGGCGCATTTCTCGGCGGCCATCTCGTCTTCGCGCAGCGAATCGGCGTCACTCATGCCGGTCAGAAGTTGACCGACGAGTTCATTGCCGTCTTGCCCGATACCGAGTTGAAAGAAGATCAGTTATGTCGGGCTGAGGTAAACACCGTGCCTCTCGTGTTAGTCCGCCATGCGGGTGCGATTTATGCGCTCGTTGAGACGTGTGCACATCTGGGTGGACCGCTTTCGCAAGGGACGCTGGAAGACGGGAACGTGCGCTGTCCGTGGCACAATTCATGTTTCTCGCTAAAGGACGGCCACGTCATCAACGGCCCCGCCGCCTTTGAACAACCGTGCTTCGAAACGCGCGTGCGGGACGGTCAGATCGAGGTGCGCGGGAAGCAGAGCTTCGAGTAAAAATTTTGCTGCACCATGCCCGTCTTCGATAAGGCCCACCAAGCCGTTCACGCGCCGGCAGATCGCCGCGTGGTTTTTCGCTTGCGGCGCAGGTACATCGTCTGGGCCATCATCGCCGTCGCCGTTCCGCTCGCAGCCGCGTGGTTTCAAGTGCTGGCCTTCGGCATTCACTCGGCCGTTTCGCCCGTTGCCGGCATCACGGTCGCTGCCCCGAGCGGCGAGCCGCGCGGCTTTCCCGTTTGGATTCGCTGGACACATTTTGCGAATATCGTCTTCCTGTTTCTGTTGATCCGCAGCGGTCTCTCGATCCTCATGGACCACCCGCGGCTCTACTGGAACAACCACTGCACGCCGGGCTCGGAATGGTTACGGCTGACGCCGATCACCGTCCCGAACGATCGCGTCTGGACGGCGAAAGAAGATTCTCGCTATATTTCTCCGCTCATCGGTCTGCCGGGGTACCGGCACACGATCGGGATGGGCCGCTCGTGGCATTTCATCACGGATTACGGCTTCATCCTCACCGGCGTAGTCTACGTTATCATGCTGTTCGCGAGCGGTCAGTGGCCGCGCCTCGTGCCGACGTCGTGGCAAGTCATTCCCTATGCTTGGCAGACGTTCGTTCACTACGGAACGTTCCATTGGCCGGTCGAGCCCGACGGCTTCTACGCTTACAACGCCCTCCAGCAACTCGGGTACTTTGCCGTCGTCTTCATCATGGCGCCGCTCTCGATCCTGACCGGCATCGCGATGTCGCCGGCTCTCGACAATGCCTTCCCATGGTATCCGCGCATCTTCGGCGGCCGGCAAGGAGGACGCTCGATCCACTTTTTACTGCTTTGCGGATATCTGGCGTTCACGAGCGTGCATGTCGCGCTCGTGCTCGCGACCGGGGCGCATCGGAACTTCAACCATATCGTGCTCGGGACCGACGATACGCGGCCGCTTGGGTTCTATTTGGGCTGTGTCGGGCTTGCCGCCGTGGTTGCTTCGTGGGTCCTCGCGTACGTCGTCGCCTGGAAGTTCCCACGCGTGATTCAACGCCTTCACAAAGCGCTGATCACTCCGCTCGAATTGGGCGTGAGCCGACTCGAGCGTTTCGATCCGCACGAGCGTTACACGCGGGCCGACATCTCGCCGTACTTCTGGCCCAACGGCAAGATGCCTGATTCAGACAAATGGAATCGGCTTGCTGCGGGCGACTTCCGCGACTATCATTTGCGCGTTAGCGGTTGCGTCGGGAACCCCGTCGATTTGAGTCTCGCCGATCTGCGGGCGCTCGGGCACGATGAGCACATCGATCTGCACCATTGCATTCAGGGCTGGAGCGGGATCGCGCAGTGGGGCGGCATCTCGATGGTTCGGCTCATGGCGCTGGTCAAGCCGCTGCCGAACGCGCGCGCCGTCGAATTTCTGTCCTTCGGCGACGGGATCTTCGGGGGCGTCTATTACGACACGCAGCGCCTCGAAGACGCCATCAAACCCGAATGCCTGCTCGCGTACGAGATGAACGACGTCCCGCTTCCGAAGATTCACGGCGCGCCGTTACGCCTCCGCGTCGAAAACCAACTTGGTTTCAAGATGGTAAAATGGATCCGTGAAGTCCGTTTCGTCGAAACGGCCAGCGCGGTCGGAAAAGGCTACGGTGGGAAGAACGAAGATGATGAGTACTTCGATCTCTTGCCATATATCTGAGAGTGCGGTTCGATCCTACCGCAGCTGCAAGCCGACGGTCGAGCGCCGCTCCAGCCCCGGAGTGTTGCCGAACGCGTCAACTTAGCCTTCTAAGAGGAGCTAAGCTGCGTGTGACGATGTTGCCGTTCAACGGCTTCGACTGCCTATCTCAATAGCGGAGAACGGAACAGTGGCTGCTCAGGAACGAAAGCTGCTTGTCCCTGCGGGCTGGTGGCAAGCGGCGCTCCTCGTTATGCTTTTCGGCTTCACCGTCTTGGGCATCCTCGCATATCTTACGTACACCGACGAGCCTCCGATCCCAACGGCGGTGCTCGGCCTTTCCGGACACGTCCTCTTCTCAGGCAACGACGTTCGGCGCGGCCAGGATGTGTTTTTGAGAAGCGGGCTCATGGAATATGGCACGATCTTCGGCCATGGTGGATATTTGGGTCCGGACTACACCGTCGACTATCTGCATCGCGCTGCGCTCGCGGTGCAACGGATTTACGGCGGTCCTCATTCGGATCGTGCAAACTCCCGCACGATCGAAGACTTCCGCACGAACCGCTACGACGCTCGGACCGGACGGTTGCAGTTCACGGCGGCACAAGCGGCAGCGTTCCATCAAATGCTCAAGCACTACACCGCCTACTTCGGTGAACCCACGACCAAGTATGGGTTGCGCCCCAAGGTGATCACGGACGCGAGCGATTTGCAGGCACTGACCGCGTTTTTCGCCTGGGCTGCCTGGGCAACGTCCGCGCAACGTCCGGGAGAGACGTCCTCGTACACCAATAATTGGCCGGCGGAGCCGCTCGTTGCGAATCATCCGACGGCGGATAGTATTGTCTGGAGTGCGCTTTCCTTGATCGTGCTGCTTGGAGGAAGCGGCTTGCTCTTCGCAGCCTTCGGCCGATGGAATTTTCTCGGATGGCATGGCAAGGAAAAACAGCAACTCACGTTCCGCCCGCCCAACGCAGTAACGTTAACCGGCGGCCAGCGTGCGTGCGCATGGTTCTTCCTCGTAATGTCGCTGCTTTTTCTCCTTCAGACCCTTGTCGGTGGTGCATCCGAGCACTATCGCGCCGATTTGGCAACGTTCTTCGGAGTCAATCTCGCCGTCGCTTTTCCGTTCAACGTTACGCGCACGTGGCACGTGCAGCTCGCGATCCTCTGGGTCGCGACGGCGTTTCTGGCAGCCGGCATTTTCCTTGCACCCATGATCGCCGGGCGCGAACCGCGCGGACAGCGGCCATTGATTTACGCGTTGCTCATCGCTCTTACGATCGTCGTCGTCGGCAGCCTGGCGGGCGAGTTTGCCGGCATGCACGGGTGGGTTCCCCGGAGTTTGGGATGGTTGGGCAATCAAGGCTTCACGTATCTGGACCTCGGCCGATGCTGGCAGATATTGCTCGTACTCGGATTGTTTTTCTGGGCCGCGATCCTCTACCGCGGATTGCGTGGTCGCTTAAAAAGCGAGCATATCGGCAATTTGCCGTGGGTCTTCTTCTACTCCGCACTCTCCATCCCGGCGTTCTATGCGGTCGGTTTACTCGTCACGCCGCATGCCAACTTCACGCAAAACGACTTCTGGCGATTTTGGGTCGTGCATTTGTGGGTCGAAGATTTCCTCGAGCTCTTTACCACGATCATGGTCGCATTCGTCTTCGTCTTGTTGGGCGTGATCGAAGAACGGGTGGCGCTTGGGCTCGTCTATCTCGATATTGTGATCTATGCAGTCGGCGGCGTGATCGGCACGATGCATCACCTCTATTTCTCGGGGGAGCCGAGCATCCACATGGTGCTCGGCGCGACGTTCTCAGCTGCCGAAGTCATACCGCTCACATTTCTGACGCTCGAGGCTTGGAGTTTTTTGCAGTTAGGTGCAGCGCAAGGTACGCGGTCGCGCACAAAGTTTCCGCACTACTGGGCGGGCATGTTCTTAGCCTCAGTCGGCTTCTGGAATTTTCTCGGCGCGGGCGTGTTTGGTTACTTGATCAATCTTCCGATCGTCTCGTACTACGAGGGACGGCGTTAACGTTGAACCATGCTCATGCATCGATGATGGGTGTGTATGGCATGCTCGCCGTCGGCCTTACACTTTTCGCGCTGCGGTACATGATTCCCGAAGAACGCTGGTCCGATCGGCTCCCGAAGATCAGCTTCTGGTCGCTGAATATAGGCCTGGCCTGGATGTGCTTTGGATCGATGTTCCCGCTCGGGGTACTGCAGCTCTACCATTCGGTCGCATACGGGTATTACGACGCGCGCTCACTCAACTACATCCAAAGCGGCACTCTTCCGGTGCTGGAATGGATTCGTCTTCCGGGAGATATCGTTTTCATTGTGGGCGGGGCACTGCCGATCGTCGTCCTGTGCTGGCAAGGTCTTCGTTGTATGCTTCGCGAGGAGCCCAGCCCGCCGCAGGAAGTGCTGTTTACGGAGATCACTAAGACTGCGCCTCAAGAGGTCGGCGTCTAAGGTCTAAAAGCCGAGATCGCTTCTTGGACGGACTTGAAAATGCGATCGGCCCCGACAGCGGCAACGAGACCGGTTTGAAGCGCTGAGCGCTGGGCGCGTTCGTCTGCCAGTGGCGCGATTGCCACGTCTACGTGCGCCGTTCGCAAAGCGGCAATCGCCGCACTCCAAATGAGCGCGCCCGTATAATCAACATCGAGCACTCCGCTGCATTCGAGGATGACGAGCTCGACCGTCTCAGGCGCGCGGATGACGAGGTCCTGGAGCTTGTCCACGACATATTGTGCGTTGGTGAACGTGATCGGCGCAGCGGGCGCGAAGACGATCACGCCGGGAACCGAAACGCCGTGCTCACCGTCGCTGGGAGGCCACCAGATCGTCGTATTAGGAACGTGGACTAATCGGGAACTCGGCGGCCGGGCAACGATGTAGATGCCCTGTACCAGCGAAAGAAGGATGCTGAGCACCATGCCCGTCTCAATCGAAAAAGCGATGACGAGAAAGGCGCCGGCCGCGACCAGAAGAATTTCGAAGCCGCCGCGACGTGCGATGCGAATCATGTCCCGAACGCGGAAGAGTCGCATTCCGATGTACACCAGCACGCCTCCAAACGCCGCTTGCGGGAGATAGGCGGCCAGACCTGACGCAAACAGAGCGAGCACGGCGATCAAAACGACCGCGATGACGCCAGCGAGTTGCGAACGGCCGCCTGACGCCCGCGCGACCGCCGTCCGCGGCGGACTTGCGTTCACGGCGAAGGCACCGATAAAGCCGGCCACAATTGACCCGAGACCTACCCCTGCAAAGTCTCGGCTCACGTCGTCAGTTGACCCCTTCTCGGATGCAAAGGCTCGCACGACGGTCGCAGTCTGTACCATACAGACGATGGCGACGATCAGTGAAACGGGCAAGAGCCGCAAGATTCCAGTCGCATGGCCGATGGCAGGCATCGACAGTCTCGGAAATGCCGGCGGCAGCGCGCCCAACACGCCGACACCGCGTGCGTGGAGATCGAACACGGCCACGGCGACGCCGGCCCCCACCAGCCCGATGAGTGCTCCGGGAATTCTCGAGCCGACACGCTCGGCGGCAAGCGCCAGAGCGAGCACCGAAACGCCGAGTGCAAGCGCGTATCCGTTAGCGTGCGGCGCCTGGCGTACCAGATCGATGAATTGCGCGCTCAGCGAACCCCCGGCCGCTGGTACGCCGAGCATGAGCGGCAACTGCCCGATGATGATATGAGCAGCGATGCCCGCCAGAAAACCGATCGTCACGGGCACCGAAAGCAGATCGGCAATCCAGCCCGCGCGCGCCGAACCTGCGAGCACGAGCATGCCGCCCGTGATGAGCGACACGAGCATGATGCCTTCGACATATTGCGGCGAGCCGCGCGCTGCCGTCGCGACGACGACGCTCGCAAAGATCGGCGCAATGGTCGAATCGGCACCTACCGAAACGAAGCGATTCGAACCGAACACCGCGAACGCGAGCGACCCCGCCATGAAGGCATAGAGCCCCGTTTGCGGGGACATGCCGGCCAAATGCGCCGTCGCAATCTGTTCGGGGATCGCGATTCCAGCCAGGACCGCGCCCGCAATGAGATCGCCCGGCAGCCATGCTCCACGGAAGCCACGGAACGATGCAAAAAACACGCCAGAGACGGCTCCGATTACGCGGTGGGCACACATACGGGATTTGGTCCGGCTCCGCTTCTTATGTACCTGAACCGGCCGCTCCGTTGTGAAAATCTTGGCCCCGGCGGCGGTAGCTTGGCGGTTGTTATCTTGGTGCGAAATCACGGGGACGGGGCGCCGCCAATGACGTATCCCAAGACCTCTGCTCTGTGAGGGACTCATGGACATAACACAACTAATCCTCGACGATCACCATGAGCAGCGTCGTCTGTTCGCAATTCTCGAGCAGATTGAATGGAGCGACACCGATGCGTTGAGGGCCGTCTGGACGCGGCTTGCAACGTTCCTCGAGGTGCACGCCGAGGCCGAGGAAGAGTTGTTCTATCCGCAGCTGCTGCACGTGGGTAAGGGCGCCGGCGGGAAGAGCAGCGTCGACGAGGAGACCGAAGACGCAATCCACGACCACAACGAGATCCGCGACGCGGTCGCTGCCGTCGCCCCCCACGACGTCGGCAGCGACGGCTGGTACGCTGCCGTCGCCGGCGCCAACGAAGCCAATAGCGATCACATGGCCGAGGAGGAACGCGAGGGCCTCACCGACTTTCGCCGACACGCCGGTCTACAGACACGCCATGATCTCGGCGTCGCTTTCGCCGCCTTCGAAGCAACGCACGTGTCCGGCGTCAAGGCCGTTGATAAGAACCCGAAGGACTACATCACCGAACACGAATGGGGCGAGTGCGCCTCAGATCGCTAACGGCCCGGGCGGGGGATCGCTCGCGGGGAACGACGCAGCAACGATTCGATCGTATGCATCGAGTCCCTCATCCGGGTTGTCCGCTTCTTCGGAAACGACCGCCGGGACATAGTCCGATTCGCTGTAATTAGGGCGAACCAAGCGCATCGGCGCGGCGCATTTCGCTTACAGCCAGCTGTCTGACCATTTCCCCCAAGCCTTCGACGTCGACATCGACCTTCGCTGCCACGGCCAGCAGTATGCGCTCTTGGACTTCCTGGTGATACAGAAGCCGTGAAATGGAGTCGTGGTCATGCTCGGCTCGCCGCTCCGCGTGCGCGCCGATTTGCCGCTGTCCGACGGCAAGAACGAAGATCAAAATCAGTTGTATAACGTTCGAACAGGTCAACAAAAAGGCAAATGGGTACGGGTCGAGCTTGGTAGCGATCCCGAAGGGTATCCAAATGGCTTGAGCGCCGATGGCGAGCCCTAACGCAAGCGGCGACCCGGTCGAATCAGCGATCCTTTTGCAGAACCGCTCGACCGGGGAAAGGCTCTCGAGGTGCTCGCGGTTGAGATCGTGGACGAGCGGATGATTATCGGGCTCGATCGCGGCGGCAGGAGGAACGCGAGGCTCTGCACTCATGGCTTATCGTTACGACGCCGGATGTGGTGCCGCTTTTACTCGTTCAAGTCGATCCGGTACCGTGCCATCCTTCGGCTCAGCTGCTTCGCGGACGGCGAAATAGCCGCTTTAATGGATCGTGATACTCGTCCACCAGACGCTCTTTGCCCGGAATGATCGCGTTGTCGGTGATCTTGATCGACGAGGGACAGACCTCCGTGCAACATTTTGTGACGTTGCACAATCCGATAGCACCCTCGACCCCAAGAAACTCGAGTCGCTCACCGCCATCCATCGGGTGCGCGTCGAGTCCGAGAATGCGGACGTACGATCGTGGGCCGGCGTATTGGGGCTTGGCTTCGGTCTGATAACGGATGACGTGGCAAACGTCTTGGCACAAAAAACACTCGATGCACTTGCGCATTTCCTGAGAGCGGTCAACATCGCGCTGGTAAAAGCGCCACTCGCGATCGGTCCGCGGCTTGAAGGTTGGTATCGCTTGGTTCACGCGATAGTTCCAGGAGACGTCTGTGACGAGGTCACGTATCCGCGGGAACGTCTGCAGCGGTCCAACGCTGATGGGCTTCGTGCTGTCGAATTCCTCAAGCCGGGTGTTGCACATGAGCTTCGGCATGCCGCTCACCTCGGCAGAACATGAACCGCACTTTGCCGCTTTGCAATTCCAACGGACGGCCAGATCGTTTGCCAGGTGCGATTGCACGTGCAGCACGGCATCGAGGACAACCATGCCGTGCTCGAGCGGTACGTCATAATCTTCCCACCGGCCCACGACGTCGCTCGACTCGCCGCGATTGATGCGCAAGGTCACGGCACGGGGTAGGTTAGGTCGCCGCCCCACCTTACGCTGGGCTTCCGCCGGCGTCAGGCATCCTATTGCGCTCGTACACGATGTCGGCGAGCCGGTCTGGCAAGGCAGGGCGTTCCTCGAAGTCGACGCGCACGTCAGCGCCGAGGTTTGTCGTCACGGTATTGACTTTCTGCATTTCGCGTGGTCGGGTAGACCTCCATCTTCTCCTTGGTAATGTCGACCTTCGCGAAATCGAGGAACTGCGTGTACATCGAGGGGAGCTTTTTCTTGATGAAGTCGGCCGGCTTGTGCGCGATCGAGAGATACGCACCACCGTGCGGCGAGCCGCGCCCTTCCCGCACCTCGGTCGCGATCGCGCGGGCGACCACGTCGCGGGTCGACAGCTCCATCCGTTTGGAATCGTACTTTTCCATGAAACGCTCGCCCGCGCTGTTGGTGAGCAGGCCGCCCTCGCCGCGCACCGACTCCGTTACCAAAATGCCGCGCACGCTGAGCGGCCATACCATTCCGGTCGGGTGGAACTGGATAAACTCCATATCGACCAGTTCAGCGCCGGCTTCGAGCGCGAGCGCTTGCCCATCAGCGGTTCCCTCCCACGAGTTCGACGTCACCGCGTACAGGCGGCCCGAGCCGCCCGTGGCCATAATCACGGGCGGCGCTTCAAAAACCACAAATCGTCCGGTCGCCCGCTCGTAGCCGGCTGCGCCGGCGATACGGCCCTCGCGCAGCAACAGTTGGGTGATCGTGTACTCCATGTAAACGTCGAGTTTGAGTTCGACGGCCCGGTCCTGCAGCGTTCGGATCAGTTCGAGGCCCGTGCGGTCGGCGACTTGGACGAGTCTCTTATAGGTGTGTCCACAAAAAGCCGCTGCATGATGCCGCCCTCCGGCGTCCGATCGAAGAGCGCGCCCCACAATTCAAGGTTGTGGATCTCGCCCGGCGCCTCTTGGGCGTGCAGTTCCGCCATCCGCCAGTTGTTGAGGTATTTGCCGCCCGCCATCGTATCCCGAAAGTGAACGTGCCACGTATCGCGCGGCTCGACGCTTCCGATCGCCGCGGCGATGCCGCCCTCCGCAACGACCGTGTGCGCCTTGCCGAGCAGCGATTTACAGACGATCGCGACCCGGGCGCCCGCGCCGGTCGCCTCGATCGCGGCCCGTAGTCCGGCGCCGCCCGCCCCGATGACCAGGACGTCCGCATGATACGTTGGATAACTCGCAGCCGTCATAGGATCAGCCCATAGTCATGCAGCACGCCTATTGCGCACAGACGGATATAGAGATCGGTGAGGCCGACGCTATAGAGGCTGCACCAAGCCCAGAACGGATGCTGTTGCGTCAAGCGCGTGACCGCGCGCCACGCCCCGTATCGTATGTCGCCGAAGCGCGCGCACGAGAAGCAGCGCACGTTCCCGCCGACCACGCTGCGCAGTGCGTGACAACCGAACGTGAAACCGCTGAGCATCACGACGTTCGCGAGCATCACGAGCGACCCCACCCCGATCCCGAAGCGCCCGTTGAAATCAAACGCGCGCACGGCGTCGACCCACAGCCATAGCAGCACGAGGATCGAGAGGTAGAGAAACCAACGATGTGCGATCGGCATATAGTTGAGCGGGAACGCGATCTCGCCCGTGTACGCGCGTCGTGGCTCGCTCACCGCGCACGCGGGCGGGCTCAGAAAGTACGCCCGATAGTACGCCTTGCGGTAATAGTAGCAGCTGAGCCGAAAGCCGAGCGGAATCCACAGTACGAGCAGTGCGCCGGAGAACGGAAACCACGCTGGACGCAGATAGGGCGAGTAAAACGGCGAGAGATACGGTCCGAAGCGATAGTCCGTACCGGCGAGCGCCGCCCACGTCGAGTAAACGACGAATACGGCCAGTCCCAGTGCGACGAGGCTCAGCTGGAGCCACCAGCGGTCCCGGCGTTCGGTTGCCCCGAAACCGGGATTACCGACGTGTGCGATCAGCGTCTGCTTCATTCCGTCGTTATACCTGCCCCGCGACACAATACGCAGGGAGTATACGGCTTGATCCGTTACGCTTCATCGGTCGGATTGTGTCGATGTGGGCACGAAAACGACGGACATGGAAGAACGTCATGATTGGGGCGGTAACATGACGCGTATCGTGATCCTGGGCGGCGGGTTCGCCGGTGTCGCGGCCGCGGCACGGCTCGAGCACCGGCTGCATCCCGGCGAAGCGGAGATCGCGCTCGTGAGCCGCGAGAACTACACGGTCTTCACACCGATGCTGCCGGAGGTATCGAGCGGCGGCATCGAACTGCGGCACGTCGTAACGCCGGTACGCGCGCAACTGCACCGCACGCACTTCGTGCTCGGCGAGATCACGCGGATCGATTTGGATGCCCGCGCGGTCGAAGCGCGTCATCCCGTCACCGGCGATGTCGCGCGGCTCACCTACGATCATCTCGTGCTCGCGCTCGGCAGCGTGACCTCGACGTTCAACATTCCCGGCGTCGACGACTACACGCTTCCCCTCAAGACGCTCGAAGACGCAGAAGCGCTGCGCAATCGGATCATCGCTGCGCTCGAGCAAGCCGTCGTCACGGCCGCCGGGCCAGCACGGGAGCGGTTGCTCACGTTTACCTTCGTCGGTGGCGGCTACACCGGCTGCGAGGCGACCGGCGAACTCGTCGATCTCTTCCACTCCATCATTCGCTATTATCCGCCACTCCGTCTCTCCGATGTTCGCATGGTGCTCATCGAGGCCGGGCGGGCACTGATGCCCGACCTTCCGCCGCAAATGGGGCGCTACACGATGCGCAACCTGCAGCGGCGCAAGGTCGAACTGATCATCGGCGACGGCGTCAAGGCCATCGATGCCGACGGCATCGTTCTGGGGTCGGGGCGGCGGTTGCCGACGGCAAACGTGGTTTGGAGCGCCGGCGTACGTCCTTCGCCCGTGATGCGCGATCTGCCGGGCATCGAACACGCGCGCAACCTCGGCATCATCACGCAGCGTGACATGTCGGTCATCGGGCGCTCGAATGTCTGGGCGGTGGGCGACTGCGCCTGGATCCCGACCAAGGACGAGGCGCAGCAGAGCGATCGCAACGGGTGGTATCCGCAAACGGCGCAGCACGCCTTGCGCGAGGGTCCGGCGCTCGCCGACAACATCATCGCGACCATACGCGGCGAGCCGACGCGCCCATTCGTTTTCCACAGTCTCGGCACGATGGCGTCGCTCGGCGCGCGCCGCGGGGTCGCCGCGTTTCCCGGCGGGTTCGTCTTGACGGGGTTCCTCGCGTGGGCGCTGTGGCGGACGTACTATCTGCTGCGGCTACCGGGTTGGGATCGGCGGGTGCGCGTTGCGCTCGACTGGACGCTCGGTCTCATTTTCCCCCGCGACATCGCCGAGATTCGTCTCTATACCGAACGCGGCCACGGCGGTGAAGCGCGGCGTCCATTCGAACAACTCGTAAAGCTAAACCGTTAGAATCTGAAAGGCTGGTTCCTAACAATGCGGATTGTGGCGATCAATGCGGGTGACAAAGGTCACGCGCTGCTTGACCGTTGGTCGGCGAATGGCCATGACACGGACGGCACGTCGTTCGACGCGATCGCCGAGATGAATGAACCGATCCAAGCCGATGTCATTCTGCTCGATCTCGGGGACGCCCGCGTGGACGATATCGCGATGTTCGCAAGGCATCTCGACGGTAAAGTCATCATCGATTGCAGCAACGTGAAGAACGTGCCTGAACTGCGCTCGGGCTCCGCCTCGATCGCAGAGCAAGTCGCACAGGCGTGTCCGCGTGCGTCGGTCGTGAAGGCGTTGAACGTCATCACATTTGCTACATTGCAGAACGTTTTAAAGCATGGTAGTGCGGAGGGTCGGAAAGGTTATATTTCCGGATACTACTGCGGCAACGATGGCGCGGCACGCCGGACGGCCGCCGGACTTATCGAGGAGGCGCAGCTCGAGCCCAGCGACTGCGGTCCCTTATCAAACGCCACGCTGATCGAAGCGCTCGGTCTTTTAACGCACCATCTCGAAAAGCATGCCGCTTCCGGACCGCACTTTACCATCAGCATCGTGCGAGCGCACGACGACAGCAGCCCCCTCGATCGCTGGATGTAGAGCGCGCTTTAGTGCGAGTAGAAACCGATTCCGAGATACGGCGCGATGTGCGTTTCGTTGGACGGGGCGCTGTTGCGCGCGGTCTGCCGGTCGCCTAAGACTCCGAGATCGATGAAGATCGGACTCCCGGCGGGGGCGAGCGCCACACCGACGCGGTAGCGCAGCATCCGGTACGTCAGGCCAAGCGATCCCGTCGTCCCGAGCGGCGTGTACTGGCCGGTCAAGTTCGGATAGTAGAACAACGAGAAGTATACGGAGAGCGGCGACTCGTAGTCCGACAATTTCTGAAGTCCTAAACCGTACCCGCTTACCGTCGGATAGCCGACTTCGCGCGTCTTGCTCAGATAGCTCGCCGCGAGATACACGCGCGGTTCCAGCAGCTTCACGCCCAAGCGGCCGTCCGCGTCGGTATCGCGCAGAATCGATGCCGGAACGAAAGTCTGCCCGGTTCGCCCGATGACGGTAACCGGCGATGCATCGTGGCGGTATTGGTAATTGCGGTCTTCGCCGCCGACCATCGCGGGAAAATTGGCGATGTTGAACTCCACCGCGCCACCCAAACTGTACGACGACTTGCCGGTCGTTGCACCCGCGCTGAATTCGTTGTGCACGGTCGGCGTGATCAGGTAGTCGCCCGTCACGACGATCTCATGCCGCTGATCGAAGCTCGGTCCCGGCGGACCTTGTGGGGATGTCGTCGGAACGGTCGCTGCCGTCGGCATCCGCGGCTCGCTTGGAACCGGCGCGCCGATTCTGGCCGGCGAACCGAAGGTCACGGGCGTGCCGCCCGGCGCGGGCGTCGTGGTCGGAATTGCGGTCGCCGTGGGCCCGGGAGCCGTTCGGGGCTGCGCTTGTGAAGCAGCTCCGGTCGCTGCCACGGCGACGAGCAGCGCAAAGGAAGCGATGGGCAAGGGGCGCATCAGCGGGGAGCTCCGACGTAGGGAAACGAGTCCGAATAATGTTTGGCCGCGGGAGTCGTGTGGTCGCTCGTCAGACAGGCGGTCTCGTGCCCGTCGTCCCGCGCGAGGCCCAATTTGGGAACCAAGCTGCCGAAGATCGCTCCCAGCGAGAGGTCAATGACGGGGCTGCGCAGATCGCGACCACCGAATTGGCGGTATGGATCCCCGAGAGCGCGCTTGATGCCGTAGATGCCGATCGGGGGAACGGCGCGGACGACCGCGACCGGTAGACCGCTTTTGCCGTTGGTTTCAACCGCGAGGTAGCGCGCGGGACCGGGAGCCGACAGATCGGCTTCAATCGCGTCGGGAATCAACAGCTTGTCAAGTGCATCGGCGATGCCGTCAGAGCGCCCTGCAACTCGCGTAGCGAACGTGTGAATCGAGCGCGCGAGCAGCGCGTCATCGGTGATCGTGCTGCGGTTGGTCGCATCGTGGTTGGCGTACGTTTCCGTCGCTTCTTTCACGGCGGGACGCGCCAAGCGTTCGACCTGTATGTATGTTTGATTCGTCGTTCCGCGGCCGGCCAGCACGGCATTGAGATTCTTGACGACGTCGGCGAGCGAATTGAAGGGCGACGACGGCGCCGCACTTGGATCATCTTCGGGTAGTGAGGTCGCCGCCCAAACGTTGATGCGTCCGACGTGTCCGTTCGAATCCGCCAGCATCTTGCGCGGCATCTCGACGACGAGCGACAGCACGTTGAAG
>JAABUZ0100004598.1_pt1 | contig 18885 bp, 13 predicted proteins | sample 5562091 | NCBI WGS metagenome assembly JAABUZ01 (sample SAMN12813069, study PRJNA571459) | rock metagenome | isolation source: Antarctica rocks | place: Antarctica: Victoria Land, Linnaeus Terrace sud | collected 2015-12-21 | reverse complement strand
GCGGTGAATCTGTTGAAAAAGGAGCAGACGGCGAAGGTGGGGATCAAGAACAAGCGACTGAAGGCGGGCTGGGACGAGCGCTACCTGCTCAAAGTCCTCGCCGCATAGTCATGCGATTGCCCTGCCGACAACTACCGGCTCGGTCGTTGGGCGCGTGTGCGCACCGACCTGGGCGGCTTTTATTTCAACCTGATTTTCTGCCTCAGCCGCGTTGGTCTCTATGCGCTGACCAGGCAGCCGTTCCTGCTCCTCAGCGTGCTCTTAGATTGATGTTAACATTATGCACCAGTGCCTGCCCTTTGTGCGGTTGGAACGGCTACTAGACACTCGCGGTATCACCGGCATCCCGGACTTCTTCTCGTATATGGGGCCATTCCTGCGCAGCGTGTTGCCAGTGAAGAAGAAGGAAGGGGACGAGAAGCTCCCCGCGTTCAAGCGATGGATGAAGGTGCTGTTTGCAATCTCTATCATCGTCACGATCCCGATCCTCGCCTTTTTACTGTTCGAGATGCTGAAGAATGTGCCGCGTATCCTGGCGAGCGCGTGGGACTCGTTCGGCAAGCAGTGGAGCACCTTGGCGGATGCGTGGAGCGGCGGACATTACGGCGGCGTCGCGTTCGCTGTACTCCAGATCTTGCTTCTGGCTTTGCCTGTAGCGGGTCTGGGATTCGCGCTCTTCTCGCTGGGGCGCACGGGAATGAAATTGCTATGGAACTGGAGTAAGCCGACACCGGCGCGCCGCGCGATCGGCTCGCTCGCGACCGCCGCGTTCGCCGCACTCCTCGTCTACCTCTGGGTGCCGAACCTTTCCTTCGGCGGTGGCTCGAATGAGATCGCGGCACGGAGCAACTGGCAACCGATCCCGGCAGACGAGTGGGGGACGGTGAGCGACGCGCTACCGCAGGCAGTGTCCGCAGTGTCCGCGCCGTTTCGCTCCCTACTCATCGCCCCAACAGCATTGGTGCCACAGGCAAGCACGGCGATCCCGCCCGGGGGATCAGGTGTGGCGGGAACACCAATTGCAGTAGGAACGCCGGGTACGAACGGAACACCGGGCGTGACAGCAACAGCGGTCGAAACGGCAACCGGTACTCCGACCGCGAGCGCGACACCGAGTGCGACGCCCACGGTGACACCGGCAGCAAGCACGTTGACCATCGCGCCGACGGCGATTCCCCCAACACCCGCCGCGACGAATGCGCCAGTTCAGGTTCCCCGGTCGCCCGCGAACGCGCCAGTCATCGCGCCAACCGCGCCAATCGCGTCGGTCACGAACGCGCCGCCGAGCACTGCACCATCCGGTAGCGCCAGCGCGCCCACCGGGACGGCGCCTGTCGGCAGCGCTTCGCCCAGCACCGTGCCGCCGGGCACCATACCGGCGGGTGGCGCCTCATTGAGTACGGTATCGTCCGGCACTGCCCTGACGGGTGCCACCCCGTTGAGCACGGTATCATCGAGTACCGCCTGCCAGCATTGTCCCGATCGGCATCCCCGCGCGTGCGACGCCCGCTAGCACAGCCGTTAGCATCTCTACCCCGAGCGGACGAACCGGCAGCGAATCGAGCGTGCCGCCCGCGTCGCCAACCCCGGTTCCGTGATCCGGTCTTCGGTCAGAGAACGAGAAAGGAGTTCATCGCGATGAGGTTCTATTCCCCGGCCCGCTGGCATGCCCGCTGGGCTACCGCGCTCTTTATCGTCGCGTTTATCACGAGTATCGCGTTCGGCGGCGTCGCAATTCGTGCCGATGACCCTGCGGCAACCGCGACGCCGGATCAGAGCGTCGGTACACTCAATGGCTCGCCGTCAACAACACCGTCCACTGCGGCGACTGCTCCTCTCTCTACTGCCGCACCGACGGCGACGACATCTGCCACCAGCACGCCGCCCGCGCCGCCCATGACACCAACTAGCGCGCCAGCGGCGCCGACGGCGGCATCAACAACGCCTGCTGCCGCACCGAACACTATAGCCGCTACTCCGAGTAACGACGATGTCCAGTACGAGGAGGGCCGCGACGGTGGAGATGGCAAGAATATCGTCAAGGTGCAAAACAAGATGGATAACCGCCTGCACGTAAAGGGGAAGATCCAATTGAATCATATCCCCGGCTTGGACGTGCGGCCGGAGAATGATGCGGAAGCATACAGCTCCTGCACGGATTGCAGCACCTTTGCCGTCGCCTTACAGGTTGACCTAATCAGCAAGACCGCGACAACGATCGCCCCAAAAAATGTTGCCATCGCGCTCAATGTCCACTGTGTGCGCTGCACGACGGTCGCGAGGGCAGTTCAGTACGTCGTGCAGGTAGACGACCCAACGCAGACGCCAGACAATGTCAAGGACCTGATTGGCCAGATGCAGCAGCAATTGAACGCCGCCGCGCACGACAAGAACGAGACGGTCGCTGACGCGGAGGCGAAGATTAATGCCGTGATCGCGCAATTCACGGAGCTTGGTCAGAGCCTCTCCACGCAGCGTGACCAGAAGGACGACAATACCTTTCCAGGTGCGACCGTCCCAGCGGATGTGGTTGTCCTCACGCCAACCCCAGACGCGACCGTGCCACAAAGTACCGTCACACCAACAAATCCGACCGCAACGTCGTAGCGAGACGAGAGAGCCGTTGAATGCGGATCGTAGCGCCGGGCTGGGGCACCCGGCCCAGCGTGCCCACGGAGGGAAGAGGTTCCGGACAAAGGCAAGTGTGATGGACGAGAGCATTTTGTACATATCCCAATGACATTGCCACTTCTTAAGGACCCCTGAGCCGCATTCATCTCCTCATGACCCGCCGTGTTAGAATGACGGCCTAACCTTGATCCTTTCCCACGCCGAGGGACGGAAGGGAAGGAGATCGGGGATAGGGAGGAGGCTGGAAATATGGCGGTCACGGAAGAAAAACTGGTCGCAACAGCGGGGATGGATGCGCAGCCACCGCCCCTCCTCAGGCGGGATGAGGATGCACGCGCGGCAGTCGCGGAACTCCTGCGGCTGCTCGGCGCGGAGCGGGTGCTGACCCACCCGGCGGCGCTCTTCCCATATACCTACGACGCCTCCTTCAACTCGGAGGCACACCCCGGTCGGCCCGATTGCGTCGTCCTCCCGCGTGACACGCAGGATGTCGTCACGGTGATGCGGGTGGCGAACCGCTACAAAGTCCCCGTCGTGCCGCGCGGCTCCGCCTCGGCGTATAGCGGCGGCGCGGTCGCGCACTATGGCGGCATCGTCGTCGCGATGAATGTGATGGATCGGATTATCGAAATTGATGCCGACAATCTTCAGGTCCTCTGCCAGCCCGGCGTTATCCACGCGAACCTGAATGATGCGCTCGCGAAGTACGGCATGATCTTCCCGCCCGATCCCGGCAGCAGCAAGATCGCCAGCGTCGGTGGCATGACCGCGAACAACTCAAGTGGTATGCGCGCCGTCAAATACGGGCCGACCCTCCACTACGTCCTCGGCCTGGAGATCGTCCTGCCGACGGGCGAGGTGATCTGGACGGGTGGCGAAGGTTCCAAGGCGCTCCAATCCGTCTCCGGCCTCAACCTCACGCCGCTCTTCATTATGTCCGAGGGGACGCTCGGCGTTATCACGCAGTTGCGTCTGCGGATCATCCCAAAGCCGGCGTCGCGCGGCCTTGTCGTCGCGCGCTTCGACAGTCTGGAAGACGCGGCTGAGATGACGCGCCGCATCTTCCGCAGTGGCATCCTACCCGCTGCGTTGGAGATCATGGATCGCTCTGCCATCCGTGCCGTCAATATTTTCAAGCCGGACCTCAAACTGATCGAGTGCGCGGCGATGCTGCTGATCGAAGCGGACGGCAGTTCGGCGGTCGTTGCGGATACCATCGGTCGCATCGAGCAGGTGGCGCGCGAGTTGGCGACGAGTGTCGAGACGGCAACTAACCCAAAGGAGATGGAAGCGCTCTGGGCGGGGCGGGCGGTCCTCGGTGCGGCCTCGTCACTCGTCGTGCCGGGTGGCACGCGCGTCGGGATGGGAGAGGACATCTGCGTTCCCCTCAAGGACATGCCCGCGACGCTTCGCAAGATCGCCGAGGCGGCAGAGAGGCGGCAGGTTGCTGTCGTCCTCTATGGCCATATCGGCAGCGGTAATGTCCACAGTGCGATTGTCGTTCACCACACGCCAGAGGAGATCGAGCGCGCGAAGATGCTCACCGAGGATATCCATGCCCTCGCCCTTGAATATCGCGGTACGACGAGCGGCGAGCATGGCATCGGCGTCGTCCGGCGCGATTATGCGGACGCCGAACTCGGCGCGGCCGTCGCGCTGATGCGCCAGATGCAGCGGTCGCTCGATCCAAACAGTATCATGAATCCTGGCAAGAAACTCCCGTTCGCATCCGAGAGTGTGACGACGACGTAACAAGGCAAAAACCCTCAGATCACGAAAAAACCGTACAGAAAATCACGATTTCACACTGTACGCCCCCGTACGGGGCGTTTTTCTTCGAGAGGACAACTTTCCCATTGCCGAGTGCCGGAACCATGCTGTCTGCCATCTGTATAGGCATAGCGAAAGCCTGATCGTCACCTGATACTCTTATCACGATAGCGGTGACGTATTTGCTCACCGTGCCATCACCGGTGTAGTAGGGGCGCACAGCGTGCGCCCTCCCAGGATGGTTCCGCTTGATGGCAGTGGGGAAGGCGACCGGAAGGAGGGCGTATCCTGCCCAAAGGGCACCCGTGCGCCCCTATCACATTATGCCATCACCATCGTGAAAGAGTATAACGGTCCTATCGTAATCAGCGATCACGCCCATAGCGGTGTCGAGCCATAGCATTGTCGAGGTGCAAAGGATCGTCACGGTATCGCGCGGGGAGGGGATAATGCCACTGTTCTTCGCCACGGTACGGTCAACATATCCCTCATTACTGAATAGTGCCGCTCCGGGCAATCACGCTGTTGCCACGACAGCAGTAGAGAGCGGCACTCATTATCAGCACACGAGCGCGAGTACATGCGGGGCAGCGATGCGCGGTCGTGCATGTCCTTATTTTCAGCCCGATAGAAGAGATCAAGAAAGACGGCTGACGTACTCACCGGTTGCTATGCGATTGTAATTCCGTGGCTCGGTCGCATGTCGCAGGCAGCGATTCGGTAGAGTAGAGAAGAACGATGAATAGCAGAACGCGGTATGGCGACTACGGAAAAACATCGAAAAGTCGTCTATCACGCATCCTGAATCAGAGCGCCTTGCTGAGATTCACTTCCGCAATGAAAGCCTGATTGTGTAATCGCGATGGTGTTTCACGAGCATCAACAGTGCGATTATACTGTGGCAAACGCAATCGTTGTCACTCATGCGGCAACGAACGAATATCATCATTAATGACAATGGAACGTCTAAAATAGCTGATATAAGAGAGATATTCCGAAACCAATGTCACAATAGACATCAATGTATGGTTGCCAGCAACACTGCTCTCCGTCACGTCAGGCCTGCAGTAGGCGACAGCAGGCACACGCTTATCGTCTAGTCTATCACATATCCCTTGTTACGTGTGATGCCTGCTCGCTGTATTCGTGTACGTGAAAACCGACGTTGTGCGGCTGATTACGGCCCTTTGCCGCGATCTGGTTGCGTGACGCTGACTGAGTGGAGTGCGATACTGGCAACAGGGTGACGCGCGGTTCTCTTACACCATCAATGATCTGAGGGCTCTATGGTACGGATTTTAGTGCATACGGGAAAGGGCGGTGTCGGCAAGACAACCGTCGCGGCAGCGACCGCCCTTCGATGCGCCGCGCGTGGCCAGCGCACAATCATCCTCAGCACAGATGCTGCCCATTCGCTCGGCGATGCACTGGACATCCGCCTGGAGGCCGAACCAATCGCTGTCGCGCCGAATCTCTGGGCGCAGGAAGTCAACGCGCTGCATGAGATGGAGCGCAACTGGGGGCGCGTGCAGCAATACCTCACGGATTTACTTGCCTGGCAAGGGTTTGAGGGGCTGACGAATGAGGAACTGACGGTCATGCCCGGCACCGAGGAATTGTTTGCCCTCCTGCGTATCAAGGGGCATGCTGAAAGCGGCACATACGACACGGTGATCGTGGATGCCGCCCCGACAGGCGAAACGCTCAAACTGCTTAGCCTGCCGGACGTTATGAGTTGGTGGATGCAGCGGCTCTTTCCGACCGTGCGACGCATGGCAAAGATGATGCGGCCGGTCGTCAAGCGCGTTACGTCAATGCCCGTTGCGGGGGATGAGCTGTTCGAGACCGTGGATACGATGGTTTCGCGCCTCACCGCCGTCCGCGATCTGCTCACCAACCCGGAGATTACCTCGGTACGCATCGTTGTCAACCTCGAACGGATGGTGATTCGTGAGGCGCAACGGTCGCTGACATACCTTAGCCTCTTCAACTACCTCGTGGATGGCGTGATTATCAACCGCGTTCTTCCAGCCGGTGGAGAAGGGAGTCTTTATACTTCCCTCCGCGAGACGCAGGCAAAGTATCAGCAGGTCATTGATCAGTCTTTCGGGCCGCTCCCCCGCTTTACCGTGCCCTATTTCACCGAAGAAATCGTCGGTCTGCCGCTCCTCACCCGCGTGGCAGATGAAATCTACGGCGATCGCGACCCGGTCGAGTTCTTTTATCGTGGTCAGCCACAGCGAATCGAGCGGGAAGGGAATGATGTCATTCTTATCCTCGATCTGCCTTTTATGGAGGACGAGCGCGTGGATCTCCACCAGCGCGGTGACGAATTAGACATCCAGGTTGGCTGGCACAAACATCATGTCATGCTCCCTAATATGCTGGCACGCCGTATTGTATCTGGCGCAAAAATGCGAGAAGGCGCTCTCCATATCCACTTTCGTGAGAAGGGAGACTAGGCAATATCTTCTATAACGACAATGCTATTAGCCTCGTCAAACCACGAATGTTGACAGCATGTGTCATACAAACACCTATCGTCTGGTAGCACAAATGAGCAATGTCGCTGTGTACGGTCATGGTGTATTGAGTAAGGCGAGGTAATGAAAAAAATTGACGTGCTTTTTGATGACGGAATTTATCTCCCCGCGCTCGATCTCTGGCTTGATGCCCATAAGCCGCAAGGTCGCGTCATTGTCTCACACGGTCACGCGGATCATATTGAATCGCATGGTCACGTCTTCGCGACAGCGGAAACGGTGCGTATTCTCCAGCACCGTATATAGTCATTTGCAGGCTCAGTAAGCCCGCGCGCATACGGCGAATCACTCGATCTTCCCGGCCCGGTCCCGTCCCAACTGACGCTTTACCCGGCTGGTCACTGCCTTGGCTCCGCACAGACCCTTATCGAAATGGACAATACCCGCATCTGCTATACCGGTGATATGAAACTGCGCCCGAATGTTGCGGCGGAAACGGGCGTCATCGTGCCATGCGATGTGTTAATTATCGAATGCACCTTCGGCGAACCGCGCTATCTCTTCCCACCCGATGCGGAGACGCACGCCGCGCTCCAGGCGGAAGTCGAAGCAGCGTACGCGGCGGGAGAAGTCCCGGTCGTCCTCGGCTACGCGCTTGGCAAGGCGCAGGAGGCGCTGCACCTGCTCACCGGCTGGGGTTACCCGGTGATGTGCCACGGCGCGGTGAACAACATCTGTCGTATTTACGAGGAGTGCGATGTCCACTTCCCCGGCCCGTACACACGGTACGTACGCGGCGAGGTAGCGGACAATGTTCTCCTCTGCCCGCCCTCGGTGCGTAAACACGCGATGCTCCGCGCTCTTGATCCGGTCCACACGATCCTGCTCACCGGTTGGGCTTTGCATCCTGGTGCATGGAATATCTACAAAGATGTCGGTCGCGTTCTGCCCCTTTCCGACCACGCGGGGTATGATGATCTGCTTCGCTACGTCAAAGAAAGCGGCGCGAAAACGATTTATACCGTCCACGGTGGCACGAAATTCGCCATGGATCTCCGCCAGCGCGGCTATGACGCCCACTTCCTCGCGGGAATGTGAATGAGAACGGAAACCGAATGAACCGCAAAGGCGCAAAGAACGCAGAGGACGCAAAGAGGAAAAACGAGATGGAGGAGAGACGGACAGTCGGTCGAATACCACGGTGGCGCTTTTCTTTTCTTTGCGCCTTTGCGATTCATATGGTCAGCCCATGACAATGGTGACGTTCGCGCAGGAAGGGCCGTCCGTACCATTCGAGACGCTGGCAGCCATGGCGGATCGGGTGCGTGGGACGACCAGGAAACTGGAAAAGATGGCCCTGCTCGCGGACTACTTCGCGACATTGGGCGACAACGATCTCGCCATCGCGGCGCGGTATATCGCGGGACAGGTCTTTCCGCAACACGATATGCGCGTCCTCCAGGTCGGCGGCGCGGCGATTGTCCAGATGCTCGTCACGCTCTCCGGGCAGACGCGCGAGGAGATCGCGCCACTCTCCGTCCGCCTCGGCGAGCTGGGCGAAGTGACGCGGGAAGTCCTGCCTGGTCATCTGCCGGAAGAGTCGGCACTGACGCTCGTGGCGGTCGAGATGGCGGTGGAAGAACTCGCCGTGACACCCGGTACGAAGGCAAAAACGGCCCTGCTCACCGATCTCGTGCGTCGTGCGACGCCGTTGGAAGCGACCTATCTCGTCAAACTCGTCTCCGGTGATCTTCGCATTGGCCTGAAACAAGGACTGGTGGAGGACGCATTAGCGCGTGGTTTTGGTCGGCCACTCGCGGCAGTCAGTCGTGCCGCGATGCTACTCGGCGATCTCGGTGAAGTCGCCGTTCTCGCGCGGGCGGGCATACTCGATCGCGCCGAACTGCGGCTCTTCCACCCGCTGGGCGCGATGCTCGCCACGCCCGCCGCCTCGCCGGAGGAGGCGCTGGCAAATCTCCCCGAAGAGTGGGCGCTCGTCGAGGATAAATTCGACGGTATCCGCGCGCAGGTGCATCGCGACGGGGATCGGCTCGCCATCTACTCCCGCACGTTGGATGAGATCACTCACCGGTTTCCGGAGTTGCATGCGCCGCTGCTTGCCCTGCCTGCCCCCTTCATCCTCGATGGCGAGATCATCGGTGAACGGGAGGGAAGAGCACTTCCATTCACCCAGTTCCAGCAGCGGCTTGGCCGCAAAGCGGTCACCGAGGCAGTGCTGCAGGATATTCCCGCCGTCCTCATCGCCTTTGATCTCCTTTATCGGGACGGCGATCTTCTCTTCGCCCGCCCCCTCACTGAACGTCGCACCCTTCTGCACGGAGGAGACATATCCATTGCGAGTGAGCAAGGTACTGAAAGAGAACCTGAAAGTGCTACCGGATCGGCTCCCCCTTCCCTCGTAGAGAAGGCCGATGCCCTTTGGGCAGGCAGAGGGCCAGGACGTATCGTCCGCCTCTCCCGCGCCCAGAGCGTGACGACGCCGGAAGAAATAGAAACGCTCTTTGCGGCGGCGCGGGCGCGCGGCAACGAGGGGCTGATGGTCAAACTGCCGCATTCCGCCTATACGCCGGGGCGGCGCGGTGCGGAATGGCGCAAGGTGAAGCGGGCGCTGGCCAGCCTCGATGTCGTGGTAACGGCGGTCGAGTGGGGGCATGGCAGACGGCGGCATGTTCTCTCCGACTACACCTTCGCCGTCCGCGCCTCGGAGGGCGACCCGACCCTCCTGAATATCGGCAAGGCATACAGTGGTCTGACCGACGCCGAGATCGCCACACTGACGCACTGGTTCCTTGCCCATACCCAGCAGGATTATGGCCGTGGTCGCAGCGTCGAACCGACGATTATCCTCGAAATAACCTTCGACGCCGTACAGGAGAGCAAGCGACACAAGAGTGGCTACGCGCTTCGGTTCCCGCGCATTCTCCGCGTGCGGGACGACAAACCCCTTGATGAAATAGATACCCTCGCCAGCGTCCGCGCCCTCGCGGAACAGTAATCCGTTTCCGCGTAGGAGTTACGCAGTTGACGAGGAACATGCCAGATGTTGTATTGATCAGCCGGATAGCGGTACAGCATATGGTGCCTCGATGCGTCCGTACACGCTCAACTGCGTAAGTCCTATCCGCGATCTGCCCAAGATAATAGTACCTGATAGAACCGTTTCCTAGTTTCCTTCGTTATACTAGATGCATGCACAATCATAGCGGGCACGCGGGTGCGAATGCCTGGAAACAGACCGAGGGAGGAAAGTACTGATGCGTACACTCGAAGAGGTTGGAACGCGGCTGCATCGCCGTCATTTTCTGATGGGCGCAAGTGCGGCAGTGGGTAGCGCGATCCTCGCGGCATGCGGCGGGGGCACGGCGACTGATACGCCGAAAGCCCCCGCGCCGACGACGGCCCCGACTACCGCCGCGCCGACATCGGCTGCGGCAGCGGCGACCCGGCCCGCCGGTTCCGTAGCGGCGAGTGCCATTGTTACCACTGCCCCTGCAGCGTCTACGACGGCGTCGAGCGCGACGGCCATTGGCAGCGCGGCGGTCGTCACCCGGCCCGCCGGGAGCGCCGTCGCCAGTAGCGTGAGCGCGACGACCGCTTCCGGCAGCGCGGTAGCGGGTACAACGGGCAGCGGTGGCATCCAGACGATGGTGATCGAGGCCTTCGACTTCGGTTACAAGACGCTCGGCAGCACCCCCGGCGGCCAGACGCGCGTGCAAATGAAGAATACGGGCAAGGAGATTCATCACGGACAGTTCATGCTGCTCAATACGGGTGTCACCCCCGACCAGCTCGGCGCGGCCTTCGCGAAGGGCGAGCAAGGACTGGGCGAGGTCTTCGGCCTCGTGACGCAGGCAGGGGGGCCGGGGGTGACCCTTCCCGGCAGCAGCACCGAGGTGATCCTGAACCTCACCGAGGGTCAGTACCTGATCGCCTGCTTCATCGCAGGCGCGGATCATATCCCGCATCTCGCCAAGGGCATGCTCATGCCGCTCAAGGTGACCGCCGCCCCGGCTGCTGCCGCCGCGCCTGCGGTGAATGACACGATCACGATGTTCGACTTCAACTTCACGATGCCCGATACGCTGCCTGCCGGGAAGAGCATGTACACGGTGATAAATACCGGCGTACAGTTCCACGAGTTCAACATTGGCCAGATACCACCCGGCAAGACTGTGGACGACGTGAAGGCATACTACGCCGCGACTACGGTCCCCGCTGGCCCACCGCCGCTGATTCCAATGGGCGGGATGAACGCGTTGACGAAAGGCAACACCGGTATCGCGGTATTCGATCTTACGCCGGGCAACTATGTGGCGATCTGCAACGTCCCGGACCAGTCGAAGCCGAATGGCGATTCGCACGCGCACCTCGGCATGATTAAGGGCTTCATCGTCAAGTAAGCAACGAGCATTGAGGAGATCCCGGCTCTCCACTCATTGCTTCCCGTGTGGCCGGGGTTAGGCACGCCCTGCCGTCTCCGTGTACGATGTCGCCAATGAAGGACTGCTACCGCGCGACGCGGTCGCAGGTTGCAGATCATTGGCCCATATCCGATGGCTGACGGAGGTGCATATGATGGCAGCGGGTACGACGGGGCAATCGCTGGATTGGGATGCGATCTTCGCGGCAGTGGACGCGCGGCAGGATGCCTTTCTCGCGCGGCTCAGGGAAATCATCCGGGTAGATAACACGGTCCCACCTGGACGCAATTACGATACGCTGGTGGACCTGATCGCACCGCAGTTCGAGGCGGCGGGGCTGACCACGGAGCGCGTCGTCATCCCGACGGAACTGATTGACGCGATTCCGCTGCCCCTCGAAGGCGACCGCGTCAATCTCGTCGCCACACGCAAAACGGGCAAGCCACCGCTGACGATCTACGCACACATGGACACAGTACCCGTCGAGGAGCACTGGGACTACGACCCCTTCGGTGCCGAGGTCCACGACGGGCGTATCTACGGGCGCGGCGTCGCGGATATGAAGGGCACAATCGCCTCGCTGCTGACCGCCCTCGACGTAATCCGCGACTTTGGGCTGGAACCGGTCTGGGACCTCACCGCCTGCATCTGCACCGATGAGGAGATCGGCGTCTATCCCGGTATCTGGCATCTCGCGAAACTCGGCTATGTCCATGCCCCCGTGCTCTGTATGGAAGGATCGCAGGACCCCGTCCTGCGCCTCGGCTCCAATGGCTCCGTGGACGTGACGATCACCGTCATCGGTGAATCGTGCCACTCCGGGGCGAACTACAACGGCATTAACGCGATCGAGGAGGCGGTGCCGATCATGGTCGAACTGCTCGCCCTCAAGCGAACGGTAGAAGCGCGGCGGTCGGCCTTGCCCCTCGCCCCCGCGCCGAATGCCCCCGATCATCTCCGCCCGATGTTCAACCTCGACATCATTCACGCGGGCGTCAAGTCCAATATCGTCCCCGCGACCTGCACGCTTGTCGTCAATCGCCGCTTTATCCCGGAAGAGCGGTACGAGGATGTCGAGGGCGAGATCCGCGCGGCAGTCGAGCGCGGGCAGGAGCGGAGTCGGGCGAAGGCGGTCGAGGTTGCATTCATGAAGGCATATCCCGCCTACTATCAGAGCGCCGATCACCCGCTCGCCAACAAACTCGTCACAATCATGAAGCGCATTCACGGCTACACCGACGCCGACTTCCATCGCACCGGTAGTGGCGGCTCGACCGATATGGCGAATGTCGCGGAGACAATTGGCACCGATCAGATCGCCACAGTCGGCTTAGGGCGCATGCGCGAGAGTCGCGCCCACGGCGCCAATGAGAATGTGCGTTTGTCAGACGCCCTCGCGCATATCAAGGAACTCATCTATCTCTTCTGCGCCCCGGAAACGAGCAATGAGCAATGAGCAACGAGCAACGAGCAACGAGCAACGAGGGGTTTGGTGCTCGATGTTCGCGGTACATGATGCACGAAATTCCGAGATATGAATTCCCACCTCATCGCTCATTGCTCATTGCTCGTTAGAGCCAGCCTTTCTGTTCGGCGATGCGCGCCGCTTCGGTGCTGTTGTGCGCCTCCAGTTTCTGGATCGCTGCGGAGAGGTAGTTGCGCACCGTGCCGTCAGCGAGGTTGATGGAGCGGGCGACTTCGGCGATGCTCAGGCCCGTCGCGGCGACGCGTAAGACCTCGCGCTCGCGCGCCGTGAGCGGGTTGTTGCCCTCACTGAGCGCGGCGGCGGCGAGGGCGGGATCAACGACCCGCTCGCCTGCCATCACCCGCCGGATTGCCGCCGCCAACTGGGTTGCGGGGGCATCCTTGACGAGAAAGCCGACCACACTGCTCTCCATCGCCCGGCGCAGGTAGCCGGGTCGCCCGAAGGTCGTCAGGATGAGGACGCGGCAGGCTGGTAGGCGCTCATGCAGCGCGGCGGCGGCGGTCAGCCCATCGCCGCCCGGCATCTCGATGTCGAGGAGCGCCACATCCGGTTGGGTGGCGAGCGCCAGTGGCACGACTGCATCGCCGCGCGACGCCTCGGCGACGATCTCGATATCGCCCTCCAAGGCAAGCAACGCCGCCAGCGCCCCTCGCACCATCGCCTGATCCTCCGCCAGCAGCACGCGAATCATGGAGAAGTACCGAGCAATGAGCAGGTGCCCTCTGGGCAGGCAGCAATGAGTGAGGGAAGATCGAGCATTCTCACGGCTCTGTAGGCTATCCATTGGCTCCTCATTGCTCATTGCTCGGCAGCGAGACGAAGAGACGGAATCCGCCGCCCGCGCATGGGCCCGCGCCACAAGAGCCGCCCTGGGCAGCAGCACGTTCCGCGAGACCCGCGAGGCTACTTCCGCCACTGACTGCGCCAATAGCCTGTGCCGCGTCGGCACAACTTCCATCGTCGTGTATTTCGACATTGATTGTACGCTCCGTGCGCGTCATACGGATCGTACAACGACGAGCATTGCTATGCCGAATGGCATTGGTCACACCCTCGCGCACCGTCCACGCCAGGATGGCATCAACCGCAGTCGGCAGTCGGTAGTCGTCAGAGGATTCGTTTCCCTTCCGCCGACTGCCGGGTGCCCTTTGGGCGGTGGCCGACTGCCGACTCCGTCATCCACGTCGCAGGCGATGCCCGCCGCCGCGAGCATGATTCGCGCGCCCGGTAGTTCGGTTGCCAGCGTTGGGTGGCGATAGCCGGCGACGGCCTCGCGCACCTCACGCAGCGCCTCCCGCGCAACGCCCTCCACGTCCCGTATCTCTCCCATGGCACGCTCGGCATCCACGCGCTGCAACCGGCCCGCCAACTCGCTCTTCAGGACGATCAGCGAGAGGCTGTGGCCGAGCAGATCATGCAGGTCGCGCGCGAAGCGCAGCCGCTCCTCCGCTACCGCCTCGGCGACCGCGAGGCGGGCATTCTCCGCCTGTGCCACCCGCAACTGCCGGTTCGTCTCAATCAAATGTCCGACGCTGAGCGTGACGATACCTACCGCCAGCGTGATCCCCACCATCCCGACCGTCCCGGTGATGCCCCAGTCGCCCGCCAATCCGGTGATGGCCGTGAGCGCCGCGACGCCGCCGATCCCCCGGAGCGCGGCGCGGGTCGGCAGTGAGAGGCCAATATTCCCGCTCGCCTTGATAAAAAGCCCGAACCACGGCAGGCCGTACGCGAAGCCGAACGCACACGCCAGCGCCAACTGAACCGCGAGTGCCATCCATGAGAAGCGTGGTGCGATGGCGAGCGAAGAAGAAGTGATGATACGGAAGGTCGTCCGCAGGTGGATCGCGACAAAGACGCACAGACCGATCACGGCGATGGTCAGGTGCAGCGGCGAAAGCGGCGTCTGGATCAGCCAGACAATCGGATAGACGAGAAAGATGAGCGGAAAGATCGGCAACCAGATGAGCGCGCGCGCCTCGCGACCTGTCAGCGCGCTCCCCTCAGCCACAATGGCGGCCACATCGGGGCGCACCGACGGACGCCATGGTCGACCTGATGATGCAGTGTCAACGATCTGGATGTCGTCCGTCGTCGCCATTGATGCCCCCTTTTCCCATCATTGTAGCAGTATGCGATGGCATGAATGGGCCACAACGCCGCAACGCTGCGCTGAGCGACGGCGCAACGCGGCAGCGAAGGCTTCGTCCCCCAAGGCCGTGCGCGGCCGCCATCTCCCGGTCGTAGGTAGCGGCATACTGCATTTGACACGAGTAGATGGGACGATGACGCCCTCGCGCCTGTAGCACTAAACGTAGTTGCGAGCGGGCTCGGCCCGACAGCGAACGCGCTGGGCGGGTGGGGCAGTGCGCTGCCGATGCCGATACCGCCCGCATTCGCCGAATTCACGCCGCCACCCTTTGCGCGGGCGTTCGATATGCGCACGCCGAACCCGACGAACTGAGAGCGGGAAGCGATGAGGCTGCGCGACCGCCGCATATGACAGATGTCATAGCCAAGTCAGGATGTTCTTCACTTACGGCTCCGCTGTTCTGGCCCTACAGTAGCGATAAGGGCATTGATTCGTCTTGTATCACCGGAGGTCTCCCATGTCAGGCTTCACCCGTTGGATTCTTCGCCACAAACTGATCGTCGCAGTGTTTTGGCTCATCGTCACGGTCGTCGGTATCCTCACCGTCTCGCAAGCGAGCGGGGCGCTCTCCCAGCAGTTCTCCTCGCCCGGTCAGGAATCGTCTGTCGTGAATGGCACGATGCTGCGTACGTATGGCATCGGCACGCCGCCGGTCGTGCTCGTCGTCACCCTCCCGGACGGCACGACGGTGGATTCCCCCGGTATCACCGACCAACTGACCGGCGCGCTCGCCACGGCGGCACCGGGCGCGCATATCGTTTCCTACCCCTCCACTGGCGACCGTGCGTTCGTCTCGCAGGATGGCCGGACGACTTTCGCGCTCGTTGGCACCCCAACCACCTCCGTCGGCTTCGCGGACGGGACGTCGGGACTCACGCAGGTGCAGGCGGCGGTGCGGGATGTCCGCATCGCGGGCGCACCCTTCCATGTGACTGGCACGACGGCGCTCAGTAGCGCGAGTGCCACCAGTGGGGGCGGTAGCGTCCTCACCGAATCGCTCGTCGGCGGGCTGGGCGCGCTGATTATCCTCGCCATCGTCTTCGGCTCCTTTCTCGCCCTCGTCCCCCTCCTGATAACCGTCCCGGCGATCATGACTACCTTCCTGCTCGTCTGGGGCGTCACCACCGTCACCGATATCTCCTTTATCGTTCAGTTCCTGATCGGCCTGATTGGCCTCGGCGTCGCGATTGACTACTCGCTGCTCGTTGTCGTCCGCTGGCGCGAGGAGCGGGCGGCGGGGCGAAACAACACCGATGCCGTTCAGCGCGCGATGGAGACGGCGGGCGCGGCGGTCATCCACAGCGGCTCGACGGTCGCAGTTGGCCTGCTCGCCCTCGTCGTTCTGCCGATTCCCTTCCTGCGCAGTGTTGGTATCGGTGGGATGCTGATTCCGCTCGTCAGTGTTGTCGTCGCGATCACCCTCCTGCCCGTCGTCCTCGCCACCATCGGGCCGCGTTTGGACTGGCCGCGCAATCGCCGCGAAGCGCATGTCAGCCATGCCTGGACGGCGTGGGCGCGCATCGTCATCCGGCGGCGCTGGATCGCCGCGGGCGTGGCCCTGCTTATCCTCGGCGCGCTGCTCGTTTCCGCCCTTACCCTCAACCCTGGCAACCCGCAAGCGAATGCCCTCGCCCAGTCCGGCGACGCGCGGCAGGGTCTCGTCGCCCTCGAAAACGCGGACATCGGTGCGGGCGCGCTCACCCCGATTTACGCCCTCGCATCACCGGCGGATGCCGACGCGGTTGCGGCGCGCCTCGGTCAGGTGAGTGGCGTGCGGACGGCAATTGTCCCCAATGACCCCGCGTGGCGGCGTGACGGCTCGGCGCTGATCACCGTCATCCCGACAGCGGACGCCAATTCCGGCGCGGGCCGCACGACCCTCAATCATGTCAAGCAGGCCGCGCATACCGGGTCGCAGCAGGCGCGCATTGGTGGCGATGGCGCGGCGAACGCTGATTTCGTCGCCGCCGTCTACGGTAACTTCCCGTTGATGATCGCCTTGATCGCCTTCTTCACTTTCCTGCTGCTCGCGCGGGCCTTCCGCTCGCTGCTGCTGCCCCTCAAGGCGGTCGTGCTCAATGTCCTCTCCATCGGCGGCGCGTGGGGCATCCTGTCGCTCATCTGGCAGCACGGCTACGGCTCCCAACTGATCGGCGGCGTCACCGCGACCGGTTCGATCACGGCGTGGGTGCCGCTGATGGTCTTCGCCTTCCTCTTCGGCCTCTCGATGGACTACGAAGTCTTCATTATGGCCCGGATGCGCGAGGAGTACGACCGGACGGGTTCAACGGATATGGCAGTGGTCGAGGGGATTGGCCGGACGGGACGGCTCGTCACCTGCGCGGCGCTGATCCTCACCCTCGCCTTCGTCTCGATGGCCTCCGCCCCCGTGACGGAGATCAAGATGCTGGCGACTGGCCTGGCGGCGGGCATCCTCCTCGACGCGACGATCATCCGCGCGCTCCTCGTCCCCGCGCTCGTCTCGCTGATGGGCCGCTGGAACTGGTGGCTGCCAACCCTGCCTGCCCGTTTCCTCCGCATTGCGCCATCGCACCCCCGCCATGAATCCCTGCCCCGCGCGGCGACGCTCGTCCACGAAGAACTCGATTAAAGAGAACCCCAGCACAGAGCACATAGAGCACACAGAGGACGCAGAGGAGAGAAAATATAACTCGCGCTCTGTGTCCTCCGTGTGCTCTGTGCTGAACCTTACCCGATGCGCTCGAACTTCTGGAGGGTATGGCAGCCGTCTGGCACGAGGCCGGGGCGGACGCCCATCGTGTACGTTACTTCGCCCACGTAGAGGTCGCCGTGCGAGTCCACGCAGATGTCGTGCGGCCCGACGAAGTTGCCCGGCGCGCAGCGGTCCATCCCGCCCCAGCGCGCCAGCACATTTCCTGCCGCGTCGTAGACGCTCACCCGGCCCGGTCGCTCGTCCTCAATCGTTCCGAGGCGGGGGGATTGATCGCCGGGGCGGTGCAGCAGTTCGGCGACGTAGATCGTCCCGTCGCGGTCAATCGCGATATTGGTGGGGCGCTGCACGTCGTGCCATTCCTCCAGATACTCGCCGTCCGGGCTGAAGAACTGGATGCGGTCATTCTCCCGATCGGCGATCAGCACCCGACCGTCCGCCGCCACAGCAACGCCATGGACGAGGTTGAATTGTCCCGGCCCGATCCCCGGCGCTCCCCATGTCTTGATGAGTTGCCCGTCGGCGCTGAAGTGGTGAACGCTCGCGTTGCCGTAGCCGTCGCTGACGTAGAGATCGCCATTCGGCGCGATAGCGACGTTCGTCGGGCGGTTGAAGGGCGGGCCACCGCGTGTGATGCTCGCCAGCGAGCGCTTATCATACCCGGTGTCGGAAGCGACGCCCGGCGTGCCGATCGTCTGCAGGAGTTCGCCCTCCGGCGTGAACTTGTAGATGACCTGCTTGCCCTCATCCACGCAGTAGACGGAGTCATCCGGCGCGATCGTCAGGCCGTGCGTGCGCCGTGTGAAGAATTTCTCACCCCAGGAAGCGACGAATGTGCCATCCCGGTTGTAGATGATAACGCGCGACTCCTGGCGCGTGTAGATAAACACGCGGTCGCGGGAATCGGTCGCCACGCCGACGACATCGGCATGATGATAGCCCTCCGGCAGTTGCTCCCATCCCTCGACCACTTCGTAGTGCAAATTGCTGGTTGTGCTTGTCATGTCATTCCTCCCTCTTCCGCCGGTATTCCATAGGGACGATTCACGAATCGCCCCTACGATACATCATGCCATGGTTATCGTGAAACCGGATGACGAGTGAGGGAGTGGCTAAAAGAGGAGCGGGAGGGTATTGCGGTATGCGGGATTGGCATTGATCAGCCGTCGTCTCCGGTTGTAATGCCAGACGAAGAGTCGCACCGCCTCCGCCAGCTTCGCCGCACTCCG
>JAABUZ0100004596.1_pt1 | contig 18906 bp, 14 predicted proteins | sample 5562091 | NCBI WGS metagenome assembly JAABUZ01 (sample SAMN12813069, study PRJNA571459) | rock metagenome | isolation source: Antarctica rocks | place: Antarctica: Victoria Land, Linnaeus Terrace sud | collected 2015-12-21 | reverse complement strand
AAGGGCATGCTCAAGGACAAGGAGGAGAACCTGGCCGGCGAGGACGTCCGCGAGGGACTCACCGCGGTGATCTCCGCCAAGCTTCGCGACCCCCAGTTCGAGGGCCAGACCAAGACCAAGCTCGGCAACCCGGGCATGCAGGGCTTCGTCGAATCGATCGTCAACGCGCGTCTCGCTGAGTTCCTGGAGGAGAACCCGGCTGAGGCCAGGGGAGTCATCAACAAGGCGATCTCGGCGTCACGTGCCCGTGACGCCGCCCGCAAGGCCCGCGATCTGACCCGGCGCAAGTCGGCGCTGGAGAACTCCACCCTCCCCGGAAAGCTCGCCGACTGCTCAATCAAGGACCCCAGCCTCGCCGAGCTCTTCGTGGTCGAGGGCGACTCCGCCGGCGGCTCGGCCAAGCAGGGTCGCGATCGCAACACCCAGGCGGTTCTCCCACTGCGCGGCAAGATCCTCAACGTCGAGAAGAGCCGCATCGACAAGGTCCTGCAGAACACCGAGATCCAGGCCCTGATCACCGCCATCGGGACGGGGGTGCGCGACGAGTTCGACCTCGGTAACGCCCGCTATCACAAGGTCATCCTCATGACCGATGCCGACGTCGACGGCGCCCACATCCGGACCCTCGTGCTCACCTTGCTGTTCCGCGAGATGCACGAGCTCATCGACGCCGGCTACGTCTACATCGCCAAGCCCCCGCTGTACAAGCTCAAGCAGGGCAGCCAGGAGCGCTACATCGAAAAGGACTCAGAGCTCGAGGAGATCCTCCTCGTCGACAAGTTCGAGCGCATCGCGGTTCACGGCCGCCACGGAGCTCAGTTCCGACTCACCGAAGCGCGCTGGCAGCGCTTCACGCGAATGCTCAAGCAGTACGAGGGGTGGGCCTCAGCGCTGCGCGCCGCCCACGGCCACGACACGGTGACCTTCTTGGAGGAGTCCTCCATGCTTGATGAGCGGGTCTCCGATGCGGCTACGGCGATCTCGCTGTTCGAGCGCCCGACCCCCGACGGCGACGTGCATACCACCGAGCTACTGGGCCAGAGCGACGGTGAGATCACTGTGCGCGCGGTGGAGACCCGCACCGGGTTGGCGCGCACCCACCGTCTGGCGCGCCACCTGTTCGACACGCAGGAGTACCGCCAGTTCGTGCGCGTGCACTCCCAGCTCGTGGAGCTCGCGGGCACCCCTCCGTTCGACGTGCGCCTCGGCGACGGGCGACAGAGCGCCCTGTCCTTCGAGGATCTTCACGGCGCAGTGATGACGGTGGCCCAGAGGGGCATCTCCCTACAGCGCTTCAAGGGGCTGGGAGAGATGAACGCCGACCAGCTCGCCGACACCACCATGGATCCCACCACTCGGACGCTGGCTCAGGTGACGGTGGAGGACGCCGCCGCCGCCGACCGCATCTTCTCCATGCTCATGGGTGACCAGGTCGAGCCGCGCCGGGAGTTCATCGAAGACAACGCCCGCCTGGTGGCAAACCTCGATGTCTAGAAGGGGGGTGAGCGACCGTGGCGAGCACTGACATCATCGGCGGGGGCAACATCGAGCCCCGGGCTCTGGAGGACGAGATGCGCTCCTCCTACCTGGACTACGCCATGTCGGTGATCGTCGGTCGCGCGCTGCCCGACGTGCGTGATGGGCTCAAGCCCGTCCATCGGCGAGTCCTGTTTGCCATGAGCGAGATCGGGGTGGGGCCCACCCGGCCCTACGCCAAGTGCGCACGCATCGTGGGGGAGGTGATGGGCAACTACCACCCCCACGGCGACTCGGCCATCTACGACGCCCTGGTCCGCCTCGCCCAGAACTTCTCCATGCGCTACCCGCTGATCGACGGTCAGGGCAACTTCGGCTCCATCGACGACGATCCCGCCGCTGCCATGCGCTACACCGAGGCGCGGCTGTCGCGCATGGCCATGGAGATGCTACGCGACATCGACATGGACACCGTCGACTTCGTGGCCAACTACGACGGCCGCAAGCAGGAGCCGCTCGTCCTGCCGGCGCGCTTTCCCAACCTCCTGGTCAACGGCTCCTCGGGCATCGCGGTGGGCATGGCCACCAACATTCCCCCCCACAACCTGCGCGAGGTGGTGGGGGCGGTCACCGCCTACATCGACGACCGCGACATCGACCTCGACGGGCTGATCTCCCACATCCGCGGCCCCGACTTCCCCACCGGCGGGGTGATCCTCGGCCACGGAGGCATCCGCGATGCGTATGAGACGGGCCGGGGACGGGTGCGCGTGCAGGCCCGAGCCCACATCGAGCCGCTCACCCACGGCAAGGAGGCCATCGTCGTCACCGAGCTGCCCTATGCGGTCAAGAAGGGCGGCGAGGGGGGGCTGATCCAGAAGATCGCCGAGCACGTCCAGGAGAAGCGCATCCCCGAGATCTCAGACCTGCGCGACGAGTCTGACAAGCGCGGGATGCGCCTGGTCATCGAGCTCAAGCGCGACGCCATCCCCAAGGTCGTGCTCAACAAGCTCTACAAGCACACCTCGATGCAGACCACCTTCGGGGTCAACATGGTGGCGCTCGTCGACAACGTGCCCCGGACGTTGAACCTGCGGGCGGTGATCCACAACTACGTGGAGCATCAGCGCGAGGTCATCGTGCGCCGTACCAAGCACGAGCTCGCCCAGAAGGAGGCGCGCGCCCATGTCCTGGAGGGGCTGCTCATCGCCCTGGACAACCTCGATGCGGTGATCGCCCTCATCCGCTCCTCCCGCGATCGCGACAGCGCCCGCGGGCAGTTGGTGGAGCGCTTCGGCCTGTCGATCATCCAGGCCACCGCCATCCTCGACCTGCGCTTGTCCCAGCTCACCGCGCTGGAGGCGGGCTCGATCAAGCAGGAGCACGCCGAGGCCACCGAGCGCATCCGCGAGCTGCGCGCGATCCTGGGCGAGGAGACGCGGGTGCTGGGCCTGATCAAGGAGGAGCTGGCCGGAATCTCCGAGCGCTTCGGCGACGAGCGTCGGACGGAGATCGCCCACTCCGCCGAGGAGATCGACATCGAGGACCTGATCGCCGACCAGCAGATGGTCATCACCATCACCCGCACCGGCTACATCAAGTCCCTGCCCCTGACCACCTATCGCCAGCAACAGCGCGGCGGGCGCGGCGTCACCGGCATGGACCTGAAGGAGGGCGACTTCATCGAGCACCTGTTCGTGTGCTCGACGCATGACTACCTCCTGTTCTTCACCAACCGGGGCAAGGTGTACCGGTCCAAGGTCTATGACCTCCCCGAGGCCTCGCGCACCGCCAAGGGCCGCGCCCTGGTCAACGTCTTGCCCCTGCGCGAGGGTGAGCGCGTGCAGTCGGTGCTGTCCACGCGCGACTTCACCGAGGGGCGCCATGTGGTGTTCGCCACCCGCGGTGGCGTCATCAAGAAGACCGACTTTCTCGCCTACAACACTCCGATCAAGGCCGACGGGATCATCGCCATCAACATTCGTGACGACGACGAGCTCGTCTCGGTGCGGCGCACCGGCGGAGACGACGACATCCTCATGGTGTCGCGCTCAGGACAGGCCTGTCGCTTCCATGAGTCTCAGCTGCGCTCCACCGGGCGCGACACCTCAGGAGTGCGCGGTATGAACGTGGCCCGAAAGGGAGACGCGGTCATCACCATGGACGTGGCGCGCGACGATCAGGAGCTGTTCGTGGTCACCGAGAACGGCTTCGGTAAGCGCACGCCGATCAGCGACTATCCCCGCAAGGGCCGCGGCACCATGGGGGTCAAGACCATCACCCTCACCGATCGCAAGGGAGCCCTCGCTGGAGCGCTGGTGGTGCGAGAGCACGAGGACCTGATCTTCATCTCCTACGGCGGCATGGTCCAGCGCACCTCGGTGCGAGGTATCAATCGCTACGGTCGCGCCTCCCAGGGCGTCAAGGTCATGAACCTCCGCGGCGAGGACGTGGTCAGCGCGGTGGCGCTCGTGCTCGAGTCTCCCGTTGTCGAGGCGATGCCGGAGACGGGGGACGAGGTCCCCGGCGAGCCGGCGGCCTCGCCGGGACTCGACGACGACGGAGATACGCTCGACGGTCTCGGCGCCAGCGTCGATACACCGCCGACCGACGATTGAGGCAAGCCGACGGACGAATTCGCTACTCTGCGCAGACCAGAGAAAGGAGGTGGTCCGTATCGTTTCTGACAGTTCTTGCGGGACCCTGGAGGTGACCGGCCGCTAGGTCGGAAGGCTGGTCCGCTTAGCGGAATCCACGCCGGGACACCGCCGAGTCGGCCGCCGGAGTTGGTCTCACCGGCACCAACCGCCGCCTCGGCTCTTTCCAGTCACCGTTGTCCGCGAAGGGCGCCTCGTCGTGGGCGCCCTTCGCGCGTTAAACGTCCGCCCGTGCTAGGCGGCCTCGGGCAGGTACTGGCGCCACGAGGCGGGGATGGTGGGGCTGGCCACCCGGATGAAGACCTCTGCCCTCGGCGCGCCGGGCGCCCGGCGCGGATGCATACCCGCCTGGCGGGGAAGCAGGTCGCCCTTGCGCCGGTTACACGGCGCGCACGAGGCGACGATGTTGTCCCAACCCGAGGAACCACCCTTGGAGCGGGGAATCACGTGGTCGACGGTCAGGCTGGAGGCCGTCCCGCAGTACTGACATGCCCAGCCGTCGCGGGCAAACACCGCCCGGCGGGTGATCTTGCGCCGGTGGGCGTTGCGCGGGATCTTGACGTAGCTGACCAGCCGGATGACCATCGGCCGAGCCAGTGAGGTGGTCTCGGCGCGTACGCGCCAGGCCGCCTCCTCGACCAACTCGGCCTTCTCCTTGAGCATGAGCACGATCGCCCGCCGCACGGTGCACACGTTGATGGGCTCATAGGTGGCGTTGAGCACGAGCACCCGCCCACCGTCACGCCCGCGCCGCCGGTGCCCGGAGTGCGGCGCGGACCCGGTTGGGTCTGCTGGTACGGGGCTCGACATGGCGGCTCAGGCGCGAGTGTAGCGTCCGCGTCGACGAGGAGCGCCTGGGTCCGGATTCCCGGCGCGGGCCCGCTGGTGGATCCCAACGCTCACCGGGGCGTCCGTTTTCAGGCGGCGCGATAGGACCCGAGCACCCGGACTCGGTCGCAGTGGAGCTCCAGTCCCTCCAGGGCGCCGGCGACCGAGATCTCGCCTCGATCGCCCTCTACGTCCACGAAGAACATGTAGCTACCCAGGCCCTGGCGGCGGGGACGTGATTCGATGCGGCTGAGATTGACCTCGCGCGAGGCGAACTCCGACAGGCATCGCACGAGCCATCCCGGCGCCTGGGCGCCGGGGCCCGAGAACACCAGGGATGTCTTGCGCGATCCTTCGGCGCCCGTCGCCGTGGCGAGCCTCGCCCCCGCCTCCGCCGCCGCCGCGCAGGCCCCGGCCTCTCGGGCATGGGCGAGCCACACGAAGCGGGTCTGGTTGTCGGGGTGGTCCTCGACACCCTCGCGCAGGATCTGAGCGTCGTAGCGCTGTGCGGCCAGCCGGTTGCCCAGCGCCGCCCAGCCTCGACGCTTGGGATCGACCACCTGGCGGACGGCGTCGGCGGTCGAGCTGGCGCTGAGCACGCGGGCGTCGGGCAGCGAGCGGACGAAGCGGGCGCATTGGCCGATGACCTGGGGATGGGAGATCAAGGTGGCGATGTCCTCAGGCTCCAAGGGCCCCGCTGCGATCAGGCAGTGAGATACGGGCAGGATCGCCTCGCCGACGATCATCGCGTCGCTGGCGTCGCCGGCCAGGGCGTCGAGGGTCACGTCGACGGACCCCTCCAGCGAGTTCTCCATGGGCACGATCGCCCGCTGGACGCGGCCGTCGTGGACGGCCATCACCGTGTCGTAGATGGTCGGCAGCCCGACCGCCTCAAAGCCCTCGCCGGCGCCGGTCGCGGCCATGCTCGCCAGCAGCGCCTCCTGACTGAAGGTGCCCTCCGGGCCCAGATACCCGATGCGCATGGAGAGATCCCTAATGGATCACTGACCCTCGGGCACCTGGGTCTCTCGCGCCGCCGCCAGGCGGACTGCCTCCTGCTCCTCGGGAGACAGTTCGAGCTCCCCACGCCCATCGACGACCTGCTTGGCGTAGATCCGAGCCTGGTCGCGGTGGTGGATGGAGGACAGCACGATGCCCGAGCAGGAGGGATCGAGCAGGGCGATCGACAGCGACTGGCGCCCTGACATCTCGTTGTAGGCGTCATAGCGCACCAGCCCACGGTGAGAGATCGAACGGTGCACCCCGCCCTCGGCGCCCGCCAGGCGCCCGTCCAGGCGCTGGGCGACATCTTCGACATAGTCGCGCAGGGCGGCGAAGGCCTGGTCGAGATCGGCGGCATGGCGCACCAGGTCGCCCTCGCCGTGATCTCCCAGCACCGCCCGCTGGTCGGAGCGCAGCCGGCGCAGCGACAGGGCGAGGCTCAGGCAGCCGAGCAGGGCGATGACGGCGACGCCCGCGCCGGCCAGGCCGACGATGCCCGCAGTGCTCGACAGAGAGCTCATCAGCGGAAAATAGACGCTCAGCCGCCGAAGATGGCGGTGAAGGTCTGGCGGTTGTGGGTCAGCGTCTTCTCTCCTGGCACTCCCGCCACCGATGCCTGGATGGTCACGGGCACGCCCTGGGGGGGAGGGCCCGACAGGGGGATGTCGACCGACGCGGTGCTTCCCGCCCGGGTGCGGTCGATGGTCTTTGACTGGGTGATGGGCGCCCCCGAGCCCCTGATCACCAGGCCGACCCTTACGTTGGTCTCGTCGTTTGAGCCCACGTTGGTGAGCTTGACGGTGAACGTGGTGTTGCCTGTGCCCGGCAGGTGGTTGACCGTCGGGGCGGGCGCCAGCGTGGTGGAGCCGGCGGTGACCGACACCAGCCGGTGGCCGTGGGTGCCGGGCGCCACCGTCCCGTTGGGCGTTCCCGATGGGCTGGTCGAGCCCGCCAGCCGGCTGCCCACGGTGGCCGGGCTCAACCAGCCCAGATCGGTGACGAACTGGCTCGGCGCCGGATCGGAGTCGTGGATGGAGCTGGCGGCGAGGGTCTGCTGGATGAGTGGGCGCACCCGCTGGGAGTAGATGACGTCGGAGGCCAGTAGGAGCTCCACCTCTCCGGCGATGACGGCATCGGCGCTGCTGGGATCGCGAGCTCCGCGGGCGGTGCGCACGGCGCCGGCGACCTTGGCCAGCGCCTCAGACCGCAGATCCAGCGCCAGCAGCAGATTGCGCTGAGCGCCGTCGAGATCGCCGGGCACGCTCAGGCTCTTGGCGCGGCGAGCCTCGTGCTCGGCGGTGTCCTTGTAGTTGTCCACCGCCAGCGCCACGTCCTCGACGGGCCGGGCCGCGGAGTTGCCCAGCAGCGAGAAGAACGGCTTGGCCACCTGGGTGTCTGACTCCTCGACCACGGCGCTGACGTCGCGGCTGTAGGCCCGCAGGGCCTGGTGACGACGACTGTCGAGGCAGCCTCGGACCGCCACCACCAACAGGATGACCACCAGGACTCCCACCCCCAGAGCGAGGGCGCGGCGCACCATGAGGGTCTGCGGGTCACTGGGGCCCGAGCCCGATCCCCGCGCCCTACGGCGGGGCGGTGGAGTGCGGACCCGGGTCTGCTGACCCTCTTCGTAGAACGACAAGCATTCGCTCCTAACGGAGATCGACGGCTGAGTATGACCGGGGCGGCGGACCCATGACCCTTGCAACTTCGCCCTCACCTCGGCGACCCCTCCGTCGGTGGGGCAGGAGCCCGATCTGCTCCGGCGAAGGCGCTGGGCGGTGGAGACGCTGCCGACCCGGGACCTGCCTGCGCTACCAGCCCACCCGCTGGCGCGCCCTCCCACGCGCGCGCCATCGGCCGCTACCGACCTGGCCCTCGATCGCTACGCGTTGCTCAAACGCCTCGGGGCGGGCGGCTTTGGCACGGTGTGGTTGGCTCGTGACGAGCGCCTGGGGCGGGAGGTGGCGGTCAAGGTCATCCCGCGCGGGCTGGCGGCGGCCACCGACCACCGCCCCCTGCGCGAGGCGTTGGCGGTGGCTCGTCTGGCTCACCCGGGCATCGTCGCCCTGTATGAGGCCGGGGAGGACGCCGAGGACTACTACCTGGTCTCCGAGGTCGTCCACGGGCGCACCCTGGCCGCCCTGGAGGCGGCAGGTCCCCTGGCCGATGCGGTCGTGCTGCGTGTCGGCCTGGTGCTGTGTGATGCCTTGGCCCATGCCCATGAGCGCGGCGTCATCCACCGTGACGTAAAGCCTCAGAACGTGATCGTCTGCGACGGCGCCACGGGCCACGGGTCGGCGGCCAAGCTCACCGACTTCGGCGTCGCCCGGCTGGTGGGCGAGGATGCCCTGACCCACTCCGGCGATGTGGTGGGGACGTTGGCCTACATGGCCCCCGAGCAGGCCCAGGGTCATCGCGTGGGCGCCCCCGCCGACCTCTACGCTCTCGCCCTCGTGCTCTACGAGGCGCTGTCGGGGGTAAACCCGGTCCGGGGATCCAGTCCCGCCGACACGGTCAGGCGCCTCGCCCGCGGTCCGGAGTCCCTGGCCCGCGTGCGCTCAGACCTGTCCGGCCCCCTCACCGAGGCCATCGACGGCGCCTTGAGCGCCGATCCGCTCGCCCGAGGCAGCCTGGACGACCTCCGCGCCGCCCTCGCCGACGCCTCCGAAGCCGCCTCTGGAGGCGGGTCTGCCGTCGCGTCTGACATCACCCGTGCTGGCCGCCCCTCGATCGAGTCGGGGCGCCACGCCGGGCGGATCGCCGGCCCCGGGCGAGTGGGCGCCGGAGTGGGCGCCGGCGTCCTCGCCGCCCTCGCGGTGGCCCACCTGGGCCCCGCTGTCCCCGCCGGGCCGTTGGCCCCGCCGGCGCCATTGAGCGTTGCCGCCGTCGTGGCCTTGGGCGTCGTCGTCTTCCCCCGGGTGGGCTGGCTGCTCGGGGCCGGGACCCTGGTGGCCTGGCTGCTCAGCGCCCACGGTGGTGGGGACGCCGTGCTGGTGGCCCTGGCCTGTGGCTCCAGCGTGCTCCTTTTGCCCCGCTGGCCCCAGGGATGGTCATGGCCGGCGGGAGCGGTGCTGCTGGGTCTGCTGGGAGCGGCCGCGGCGTTTCCGGCGTTAGCCGGTCAGGCGCGGTCCCTTCCGCGCCGGGCGCTGCTCGCAGCAGCGGGCTTCTGGTGGTTGTGTCTGGGCGAGGCTCTGACCGGGCGCCGGCTGCTCCTCGGCCCCGCCGCTGGCACCCCCTCGCACGTGACCTGGCAGGCATCGCCCGTGGGTGCGGCCCTGCACGCGGTGGGGCCCCTGGTGCTCGGCGGCGTGTGGATGGTGGGGCTCGCCTGGGCCCTGGCCGCCGCCGTGTTGCCGTGGCTGGTACGCGGACGCGGGGTCGGCGCCGATGTGCTGGGGGCGTCGGTGTGGGCGGGGGGCCTGGTGATGGGCACCCAGGCGCTGGCGGGCATGGTGGGCCACGGCGCCAGGTCTGAGGCACCGACTCGGGCCATCCTCTCAGCCGTGATCGCGGGAGCGGTCGCGGTGGGAGCGCGCGCCCTGGCCGGGGCGGCCTCACGAGGCCCGGACATCGGCCCGCGCCCGCACCCCGGCTGAGACAGACCCCCCGGCCCAGGTGGGTTGCGTAGCATGGCGGACCCGGGATGAGCGTCCTCTCAAGCGTCGAGTCCAAGATCGCCGGCCTCGTGGAGGGTACGTTCGGGCGCCTGTTTCGCTCGCAGGTGCGCCCGGTCGAGCTGGCGCGCAAGCTCACCCGCGAGATGGACCAGCATCGCACCGAGTCGCTTTCTCGCGTCTATGTCCCCAACGAATACGTGGTGTGGCTGTCGCCGTCTGACCGCCAGCGCTATGAGGGGGTGGAGGGGGAGGTCCTCGACGAGCTGGCCGCTCACCTGCTCGAGCATGCCCGGCGCGAGCACCTCGCCCTTGCCTCTCGCCCGGACGTCTCCTTTGAGACCGACGATGGCTTGTCGCTGGGTGAGTTTGGCATCCAGACTCGCTTGGTCCGCCGCGCCGACGATGACGGCGGCCGGGTAGCCCAGGGCGATCACGGCCACACCATGGTCTACAGCACCTCTGACCGTCTGAGCGAGCCGCTGCAGGTGGCCCGCGCCGAGCGTGCGGGCCAGGCCCTGGTGGTGGTGTCGGGCAAGCGCCTGGTCGTCCCGGCCGGGGGCGCCGTGCTGGGGCGCAGCCGTGACTGCGATGTCGTCCTCGCCGATCCCGACGTCTCGCGCCGCCACGCCGAGCTGCGTCCCCAGGGGGCGAGCTGGACGATCGCCGACCTGGGCTCCACCAACGGGGTGACAGTCAACGGCCGCCGGGTGGAGCGCCCGGTGGCGCTGAGCTCGGGCGACAGGCTGGGCCTGGGCAACCTCGACGTCGTCTTCGAGGTGCGCTGATGGGCCTCGAACCGGTCTCGGTGGCACTCAAGCTGGGCTTCCTGGCCGTCTTGTACCTGTTCCTGCTGTGGGTCTCTCGCAGCGCCGTGCGCGACCTCCGCCGCGCTCCGGCCCGGGCGGGGGCCCCCGCGCCAGTGGCGGGGCCGGCCACCAGCCTGCACTCGGCCCCCAGCGCCGCCGAGCGCCGCCGCCTCGATCCTCGCCTGGTGGTCGAACGCGCTCCCGGGCACGCGCCGGGGATGATCTATGACCTGGAGGAGGGGGCGGTACTGGGACGGGGAGACGCCGCCGAGATCCGCCTGGAGGATCCCTTTGCCTCCTCGCGCCATGCCCGGGTGGTGGCCCAGGGGGGCGCCATGATCCTCGAGGATCTGGGCTCCACCAACGGCACTTACCTCAACGAGGAGATCCTCCAGGGTCCCCAACCGCTGCACCGCGGCGATCGGGTGCGCATCGGCGACAGCGAATTCACCTACCAGGAGGACTAGTGGCGGGGTCGGCCAACACCAGTGGCTCGGCGCGCAGGGACCGACCCCCAGTGAGCGTCGAGAGGCTCTGATGCTGCGCGTCACCGACCACGCCCATCGCAGCGACACCGGACGCCAGCGCCGTGCCAACGAGGACTCCTACTTCGCGCGCCCGCCCCTGTTCGTGGTCGCCGACGGGATGGGTGGGGCCCGGGCGGGTGAGGTCGCATCCGGGCTGGCCGTCCAGGGCTTTGAGGAGGGCTTGCCGGGGCAGCCAGGCGCTCCCGAGGAGCGCTTGGCCGGGGAGGTCCAGGCGGCCAACCGGCGCATCCACGAGCTCTCACGCCGCAACGTCGATCGCGCGGGGATGGGCACCACCATCACTGCGGCCTATGTCGACGCCGAGGAGGTGGCCATCGCCCACGTGGGCGACAGCCGGGCCTACCGGCTGCGCGACGGCGCTCTGGAGCGCCTCACCGACGATCACTCACTCGTCGACGAGCTTCGTCGCCAGGGGCGCCTGACCGAGGCCGAGGCCGCCGAGCACCCGCAGCGCTCGATCATCACCCGGGCCCTGGGTCCCGAGGCCAGCGTGGAGGTCGACACCCGCACTCACCGCGCCCGGGCCGGCGACGTCTACCTGCTGTGCACCGACGGCCTGACGTCGATGATCTCCGAGGACCGCGTCCACGAGGTTCTGATGGGCGCCCCGTCGCTGGAGCGCGCCGCCCGGGAGCTGGTGGCCGGCGCCAACCAGGCGGGGGGCAAGGACAACATCACGGTGGTCCTCTTCGCCCTGGAGGAGGTCGACGGCGCCGCCACCCCCGTCACCACCGCGGCGCCTGGCGCCTCGACCGAACCGGGAGGCGACACCGGCGAGCAGCCCACCATGGTGGGCGACACGGGCGCTGGGGCCGCCGTGCGCGCCGGCCTGGCCTCGGGCGCCACCACCGCCCTCGCCCCCCCAACCGTCGCCTCACGAAGCGCCGCGCCCCGCCGCGCCGAGGCCACGGCCACCCGCAAACGGCGGCGCCCGCGCTGGTGGGCCGGCGTGCTCGCGCTGCTCGCCGTCGCCGTTCTGATCGTCGCCGCCGCCTGGGTGGCGACCCAGTCGGTGTACTTCATCGCCACCGACGCCAGCGGCCTGGTGGCCGTCTACCGGGGAGTGCCCTACGACCTGCCCCTCGGGATCCGGCTGTACACCCCCAACTTCGTCTCCGGCGTAAACGCCGACACCATCTCCCCGGGTCGACGCCGGCGCCTGCTCGACCACAAGCTGCGCTCCCACGACGACGCCTCCGGCCTGGTCCGTGCCCTCGAGCAGGGCCGGCTCTACGGGACACGGGCCAGTGCGCCATGAACGGCCCCATCCTGCGCCTGCTCGTCTTCGTCATCGTGCTCTTCACCCTGCTTGTCGCCTTCACCTCGCGCTGGACGGTGTTCGAGGCCGCCTCGCTGCGCCACAATCCGCTTAACCGCCGAGAGCTGCTGGCCCAGCAGCGCATCCATCGCGGGCGCATCGAGGCCGCCGACGCCAGCATTCTCGCTCGCAGCACCCGCGCCACCGGGGGCGTCTACCGGCGCGCCTACCCCGCCGGGGGGCTGTTTGCCCACGCCGTGGGCTACTCCTACACCAGCCTCGGCCAGAGTGGCCTTGAGTCCTTTCGCAACGACGCCCTCAGTGGCCGGGGCTCGGGGGCGAGCACCATCCTCGACCAGCTCCAGGGCAAGTCCCGGGTGGGCGACGACGTGATCACCACCCTGGACCCCGCCGCCCAGCGCGTGGCTCTGACCGCGCTGAACGGCCAGCAGGGGGCGGCGGTGGCGCTCGATCCCCGCACCGGTGCGGTTCGCGTCATGGCCTCCGTGCCGGGGTTTGATCCCAGCCGGATAGCCGACCCCGGGCGCCTGGCTGCCCTCAACGCCGATCAGGCGAGCAAGCCCCTGGTCGATCGCGTCACCCAGTTCGGCTATGCCCCGGGCTCGACGTTCAAGGTGCTCACCGCCACCGCGGCGATCGACAGCGGGCAGTTCACCCCCCAATCGGTGGTCGACGGACGCGACGGCGTGCCGATCTCCGGCGTGCCCCTCGCCAACGACAACCACGAGAGCCTGGGACCGATCGATCTGCAGACCGCGCTTGAGAAGTCGGTGAACACGGTCTACGCCCAGGTGGCGGTGAGCGTGGGCAAGGCGGTGATGGCCCGCTACATGACGCGATTTGGCTTTGACCACAAGCCCCAGCTGGACTTTCCTGCCACCGAGATGTCCTCCAGCGGTGAGTACCGCAACGGCCGGCTGCTCGACCCCCGCAGCAGCTATGTCGACGTTGGGCGCATGGGCATCGGTCAGGACAAGCTGCAGGTCACCCCGCTGCAGATGGCCGAGGTGGTCTCGGCGGTGGCCAACAACGGGCGCCTGATGACCCCCCATCTCACCGACCGGGTCGTCGATCCCGACGGTCGCACGCTGCAGACGATCTCGCCCACCGTACAGAGCGTGGTGATGAAGCCCTCCACCGCCCAGGCGGTCACGTCGATGATGGAGTCGGTGGTCACCGCCGGCACCGGCACCCAGGCCCAGATTCCGGGCGTGCGGGTGGCAGGTAAGACGGGCACGGCCGAGACCCAGTTCGGCAACACGGTCAACAACGTGTGGTTCGTCGCCTTTGCCCCCGCCGATAACCCCCGGGTAGCCCTGGCGGTCACCCTCCAGCACGTCAACGGCCTGGCCGGCGACGTGGCCGCTCCGGTGGCCAGGCAGATCCTGGGGGCGTTGCTGCATGGCTAGGGGCCTTGTGTCGTGAGTCCTGAGCTGGCCTCCGACACGATGATCGACGGGCGCTACCGGGTGATCCGGCGCCTGGGCTCGGGGGGGATGGCCGACGTCTACTGCGCCGTCGACGAGCAGCTCGGGCGCGAGGTGGCGCTGAAGCTGCTCTACCCGCGCTTTGCCCAGGACCAGGAATTCGTCGAGCGCTTCCGCCGTGAGGCGTCAAGCGCCGCCGGTCTGGCCCACCAGAACGTGGTCAGCGTCTATGACCGCGGCGAGTGGGATGGCACCTACTACATCGCCATGGAGTACCTGGAGGGGCGCTCGCTGAAGACCCTGGTCGCCGAGGAGGGAGCGCTGCACCCGGTACGCGCCATCGACCTGGTCGCCCAGATCCTGGCCGCCGCGCGCTTTGCGCACGCCCGCGGCATCATCCACCGAGACCTCAAGCCCCAGAACGTCATCGTGGCTGCCGACGACGCGGTGACGGTGACCGATTTCGGCATCGCCCGTGCGGGCGCCTCGGACATGACCGAGACCGGCTCGATCATGGGGACCGCCCAGTACCTGTCGCCCGAGCAGGCCCAGGGCCACGCCGTCAGCGGCGCCTCCGATGTCTACTCGATCGGCATCGTGCTCTATGAGCTGCTCACGGGGACCGTGCCCTTCGACGGGCCCACCGCGGTGACGATCGCCCTCAAGCAGGTCTCTGAGGCCCCCTGGCCCCCGAGCGCGATAAATCCCGAGGTCAGCTCCGAGCTTGACTCGGTGGTGCTGTGCGCCCTGGCCAAGGACCCAGCCCACCGCTACCCCGACGCCGACGCCTTTCTCAGCGCCCTGGAGTCCGCCCGCGCGGGCCTGCTCGACGGCGCCGGCGCGTCGACCGCCCAGTTCGCCGCTCTCCCCGTGGCCGCCGACGCCTATGGGCCCTACGACCCCCTGGGCCCGGCGCCCGAGCGCCGGCGGCGCTGGTGGCCATGGCTGCTCGGCGCCCTTCTGGTCGCCGCCCTGGTGGCGGCGGCCATCCTCATTCCGGGAGCCGGCGGCGGCCATCAGGTTCCCAACCTGGCCGGCCAGCCGGCGGCGAGCGCCACCACCGTGCTCACCCGTGCCGGCTTTCGGGTCCTGCGCCGCCCGACCCCATCGTCCACGGTGGCCACCGGTCTGGTCATCTCCACCGAGCCCCCCGCCGGGGCCCAGCTCGCCCGCGGCGCCACCGTCACCCTGCTGGTGTCCACCGGGCCCGCCACCGCCACCGTCCCCAACGTGGCGCTGCTGGGACGCCAGCAGGCCACCCGGGAGCTGCGCCAGGCCGGCTTTTCCGCCGTGGCGCAGCGCGCGCCCAGCGATACCGTCGCCCGCGACCACGTCATCTCCACCACCCCCGCGGCGCTGGCCCGCGTGCCGGTGGGCAGCCAGGTGACCCTCGAGATCTCCACCGGGCCCGGGCTCGTCACCGTGGCGGGGGTGACCGGCCAAACCCTCGCGACCGCCACCGCAACCCTCCAGTCCGCGGGCTTCATGGTCGCCACCATGTCGCAGGTGTCCGGCCAGGCCCCCGGCACCGTGCTCGACCAGTCACCCGCCGCCGGCGCCAGCCTGCCTCGCGGGGCCACGGTGACCCTGACCGTGGCTAAGGCCTCAGACCTGGTGACGGTGCCCGACGTCACCAACCGCAGCGACGCCGCCGCGGTCAACGCCCTGAGCGCCGCCGGCCTCACCCCCAAGGTGGTCATGCGGGCCGTCAGCGATCCCGCCCGCGACGGCAGGGTGGTCAAGCAGTCGCCGTCCGCGGGTCAGAAGGTGGCCAAGGGCTCCACGGTGACCATCACCCTCGGACGCCTGAAGAGCCCGTCCACGCCGACTGCACCCGGCCAGACCACGCCGACGCCCACCCCCACGACTCCCGGGCCTTGAGGGTCGCCGTGCTGGCCGGGGGCCGCTCCTCCGAGCACGACGTCTCCCTGGCCTCGGGCGAGGCGGTGCGTGCCGGCCTGGAGGGGGCGGGCCATGACGCCGCCGTGGTCACGGTCGGGCGCGACGGCGTGTGGCGTCGTGAGGGGGCCGAGCTGCATCTGCTCCCCGGGCGCGGCCTTGAGGACTTCGACGTGGTCTTTCCCGCCCTGCACGGCCGCTTCGGCGAGGACGGGACGGTGCAGGGGCTCTGTGAGTGCCTCGACGTGGCCTACGTGGGCGCCGGTGTGCTCGCCTCGGCCCTGTGCATGGACAAGGTGCTGTTCAAGGAGCTGATGGCCCCCGCCGGCGTTCCCCAGGTCGCCTACCGGGCAGTGACCGACGCGGGCTGGCGCGCCGATCGCGGCCGCGTGCTGGGGCAGCTGGCCGCCCTGGGCATGCCCGTCTTCGTAAAGCCGGCACGCATGGGGTCCTCGCTGGGGATCGTCAAGGTGAGCGGGCTCGACGGCCTGGACGCGGCGCTGGACGGCGCCTTTGCCTATGACCCGCTGGTCATCGTCGAAGCGATGGCGGCGGGCCGGGAGGTCGAGTGCTCCGTGCTCGAGGGTCCGCTGGAGACGCTGGCCTCCGAGCCCGGGGAGATCGTGCTGGGCGCCGATTGGTATGACTACCAAGCCAAGTACACGCCGGGGGCGATGGAACTCGTCGTCCCTGCCCGCATCGGGGCGCGCGCCCGTGAGCGGGTGCGCGCGCTGGCCCTGCAGGTCTTTGCCCGCAGCGGCTGCCGGGGCCTGGCCCGCGTGGACTTCTTCGTCGACGGCGACCGCGTCTTGGTCAACGAGCTCAACACCATGCCCGGCTTCACCGCCACCAGCGTCTACGCCAAGCTGCTGGCGGCCTCCGGAGTGCCCTACCCCGAAGTCGTCGACCGCCTGTGTCAGACGGCGCGAGCGCGTCACATCAGCGAGCGCGCCTACCGCTTCTAACTAGCTCATCCGCCCCGGGCCTCAGGCAAACAGGGCGAGCTCGGCGATCTGGGCGGCATTCTGGCCGGGAGGCAGGCGGGTGATCCATACCAGGTAGTAGCGAAAGCGCTGGGTGCCGGTATCCAGGCCGATGCGGGCGCCGCTGTGGATCGAGGCGGCGTCGGCCACCTTGGTCCAGCCGCGGTCGGTCAGCGACTTGCTGAGGGCGCCCTGGGGGAAGTCGGTGATCGTGTGGGCGGCCCAGATCTCGGCGACGAATCCGGGGCTCGGCGTCTGCAGCTCGAGGTCGCGCGCGGTCACCCCGGGACTGGCGTCCACGTACAGGCCGGCCCCGGGCTTTCCCAGGTTGCCGGTGTCATAGTGCTGGGTGCTCCACACCGAGCTCGTGTCGCCGTCGATGGCCAGCTGGGCGTGCTGGGGATCCTCGGGGGTGTCGCCGTAGGGGTTGTAGGCATGGGCCGCGTCCTGACTGAGGCGCACCGCCGACTCGCCGGGCGCCGGAGGGGTGACGTTGGGGGCGGCGGCGTTGCCGCGGTGGGTGCGGGTGGCGGCCACCCCCAACGCCAGAACCACCCCCGCCGCCAGCAGGGCGGTGAGGGCGAGCAGCACGAGGGGCGCAGGTAGGCGCAAGCGCAGGGGCAGGAGCCGGCGCGTGGACCCGGGCAGCGTACGCAGCACGGTGGTGGCCTCGCCGGTGGCCTGGCCGGCCCGAGCGGTCTCGATGGCCAGTGTGTCCTCGAGGTCTCTAAGCATGCTCGCGGCGTCGGGGTAGCGTCGAGCCAGGGTCTTGGCGGTGGCCCGGTCGACCACCGCGGCCAGGGCCGAGGACACCTCGGGGCGCTGGACCTGGACGTCGGGGACGTCCTCGCGCACGTGGCGCATGGCCACCGCCACCTGGTTCTCGCCGGTAAACGGCACCCGTCCGCAGAGCATCTCCCACAGGACGATGCCCAGGGAGTAGAGGTCTGACTGGCCGGTGACGGGGTGGCCCAGGGCCTGCTCGGGGGAGACGTAGTCGGTGGTGCCGAGCACGCGTCCGTCGGCGGTCAGCCCCTCCTCGGTCAGGGTGCGGGCGATGCCGAAGTCGGTGATCTTGGCGCTGCCCTCGGTGTCGACGAGCACGTTCTGGGGCTTGACGTCGCGGTGGACGATGCCCCGCTCGTGGGCACAGCGCAGGGCGCGGGCGATCTCGATGGCATAGGCCACGGCCTCGGGGATGGGCAGGCGTCCCAGGCGGTGGATGCGCTCCTTGAGCGTCTCTCCCTCCACGTACTCGAGCACGATGTAGGGAAGCGGGCGCTCGGGATCGCCGTCGTCTCCGGCGTCGATGACGGTGACGATGTGGGGGTGGCTGAGCTGGGCCACCGCGCGCGCCTCGCGGCGGAAGCGCTCCAGTGCGTCTGAGTCGCGGGAGATCTCGCGGTGCATGAGCTTGACCGCCACCGGGCGCTCGAGCACAGTGTCAAAGGCGCGATAGACCATCGACATCCCGCCGGCGCCGATGTGGGCGTCGAGGCGGTAGCGGCCGTGGAGGAGGGTGCCGACGGGGGTGGTCAGGGACATCGGGAGGGCGGGAGGGCTGGCTCTATTGTGCGCGCATGGCGGTGGTCTCAGTCCGGTACTACACCGATCCGGCCTGTCCGTGGTCCTGGGCCCAGGAGCCCCATCGGCGTCATCTGCAGGCTGAGTTCGGCGAGGGTCTGTCGTTCACCTACGTGATGGGCGGCCTGGCGCGTCACTTCGACCGCCCACTGGACGTCCTGGCCCAGTGGCTGGACGCCGCCACCGACAGCACCATGGCGCTGGACCCGCGCCTGTGGCTGAGGTCGGCGCCCGCAAGCTCCTTTCCCTCCTGCCTGGGGGTCAAGGCGGCGGCCGAGCAGGGCTGCGCGCCCGCCTACTTGCGCCGGGCACGCGAGGCCTTCGCCATCGAGCGCCGCGCCTTGGACCATGCCTCGGTCCTGACCGATCTGGCGCGCTCGGTCTCCGGCCTGGACGCCGAGCGCTTCCGCTCAGACCTGGCCTCCAGCGCCACCCTGGAGGCCCTGGGCGCCGATCTGGAGCGCACCCGCGCGGCCACCGAGGGCGCTCCCGGCGACCGCCGCCTGCCCACCGCGGAGCTCGACGGCCCGGGCGGGTGCATCGTGGTGCACGGACCGGCGGTCGCCGGGCAGCTCGAGGCCGCCGCCCGCGACGCCGGAGCCATCCCCCGCGGCCACTGCCCCACATGGGATCCCGTCGGCGCCCTGCGCCACCACGGCCCCCTGGCCACCCCCGAGCTGGCCGCGCTGTGCGATCTCCCCGGCCCCCGCGCCCCGGCCGAGCTGTGGCGCCTGGCCGCGCAGTGGCGGGTGCGGGTGACGTCGTATCCGATGGGGGAGGTGTGGTCGGCGGCGTAG
>JAABUZ0100004595.1_pt1 | contig 18907 bp, 18 predicted proteins | sample 5562091 | NCBI WGS metagenome assembly JAABUZ01 (sample SAMN12813069, study PRJNA571459) | rock metagenome | isolation source: Antarctica rocks | place: Antarctica: Victoria Land, Linnaeus Terrace sud | collected 2015-12-21 | reverse complement strand
AGAGGTTGGTCACATTGAGATCACTGATCGTGGCGCAGGGATAGATGAGAAAGCAAAGTTGACGTTCCCAGACGAGTATCCACCTGATTATGAGCCTTGAGCAGCGCTTTGACGTTCGGCTGTCCTCCAGAAGGGCTATACTATTATTGTAGTTTAATGACTAATACTGTACCAATGAAATTGAATCAAAGTTCACTGACACTGCTAGAATTGGCTAGTCCCAGCGACACTATAACGAAGGCGAGGCGCTTGATGCCAGGCGCTCTTGGCTAAGGAAAGGAAGATAAACGAGGCAGATCGCAGTAGACGGAAACATGTCAGAATTGAAGTTATGAATGAGGATTGGAATGCACTCAATAATACAGAGGTAGATGAAATGCTGGGTAATGAATGTTACACCTTAAACTGTTCTTGCATAAATCAGTCCATGATTGGCGCACTCGCGCCTCAATATGTGGAGTCAGCCAAGACCCGCATCCGTCGCACGCGCGCGCCTTTGCGCTCGGAAAATGAACCAAATGAACTAGGGTTTAATCCTGCGAAGCGAGGATGCTTGATTTTTGCCGATGGACTGTATAGCGGGGAGAGCCATTATGCTGGCTTCTGATTGGCGCGATAAAATTCCATGTGCGAATAACGCACCTAAAACCCAACATGTCGTCATCACCCCCCCCGCATTATGCAATGCCCTCTCCGCAGCGACATCTTGGCGCTTACATTCCAGTGGCCCAAAAAAATCCAGTCATTCGTCATACGCACACCTACAACATGACAAAAGCACAGGAAGGAGGTTAGGGTAGGGCAGATAGCAGTCATAATCGGGGTTTTCACAGGTTCCAGGAACGGCTTCCACCGTGAAGGGTCCAACGCGCGGCCCGGGCCGCGCGATTGGTACGGGCTCTCCACCATCGTGTTTCCGCAGCAACTTCATGATAGGCTGAACCTATATATAATGCTCGGGTCAGAACCTTCTTCCACTTCCACTCCATCCTCGACCCCCTCTGGCAACACCCAGGGCTTTCGCGGAGCGCTGCTACTATGGGAATGTTTTCCTTCTATCAAAAGCACAATGTCGTCCACTCTTTGGTCGACAAGAAGCTCTTGATCGCCATCAACTGTGTCGCTGGATTATCCATCTTCTTCTTTGGATATGACCAGGGTGTCATGGGTGCGTCAAGGCTTTGAGATCGGGCTAACGTTCAGGGGGCGTGAACAACTCTTATGACTATCTTCGAACTGTCAACATTGGTTATGTTGATAGCACTGGCGCCGTACACATCACAAACTCCATCCGTCAAGGTGGCATCGTCGCCATATATTACTTGGGAACACTAATTGGGGCCCTTGCGGGTGGTTACATTGGAGATCGAATCGGACGTATCAAAACTGTTGTGGTAGGATGTGCGTGGGCTATCTTTGGCGCTTCGTTTCAGTGCTCTGCGCAGAATGTGGCATGGATGTGTTGTGCTCGAATCATTACCGGAATCGGCACTGGACATTTGAATGCTATCGTACCCGTCTGGGCGGCAGAGACAGCAACACATACATCCCGTGGTCAATTTATTGCGATTGAATTCACCCTCAATATTGCCGGTGTCGTTGTGGCTTACTGGTTGGAGTTTGGAATGAGCTTTGTGGATGGCGGCAGATCAGCAGCCCGTTGGCGCTTCCCTATCGCATTCCAGGTGTTCATGCTTCTCATTTTAATGGCTATCATTGGTTTCTTTCCCGAGTCTCCACGTTGGCTCGTCAAGATGGGACGTTCGGAGGAAGCCTTCTATATACTCACCAGGTTGCGAGGAAATGACCCGGAGAGAGCGCGCGCTGAATTGAATGACATTCAGAAAATTGTGGAACTCGAAAAGCAGACTGCAAAGAGAAACTCGTACTTTAGCATGTTCTTTGGAATTGGAAGTGGCAACTTGCATCTTGGTCGACGTGTGCAGCTCGTTATCTGGCTTCAGATTATCCAGGAATGGGTGGGAATCGCCGCCATCACCGTTTACCAGCCGACCATCTTTGCACTTGCTGGGTATGCCTCGATCAAAAGTCAATGGCTATCTGGACTAAATAACACCTTCTACATGTTCTCTACTTTGATTGCTGTTTTTACTTTGGACAGTTGGGGTCGACGAGTGACGCTATTTTGGGGAGCCGTGGTCCAAGGCATTGCCATGTTCCTCCTCGGAGGCTTCACACGACTTGCGATAAACAGACCTGACCAGGCTGCACAATTTGGTGCCGCTGCTGCTGCCATGACTTTTCTTTTCACCAGCACATTCGGTGCAACTTGGCTCACTGTCCCTTGGCTCTACCCGTAAGGTCTATGGGAGAATCTTCTAATTTCTAGAACTGAAACCTTTCCATTGGAGGTTCGTGCACGTGGCAATGCATTCGGGGTGGTAGGCTGGAGTATTGGGAATGGATGGCTGACTCTACTTGTGCCAGTCATGATTGCATCAATCAACGAGAAGACATTCTACATTTTTGCAGCATGCAACGTCGTTTCCATCCCGATCGTCTATTGCCTCTATCCTGAAACGGCCAATAGAACACTAGAGGAAATGGACTTGCTATTCGCTCACAAGTCTCCGTGGGTTTGGTCAGCAGAAAAGGAGTTTCTACGTCTGAAGCAGGAGAACCCCGACATGATCCACGCTGCAAAACATGGAGAACGACAGGTTGATCCAGAGAAAGGCCATCGCATCCACCGCGACAACACAAAGCCAGGGGAAGAGTAGTAGTTATAACCTGCGTGTAGTTTCTATTATTATGAACGAGTTAGTGTATCGTACATTGCATTCATGATTGTGGTCGGAGAATTCTGAGTAGTAGTAGTCATATTCATGCGTCATTGCTTATAATCATGTCTATCATGCGGTATCTTCAAAAGAGAAAGTATTAAAGTAGCGATTAGTAACCCGAGTGTATACAAGTCTCCTTTGACGAGACTCTCATCGAACCAATGCAGGACGATTGGTTGTTTGTCATAAAACATTTAGAGGGGAATACATAACCTTATGCTTCGATACCAAAGGCCTTAATCGTCTGAAAACAATAATCCAGCAAACGATTTTATTACCATCATTCTACTGTCATCAATATCGATGTCCTCTTCAATCCTTCAATAGAACGCAAACGACATCATTTTATCGTATACTTGGTGTGGGGCGTCGCCTGTAATCCGCGGAAGCAACGGACCAATCACATGTCGCATTTGTTTCCGTGCCATGACCATAGGATGAGATTTACGTGGATCATCGGTGGAGGAAGAAGAAAGCAAATCATTCCGGCCGGCAATCTAGCCTCGACATATGCTGCACAACATGATCCTCTCCCTGCTCATTGCTTTGGCTGAGGCCAATCCCTTGCTCAAGCGACAAGCTGCAGCATCTATGATGAGCTCAATGTCTGCCTCTGTCATGCCATCTGCAACGAGCATGCCAGCTGCCAGCATGACTGCTTCCAGCATGCCCGGCGTAGTGACCAGCATGGTTGCTTCTAGTATGGCTGCTGGCAGCTCACCAATGAACCTTCTTGGCTCTGGTACTGACTACTTCCCGGTGAGCGACCCCTATTATGAGGGGCCATTTGCCACCGGCGCTGCCCCATTCCTTGCTCAGACAAACACAGTTGCTGGAGCGGCCGGCCTCGCGTTCACCACAGGCTCATCAACCATATCTTACCAGGCCAGTGACCCACTAGTCACAACGGAAGCTATCCCGAACAATACAGACAACATCAACATCTTTGAATACCTCGGCAACACATCGCCTTACTTTGAGTCGGATGGCTTTGGAGCGAATGAGTACCCCATTCCAGAGCAATGCAGTATTCAGCAGGTGCACTACCTCCACCGGCACGGTGCCCGTTACCCTACCAGTGGTGATGCTACAGTCAAATTTTCGCAAGCCTTGAAGAATGCCACCAACGCCACCTTCACTGGCCCTCTTGACTTTTTGAACGACTTCACGTATAAACTTGGAGCCGAAGAGATGGTCCCAATTGGCCGACAGGAGCTCTATGACTCGGGAGTGTCCGCATTCTACCAGTACTCTGCACTCTTCAATCACTCCACTGCCGGAAATATCGTTGCACGCACAACGTCCGAGCTGCGGATGAGACAGACGGGCGAAAACTTCTTGGCCGGTTACTTTGGTTTAGATTGGCAGTCGTACGCTGATTTGGAGATTATGATTGAGCAAAACGGCATCAATAATTCGCTTGCTGCCTATTACGCTTGCCCTAATAGCAATACAAAAGCTCTTGGAAGTATTGGGAGCAGGAATGCTGCCATTTGGAGTTCTATATACCTGCAAAATGCAACCAGTCGTCTTCAGCGATACACCACTGGGTTCAACTGGACCGCTGCGTATGCGTCTGCCGCACAAGAACTGTGCGCATATGAGACTGTTTCACTGGGCTATTCATCATTCTGCTCAATCTTCAATGCCGAGGAGTGGAAGGCTTTCGAGTATGCTCTCGACATTGGCTTCGAGCAGGGGACTTCATTCGGCTCGCCAAGCGGACGTGCACAGGGAATCGGTTGGGTGAATGAGTTCATCGATCGGCTTACGCACACGATGCCAAATGCGACTGGCATCCCTTCTGATGGTAGCAACCACACCCTGGACTCCAGTCCACTCTACTTCCCCCTCAACCAGACGATGTACCTTGACTTTACCCACGATGCCGTCATTAGCTCCGCGATTACTGCGCTCGGATTGACCCAATTTAGTCAAGACCTGCCACCTACGTGTCCTCCCGCCGACCAGCAATACGTGCTTTCCAAATTAGTCCCCTTTGGTGCAAGGTTCATCATTGAGATCATCAACTGTAACGAGACGGTCAATGCCAACATGACTTCTATGTCGAGTAATCGCACTTTTACGCCGTCCGCACAGAATGTGACATACATGCACATGTCTCTAAACAGACGCACGATCCCCATGGGCCGCTCAATTCCTGCGTGTGGAAACCGCACGGATGGATGGTGCACCCTCCAGACCTTCCTGGACTATGAGTCGAACAGGAACGAGCTTGCTGCACATGACTACAATTGCAACGCAAACTACTCCGTCCCAATGTTTTACAACATCACAACCGGCTCAGGTGTAGGGATAATGAACATGACGATGAATGCAACCATGTGATTGACTCCTTCTATTCTATTCTATATATTTTAATAAGATCTAGAAAGCCTTCAGCTGTAGCTGGTACGTCTCCTCTGGGGCACACGGCCTTCCCTTGGTCACGATGGCACACCTCATGCTCAGATCCATAGCAATCGTGAAGAGTGAAGCATTTTCTCGAACAGAGTAGGAAGCACGACAGATGGCTGCTGGGTAGCCTTGCTCGTCTTTGAAGATCTCGTAGAACTGCGCGAGGGTGGATGACGGCGAGAGCGGTCCGGCGAGTTCTTTGATGCGTGCAAATCGATCGGTCGTGTCGACTGAGCGATGTGGCTCGCTTGCACCGTGTTCCCCCAGCAGATGGTTGCTATGATACACCCGCCCGTGCATATCAGCAGGTAGTACAATCACTGTCTTTGACGTAAACTCAACGCATACACAGGTGGACTTGTCCGCAATTAATATGCTCGCCGCGGCCGCCATGCCGTGCTCTTGAATAGCAGCTACGGCTGCCTTTGCCGAAGTGCATTCCAAAGCACTCCGCAGGCCGAGATGGACCGGCATGCGGGAAGTGTCCACTCCAGCGGAGCGAATAGCGTTGAAGCAGACTCCGACTCCGGCTGCATTGAAGCCGATCTTACCTATCAGCCCGGCCTCAGTGACCATTTGGATCTGCGGGATCTCGGGCTGGGTGATGTTGAGCAAGATGAGATGCTCCGCCTGGCCGGGCCGCCAGTCCCAGTTCTGGCCGAGGAAGGTCGTCTTCTTCTCCTCGCTCGTCCATCCGAGACTCGTGCATCCATCGGAGGAGAGCCCAAACATGATTTCTGTGCGCACATTGATAGCTATGACATCAGAAATAGAGACAACAGCACCATCTGCGACTCCCTGCATCTCTTCGTAGAAACGGGGCCACTGCTTCTTGATCCACCCCTCCAGATCTCGGGCAAAGGTGAGCACCTGCGGCCACTTCATCGTCGCTGTTTCCTCAAACAGCGCAGCATAGAACTTGATGGTGCCTTTGACCAGCTCGGCAGCTTCCTTTCCATGTGTGAATCCGATCTGGTATGGGCTTCCGGTGCACTTGATGTTCAGCATGGTCGTCCTCCGTAACCCCAGCGGAGATAGGAACCCCACCATCGGGCAATTTCAATGAAGCGAGTGCTGGTTGGCTACGGCATTGACGTCGACGTAGCCGCAACGTGGCTGAATACGGGCGATGGCAGCGCTGTCAATCCCACCGACATCTCGCGCGGTGTATATGGCGCCGTGGTCGGAATTGGCCGGCTGCTCAAGCTGCTCGACAAGTACGGCATCAAAGCCACCTGGTTCGTCCCGGGCCACACCATCGAATCTTTCCGCGAGCATCTGCGCCCGATCCTGGACGGGGGTCACGAGTTTGGCCTGCATGGATATACGCACGAGCGAACTGCCGACATGTCGGAGCAGCAGCAGCGGGATATCCTGAAGAAGTCGATAGAGGTCATGACCAAGTTTACTGGTAAAAAGCCCAAAGGCTGGACGGGCCCTTCATGGAGCACGTCAAGGAGGACGCCGCATCTGCTCGAGGAGTATGGAGTGGAGTACGACCATTCCTTCATGCACCACGACTGCCAAATGTACTATCTTCCCTATCAGGATTTTGACTACGTCGAGACCGATCTCACCAAGCCGGCCTCGTACTGGATGAAGCCACTGGGGCCGACCAAGGAAAGCAGCCTGGTTGTCGTGCCAGCAAACTGGCATGTCGACGACTCCCCGCCGCTCAACTTCAAACCAAAGCAGCTGACCACTCATGGCTTTGTGAGTCCGCATGTGGTGGAGAGTCTATGGATGGAGCAGTTTGACTATTTCTACCGGGAGTACGACACATTTGTGTTTCCTATATCAATACATCCACAAATCAGCGGGAAGCCGCAGAATGTGCTGATGCATGAACGTATCATTGAGTACATCAACGAGCACGAGGGAGTAGAGTGGATGACGATGGAGGAGATGGTGGCTGAGTTTAAGAGCGGACGAATGGCTGGCGTGGACGTTTGCCACCCGTCGTAGTATCTGTATTGTACGAAGTCTCCATCTCCCTCCGCACAGTGAGATATTCAAGATTATTGAGGGCTGTTCGGAAATTCATCTATACTATGCTGTGGTTGTTGTTTTTCCCCTCCCAACGCGAACGACCCAATACATGTCTTCTCCGGGCTTCCACGACTCACGAAACATCATTTACAGCAATTCAAGAGATAAGTGTCGGATGAATTGAGACAATTAATATGTTTTTATGTTTTCGTAGCTATAGGAAATCTTCATTTTCGCAAATGAAGCCGCAAATGAAGCAGGTATTTGCAAATATTCTGCAAATTCTGCAGAGTGAGATTCGTACCCAGCAGTTTTGCACCCAAAAAACTATAGAAACAGAGTCTGCGCAGCGCCGCAGACCATATTAATGATAGTCAGCCCCAACGGATCCTCATTGCTGCTGGGTTGATTATTTTATCTATCATATTCGTGCATTCGCCAGAACGGGGCCGACCAAGATTCTTCTTCTCAACACTTCCACGTCCTCCGAAACTCAATATGGATCAATTCCTTAAAGACGTATCTTATGAAATAAGACGCGAAGTATGTGTGTACGTTTTCGAAGCTGGAAAGCATCTTTATTTGATAGCAGATTGAAGCAGATACTTGCAGATATCTTCTGAAGAGTTAGAAATTGCCCCACCAAATTCGCACCCACCAGTCGAGAGTTGCGAAATGGCTGAGATAGTCCAATTTAGGCCGCTCATCCTGGCAGAAGAGGATGTTCAAAAGACTGATAATGACCTGTCTGGTAAGTAAATTTTAATGTCGTGTGCAGGCATGTTTACGTGTGCGCATGCCTAGCGCATGAAATCTGATCAACCTAACTAATGTACGGCCGGATTGCAAGCAAAATGAATATGGATATGAATTGGGTTTGAAGTAGTATTTACAGTATGGAGCGAAGGAATTGGGAGCCCTGCCCAACAGCAGGCCGTAGGAAAAGAGTCAGTCCCACCAGGACTACATACGGCGCCATCCATTCTGCCAACGTTCGTGCGCGCGATGGACGTATTCTCTCCATCATTCCTTGGATCTCCTTTGCCAACTCCTCGACGCTCCCGTCGTTCTGCAAGACACAATTTGCACGTCTCCTCTTCTCAGCCATGTCCATCTGAGACGCGATCCTTGCCTGAGCATCTTGCTGTGTCAAATCTGGATCGCGCGCTCGTAGCCGCCGCCGCTGCGTCTCTTGCACACAGGAGACTACACAAGACTTTTGGCAGAAACGATCGAGGCCGCTTTCGAAGAGAAGCGGAACATCGACGACGGCAACATCATAACCTTGCACATACAGCAGCACCAGCTTCGCAAGGATGGCGCGACGGACCGCAGGATGAACGATTGCATTCAACTTCTTTCGTGCTGGCTCGTCACCAAAAATCCGGCGTCCGAGCACGGTGCGATTGAGCGATCCGTCTGGTTGAAGCAGATCTGGCGTCGAAGGCAGGAACTCAGCCACGACGCGTCGATACCCACGCGTACCCTGCGCCACCACCTCACGCGCAAGCACGTCGGCATCAATGATGGGGAGGTTGTGAGTTTGGTGGAGGATGCGGGAGGCGGTCGATTTGCCGGTGGCAATGCCGCCGGTGAGGCCGAGGATGAGCATGACGATACGAAATTTCCCCGCAATTATGCTTTATAACTCAACAGTCTATGGTACCGTAATTTCTCCTCCTGTAATGCAGCAACGGCATGCTTGCGAATTGCAAGCTTCATGTCGTGTGCTCGTGTCTCATTGAAGCTGGAGAGCTCCTCTGCAAGCACGTGGTGTGCGTCGACAAGTTCACTGGATAAGCGAGCACGTTGGTCGCTCGCCTTTGTGTAGCTCGATTTGCTCACGATCGGCCATTTGACTTTCCTTTTCTCCTCGTGCCGCGCAATTTGCTTGGTCAGCTGTTGAATCCCTGCGGCCAGCCCGCTTGGACCGTTGGACGCTTGCACTAATCCATCCAATGCCATGTTCATTCGCTGAAGTTCACCACAAAGACTCGCCTTTCTTACATGCTCTTCGTGACGGTCCTGTAGTTGAATAGACAAAAGATCTTCGGATTCGATGGCATCCGCCCGCACATTTTGTATGCAATGGGCATAGTACTCCGCTTCTCGGTACACCTTGGACAGACTACTAACGTTCAGTGCGGCATTCCTTACAAAATAGTTTGCCTCTGAAATACTTTCCGCGTCGGTAGACTGCTCTACAAGAGTCTCCTTTCTGCTTTGCGCAACATGCCGTGTTCGTCGTCCCAGAGTGTCGTTGTTGAACTCCTGAATGAAGATGAATTCCCAAAGCAAAGGATGATCCGCAAATGTGGGATGTACGAGTAGCCACTGAAGACAAGCACCTACATGGGAGTGTGCATGTTGCGCTACAACCCTGCTCGGTTTAGAAGGTATGAGAAATGGATTGAATGCGGCATCCAAGACTGGGACCATGGATGAAGGATGCTCGTAATGGAGACACATTAAAAGAAACCCAAAATCTGCCAAGGTCCTTCGCACAGATGTGTTCTCGGTCGAGTTGTCCAAAGCCGATTTGATGACAAAGCCCATGCCACATGTGTCGGTTAAATAGACACGAACAACCTTTGTCCTCCGTCCCTTGTACGATTTAGCCCCACTCAATATCATATTTTCCATGAGCTCACGACTTCTTTCATCTTTTGCAAGGTCCATAGCGGTAAGTCCTCGATAATCCATCGCATACACATTCATGCGGAAATCACGAATAAGCGCTGCCGCCATTTCGAGACGGCCATACTTACTGGCCAACATTAATGGTGTAAGTCCTTTGTGATTCAATGCATTAACATTACACTGGCGAGATAAAAGCAGTTCCAAACAATTAACATTGCCCACAATATGAAGCAAAGTGTTTCCTTTGTCGTCGACGTGATCCGACATAACCAGCAGACCCCCATTACATTTCTCAATAGTTTCAATGCCTTGGTGAACCATACTATTGTACTCGGGATGATCGTAGGACCGACATAGTGCAAATAGCGGTGTTTGACCAAGCCGATCGCGACTTTTCCAAGCGATAAAGTCTTCCACACGAGAGATTAGGCTGGGAGAGTGGAAGAGGTAATGGCCTGCATTTCGCCCAGCAGAGTCTTGAATCGCCCAGTATTTACGAAGTCTTTCTTCCGATGCCGTCGAAAGGATGCGAAGAATGCTCTCCACAGCGGTGACGTTGTCGCTTTGGATGGAGGCAGATAGAAGAGTTGTGCATTCCCAGTTCATGTCATTCAAAACTTCGTCGATCGTTAGGCGCTCCAACAGAAAATTTAAAACGCCAATACGCTGACTGTGTATAGCCTCCATAGCAAGCGAGTCACCAGATACACTTTTGCAATGGATGCTAGTCATGTTTGACTCTCCATCATCTGGTTTGTTACGGAGTCTATCTTCAAGACCTCGAACGTCGGCCAGATGTATGCACTTGAAGGTATTTCGATTAGCCGTACTTTTGCATTTTAGCTGTTCTCTATGAAGACGGAGATGGTGCATGACTGCTTCCAGCGTAGAAAGAGCATAACCTATTTCCCCACTGTCAGTACTTAATAAGGAGAAGTTACGCATGTAGAGCAGGTTAGACTCAAGTCTGTCTACCTTTGTGCGTATTACTAGGAGCAGGAACAGTGAAACTAATGTATCTGCGCTTGATGAATTGCTTTTCTCGTTTGGCTCCATACTATCGGTCATTAAGCATCTCATCGTGTCCAAGACAATCTTCAGTTTCCCACGAGCCGACAACGCCTCATTCAACTTCGAGAATATCTTCATTCCCTTCTGCAAGCGATCGATCAAAAGCCGATTGAGAATAGGCAAACCAACCTGATCAACGTCAAGATCCTCTACTTCTGTCAAGATGCGCGATAGCTCTGTGTCTGCACGTAGATTTCTAGTTTGTATGTGGGTGAAGATAACATCATGAAGATTTTCACAAACGTATTGTTCAATCAGACTCTCGATAGCTGGTCCGTTCAGTGTGCTTTTTTGCGAAAGCAACTGAGCCTGCTCTTTCCCGAGCCTCTCCTGAAATAAAGATATCGCATCAGAGATTACCTTTTCCACGGCTGTTGCCAAGTCTTCGCCAGGCAAAAAGCCGGAGAATAGGTTGGTTATTCCAGGTTCCAAAGTCCGTGCTACGGATGGAAATTCAAGAAGTAATTGATTAAACGAGGCTATGCTCCTCTTTGCAGGTAAAGTACTTAATGGTTCGAAAGAAATACCCACCAGGGGTTTGGAAATGTAATAAATTAGAAAAGCAGGCGAGCCAGGGTAGGAGGGTGTGTATAATTTGTCTTGAAGTAGCCGTGCGTCAACGACATGTGGATAGCCTGCAATTAGGCTGAGCATGAACTAATCTTACCTTTGGCTGTAATTATTTGGTCATCACGGATGACAATTGTCCGAGCGTTGATGGTTTCAAAGGCAATGGGCTTTAGCCGGTTACTTCTTTTCACCAATGACGAGGAATGTATGATATGGCTGGCAAGAAAGTCATAGTTTCGGCACAGCTCAATAAATTCAAGCCCGCTAGCTGCATCGATACCTTCCATAGACTCGAGACAAGGGACTAAAACGACATGGGTTGCCCGAGGTTGCAACACTGCTAATATCTCATTGCCCACGCTGCTTCCGTAGAAAAGAGACCTCAGGAATGGGTGTCGCGGTCGATATATTTTCATGTCATGATCCTAGGATTCACCATATCATCTCCAGCACAGAGGCTCTTTCTCAGTGACGACACAGGCCTGAGAGCGCTCCAAAAGGCCTGCGAGATTGCTTAATGTTCCGCGTTGGCAATCCGTGACAATAAAGCTCGGTTACAGAATAAGGAATCACACAACGCCGGTAGCAAGCAATATTAACGAAAAAGGCTCTAGCAATACTGGTAGCGATGGTGGGCTGGCAATCTGAAACATAACAAAGCCTGGAAATGGAGAGCAGGCAGTTGACCGTGAAAGGAGACTCTTTGTGTCCTGGGCGGTTGAGCTTGAACCTAAAAGGAGATTGCTTGAGCTAGATGAGACACAGGATGGCGAATGACATGGCGGCATGCAGTAGTTGAAGTCGACGCAGTACTCAACCGAATTGTCACCATGTTGTACCATAAACGGTCATCCTTTGCATAGTCTTTCGGCAATCAAAAGAGCAGGGGTAGTTTGCAAATTCACCCCGTAGATCTTAACAGTTTCCAAAACGCTCACTTGTTGGCAGACTTACATTCTTCCATCCTTCGAGCAAAAGTTGCCAACAATTGATAGTTGAAAGAGATTGGTAGCACCTCAGATCGGATTTATGATTTAGCCTTCATCAGACGGGATGAGCGCCGTGAGGTATTGGGAGTCTTTTCAGATTCTATTGTCACATCGCTCCCATGATTTTTCATTGTGGTCCCTTTCGACTTAGTCTGTCGTACCCTCTGTTTTGGAGCCTCTGCAGATTTAGAAGGACGACGTTGCTTTTTTCCTACGCCCTCTTCATAGGCGCTTCGCCCGCCACCTCGCTTCACTGATGCGGGTTTGCCATTACTCGGTTTTCGGTCACTGGAGTGTTGTCCAGAATTTTCAGCGTCATCAGCAGCTTCAGCCGTCTTTTTCTGAACCTCGGGAACTACTGCGGATGTTCTTCCTCCAACCGTCAAAAATTTGATTGTTTGGCCGTTTGGTAATCTACTGCTTTCTTTTTTGGCCTTACTCCAGCGGTGGAGCATAATCCAATGATCTGGAAATTTGCTTGAATCCCCCAACAGATCAACAGCTGTTTTGCAGACATACACAAGGGAATCATACAATGTAGAAACTTGACCCTTGGAAAACGTATTTGAATACTGCTCCGGGTGAAGACGTGCTTGGAAAAGAACTTCATCAGCAACCCAATTACCCACGCCAGCAGAAAATCCCTGATCACGAAGCAAAGCTTTTATGGGAACCTTTCGTGCAAGCAGTCTGTCATTGAAATCCGCTAAAGAGATCATTCCGAGGACAGGATCAAATCCTGAGTCTTTCAATGGTGCCACTTGCAGGGGATCTTCATGGTATATAAGTCGTATTCTCGCAAATCGTCTGGCATCAACGAAAGCATACTCGCCTTCCTCGTGGTCACCTTTCCCGCCTACTTTCAATATAAATTTGACGTAACGCGGGGGCCAAATAGCGTCACCTTTTGCCGGTTGATATCCAGTGTAATGACCTTTGACAAAAATCCAGCCCGTCATACCAAAGTGAAGAAGGACATGAGGCGGTGTTTCCATCTCCAGCCTGCATTAGTTCGACATAGTACTGACGGTACCAGAAATATTTTCCCCAGCGCTTGCACTCTCGAACTGTTTTATTCTCCAATTGCTTAGCAAACTCCTTGGAGGTACAGTCTTTGAAGACTTTATCATCTTCAAAGGCTTCGACGCTCGTTATTGTCCTGCCGTTCAGATGCTTGGCGGAATGAAAACGCGCTCTCTCAACCTACGCGATGAGTAATGATTCCCAGCAATACCTGCTTCTGCTATCTCTGGCATCTTTACTGGTTTTGAGGATGGCCTTGGATTATATCTATAATCCCATATCCGTCGGCTGCGACTTTCACATCGCCTCGGGATCTACGCGACACACACGAATGACCTCCTTCACATCGTGGCTACATAAGGTATGATACGCTTGAAGAATTGAATTTCACAGTGAGGAACGAATGAACACTGACGACGCACTCACGCTTGTTTGCCGCAAGTCTATCGGACACATCGATGCTGAGGGTGTCAAAGGATTCCCAGCTCTCTCTTGGCAGCGCTCACCGATCAATTATTATAATGGACAATCGCTCAAATACTTTTGAAAGCCATGCTGCCAGTAAAAACATCTTCAAGTCGTTTTTCGTAAAAGGTAGTTGATCTAATGATTATGAAGATGTCGATGAGGAAGGAGGGACTTGCAGAATCCATTTCTTTCCAACATTGCGCGCCTGGCTTCCTTGTCATGGATCTATTATCCGGAATACGTCAAGAAGTGGAAGCAGACTGCCGTTATCTCGCACAGAATTAGCCTGTTTGGTTTTGCCAAGTTCTCGAAAGATCGCAGCTGGCTACCTAAGCAAGGTATGAAATGTAGACACAGACGACTTGATTCTTACACGCCAATATGCGAACTTGTATCCCATCTCATAGTGTCGAATTACTCCTTTCCTGTTGTGCGTAACTGCACAGACTGTGACAGCCTGAGACAAATTCTCCAGCTATAGCTAGACAGTTGTGCATGCATAATTGTCGACTTTCAACCAAACAGCCACCATCGCAACTGCAACCCCACCAATTACAGCTCCTCCTTCCACAATATATGCCCCTAGTGGGGGTACCATCTAAGCAGTAAGCCTGGGAACGATAAGGGCGCAGCATATGATATTTTGTTCGACAACATTCAGCTGATATCGCTGTGAAGTATGCGGCCAGGAGAAGCACTCTGCGAAACCAGTGTCTCATTTGCTTAGCACTTTAAGTGTTTGTGGTTAGGTTTTGGCAGGCTAGCAGGATGTCAAGGCTGCTTGAAAGGCCGTTTCTCGTCCAACCCACGAGATGAATTAAATTCGCTTGCTTCTTTAATTTAGCATGCGGGATAAATGCCAAGCAAGCCAAGAAACTAACGTAGGGCACTAAATGTCTACTACATTACGTAATCAAACCTCTCGGAGGTTTAAAGAGGAAGTCATTAAGCTCCTTCTCTGGCATCCCTAGCAACTAAGTTAAGAAATAGATAGCAGTTATCGTACGTTGGCTTTAGTCAATTGGACATATCCCGGATCTTGGAAAAAATCGACTTTTCAAAACCGAATCGAATGAAACCATTAAGAATGTCCGGTTGTTTTTCACATCGCACTTTGACAACGATAGCGATTTCTTTGATCACACCATATCATAAAGTTGGTGGGATTCTTGGGTCGAGTGGTGTCAAGTGTCTAATATTGATACCGATTGTACAAGCACAAGGCATCGCAAAATTGAACATGCCCTCTAAAAGCAGCATCACAGTTGTGCAAACATGTTTGTAGACTTGCAGTCAAGCACCCGCCATCGCAATTACATCCCCACCAGTTGCAGCTTCCTTTGCCGCAGTAAAAACCTTTTGTACGACGTCCATCTAAGCAAAAAGGTTAGTACCGCTCATATGGTAGGTTTCTGAGCAACATATAGCTGATGTAGCGATAAAGAATGTACTTAAGAGAAGCAATCCACGAGAACAATTTCTCATTTCTGGTGCAGTGGGCTTGTGGTAAGTTAGGTGTGCAGGTCAAGGTTAGTGACAAGCAAGTCAAGAACTTACACTCCGAAATATCTCGGATCTTTGCTACGATTTTGAATATAAAAAGATGTTGGACTTCAACAATTAGTGGACTAGAAACGTGAGGTTCCGAACTACTTTCTAGCTATCTGAAGGAGACTGACAGTATCCATGATACTTGATACATCTAACTCAAAAGTACTTTATCTTTGATGGCTCAAGATGGATATGCAGGAAATTTTGATAACCTTTTCGCTGTGAAATCGCAGAGATCTTGGCACATATTGACGATTCCGATTTGCGCGACACTCTCACAGTTCTTGAGGCACTGCTCTCGTGATTCACTCAAACAGCCTTCATTGCAAGTACAACCCCGGAATTTACAACTGCCTCGTCCGCAGTAGTAGCCCTTTGTCGAATAGCCATCCCAACAAAACATAGCAGAGTCTCTTAATCCGCCTCCCATCCAAATTTTCTCTCTGCAACAAACTGCTCTTACGGACGGAAAGAGACGGCTACAGCAAAAGTTCCATAACAGTTATGGCTGGGCGTCTGTAGAGTCCTTTCAGCAGGCAATACCATTAATAAGACGCCAAGCCGGCTAAGAAACTTGATCTACAAAGCTTGCTTCTAACTTGGCATCGCAAAGCCATTCTCGAGCCAGCATCGTACCCGTCTCATGCCACTTCCACATCAAGATTTTCATGCCAAATAATAGGCGCCCATGCTTTGCTTATGTACTTACCTCTCATTGGTAAAACTCTCAACCTTGGGTGAGGTGCATGCTATGTTTGCAAGTAGAGAGGTATCAAATTGCGTAAGAAGGTAATGATGTATCAATCAATGAATTTTAATCTCGTATGAATCTCGGATAACAGAATCTTGTCTTCTTGTTTTAAGCTATTTACGCTGGTTGAAGGTATTACATATTCTGGGTTATTTAGAGAGCAAAAGCTTAGACGCTATCGATAGCAAGAGAAAAGACCTTAATTTTACCAGCCGTAATCGAATGTTTGATTCACATTTTATAGAAAGCATCTTCTTGGTCCTATACCTTGACGCCATGTTCTTCACGACAGTTGCTTCAAGCTCTAGGCCACTTTCATTCGCATGCGATTTAACAAATATGCATAAGACGGCGCCTCAAGACGATAGGGTGGACGACCAAGACCTTTTCCAGCTGCCAATCCCACGTCTACTTCCGCCGCTTTACAGTGAAAATCCCCACGATATCGTGAATTCCTTTACGGAAATTTTTACGACTACGCTTGGCTTTTGCACGGATTTCTGAGCTTTGCCTCTTTGAGCTCCTTGCATTTGGCAGCAATTCATGTTCCTCCAGCTCAACATTCGTCATCTCCATCTTTAGGTTCGGATAGGTGGGGAGTGGGTCGGGTAGGTGGGCTTGGTGGTGATGGTGGTGCCTGAAATATTTATTCATTTTCCATAATCCCGTCATGGCTCCAGCACAGAACTACAAGGTCGCAGATGTCAATCTCGCTGCGTTTGGCAGACGAGAGATCGAGCTGGCAGAGGTGGAGATGCCTGGACTGATGGCGACCCGGGAAAAGTACGCCCCGTTGCAGCCATTGGCGGGTGCCCGAGTTGCAGGCTGCCTGCACATGACCATCCAGACTGCTGTGCTGATTGAGACTCTGATTGCGCTCGGCGCAGAAGTGACATGGTCCTCCTGCAATATCTTCTCCACCCAGGACCACGCGGCTGCTGCAATTGCTGCTGCTGGAATTCCAGTCTTCGCATGGAAGAACGAGAGTGAGGAGGAGTATATCTGGTGCATTGAGCAGCAACTCAAAGCCTTCAAAGACAGCAAGCCTCTCAATATGATTCTGGACGATGGTGGTGATTTGACTGCTCTTGTCCATGAGAAGCACCCGGAGATGCTCAAGAACTGCTACGGTATTTCGGAGGAAACCACCACGGGAGTCCATCATCTCTATCAAATGATGAAGAAGGGTACCCTCAAAGTTCCTGCCATAAACGTCAACGATTCCGTAACCAAGAGCAAATTTGACAATCTTTACGGATGTAGGGAGTCGCTTATCGATGGTATCAAGCGTGCCACCGATATCATGATTGGTGGCAAGGTGGCCGTTGTCGCTGGCTACGGTGATGTTGGCAAGGGCTGTGCCAATGCCTTGCATGGACTTGGCGCTCGAGTGCTGGTCACGGAGATTGACCCCATCAATGCACTTCAAGCAGCGGTCTCTGGATTTCAGGTGATGACCATGGACGAAGCTGCCAAAGTTGGTCAGATCTTTGTCACAACCACCGGATGCCGTGATATCATTGTCGGCAGGCATTTTGAAGCGATGCCAAATGACGCTATTGTGTGCAACATTGGTCATTTCGATATTGAGATTGATGTGGCATGGCTCAAAGCCAACGCAAAAAGCGTCACAGAGATCAAGCCCCAGGTCGATCGGTTCACCATGGCAAGTGGGCGACACGTCATCTTGCTGGCTGAAGGGCGCCTTGTCAACCTAGGGTGTGCGACTGGCCACCCGTCTTTTGTCATGTCGTGCTCCTTCACCAACCAGGTTCTGGCTCAAATTGCTCTGTTTAAGGGAAACGACCCTTCCTTTGCAAAGAAGAACATCGAGTTTGCAAAGAGCGGGCCCTTCGAGCTCGGGGTGCATGTTCTGCCGAAGATTCTGGATGAGCAGGTGGCACGGTTACATCTGGATCATCTTGGCGTACAGCTCACCAAGCTGACCGACAAGCAGGCTGAATATACCGGGATTGACGTTGTTGGGCCCTACAAATCAGAGATCTACCGCTACTAGGATATAGGCGCACCTTCCTCAACGGAATAGAAGAAAACTTGCTGTTCAACAAGTCAAGTACATATGGTATTCACACAAGGGTTATGTAACAACTCCTCAACGGAGAAAGCTCCTTGATGTTCAACAACTCAAGTACTTAGTCCATTTGCTACTCCGTCGTCTCCACGTCTCGTACTCCTTGACATGGTCCCCCCACAGCCTGGCTACCTCCAATCTGGTGGGAACTGTGAATTCACACACTTTGCCCTGAGGATCTCCCAGCTTCGGTCTCGGATGATCTCTTCCACCGACCTTTCGTACCCAATCATCCGTAGCAGCGGGTCCCTCTTGCCTTCGATGGTCTCGTCACGGCCAGAGTAGGGGTCGCGGCGCAGATTGGCCGCCTTCTTGAGCACGACCGTGTCCGACTGCATGTCTTGCGCCACGCCCTGGCAGTATGCGAGCACCTCGGACCGCACCTGCCACGACGGGCGCAGCACATCACGGACAAAGACCCTGCAGGTCTCGTCGCCAACCGTCTTGGTGGTCCTGCGCGAGGATGTCTGGGGGTCAAAGGGCAGCGGCAGGGCCAGGGCATTGAGCTGCGAGGCGAGTGTGTCGTCGAGCACTCGGGCCG